>WNFA01005241.1_pt1 | contig 13271 bp, 20 predicted proteins | sample 5400481 | NCBI WGS metagenome assembly WNFA01 (sample SAMN13153340, study PRJNA577476) | soil metagenome | isolation source: 120 cm saprolite under Douglas fir tree site 2 hole 1 replicate 2 | place: USA:California | collected 2015-04-18 | reverse complement strand
AATGGCTTGCGCAGAGCCAAGTGCCGAAACTTTATTTCCATACCGAGCCTGGCGCGCTCGACCATGGCCGTCAGCGCGAGTTTTGCCGCACCTGGCCCAACCAAACGGAAGTCACGGTCAAGGGTATCCACTTCGTTCAAGAGGACAGCGCCGCTGAAATTGGCGCAGCAGTTGCGGATTTCGTACGCGGTCTGCGTGGAAAGTCACCGCGATAGATGGACCAGAGACGCCGAACAACTTTGCCGCCTCTTCTTCAGCGGCTTCGTAGACGCCCCCACAACGATTAAACCCCCAGGAGAATGCTTTATGGCCGATACTCTTTCATTCGATGGCAAGAAAGTGGGCGCGTTGTGAGCTCGAATGAAAGAGCAACAGGTCGGATCAAGGGGGAACAGCAAGATGAAAACAGCGCTGGATAAACGACAGTTCGGACCGTGGGCGCTCGTCACGGGCGCTTCGTCGGGAATCGGTAAGGAATTCGCGCGGCAAATCGCGGCTGCAGGAATCAACGTCGTGCTCTTGGCCAGAAGGGAAGCCTTGCTTGAGGAAGTGGGACGCGATATCGCAAGCGACTTCAAGGTCGATTACCGAGCCCTTGCAGTGGACCTCTCGCAGGAGGGCTTCCTCGCGAGGCTTGCCCAAGCTACGAACGATTTGGATATCGGCCTTGTCGTTTCCAACGCGGGCACAGGAAATCCGGGCGAGTTCCTGAAATTGGATCGGCAACTGCTTCAGGCGACTTTGCGGCTCAACACGATGGCACACTTGGACATCGCTCACCATTTCGGCCAGAAACTCGCCGAGCGCCGTCGGGGCGGCCTTATCCTCGTTGGCGCGATGGGCGCGGAAATTGGCGTTCCGTTCATGGCGAACGACGGCGGCGCGAAGGCGTATGTCCACAGTCTCGGCGAAGCACTCCACTATGAGTTCAAGTCTCGAGGCGTGCACGTTACGGTAGTGCCGCCCGCGCCGACCAACACGCCGGTGCTGGCCAAGTTCGGCTTCGAAATTCGGACCATGCCGATGAAGCCGATGACCGTTGAGCAGTGCGTATCCGAGGGCCTGACGGCCCTGCGGGAAAACCGGTCCAGGATTATTCCGGGACGGCTGAACCGTATTATGAACGCGGTTGTGCCCGCTTCCGTGAAACGGACGATGACCGCGAAGATGTTCGGTAAAGCGCTTGCGAGCAAGCCCGCAACCGCTAACATCCGGGCGGAGGCCTGATAACGGACACACAACGAATCGAAGCGGTCGAACCATGGGAAAAGCAATCTCTCTCAGCACCGGAGCCACCGAAGAACTCGGCAATCCCGGCGATTTAGGTCGAACGATCGCCTCCTCGGAGCGCGCTTTGAACGGTGCGATCCTCACATAGGAGATTCAGCATCTATGTGGCCGCATGAAGGCGAGTCGCCGCCTCAAAGAGCACACGGTGCTCACCGTCCGGAATCGAGCAAAGCGAAGGAGTTAAAAATGGAAGCGCAGACCAAAGCCACAATCTTGCACGATATAGTCCAAAAGATGGGCGCCGGCGGCGCCGAGATTACGACCGCGGCCTGGCTCGAATTCACCAAGGCGCAGAACGACGGGTATCAAACCGGACCTGAGATTGGCGAGAAAGTGCCTGATTTCAGCTTGCCAGATCAGAATGGAGCGATGCGATCGCTCCGCGATCTTGCGGGGCCAAATGGACTGCTGCTGGTCTTTAGTCGCAGCGCCGGATGGTGACCCTACTGCCGTAACCAGCTCGTCGAGCTGCAGCAATCTCTCCCCAAGCTCAAAGGCCAGGGAATCAACGCCGCGAGTATAACTTACGATTCGCGCGAGGTACTGAGCGCCTTTAGCCAGGCTTACAAGATTGAGTTTCCGATGCTCTCGGATATAGGCAGCAAGGTCATCCGTGACTTCGGCATCTTCAACACCAATATTCCGCCCGATCACAAGATGCTCTACGGAATCCCGTTTCCGGGCGATTTTCTCATCGCGCCTGACGGAACTGTGAGCGATAAGCTCTTCCTGCCGAGCTATGAGCATCGCGCCTCCGCTTCCGAAGTTATCTTCAGAAACTTCGGCGTCGGCGCGGGCGGTAACTCGGTCGAAATCAAAACTGAGGTGCTGACCGCGACGATAACGCTTTCTTCCGATCGCTGTTTTCCAGGACAGGAGTTAGGCATCGCGCTGGAGATTCGCCTGGAGCCCGGCTGGCATATCTACGGCAAGCCGCTGCCTGGCGCCTATCGCGCGACCGAGCTTTCGTTCTCCGGCCCGCTGATCGATCAGTTGACGCTCGAGCTGCCGCCGGCCACGCCCAAGTTGATGAAAGCGCTCGACGAGACGCTGCCGATATATGAAGGCACGGTGCGCGCGGTTGGCAGGCTCGGGATCAAATGGAGTCCGCCGATGCCTGCGCCATTCCTGCTGGCGCTCGGCTCGACGATCGAGCCGGGTCTGCATAAGATTGCGGGCGCGCTGCGCTATCAGGCCTGCAGCGACACCGTTTGCGAAGCGCCGGAGGAAATTCGCTTCGAAGTGCCGCTTACGATCGAGAAAGGAGTGCCACCCGCACCGAAGCCGGACTAAAGCTGGCAAGAAAGCGGTTCAGGGGCTCTACGATGCGATCGCCGCCGGCGATGTCGAAAGGTTTTTCGGCGCGATGCACTCCTACAACTATAAGAATAACAACGTCGTAGAATGGAAAAAACGAGGACAGTCATATGTATGTCATCACGGGAGCAACAGGACACACCGGAAACGTGGCAGCGAAAGAGTTGCTGGCGAAGGGGCTGGAGGTTCGGGCCATTGGGCGAAGCGAGGATCGCTTGCAGGCGCTCAAAACCGCGGGGGCGGAACCCTGGGTCTGCGATATGACCAATGCAGTGAAGCTTACCGAAGCCTTTCGCGGCGCGAAGGCGGTCTATGTCATGATCCCGCCGGACATGACACGCAACGATTTCCGCGCGCACCAGGACCGGGTTACAGAGGCCGTGGGGTCCGCCCTTGAAGCTGCCGGTGTCAAGTATGCGGTGACTTTGAGCAGCATCGGTGCCGACAAAGAGAAGGGGACGGGACCGGTCGCAAGTCTGCACTATCTGGAGGAGCGGCTCAATAGCCTTGCAGGCCTAAACATTGTCCATCTCCGCACGGGATATTTCATGGAAAATACTCTGGCCCAGATCGGAATCATCCGGCAATTGGGATCGATGGCGGGCCCGCTTGAGCCGAACCTCAAGCTTGCCATGATCGCTACGCGCGATATCGGAAAAGTGGCTGCCGAGGAAATGGTAGGACTCAAATTCAAAGGTCACCAGACGCGCGAACTTCAAGGGCAGCGGGATCTCACTATGACCGAGGTGGCCTCGATTGTTGGCAAGGCGATCCATAAGCCCGACCTCGGCTACGTCCGTCTCCGGGACGACCAAGTGCAAGCGGCCATGACGGGGATGGGAATGTCGCTCAATGTGGCGAACCTTCTCCTGGAGGCGTCGGCCGCGCTGAAGTCGGGCCATATGCGGACGCTTGAGCCCCGCTCGGCGCGAAACACGACGCCGACCCGCTACGAGACCTTCGTCGCGGAGGAATTCGTGCCGGCCGCGACGGCCGGAGCCGTTCACTAACCCTAGGAAGTTCTGACTGTTCGTTCCTACATCGATAGGTTCGGATGGTCAGAACAACAGAAGACGAATCCGGGCCAGTTACGCCCCAAGGAGAAACCAATAATGAGTTCACCCACACGGACAGTTGAAGAAGTCCCGGCCCAGCCAAGATCGGCCGGCGCTCTAACCTTCGCGCCGGACGGTACGCTTTTCGTGGGAGACAGCAAAAGCGGTGCAGTCTTCGCCTATCCTAACCCCGGCCCCGCGGCGTCGCCGGGAACCGTCGAGCCGTTCCTCTTCGAGGACATCGATCGCCGCATAGCAGAGGCCCTCCAAGTCAATGAGCGTGCGCTGACATTCAACGGAATGGCCGTCCACCCCCTCACCCGCGAGCCGCATATCTCCGTCGGCATCAAGGGCGGTGAAAAGTTAGAGGCCGCGGTTGTGGTCGTTTCCTTGCAAGGTAAGCTCTCTAAGCTCGACCTTCGCTCCGTCGACGCCACGGTACAATTTCTGAGCGACTTGCCTGACGAGACGAAGACCTTTCGCTCCCGAGCGGGTGACTGGCCCGCCCCTCCGGCGGAGTTTTATGAGAGAAAAGCGCGCACGCCGATGCGGTCGATGGCGATCGTCGACATGAAGTTCTACAAGGGAGAACTATTCGTTTCGGGCATATCGAACCAGGAATTTTGCTCCGCCCTGCGCCGCATCCCGTTTCCGTTTACCGGCGTGGCAAGCGAAACACATCTCGAAATCTACCACGTTGCCCACGCCAGGTACGAATCACGCGCGCCCATCCGCGCCATGCAGTTCGCGACTTTGAACGGCGAGGATACCCTCATCGCCGCATATACTTGCAGCCCGATCGTGACGATCCCAGTGGCCGACTTGAAGGCCCGCGGCAAGGTGATCGGAAGGACGATCGGCGACATGGGCAATGGGCAACCGATCAGCATGGTTGCCTATCGCGACGAGGGTGAGGATCGACTTTTCATCACCAATGCGGGACGTGGGCCGATGGTCGTCTCATTGCGCGGAATCGAAACCGCCCCCGGCTTTACGGCGGAAAACGCCCCCTCGCCAGGGATGTTGAACGACCTCTCTCCGCACATGCCAGCCGGGCCCGCGGGCAAGCAGGTCATGTTCGTGGGATCGTCGCTCCGCGCCGATCTGATCAGCGAGCGGTTCTTCGTATCGCTGACCCGGGAGGCTGACACCGGCGGACTGACCCTTGAAACCGTCCCAGTCGGACCGCTGCCGATCAGGCTGGAAAAGATTTGGGCCGAGTTCGATTTCCCGGGTGTAAAATTCCATGCTTCAGAAGCAGCTTGATCCAGCCTTGTCAGCCGAGTCGGCACGAGCGGCGTCGGACAGATCGCGCCGTGCGCGGATCGTCGCCACGCGAATCTCGCCCGATGCTGCCGTGCTGCCGGTCAATACTCTCAGGTTCTACATTTATTTTTCGCCTCCCGCCGAGGCCGTATTTGAACGCAAGCACGTCCGCTTGCTCGATGATCGGGCGAGTGGTGGTCGAGCCTTTTCTTATCTTCAGCGAAGAACTCTGGTCGGCGGACGGACGGCAGCTGACGCTACTTATGGAGCCGGGCCGGATCAAGCGTGGGATGGGCAATGCCCCCTCCCACTACCCGGCGCTGGTGGAGGAAAGGACCTACACACTGGAGGTCCGTACGGGCGGGCAGGTCTTCGGCAAGACCTTCTCGGTGTCCACTGGTGTTGCGACCCCCCTTGATGAAACTCGGTGGCGTGTCGCAGAGCCTCGGGCAGGCTCGCGGCAGCCTCTTCTTATTCAATTTGACCGGGTCATGGACGCCCCGATTTGCGAGGAAGAGATCGCGGTCGTCAACCTGGCCTACGAAGCGGTTGCTTGTTCAGTTTCGCTTCAGGAGAGCACTTCCGAACTGCGGGTCACGCCCGCTGTTCCATGGTCTGCAGCGCCCTATCGCTTGATGTTTTCCAGCCGTCTCGAAGATGTCTGCGGCAACCGCTTGGGAGAGGCGCTGGACCATACCGCAGGCATTTCCGGAAGACCACGTTCGGGGCGCCTTTCCTTCAGGCCGAGATGATTCACTGGGCAAAGGAGATAGCAATGATCTACCAGGGACAATGCCACTGTGGAATGATTCGATTTCAGGTGGAAGGAGACCTCGCCGGGATCCTCGAATGTAATTGTTCGATTTGCCATCAATCCGGCTATCTTCACTGGATGATTAAGCCTGAGCAGCTAAAACTGCAAACACCACTAGCTCAGGCAAGTCTATACAAATGGGGAACCGGTACTGCCCGGCATTTCTTTTGCCCACGCTGCGGTGTCGCAGTCCTTCGGAATCCGCGTTCGGCCAACCCTGACGGCAGGTATTCAGTCAATGTTCGTAATCTAGCAGGTGTTGACATTTCGCAGCTTCCAATCAGTCACTTCGACGGCCGCAATCAGCTCAAACTGTGAAATAGTAGGACTCCATGGGTGCTGGTGCAGCCGGGTTTGAGCGGCGGGTTTTTGGCCAGCCGTACGGTGCGGTGCGGACTCATTCTAGTCGCGTGGGAAACCCCTAAACAGAAATGAAGCTCGAGAACGAAACGATCGCGGATATGGCGCGCAGTGCAGAGGCGCAGTAGGGTATCGCCGCGTCTACGGCCAAGCCACCGCCGCAATTCAGCGACCGCTAAAGAGGAGCGCGGAGGATTTGCTATGAAACTTGGATTGACAATTGGCTATTCAGGCGCCGAGATGCGCCTCCCGCTCAAGCGGATTCTGTGCGCGGAGGAGCTTGGCTATGACTCGGTAAGGACTGCAGAAAGCTACGGCTCCGACGCGGTCACGCCGCTCGCATTTATTGCGGCTCATACAAGACGTATCCGCCTCGGCACTGGCTTGATTCAGCTCGCCGCGCGAACGCCTGCGAATGCCGCGATGTGTGCGGGAACCGTCGACGCGCTGGCCGGTGGTAACCGGTTCATTCTAGGGTTGGGCGTTTCCGGGCCACAGATCGTCGAGGGCTGGTATGGGCAGCCTTGGGGCCGTCCCTATTATCGTTTGCGCGACTACATCAGCATCGTGCGCAAGATTTTTGAGCGCAGGGAACCGGTAGTTCATGACGGAAAGGAGATTGCGCTCCCCTACCAGGGTCCGGGCTCGAGCGGGCTCGGTAAGCCGCTCAGGTCAATCCTTCACATGAATCCGAAGATTCCAATCATGCTTGGCGCTGAGAACGAGTCGATCGTAAGGCTATGCGGCGAGCTGTGCGATGGTTTTCTGCCGCTCGGATTCGTCCCGGGCTCCCTGCCACATTATCGTACGTTCCTTGAAGAGGGGTTTCGTCGTGCCGGCGGTGGCAAGTCTCTGGACCACTTTGAAATCTGGCCCATGGTTCCGGTTGTGATCGATCGCGACGTGAAGGCGGCGATGAGCCGGATGAAGCCCGAAATCGCGCTTTACGCCGGAGGGATGGGCGCGCGCAGCAAGAACTTCCACAACGAGTTGATGGTGCGCCAGGGATTTCCCGAAGCTGCCACACGTATCCAGGAGCTTTTTCTGGCGGGGCGCAAGGACGAAGCCGCCGCTGCCGTTCCCGACGAATTGATCGATTTAAGGACGTTGGTCGGAACTCCTGAGCGGATACGCACCCGCTATCGAGCATGGGAAGACTCAGGAGCGACTGGATTGCTCATCGAGAGCATTCAGGATGAGGCGATTGAATTGATGGCCGAGCTCGCCGACACGCGGCGAAATAGAAAAGCCTGACTCGAATCAGCGAAGTCGCCGTACAAGGGGGACCAACTGATGGCTCGAGATCCCCGCGGCAAGAATAAGGGATCCTTCGGCGCAAATGTTGCATATGCAAGTAAAGTAGGCGCGATGCCTCTGCGCGGCACGATAATTTCATAGTAAATCGCGAAATGACACGCGATTTGCGAGAATTTTGAGGGAGTCGTCAATGAAACGGGAAGTGGAGTTTCTCTTCGACTATGGCAGCCCCTTCAGCTATCTCGCCAGCCTCCAGATCGAAGGGTTCGCTAAACGTAGCGGCGCAACAGTGACCTACGGCCCAATTCTGCTCGGTGCGATATCGAGCGCCAAGAGGTCAAGGACCGTTTGCGTCGGAGCACCGATCGGGCCGTCGAGCGCGGTGTATTCGGAGCGCCAACATTTTTCGTCGGCGACGAAATGTTTTGGGGCAACGATCGCTTCGACTTCGTCGAGGAGGCCCTGCGCAAGCTCGTGTGAACCGGGTTGCGCTTGAATCGAAGCCCGAAGGTCAACGCACGATCGGCGACGAGTTAATTGAGGACGCAACAGCTAAGGCATTAGCGAAAAGCACAAGAGGAAGGAGCAGTCATGATCGATCTTTACTACTGGCCGACGCCCAATGGTTGGAAAGTCGCCATCATGTTGGAGGAGTGCGGGATTCCCTACAGCATCAAGCCCGTCAATATCGGTCGTGGAGACCAGCTATCTCCGTCTTTTCTAAGACTTTCGCCCAACGGGCGGATGCCGGCGATAGTCGATCACGAACCATTGGGTGGCGGATCGCCGATCACCATCTTCGAATCGGGCGCCATCATGATGTACCTGGCGGAAAAGACCGGGAAGTTCTGGCCGCAGGAACCTCATCTCAAGTACGAGGTTAGTCAATGGATCCTCTGGCAGGCCGCGAATCAGGGACCGAAATTCGGCGAACAGGGATTCTTCCAACGCTCTGCCAAGGACGCCAAAAACGGCGACCTGTCGTTCCCCCTACTGCGCTTCAACAACGAGGTGCATCGTCTCTACGGTGTGCTGAACCTCGGCCTCTTCAATAAGCAGTATCTCGTCGCCGACGAATACACGATCGCCGATATGATCTGTTATCCCTGGGCGTCGCTCTCGCAAGGCCGAGGAGTGAACCTCGAAGAATTTCCCAGCGTGCAGCGGTGGCTCGCCGCGGTCGGCGAGCGTCCTGCGGTCAAGAAGGGGATCGCGCTCGGAAAGGAACTGCGCGAAGATCCGGCGTCGATCGCGCCCGAAGAACAGGCGCGTCGCGCCAAGCTGCTCAACCATCAGCGCGCACAGGCGGTACCCAAAGAGTGGACTTAGGTTCGACGCGAGCGACCCAGCGAGCAATCTGAGGCGCCTTTATCAATTGATGCGAGAATTTCGCCCTGCCGAGAGAGATTTGCAAACAGGAGGCTGGTTTAACAATGAGCGGACTCAGGGAAAGCCACGTGTCAACGGAGAACAATCCGATCGGAGGTTTTGTCGAGGCGACTTTGAACTACTTCGCCGAAGCGTCCGAGAAGCCCGTTATATACACTTATGAACCATCGCCCGGGACGCCTAGAATGACGGGAAAATCCGAGGCGCATTCGGTTTTAATCCGCGATGGCCGCCTGGCCGACGAGCTGTCGCTCGACCGACAAGGATTTCAGCTCGTTCATCAGGAAACCGTGGTGCGGGACTTTTACGATCGCGCGGAAGTGGAGAAGATCTACTATCCGGAGATCGAGGTCTTGCTGAAGGAAGCCACTGGCGCAGAGAAGGTAGTGGTTTTCGACCACCAGGTCCGCAACATTGAACTCTCGAAGCAGGGCGAAAAGGACGCTCGGGAGTATGTTCGAACCGTACACAATGATTATACGGCAAAGTCAGGACCGCGCCGCGTACGGGATCATCTGCCGGAAGCCGAAGCAGAGGAGAGATTGCGTCACCGCTTCGCGGAGATCAATGTCTGGCGGCCGATTCGTGGACCGATCGAATCCACGCCGCTGGCGGTATGTGACGCGCAATCGATCGACGCCAAGGACTTTGTTCCGACCGATTTCGTTTACCGCGACAAAGTCGGCGAGGTCTATAGGTTCACCTACAACCCGCAACACCGGTGGTCTTATTTCCCGCGTCTCGAGCGCGACGAGGTCATTCTTCTGAAGTGCTATGACTCGAAAGAGGATGGGCGAGCTCGGTTCTCAGCCCATTCGGCTTTCGACGACCCGACCAGTCCGCCCGACGCAGCGACGCGCGAGAGTATCGAAGTCCGCGCACTGGTCTTCTGGTCGGCTGATCAATAGACCGTCTTCGCTTGCTCAGGCCGTGTCTGCCAACAGCCGCAAGGCGGCGGGCATGCACGGTCTTTCTCCACACCGCCCAGGAGGAGCCGCGCTTCATAACATTCAACCAGAACAGGAAAAACGATGACGGACAAAAAGATCGCAACAGTTATTGGCGTGGGACCAGGATTGGGCGCGGCTTTGGCGCGCCGTTTCGCCGCGGATTACGCCGTGGCGCTGGTAGCGCGTAATGCGGACAAACTGATCGAGCTCGCGCGGGAGATCTCCTCCGCTGGCGGAACCTCGCTCGCCGTCCCAGCTGACGTGAGCAATGAGCAAGCGATCGCCGACGCGTTCGATCGCATCCGCCGCGATCTGGGCGATACTGATATCTTACTTTATAACGCAGCGATGCGTCCTTACGGCACGCTGATGGAAACCAAGCCCAGCACCTTCGAGAACACCTGGCGAGTCGGCGCATTCGGCGCCTTTATCGCGGCGCAGCAGGTGGTGCCCGCGATGCTCCGGAAGCAGCGCGGCGTGATTCTCTTTACGGGGGCGACCGCCGGGGTTAAGCCCTTCCCGACCTCGGCCGCTTTCGGGCCGGCGAAGTTCGCGATGCGCGGCCTCGCCCAAGTGATGGCCCGCGACCTTGGGCCCAAGGGGATCCACATCGCCTGGATCAACGTTGACGGGGCGATCGATATGCCGCTCATCCATCAGCGTTTTCCGCAACTTAAGGATGAGGACTTGCTCAAGCCGTCCGCGATTGCGGACACCTACTGGCACCTCGCGCATCAGGACCTGAGCGCCTGGACGCTCGACATCGATGTGCGTCCTTTTAAGGAAAAGTTCTGAGGGCTGTGCTCATGCTATAGACGCGTCAGAAATGTATGCATATACATAGATTATGGCTGAAGATACCAGACGGGTTGGACCGGAGTGTCTGGGGTTTAGGGCCCGCTTGCTGAGTCGGGTAATCACTGCAGTTTACGACGACGCGCTTGCCGAGGTCGGATTGAAGGTCAGCCAGTTCAGCGTGCTAAACGCGATTGCGAGCCGGGAGGAGACGCGACCTGCCGAACTGGCGAAAGTTCTTGGAATGGACGAGTCGACGCTCAGCCGCAATGTGGCGCGTATGTGCGCGAGGGGATGGCTACTCCTGGAAAGTGGCGGGGATGATCGGCGTAGCCATCAAATCACAATCACCGAGACTGGGAAGGCTCTGCTGCGAAAAAGCTATCCTGCCTGGCAACGAGCGCAAAGCCAGGTAGCCCACAAATTAGGCCCGGACGGCGTCGCCGCTCTGAAATCGGCAGTACGGAAGTTGCGCAGTTGAACTTATCGCGGTCTGAATTTTATTCAGAGGTGCTCGATCGGATAAGTTCCCAGAAACCGAAAGTGTTTTCGGGTCGGAAGCTAAGATGTCCGAGTGACGACGGATTGGCTGATCCCGAAAGAGCCCCCATCTGACTGCGTGTTGCACGAACTCTCGCAACAGTATGCGCACGTGGACCCCAGCGCGGTGCAGGCGTGGGTGTCGCTGCTAAGGGTGGCGCTGGAGCTGCACGGCGTCTCCCATCAACATTTTGCTCGTTACCGATTGTCGGAAGGCCGCTTCGTGGTGTTGATCATGTTACATACCACCGCCAGCGGTGAGATGTGTTGCTCGGATATCGCCGATTCGACGGGAGTCTCGCGCGCCACAGTGACCGGGCTTCTGGACGGCCTTGAGCGCGACGGCTTGATTCGACGCGTCGATTATCCCGAAGATCGCCGCCGCATCACCATCACCCTTACCGCCAATGGCCGGCGCTTATTGGATGAACTATTACCAGATCATTTGCGCAGAATCGAAAGCGTGATGGCAAATCTTACCAAAGCCGATCGCAAGACATTGCGCGCGCTGCTGGAAAAAGTGCGTGCGGGCGTAGCTTCGGTGATGGAATCCTGACGCGCGGGAAGACGTTGACAGGAGCGCAGGCGTCGGGGCGAGACGTTTCTCCTCTCTCGCGAGAAAACAGGTGTTTTTTCGCCACAATAATTAGCTGACGAATGGTCAGGTGCCGTATGGACATTGATGGACATTGACAGTGTGACCTCGGAGCGCGACATTCATCTTTCGACCTGCTCGAACAACCCGATCACAGCGCCGACCACGCTGACGCCGAGGCTCCGACTCAACCGGCTCAACGGGAGAATAAATGTCTAAGATGGCGGAACACCATTTCCGATTTGACAGTGTTGCCCTTTACCCGGACTCACCCGCGTACCAGCACGGCGTAGTCTCTACCCTGGTCGTCGAATATGTCTGTCAGCGATGCGGCAAACGCGCGAAGGTTGCATACGATCAGGGCCGGACGTTTGCAGATGATTACTGCCCTCGCGTCTGGCCAAATTCAAACTGAACCAGTACCACATTTTGCAAACTGAACCAGTACCCCTCTCTGTTGTCTATTGACTTCCATCGCCGCACCGCCCAGCGCTAGCGGGTCAACTGGTGAGGGATCAAACGTCCGCTGGCATGATTGGCCTAAGGGAACATCAGGATGTTTATTCATTTCGATTCGAGCGACCGCGAGGAATGCGATAACTGCGGGAGACCCCATACCATCATGCACATGTCGACGGGGCATTGGGACCGCTCCGTTAACTTGTGCCTCGGCTGCTTCAGCGCATTGGCCCAGGTGCTTGGTCGCGCTTCGAAAAAACTCAGACTCGGATGAAACTCGGAAAACCCCGTATTGACCTCTCGGCCTTTTGCCTCTTGACGCCGCCTCCTTCCCGCGCGGCGCGGAACTTCTTTTCTCAAGAGGGGGCACTGCCCTCGCTCCGTTGTATCGCCCGGTCGGCTCGGCGGACGTAAAACACTCGAGCGTGCCCAACCGGAACTACGCGGCGACCGCTTCCGGCCGATATGCTCGCCGTGGCGCTGCCAGTAACCCTCAACGTTGATAGGTTGAACAGCCAAGGCAACGGACTGACACCAACGAGGAGAGCGTCGAGAGCCGGATTCGGCAAGCGGTCGGCCGTTTCATTATCGACGTCAAATCGAATCATGGAGGCTGGGTTCCAGATAGCCGTTTCGCGTGCTCACTCGAGAAGGTCTCCCCATCTGCGTGAAAAGCTCCTGCCATTGGATAGCGCCCGCTTCTCCAGTTCGGTCATCGCCTGCTCGACGGTTGTCTCGCTGACGATGCCGTTGCGATAGGCGCGCATCAGTTGCTTGAATTCGAAGTCCATTGCGTTCTCGGTAACTAGCTCGTGCTCGGCCTGAAGCCAATGATCGAGGTACCGACCTTCGGGTCGTCCTTCTCGCTCCCAAAGGTGATAGGCGCGCTCACGGATACGCCATAGAATATCCATCGCCATCACACGAGGCTCGACCAGTTGTGAGTGTCACTCCTTTGCCTTCCGTAGTGAGCCAGAACACGATCGAGTTGCATGCTATCGGACACCTAAGAGACCTCGGTTCTCTGCGTATCGTACGAATCCTTTGCCGACGCGATCAGCAGGTCGAGGACGAGGGCGGACATGGTCGCAATCAGGGCCCATGCCGAGCTTTACGAGTCCTTGGAATCCGCGGTCAAATGATGCTCGGGCAGAATGCGGCGAAGAAGCATCCCCGAATAGCGC
>WNFA01003929.1_pt1 | contig 13272 bp, 11 predicted proteins | sample 5400481 | NCBI WGS metagenome assembly WNFA01 (sample SAMN13153340, study PRJNA577476) | soil metagenome | isolation source: 120 cm saprolite under Douglas fir tree site 2 hole 1 replicate 2 | place: USA:California | collected 2015-04-18 | reverse complement strand
TGGACTGCATTGTCGAGGACGGCATACTGGAGGACACGGGCGCAATCGAGAACTGGTGGCGGTGAGCTTGGTGTCACTATGACCTCATGCATATTGCAAAATTATAGTGTGTCACTTGACGAAATCAGGCGTTTACACCTTCCACGGGTCGATGAGTGTAATTGCGATGTTTCGCCAACGATGCTTCATTCGGCCAACTCCACAGCTTTCGTTGACTTGCCCGTTTCACGGTGACTACGTCGTCAGCGGTTGAGTTGAGGCTGTATTGGGCGGCAATACACTGGTGCCCTTCGGCCTGGAGCGCCGGGATCACCTTACTGAAGCATGAGCCGTCGGCCCAGATGCCGTGGCAGAACACGATGCTGGGTTTGGTGTCTTTCATCTTGCTCTCCTTCTTGTATGGTTGCGGTGAAGTGAACTGGTTTATCACCCGGCCGCTGTGTGCGATCACACCGGCAGCCACCGTACTGCCGCTGGTCAATAGAAATTGGCGGCGATTCGGCCGCGGTGACTCAGGGGAGTGATTGTGATGTTCCATTGTGGTCTACCTCGTTGAAAGCCCGAAAGCGACGCGCCGATGACCGGCTCCAAAGGCTATCACTTTCCGTGCAAACGGTTTTCCTCAGCCACGATTTCAGCAGAACTGGCTGTAACTGGCGATAGCGGCGATTACACGCGCTTGCCGCACATCCGGCATCGCTGCCCGTTGAATAGCTCATCCAGATATGCTTCAGCAGTTTCCACTGAGACATTCGGATCGACCCATCGTGAAGAGACACCCCTGTAGATATGCTCGGCGCGTACCTGCGCATCAGCAACTGACCCATGCGCAGAGCAGCCCAACACTTCCCAATCGTTTGTGCAGTGAAACAACAGAACTGGACTGCATTGTCGAGGACGGCATACTGGAGGACACGGGCGCAATCGAGAACTGGTGGCGGTGAGCTTGGTGTCACTATGACCTCATGCATATTGCAAAATTATAGTGTGTCACTTGACGAAATCAGGCGTTTACACCATCCACGGGTCGATGAGTGTAATTGCGATGTTTCGCCAACGATGCTTCATTCGGCCAACTCCACAGCTTTCGTTGACTTGCCCGTTTCACGGACGTAGGATTCAGCTCCAGTGATCGGCACGACCATCTCGCACTACCGCGTCGTCGAGAAGCTCGGTGGCGGTGGCATGGGTGTCGTCTATAAGGCCGAGGACACGCGGCTGCACCGTTTCGTAGCGCTTAAATTCCTGCCCGAGGGAATGGCGAAAGATCATCAGGCCCTGGAGCGTTTCCGCCGCGAAGCTGAGGCCGCTTCCGCGCTCAATCACCCCAACATCTGCACCATTCATGACATCGATGAGTTCGAAGGCCAACCCTTCATCGCCATGGAGCTGTTGGAAGGGCACACGCTCCGGACGCTGATCGAAAACAAGCCGCTCAAGATCGAGACCCTGCTCGATTTCGCCATCCAGATTTCGGACGCCCTGGACGCCGCGCACTGCAAAGGCATTGTCCATCGCGACATCAAGCCCGCGAATATCTTTGTGACGCAGCGAGGCCAAGCCAAGGTTTTGGACTTCGGTCTGGCGAAACTGGTGCCGGGCCGAGGATCCGGAGAGGCGCCGGGAGGGTTGGATGCTCCCACCGGAACGATTGAACAATTTCTCACCAGTCCCGGCGTGGCGATGGGCACGGTGGCCTACATGTCGCCCGAGCAGGCACGGGGCGAGGAACTCGACGCGCGCACCGATCTGTTCAGCTTTGGCGCGGTGCTCTACGAGATGGCAACAGGACGGCAGGCGTTCGCGGGCAATACGACGGCGGTAATCCACGAAGCGATCTTGAATCGCGCCCCGGCGCCAGCATTGCGAATGAATCCCGACCTCCCGTCCAAGCTCGACGAAATCATCAATCGCGCCATGGAAAAAGACCGCGACATGCGCTACCAGAGCGCCTCCGATCTGCGGTCGGAGTTGAAGCGCTTGAAGCGCGACACGACTTCGGGACGCTCGACGGTCGTGGCGCCAGCCTCCGGCGGTGTGCCTGCCGCTGAGGGAGGCAGCGGCAGCGGCACGACAGCCGCGACCGTGGCCGCCACAGTAAAAGACGGTTCGACCGACCGAGCTCTCGCCGTTCATCTCGCCAGACGATACAAGAAAGCTTTGCTTGGCGGACTCGCCACCGTCGCCGTAGTAGTCGCGGCTCTCGTGTACTGGCTTGCGCCTCCCCTGCCTTCGCCCAAAGTCTCGGGCTCTTTCCAACTAACTCACGATGCCCATCCCAAGTTTTTGATTGGCACGGATGGCTCGCGCCTTTATCTCCAGGAACAAGCTCCGGGCTTCAGTAATCCCCTCGCTCAGGTATCGGCTGCGGGAGGACAAGTTGCGCCAGTCGCGGCCTCGTCCGCTGATGCGCTCCCCTTGAACCTTTTGAATGTTTCCCCGGACGGCTCGGATTTGCTCGTGGCAGAAAGGCCTGGCACCGCTGCCGACGGGCCGCTCTCGGCTTTGCCGATCCTCGGGGGCTCGCGGCGTCGATTGGCGGATGCGGTCGGTCACGATGGAGCGTGGTCCTCCGATGAGAAGAAGCTCGTTTTCGCCAACGGAAACGATCTATACCTCGCCAACGGCGACGGCACGGAATCTCACAAGCTCGCTTCACTGCCGGGCTTTGCGTTCGGGTCGGCATGGTCTCCGGATGGAAGCCTGATACGCTTCACCGTCAGCGATCCCAAGACGCGAGTCAATTCACTCTGGCAGGTTTCCGTAGACGGCTCGAACCTCCGCGTCCTGCTCCCTGGTTGGCATCAAGCCGCCGGTCAATGCTGCGGAAACTGGACTCCGGATGGCACCTACTTCGTCTTCCAGTCCCAAGACCAGATCTGGACCCGGCGGGAGAAGGGAAGTTTCCTTCGCAAGGTCAGCCACGACCCGGTGCAGTTGACCTCAGGAGCAATCAGTTATGCATACCCGCTTCCCAGTAAGGATGGCAAAAGACTCTTCGCGGTGGCGGGCCTGGTGCGCGGAGAACTCGAGCACTACAATGCCAAGTCCAAGACCCTGGAACCTTTTCTTTCGGGAATCTCAGCCCAGGACGTGGCCTTCTCGAGGGACGGCCAGTGGGTAGCCTACGTTTCGTTTCCCGAGGGTACGCTTTGGCGCAGCAAGCTAGATGGGACTGAGCGGCTTCAGCTCAGCTTCCCACCGCTCTATGCCATGATGCCTCGCTGGTCGCTGGATGGAAAACAGCTTGCCTTTTTTGATTACGAGAACGGCAAGCCGTCTCGCATCTATCTCGTCTCAGCCGATGGCGGCGCACCTCAAGAACTGATGCCGGGCTCCTCTCAACCCCAGAGTGATCCGGTCTGGTCGCCGGACGGCAATTCTCTAGCTTTTGGAGGGGCAATCCCGGCGGTGGATGGCATTCACATCCTTGATTTGAAGAAGCGTCAGATCTCGACGCTCCCTGGGTCCGAAAAACTATTTTCTCCCCGTTGGTCGCCGGATGGGCGGTACATGATTGCCTTGCCCTCCGATTCGCTGGGCTTGAGGCTGTTCGATTTCAAGACCCAGAAGTGGCAGATCCTGACCCATACCGGGGCTGGATATCCCACCTGGTCTCGAGACGGGCAGTATGTCTATTTCTTGCAGCAGGGGTCGGAGGGGCTGGTCCGGATAGGGATCCGTGACCGAAAGGTAGAACAAGTGGCCGACCTGAAGGGGTTCCAATTGACGGGTTACTGGGGCCTGTGGCTCGGCCTCGCACCAGATGATTCGCCGCTATTGCTCAAAGATACAGGAAGCCAGGAAATCGTAGCCCTCGACTGGCAGGCGCCGTGACAGCGGCCAGTCCTGACGGGTTGCGCCAACTATCGAGGAACAGAGGTGGAGAACACAGTGCCGGGATAGTCGTAAAGTGGGCGACCATCCCGGAGGTTATCGGGTAGTGAAAGAACTGGCGAGTCAGCGGCGATCGTCACGATCCGGATGTTCGTGGCGATACTTCCAGTATGCTCTCTGCTGCGCTCGGTGCAGTTTGTAGAAGGGGCGATAAACTTCATGCCTTTCAGTCCCCCAGCTCCGGTACCTGCCGTCTTCGCGGTTATCCCATCGATGATAGTCCCTGTAGTCCCGGTCGTAATACCGCCGCTCTCGGGCATCTTGACGGCTGTCGTCTCGAAAATTGTTGCCGGCCTGGAGCCCTACCGGGGCCACAAGAGCCACACCTAGGAGAAGCGATCCGAGATACTTTTGCATACGATACATGTCGTCCTCCTTAAGTCCGGGTTTCCCTGCTGCATCCCGGCCTACGGAGACTGTATGCTTCTAGCCTTGCGGAGTATGTGCAATACAGATCAGTGTCTCAAATCAGCATCGGTGAGCTAGACGACCAGCAAAAACTGTATCCCCCAAACTAGCCCTGATTTTATTTTCCGACTACTTGCCGATTCGGGTGTCCGTCGTTCGACGCATTTGTTGGAGGAAGAAAACACCCATACGGAAACCCGGGACTCGGAAAGTCGCTACATCCACTCAAAGCCTCCGACCACCCTGGTGCACGATTGGACGCCGAAAGGGTTATGCAAGAAATGAGGCAGACGTTAACTGGGCTGTCGAAGTGTTGCAGGCGAAATGGCGATTTCTTCGACAGCTGAAGAGGCCGCTGAAAAACCGTCGAACGCGAGTGCTCAGGCGGATTACACCACCTAGCCTTGGATTCAGTGCACAGTTACGCGACAGTTTTCAGTTCTTGGTTTCGCAAACCGGAAACTGGGAACTCAGCTACCTGCAACCGCATAGGCTGTGCCGACTTACTGCACTACCAACACAATCTGCTGCGTCCTCGTGGCCGAGCCCGATGTTGCCGTCACGGTAAGGTTGTACGTACCCGCGGGGGTTCCGGTCGTCGTACTCGTGGTTCTGCTGGAGCCGCAACCTGGCTGGAACAGGACCAGGGTGAAGAAACAGCCCAGCAGCGCGGTCATCAGCAGGCGCCGCCAGCGCGACCTCTTCCCTCCAATTCCCGCGCCCAATAAGGCCAGCCCAGAAACCGGGAACAGCGCCGCATAAAAAGGCCGGCCCGCTGGGAAAAGGCTGGCTGGCGTGGTTACACGCGCGGTGGTGTTTACCACCAGCTGGCGGCTTTGCGATCCGCTGCTCAGGTTGGTAAATGACGCGCCGTTGGGAAATGTCGTGGTGCCTCCGGTAGGGGCACCGGAGACGGAGAGCGTGACTGTTTCCGGAATATTTCCCGTGGGGTTTACTGTGACCGTATAGCTTGCGGGCACGCCAGCGGTTACGGTCGCCGTCGCCGGAGAGACGGCGACGCTGAAGTCATTCACCGTGGCGACGGTGGGCGGCGGATCCGGCGTCACCACTATGGTCGTGCCGAAGACAGTCACTCTGCCGCCGTCGGGCAGCGAACCCGCCACCGTCGGGGCCAGGACCACAGTCACGGTCGCGATCGCTCCCGCGTTGAGCGTTCCCACCGAGCACGTCACGGTGCCAGAAGTGTTGGCGCAACTGGTCTGACCCGGAGAACTGGCGGCCGAGACAAAGGTTGCGCCAGTGGCCTGCAGGATATCCGTAAAAATGATGCCCGTGGTCAAATCGCCGTTGTTGGTGATCTTGTAGCTGAAGGTCACATTGTTGCCCACCCCCACGGGACTAGGGCTGACGCTCTCGACCAGATCCAGGCTGAGGTTCGGGCCGAGTTTGGTCAGGAACGCGTCCGTGGGACCGCTAAGGTTGAGCTGCAAGGGGTTCGCCTTGGGAAAGTCAGCCGAGGCAGTCTCGCCGGCGATAAAGCTGCTGCCCTGCGAGTCGACCGCGACGCTGGTCGCGAAATCGGCAGCGCTGCCGCCCAGGTAGGTGGTGTAATGCCCCGGCGAGATCGAGGAGCTGGCGGTGGTATCGATGCGCGCAGCGAAGCCGTCAATCAGCCCGCCAAAACCCGCCTGAATGGGGTGATTGGGAATCAGGAGATCGGTCGAATTGGTCCAGCCGACGATGCGGGCGCCCTGCAGAGAATCCACCGCGATGCCCAAACCCACATCGGTGCCGGTACCGCCGAGGTAGGAAAAATAGGTCAAGGGCACGGTCGTGGTGGTGCAAGTGGATCCGGTACACGGATTCCCCAGCTTGCCGAGGAACGCATCCAGTCCGCCTTTGTTCGTGCCCTGGAACGCAGTCGCGCCCGTGGGCAGGACGAAATCACCCGAGGTCGTGGACCCGGTGACATAAGCGCTGAGCCCGGAATCGACCGCGATGCCGTATCCCACGTCATCGCCGCTGCCGCCCAGGTAGGTGGAGTAGAGCAGCTGGGCGCCGGTCGACGCGGTCAGACTTAACTTGGCCACAAAAGCATCGGTCGCAGTGACGCTCGTCGAACAATTTGGCGTCGTGGTCGTGCTCGCCGGCGGCGGCGTATCCAGGCAACCCTGATAGGCGTTCACGATGGGAAAATCGGAGGCTGGGTTGCCGGTGTGCTGGAAGTTGGTGCCGCCGGTGATGTACACATTCGCGTTCGCATCCACCGCGATGCCGCCGCCCAAAGTGGCGCCGCCCAGTGGATTGCCCCCGCCAAAGTAGGTGGAATAGACCAGGCTGGTAAATCCCAGCAGTGTGGGATCAAGCTTGCTCACGAAGAACTGGGATGTGCCCAGCGAAGCCGTCTGAATCGCGCCCAGCGTAGCCGGAAATGAATGGGTCGCGTCGGGCAGGTTGGTGGAGGTGGTGGCTCCAATCAGGTAAATCTTGTTCTTGGAATCGAGCGCCAGTCCGCGTGCGGATTCCGTACCGTTTCCGGAGAGATAGGTCGAGTACGCGAGAGCCGTCCCCGTGGCGTCCAGGACGCTCACAAATGCATGCGCACCCCCACCTGCCGGGGTGGTCTGAAAGGCCGGAGCGGTGGTGGGGAAATTGCTTGAAGTGGTGGTCCCTGCAACCACTACGTTGAAACCGGTATCGGCCGCGACGCCGGCGGTAATATCGAGGCCATTCCCGCCGATGTAGGTGGAGAACAGAACCGCGGAGCCGGTAGAGTTCAGTTTGGTCACGAAAACATTGGCGGTTCCGGCCAGAGCCGCTTGAAAAGGAGGGGTGGGAACCAGGGGAATGCCGGTGGCGGAATTAGTCGTGCCGGCAATGTAGATGTTGGAGGAAGCGTCAAGCGCGACTGCAGGACATCCCGAAGGCGGCGATGGGATGGTGGTTGGGAAAACCACGACCGGGGAAATGACCGAACAGGCCTCGTCACCGGTGCCGCCCAGGTATGTTGAGTAGGTAAGGATCGGGTCGATCACCAGCACCCGGCTGCGATCATAAGCTCCGAATTCGAAACCAACCTGGCCATCGTGCCGCACGACGAAGCGTCCGGCCACAGGTTGTTGCCCGGTTCCGGATGCCGAGAGTTGATAAATACGTGGCGCCTTGAGCCGCACTTCGCCAGCGCCCGCGACTACCACTATAAGATCGCCGTTTTCATCAAGTCCCGGTCTTCCGTGGCCCTGAAACCGCAAAGCAATTTTTCCGGGGTCGGCGCCGGGCGCGACTTCGAAGTCATACTCCAATTGCCCCTGGTGGCCGTAGTAAACCAGATCAACTCCGGGATACACACCCCGGTAACGCACGCGGCCAAACTGCGGAATGTCGCGGCGCCACTCCGACGGGTTGTTGCCGATGAAATAGTTGCTCTTGCCGGGAAGCTTGTCGGTCCCGGTCACAGCAGCGGCCTGGTCCGCGCCTGCCAGCTGCATGCGTACGAACGAGGTCTTGTTGCCGGTCGAATGCAGAGCCAGAACTGCCATGTCGGGGGTAAGGAACAGTCCGTAGCCTGCCCCTCGCGCCACAAATTTGACCTGCGGATCCGCCTGCCCCTGATTGGGTTCGAACCTGAGAGGAAGCTGGGCCATCGCCAGCTGGACGTTGCGCGCGTCCGGTGCCAGGCCCGGTGCGCCAAATTGCGCCAGGACGGACTGATCCTTACCAGAAACGGCCAATTGCTGCACTGAAACTTGTGGCCCCAGGGCCAGAGCACCTAGAAGCAACAGCGTGAGGCACAGCAGAGCAGGGTAAAAACCTGTTCCCAACCCACGGAAATTCAATGTCACCAGCTCCTCCGGATCCCGATTGATGGAGAGGAAGAAAAACGGCGCACAAACAGCAACCCGCCTCGCGCCTGCGAAGCGGCATGCCTACTTGTCACCAGAATATGGGCAAAAATAAGTAACTACTTAAACATCTGACGGATAGACTGTCAAGCCGCGCGACCGCTCCGTACTTCTCCGCATCCCTGGGTTGGTCAGATGCGGTGAGAGACAGCCGGAGATGCCGCTGTCGCCTTCAAAACTCGAATCCATCGGAGTCGAATCTGGGTCGGATGGGTCGCCAGCATCTGTTCCTCTGCAAAATATTTCACTTGTGTCTTATTGAGAAAGCAGGCGTAACCCGGCAACTCGTTACGTCTACTGTCGAAGGAACCGACGACTGATTGCGCGCGGATGGTATCGCGCGTGCATGAGGGTTCACTTCGCTTTAGTTTGCATTTTTCGGGATCCTCCCCCAGGGCCCTCCCCTTTTTTAGCGTTAACCGAGTCAGTTCCCCACGATTTTTTGCGCTTGCAAACTATTGGTAAATAAGTAAATCTGGCGCCAGGGTCGTTGCAATCAGTGGATGGTGCCCGCTATTTGGAGTGAAATTTGGTCGGATCTGGATTCATGCATCTGCGAAGAGAAAGCTCCACGCTACAACCCGGGCAGGAACGCCGCACCATGCGACGTTTCGACATGCGTTTGCCAGCCTCGGTCCGAGTGGCCGGGAACGGGCTCAATGGTTTGTTGACCGAGACACAGAATGTGAGCGCTCGCGGCGTTTTTTTCTATCTTGATCGTCCTCTGGCCGAGGGCACGCGCATCGAAGTGACCATGACGTTTCCACCTCACGTGACCCTGACCGATCCGGTACGGGTCCGCTTCACCGCCCGCGTGGTACGGATCGAGAATCTGCAATCCCTCACGGGCGTGGGTGTGGCGGCGATGATCGAAGAATACGAATTCCTGCGGTCGAATCCTTCCACTGAAATCGCCGGCGACGACAGATTTGGCACTTAGAAAGCAGCACTTGGCAATTAGCAATTGGCCAAGGCAATGCGGATAGTTTTCGCTAAGTGCTAAACGCTCGTCTTTGCACCGTCCGGCTTTCTTCCACTTCCTTCAAACTTGCTGCTTCTCCGGACTTGCTGCTTCTACGGACTTTGGCGCCTGACAATTTGCCAGGCACAGGTCTTGGCCAAGGGCCGATTGCTAAGTGCCAAGTGCCGGCTTTCCCTTCTTCAGTTCTTCAATCTCGCGCTGTAGACGTCGGTAGCGCTGCACCAGAATACTCAGATAGGTAATGTGGATGATCCATGTGGCGCTGTACGCAGCATAGAGGTAATTCATCGTGAACTCCGCGGTTCGAGCAGGGCTTCCAGAGCCTGTGTTTCTTCCACTTCCCTTTGCAGAATCTCCAGGTGATACCGGGACCAGCAAACCAGCGCCGCAAAGCAGAGAAAGGCGGCCCAGTTGATCAGCCATACGTGCCACATGCGGGGATCAATCGAGCCTCCGCCGCCCACCACGGGTTGCGGATGCTGGGTGCGAAAAATCCAGATGGAGAAGTAAACCAGCGGGACATCGAGCGCGCCAAAAATCGCCAGCGCAGCCGCCAGTATGGGAGTTTGGCTGCTGGTGGAAAAACGGCGCAGCATCAGGTAGCTGACGTAGATCAGCCAGAGCACAAGGGTTGAAGTCAGGCGAACATCCCAGGTCCACCAGATTCCCCAGACCGGACGCGCCCACAGCGGCCCGGTCACCAGCACGACCGTGCAAAACACAACGCCGACCTCGGCGGTGACGACGGCAATCGCATCCGCCCTGGGACTGCGGCGAATCAGATACCAGACCGACGCCACAAAATTGATAGTGAAGAGCAGGAACGCTGTCCACGCCGAGGGCACGTGATAGTAGATGATGCGATAGACGTCGCCCTGCATCTGGTCGGTGGGAGCAACCACCAGCGCCTCATAAAGCGCGTAGCTGAGCAGAATTGCGGTCAGCATGGCGAAAATGGGGAAGGCCCGTTTCATTGTTAACAAACTCGTAAACTTCAATTCGCCGACTTCATTCCGCGTGCAGCACCAATTCAAATAACAGCAGACAAGCGATAGTAAACACCACGTCGTAAGCGCTAAGCAACACAATCCAGAAGCGGGCCGAGAGCTCGCCGGTCAAAATGGCAGTGGTCGCATTCACCATGGCCAGCAAGGCCGGGATGGAGATCGGAAACAGAAGAAGCGGAAGCATGATCTCGCGGCTGCGGGTGCGCAACGACATAGCGGCGAAGAAAGTACCATTCACTACCAGGGCCCAGGTGCCCAGCCCAGCCACGGGAACCAGCTGCCAGGCCGGGCCGAGCGCCCGCAATTTGTAGAACATGATGAAGAGCGGCGTCATCAGCATTTCCAGTACGGCCACAAAAATAAAGTTGCCCAAAGCCTTGGCCAGGAAGAGCGAGTTCGCCGCAGCCGGCGAAACGCGGTACGCATCCAAAACCTGGTTGCGCAGCTCCCGCGCCCAGGTCTGGTTGAGCGCCACTACTGCGGCGAAGAGAAAAGCCACCCACACCAGGCCACCCGCGATCTGGCGCGACTCTTCCGCGTTGGGATCGAACGAGAAACTAAAGACCACGACCACCAGCAGAGAAAAAAACAGCATGGAGTTGATCGCGTCTTTCGACCGCCACTCCAGGCGAAGGTCCTTGGCTAACGTGGCTCCGGTTACACCTACCGAATTGCTGGGAGAGGATTTCACACGTGGCGAGTTTCCGGACAATGTCTCGCTCATCGCGACTCCGGCGGACGCAACTCGCGAGTGCGACTCTGAATCTGCCCGGCTTCCATGAAGACAAACTCATCCGCCACACCCTCCAGCAAAGCAGCCTGGTGGGTCACGACAAAGATGGTCTTTCCCGCCGTGCGCATCTGGGCCAGAAGCGAGACCATGGCACGCGCCGAACGCACGTCGACATTCGAAAAGGGCTCGTCCAGCAAAAGAACTTTGGGATGATTGAGCAGCGCCCGCGCCAACGAAAGCCGTTGCCGCATGCCCTGCGAATACTGCGCCACCGGACGCGGCAGCGTGGGATCGAGATCCACCTCTGTCATGTTTGCGGAACATCTTCGATCATCGGTGAGTCCATAGAGCCGTGCGAAATAGCGCAAGTTCTCCATGCCGCTCATCTCGTCATAAAGCAGCGAAGGATGTGCCATGTAGCCGATCTCGCCGCATACCGAGCGCAGGTTCGTCGTCCCCAAAATCGAGATGCTACCCCGTGTAGGCTGCGCCAGCCCGGCGAGAGCGCGCAGCAACGTGGTCTTCCCTGCTCCGTTGTCACCAAGAATCGCGTAAAGCCGCCCCGAAGCAAACTCGGCGCTCAGTCCCCGCAGGGCGGCAAATCGCCCGAACTGCTTGACCACGGCGGTGATGGTGACAATGGGAGAAGACTCCACGGCGAAGCACCCGAGATGGAAGATAGCCGAAGGCAGAGTTGAAGTCGATAGCTACGCAGACCACGTAGGGGCGGGTGTCCCACCCGCCCGGCAGAGCAAAGCTCCTGAGCGAAGTCGAAGGGGCGCCCAGGCCTACGTAGTCATTTATCAATCGGCGTGGTCATCAGTTAGTTCGACATGCTGGTGGGTGCAGTCTGGGCAGCACCGTTGGCGGGCACTCCCGCTTGCTGCGGGGCATATTTCGAGGCGCACTTGGCCTGCAGTTGTTTGGCATGGAAGACGCCGTCGCGCCCAAAACTGCCATCGGCCAGAGCCTGGGAGTTGTCCTTGAAAGTATCGGGCGGCGCTTCGGTCCCGTTGTAAACCACGTTTAGAAGCTGGTCGTTTTCGATCAGGACAAATTCAACTCTGGTGCCGGAGCGCTTGATCGATCCCGGTTGAACATTTCCGGCCACGCGCAAACGCTTGGTATACGCGCCATCCCCCAGGCCGCGCAGTTCTTTGATGGTGACGTAGTAGCTCTTGCTCTCCTGCACGCCGGTGTAAGCCAGAAAGCCCAGAGAAACCAGGATGACCACCACCGCACTGCCGAATTTGAGGTATTTGCCAGTCTCGCTCGACATCAACCGCCCCTCGTATTCGACTGTATTCCGGCTGAGGTCGGCGGTCAAGATGTCCGAAAGGCCTGTGGCTGTTCTCAGCGACCTCGGCCGTCGCTTTGCGTCCTCTGTGGTTAAAGCTTTGAGGCAAAGCGTGACCGTATGCCCATTCCAAGTACCGATCTATAATGCCAGCGACTTCCGTACCTCAGCGAGGCCGCAATGATCCATCCCTGGCATGACGTAACACCCGGCGACAAATTGCCGCAGGAATTTTACGCGGTCGTCGAGATCCCCTTCGGATCCAGCGTGAAGTACGAGCTGGACAAGAACAGCGGACTGATCAAGCTGGATCGCGTTCTCTACTCCGCTGTCTACTATCCGGCGAATTACGGCTTCATTCCGCAGACCCTGGCCGAAGACGACGATCCGCTCGACGTACTGGTGCTGTGCCAGGAGACGGTGGTTCCGTTGACCCTGATCCACGCTCGCACCATCGGGCTGATGACCATGATTGACACGGGGAAGAAAGACCACAAGATCATCGCAGTTGCGACTCAGGACCCGGAATTCAACACCTATCGCGAAGCCAGCGAGATGCCGCCCCACCGCTCGCTGATGCTGCGCCGCTTCTTTCAGGACTACAAACAACTGGAAGGCAAAGCCGTGGAAGTGGATGAGATTCGGCCCGCGGCGGAAGCCTTCCCGGTCATTACTGATGCGCTGGACCGCTACAGCGAGCAGCGCCGGAAGGGCTTCAAGGAAATCGAGGGCCCGCACTAGGGACTTTCGTAGCGCCGCCGTCCCGGCGGCTGTCCGGCGGGCGTCCCGCCCGCCGCTGATCAGTTTCCTCCGCTGAGGGCGAGACGCCCTCAGGACAGCCGGCGGGACGCCGGCGCTACGAAGATCAACCCCAGGATTTATCGCTTGGACGAGGGTACTGTTGTCCTACCAGACCCTGCAGGCGTTTTCCCGCACCATGGGTTGCCCGGCCTTGCAGCCCCAGGCTCTCTGGAATTCAGGCATGTTCTGCACCACGCCGTCGATCCGATATTTGTTCGGCGAATGAGGATCGATGCTGACCAGCATGCGAGCGGATTCCGGACGCCGCTTTCCGCACCACACCC
>WNFA01006055.1_pt1 | contig 13273 bp, 8 predicted proteins | sample 5400481 | NCBI WGS metagenome assembly WNFA01 (sample SAMN13153340, study PRJNA577476) | soil metagenome | isolation source: 120 cm saprolite under Douglas fir tree site 2 hole 1 replicate 2 | place: USA:California | collected 2015-04-18 | reverse complement strand
GACGAGGACTAGTTTTTCAGCCATGGGGAAATAAGCCAAAGTCGCCAGTTCGAAGTCGAAAAGCGAACACAGAAAAGCGAATTGTGCCTTGTGGACCCGAGAAGATAGCACACCGGCGACGGAATTACACCGCGTTCAGCACCGTCGTGGCCAACCAGGCCTGGTTGGCCACGGCAACCTGCACTGACTTGGCCAACCGTTCTCAGTCAACAGATTGAGCCCAGACGATCTTTGGGCCGCAGAGCAAGTCTTCAACCATGAATCTGATGCAGCGAAGCAGGTGCCATCACAGTTGTCCCTGTTGTCCCTTGTGAAACTGGCGGCGAAGAATTGCGACCCAAAACGGTGAACAGTGCTTGACGCACGCCCGGGAGACCTGTACACTGAGTATGCCTTTCGCACTGGCCCGGCGCTTGCGGAGAGGTAATTTCCCCTCCTGGAATCTAAACTGAGGAGACCGGTTGTATGGCGGCTGCTGTAATCGTTTTGCGTAACGGGGCCCGCATCTCTTTGGTGCGTTCTCTTCCCTTTATCCTCGTGCACATAGCATGTTTGGCGGCGTTTTTCATTGGCTTCCGCTGGTCATGGTTGATCGTGTGCCTGGCGTTGTTTTACGTGCGAATGTTTTTTGTCACCGCGGGCTACCATCGCTATTTCTCTCATCGCTCGTTCAAAACCAGCCGTGTCTTCCAATTTATCATGGCTGTTTTGGCCACGACCTCCACGCAGAAGGGAGTCCTCTGGTGGGCGGCGAACCACCGCCACCACCACCGGTATTCCGATACCCAGGATGATCTGCACTCACCCTCGCTGTTCGGCTTTTGGTGGTCGCATGTGGGCTGGATCCTCTCCGACCGATACAACGCCACCCAGGTGGATCTGATCCGCGATTTCTACAAGTATCCGGAGCTGCGCTGGCTGAATCGCTATCACATGGTGCCGCCGGTGATATTGGCGGTCGCGCTGTTCCTGATTGGCGGCTGGGGAATGCTGGTGTGGGGCTTCTTCATCAGCACCGTGATACTGTGGCACAGCTCGTTCACGATCAATTCGCTCTCTCACCTGTTCGGCAGTCGGCGCTACTCGACAACGGATACCAGCAAGAACAACCTGTGGCTGGCACTGCTCACCATGGGCGAGGGCTGGCACAACAACCATCACCACTACATGGCTTCGGCCCGCCAAGGGTTCTTCTGGTGGGAAGTGGACCTGACCTACTACACCTTGAAGGTGCTGTCGTGGTGCCGGATTGTTTGGGACTTGCGGCAGCCGAGCCCGGCGGCTTTGGCAGCTACCGAAGCCGGTTCCTAGCTCACCTTAACTTATCCCCTTCCACCGGATTTGCCTGAAAGGCGAAACGCCCGCGGGGTTATTGTTTACCGAGCCCGGCAGGGGCCGGGATAAATTCCGCGAGGGATCGCTCACCGAAGCCCTTTACAGAGAGATTCCTGGCCCGCCGGCGCGCTGGGATGACAGCGGCCTTGCCAGCCTCTATGTCATTTTCTCGACGGCGGCGACGATATGCCGCGCCGAGATGCCGAAGGCGTCCAGCAGTTCTTCGGCCTTGCCCGAGTGCGGCACCCTTCCCACCGCCAAGCGCCTCGCGGCGCTCAGTGGAATGCCATCGCTGATCAAAGCGCCTAGCGCCGCTTCGCCCAACCCGCCCTCTGGGTAATGGTCTTCGACGGTCACAACGCGGCCTCCGCTTGCGCGGACGTGCTCCCCGAGCGCCGGCGCGTCAATCGGCTTGACGCAGTAGAGATCGATTACGCGAATGGCGATGCCTTTGGCCGCCAGCTGCTCGTAGGCTTTCAGGGCCTCGTGCAAAGTCACGCCAGCGGTGATGATCGCGGCGCGGTCACTCGCACTCTGGCGCAGCACCTTGAATCCAGGAACAGGGAATTGTTCATCATTCGGGTAGAGCACCGGCGTCTTGGGCCGTCCGGTCCGCACGTAGCAGATGCCGGAGCGGCGCGCCGCGGTTTCGGTCAACCGCTCTGCCGCGACCGCATCGCCGGGGTAGAGCACCGTGGCTCCGGGGATGGCGCGGAACATCGCGAGATCCTCCAGGCCCATCTGCGAGGGCCCATCTTCACCAATAGAGACGCCGCAGTGCGACCCACACAGGTTGAGGTTGCTCCGGCTGATAGCCGCCATGCGCACCTGGTCGTAAGCGCGCGAAAGGAAGCAGGCAAATGTGGCCACAAACGGCACCTGCCCCTGCGCCGCTAGCCCCACGCCCGCGCCTACGAGGTTCTGCTCGGCGATGTAGCCCTGGTAAAGGCGATCTGGATAGGCCTTTTCGAGCACTTCTGTGAACGTCGAATTCTTCACGTCGCCGTCCAGCGCCACGATTTTCGGATGGACAGCGGCAAGCTTCCGCAGCGCGGTGCCAAATGCTTCACGCGTGGCCACCATTTGTCCGCGCTGGTACTCGGGCGGGGCCGGAGTAGGGAAGTTCGGAGGAGCCGGCAGCGACTGGCGCGCGTACGAGCGGCCGTCATCGGCGGGAATCTGAGGAATGGGTCCGATCTCGGCCAACGCCTTTTCCAATTCAGCCTTCGACAGCGCCTTTCCGTGCCACCCCTCTTTGTCCGCCAGGAAACTGATGCCATGACCCTTCTCAGTCCGGGCGATGATTGCTTGCGGGCGCCCGGTGGTGGCCTTGGCGCGGTCCAGCGCGGCAAGTACCGCAGGGACATCATGACCGTCAATCACTTCGGTCTGCCAGCCCTGCGCCTCGAACTTGTGGCGATAAACTTCGGTGTCATGGCGATACATGGTGCGCTCGCTCTGCCCGAGCCCGTTGACGTCTACCAGCGCTGTCAGATTATCGATCCGGTGGTGCGCCGCAAACGCAGCGGCTTCCCAGACGTTGCCTTCCGCCATTTCGCCGTCGCCCAGTAAGACATATACACGCGCGCTGGACTTCTCGGCTCTGGCGCCGAGCGCCAGCCCCGCCCCCACTGAGAGGCCCTGGCCGAGCGACCCGGTGGCCGCGTCCACACCTGGCACGAGCGGCGTGGGATGGCCCTCAAGTTCGCTCCCGAATTGCCGCAGCGTGAGCAGGCGCGAAACCGGGAAGACGCCCGCTTCAGCCAGCGCGGCGTAGAGCACCGGCGCGGCGTGGCCCTTCGAGAGCACGAAGCGATCGCTCGAAAGGGAGTTGGGATCGGCAGGATCGAACTTCATTGCGTGAAAAAACGTTGCGGCGACGAGTTCTGCGGCGGAAAGGCACGAGGTGGGATGGCCGGAGCCGGCGGCGGAAGTTGCGCGCAGCGAATGGATGCGCAGCAACCGGGCTTTGTCGCGGATCTTCTCTAGCCTGGCGGATAACAAGACTCCCTGTGGTTGTGCGGTCATCACTACTCCTGGCGGAAAATTATGCAGCTCACCAATTGTACTGGACCTCTCTGGTTCTTGTTAAGGGAAGTCCTGAGGAGCGCCCTGTGCAAGAGATGTCGGTCGCCGGGAAAGCTAACTGCGAGCAGGTTGGGGCGCCATGCCTGGAAGCAAGCTTCCAGGGCGCCTCAGATCCAGCAGGCCCTGCAGCCGCAATTCAAGCTCCCACATGCTGCTGGGGTGGGGGCAGCGTCGCAGGAACCACGGCTTGTCTTGAGCCGAGGGCAGGTTAGCGCCACCCGCCGCGTCAAAGATATAGGCGAATGTCGCCCGTGCCAACTCGACGGCCGGGCGAGACATATTCTCGGGCATGCCCCAGGGGAAAGAAAAAAGCCTTATCGGCTTCCCCAGCCGCGCTTCCAGATCCGTCTTGCAACCTACAATTTCGTATTCCAGCGCAATAGGGTCAGTGGAGGCGCAATCAAAGTGCGAACGTGTATGGCCTCCGAACTCAAATCCGGAGCGGCTCAGCCAACACACCTGCTCCCACGTGAAGGGAGGGAATCCCTCCTGGTTCTTCCTGACGTCGTGCGCGAAAGGCCTCTGGGTAGAAATGTGCTCGGTGCTGACGAAGAGGGTCACGGGAATTCCTGTGGCTTTGGCGACGGCCCGGAGGTTGACGAAATTCTCGGCATAGCCGTCATCAAAGGTGAGGACCACGGTAGGAGCTTCGACGCGATTGGCCTCCAACATCTTCATCGCTTCCTGCAAGCTGGCGACCCGGTAGTACTTGGTGAGGAATTCCGCCTGCTGGTGGAACAAAAGAGTTGGCAGCCCCAGGTGGTGCGGCCGGTCGGTGATCAGGTGGTGGTACATGATCACCACGGGAAATGATTTGCGGAAGCGGCAGACCCAGTTTCGCACCACCGCCAGCGGAACGAGGGGCACCGTTCGGAGCAGCAGTTTCCAGTTGGGGCGTGTGCGGGGCGGGCGATAGGGGGGCCGCCGCTTCGCTATTTGCCGCTCGTACCGGGCCAGCTCGTGCGGCGCGGGCGCACGAAACGTGCGGGCCGTACCGGACTGAGGCGTCTCTTGAACCGTGCCGAAGATGAAGTCGGCCAAGGTGCACAGCAAGAGGTCGTTCCCAACAGTAGTGGCCTTCAGGGCGAGGCTGAAGAGGTTATCGTAGGTGTCTATGGGCGCTGACGCTGCGCGAAGGATGGGGCCGGCATCGAGCTCTGCCACCACCCGATGCACCGTCACGCTGATTTCCTCCTGGTCGTCCAGTGATTCCCACAGCCCCACAGGCCCTGCGCCGCGGTAATCGGGCAGCTTGTGGAGGTGCACTTTGATCGAACCCAAGCGTGGCAGCTCGAATAGCTCCGGCCTCAGATGGGGCGTGCCCGTGACAATCCCCAGATCCGCGCGCAATTGCCGGACATACTCGAGCGCCTCCGGTGAATGGATGTCCGTCGTCGCCAGGAGGGAGCAGCCCCTCGCCTGGCTGAACTGGGCCAGGTCCTCCAACCTGAAATCGGTTGGGCGGCTCTGACGCGGCGGGAAGGCGTGCGCAAATCGCAACAAGGCCTCGCCGAGTTTATCGAGCGGCCTGCGAAGCAGGCGCAGAGTTCTTGCAGCAACATAGGGGTAATAGGCCGGGTCCAGCAGATTGCGCCAAAGGCTGCGCAGGTTCTCGGCCAGGCTCCTGGGGGGACACTGTTCGTAGAGAATCCCCAGCACTCGCGCACCGGCGACTTCACGAACAATCCGGTCTGCCAACCTGGCAATTTCCCAGGGTGATTGATTGGAGAAAAAAACGACGCCGAAATCCCTCAATGCGAACCGTCCTGAGACTTTGCCGCCATAAGAGTCTGATCGTGCGTTGCTCGCTCCGAGGATTGCCGTGCGGAGGGGCAGCCGGCGCAAGTCAACACCCATGCCCTCGGTCGAAGACCAACAGAATAGGATAAGAAGGGATGAACCCAAAAGCAAAACTAATGCGGAAACCGATTGCCCTATCAGTTGGCTGCAGCTCTCAGAAGTTACGTGGCAAGTGCGGCTCGTTTGGCAGTTCCGCTGACTGGCTTGGTCTGGTTCTCGCCTCCAGCCAGCTTCGCCGCTGACACCTCTCCGCACCGGATGACTTCTGAGCGCTCGATTCGCTGTCTGTCCTGGTTCGCTACCCGCAGAACTCGCCAACCGATTGATTGGAGTAGCTACCGCTGCCAGCCGCCGCCCAGCGCCTGATAGAGCTGGACAAGAGCCAAGAGTTCATTCGATTGGGCTTGTGCCAGGCCAAGTTCGGCGGTGAAATAATTCGTTTCGTTGGTCAGCACCTCAAGGTAACTGGCGACGCCGCCCCTGTAACGCATATCGGATAGCCGCGCTGCGTCCTGGGCGGATTGGGTCAGCAGTTGCTGTCTCTCGCGGAACTCCCGGTTCTTGCGGTAAGCGATCAACGCGTCGGAAACACCGCGGAAAGCTTGCTGAATCGTTTGCTCGTAGAAAAGCAGAGCCTCTTGTTGCTGAGCCTCGGTTAGGCGGACGTTGGAGCGAAGTCTTCCTCCCGTGAAGATGGGTTGCGCGAGCGACCCGCCAAAGTTCCACAGTCCCGCCGGTCCGCTAAAAAGGCTGGTAAGTGCCGAGCTCTGAAATCCGCCAGTCGCGGTGAGGAATATTTGCGGAAAGTAAGCAGCCTTTGCCACGCCGATTCGCGCGTTAAAGGCGATCAATTGTTGCTCGGCCTCGCGGATGTCCGGCCGGCGTTCCAGCAGCGACGAAGGAATCCCGGCGGGGACTTCCGGGGCATGCGGTTGCTCGGTCAACCTCCGCCCACGCGGGACAGCGGCAGGGTTCTTCCCCAGAAGGATACTAATGAAGTTCTCTTGCTGCTCGATCCGCCGCTCTAAGTTAGGGATCTGCTCGTCGGCGGTGTACACCAACTGTTCTGCTTGCCGCACGTCGAGCATGGAGGTAGCCCCATGGTCGACCAATAGTCGAGTCAGTCGCAGGGAGTCCTGGCGTGACGTCAGCGCGCGTTTGGAAATCTCCAACTCCAGGTCGAGTTCGCGGAGCTGGAAGTAAGCGGTTGCGACGTCACTCACCAGCGAGCTGATGACCGCCTGGCGCGCCCATTGGCTGGCCAACAGGTTGGCGCGTGCCGCTTCCGTCGCCCGGCGAAACTTGCCCCAGAAATCCAGTTCCCACTGAAGCGACAGATTCACCTGGTTCGCGCTGGTTTCAAATGCAGGGAGGAAACGCGATTGCGGTGAGCGTTGATTCGTGGCTTCGGCTCCCCCAGCGATCGTGGGGAACTGGTCCGCGCGCGTGATGCCCAACTGTGCCTCGGCTTGCAGGATGCGAGTGGCGGCGATGCGCACATCGTAGTTCTGTTGGAGGGCGGTGCGGATCAGGTCTTGAAGTTGCTCATCCTGGAAGACCTCCCACCATTTCTGATCGCCGAGTGAGGCGGCTTCGGTCTTGGGCGCTTCTTCCAATGTCAGGCCTCGATATGTGTCCGGGACATTCACACTCGGTCTTTTATAGTTCGGCCCCACGGCGCAGCCAGAGCCGAGGCTCGCGATCAGGACAAGTAGGGGGAGCTTTTTCATTTCAGTTGCCCTCCGCCGGCGAGGGCCTCGGCCGCAGGGCGGCTGTCGCGCGCTCCTTGCCGGCGCCCGAGAACCTCTCCACCACATAGAAAACCGCTGGAATGAAGAAAATGCCGATTGCGGTCGCCGCCAGCATGCCTCCGATGACAGTGGTGCCCATAATCTGCCGGGCCACCGACCCGGCACCCGACGCTGTCCACAACGGCACGCAGCCGAGGATAAACGCGAAGGAGGTCATCAGGATTGGCCGGAGACGCAGCTTGGCCCCTTCGAGCGCGGCGTCAACCAGAGGCCTCCCGTTCTCGTATTCGTCCTTGGCGAACTCCACGATCAGAATGGCGTTCTTGGCTGCCAGGCCGATGAGCATCACCAGACCGATCTGCGAGTACACGTCGCTCTCGATTTGAATCATGTAAGGCGGCAAGAAGGCGCTGAGCGCGGCACGCCGCAACCACAGAATCCCGAACGCGCCGAATACCGCCACCGGCGTGCTCAGCAGCACGCTGAACGGCAGCGACCAGCTTTCGTACAGAGCTGCCAGGATCAGGAACACGAATAGCAGCGAGAATCCGAAGATCACTGAGGCCGGCACCCCTTGCTGCGCCTTTTTCTCTTGAAAGGACATGCCCATGTAGTCGTAGCCCATTTCGCGGGGCATGGTTTGCGCGAAGACCTGTTCGAGAGCCGCCATGGCCTGTGCCGCGCTATAGCCGGGCGCAGCGCTGCCATTGATTTGCGCGGAGCGATAGAGGTTGTAGTGCATGGTGAACTCAGGCCCGGGGCGCGACGCAAATTTCGTCAGGGCGGAAAGCGGCACCATGTCGCCGCTGTTGTTCCGCACGTAGAACTGGCCTACGTTCTCGGCCCTTGTCCGGTAATCACCCTCGGCCTCGATGTACACCTGCCACTGGCGGCCGAACCGGTTGAAGTAGTTGATAAACAGCCCGCCCATGAATGCCTGGATCGTTCGGTAGACGTCGTTGAGGGCCACACCCTGCTTGATTACTTTGTCTCGATCTACTTCGACGAACTGTTGCGGCACGCTCGGCAGGAAGGTAGTGCTCAAGCCGGCGATCTCGGGACGCTTACGGGCGGCCGCCAGGAATATGTTCAAGTTATCGGTGAGGAACGCGACATCCTTGCCGGCGCGGTCCTCGAGAACGAAGGTAAATCCGCCGGAAGTGCCGACCCCCGGAATCGCCGGTGGCGAGAAGCTGAAGGCAATTCCTTCCGGAAGCTTGCTCAGTTCCTGGTTCAAGCGCTGCTTGATCACCTGATACTGCTCTTCCCTTTTTTTTCGATCGTTCCATGGCTTCAAAGTGACAAAAAAGAACGCGTTGTAACTTGTATTCACGAAGCTGAGCAAGCTGAAACCGACCACGCTGGTCGTGTACTCGACCCCCGGCGCTTGGGCCATGATCTTCTCAATTCTCCTCGCAACCTCGTCCGTGCGTTGGAGGGAAGCTGCGTTGGGAAGCTGGAGATTGAGATAAACGTAGCCCTGGTCCTCATCGGGCAGGAAGCTTGACTGCAATCTGTTGCTGATGAAGCCGGCCGCAACGCCGAAGGCCGCCAGCAGAACGAGCGCAATGGCGCTTTTGCGAACCAGTCCGCCGCACAGACGAACATAGGTATCTGTTGCGCGTCCAAACATTCGGTTGAACCAATCGAAGAACTTTCTCAGTGGGCCTTTGCTCTCCTTCTTCGGCCGGAGCATCAGCGCGGCAAGCGCCGGGCTGAGTGTGAGCGCGTTGAAGGCCGAAAGGATTACCGAAATTGCGATGGTTACCGCAAATTGTTGATAGAGCCGTCCGGTGATGCCCGGGATGAAGGCCGTTGGCACGAATACCGCGGAGAGAACCAGCGCGATGCCGATAACCGGACCGGAGATCTCTTCCATCGCCTTTAAGGCCGCGTCCTTGGGAGCGAGCCCGTCCTCGATGTGCCGCTCGACAGCCTCGACGACTACGATGGCATCGTCCACCACCAGGCCGATCGCCAGCACCAGGCCAAACAGAGAGAGCGTGTTGATCGAGAAGCCGAACAGTGGGAAGAACACGAACGTGCCGACCAGCGAGACCGGCACGGCGAGCAGCGGAATCAGCGTGGCGCGCCAGCCTTGCAAAAAGATGTAAACCACGACGATCACCAGCGCGATCGCGATCAGGAGGGTCAGGATGATTTCCTTCATGCCTTCGGTGACAGCCCGAGTCGTGTCGAGCGATACCACGTAGTCCATATCTTGGGGGAATCGTTTCTTCACCTCGTCCATCAGCTTCTTGACGCCCGCAGCCGCCTGCACGGCGTTGGATCCAGGCAACTGGTACACCGCGACGATCGCCCCAGGTTTCCCATTCAAGCGGCCCACAATGCTATAGTCCTGAGCTCCCAGCTCGACTCGGGCCACGTCCTTGACCCTCACCATCCCGCCGTCCGGCGTCTCGCGAACCACGATCTGGCCAAACTCCTCCGGCGAAGTCAGGCGGCCTTGCGCCCGGACGGAGTAGGTGTACTCCTGGCCCTTCGGCGCGGGCTCGCTGCCAACCTGTCCGGCGGGATTCACCGTGTTCTGCGTCTGGATGGCGCCGACGATTTCAGGGACGGTGATAGCCAGCTTGGCCAATTGGTCGGGCTTGACCCACAGCCTCATCGCGTACTTGCCAGCGCCGAAAACCTGCACGCTGCCGATGCCAGGCAAGCGTGTGACTTGATCGTTGAGGTTGATGTAGGCGTAGTTGGCCAGAATCCGTGCGTCGTAGGTCCCGTGCGGTGAGTACAGGCTGATGAGCATGAGGGGAGCTGTGAGTGTCTTCTGGACCGTAATCCCAAAGTTCGTGACATCGATCGGAAGCTGAGATGAAGCTTGTGTCGCGCGTATCTGGGTGAGTATCAGATCGGTGTTGGGGTCCGTTTTCACGTCGAAGTCCACGATCATTCTCATCAGCCCGTTGCAACCGACTGCTCGATCGTCTGGGCGTCGGCGCCGATGTAGGTGGCCTGTATCTGCACCTCCGGCGGGACGATGTTGGGAAACAGAGCGACCGGCAGGCCCAGGATGACAACGGCGCCCACGATCACCGTGAGGATGGAGATCACCATCGCTACGATCGGCCGGTTGATGAAGAATTTCGACATGGCTCAATTGCCTTCCGCCGGAGGTTTGATCGGCTTGGGGTTGACAAGCGAGCCTTCTCTCACCTTTTGCACACCCTCCACCACGATGCGCTCGCCAGGTTTGAGGCCCTCGTCAATGATCCACATTGTGCCAAAGCGCTCACCGATCTTGACCGGTCGGATGCTCACCTTCTTGTCGCTGCCCACCACCGCCACCTGGTAGCTCCCCTGGAGTTCCGTGACTGCGCGCTGCGGCACCGCCAGCGCGCCCGCTCTTACGTTGGTTACTGTGCGGATTCGCCCATACTGGCCGGGGCGAAGGATGTTTCCCGGGTTGGGGAAGAGTCCGGCCAGCCGAATCGCGCCGGTCTTTACATCGACTTGCCGGTCTGCCGCGAAAAATTTCCCTTTTCGCGGATAGGTTGTTCCGTCCGCCAGAATTAACTCCAATTCGAGTTCCTTCTGTCGCGCCTCACGGGCTGCCGCGGTCGGGTTGCGCCGTACGTAGTTGAGGTATTCCTGTTCGCTGACGGCGAAATAGGCTTTGATCGGATTGAGCTGGGAGACAGTTGTGAGCAAGGTGTTCGGCCCCACCAAGTCGCCGATCTGGCCCTTAGCGATTCCCGCAACCCCGTCAACCAGCGACCTGGCCTTGGTGAACTCTATGTTTAACTGGGCCTGTTCCACTTGGGCCTTTGCGGATTCGACGAGGGCTGTGGCGGCGAGCTTTGCCTGGATATCGTTGTCCAATTGGCTGTGAGCGATCGCTTTGGCTTCCGCCAGCGGTGTATCCCGCTCCACATCCAGTGTTGCCTTGCCAAGTTGTGCCTGGGCTTGCGCAAGCTGTGCCTTGACCTGGTCGAGCGTTGCCTGGAAGGGGCGCGGATCGATCTCGAAAAGCACCTCGCCCTTCTGTACGAATGAGCCTTCCTTGTAGTCCTGCTTTACAAGATAGCCCGACACTTGCGGTTGGATTTGCGCGTTTACGTAGCCATCCAGCGTTGCAACCCATTCCCCATAGATCGGAACGTCCTTCTGTACGACGTCAACCACTTCTACGTCGGGTGGGCTCGTCGGGGGCGCCGCCTGCTTGCTTTGACACCCATTGGAGACCAGCAGCGCGGTAACGCTGAGCAGCGCAACAACTAAAGACGGAGCGTGCCTTGAAGCCGAGAGCACTGCTCCGAACGAGGAACGCGCATTCTGAAGGCAGTCCGGGAATTGATGCGGGGGCCCAAATCTGGCCGGCATGAGACACTCCTCCTTTGGAAAAGGGGGAGGAATCATAACTCAAAAATAGATTAATTGTATCTAGCGCTAGAGGGCGGACACCGGGGATCTCCGGTGGCAGCCGATCTTAGCCTAGGCGGCCTCGGGTTCACCTCGGTTTTCTGCATTCGAACACATGGGGCGCTGCTGCGGGGGCTTCCGGGAAAGATGAAGGGTGAACCTGCCATTATGGTCGTTGACCCGGACGCTTGGTTTAGAGACACTATAAGCCCGCGCGGAGCGTTCCTGTCGTCAACCTGTGCAAGCACGGTTCGCTGCCGGCATTTGGCACGACGGCAGAGGCTGCACAGAAAATCGAGGCATCGAAACCATGAGCGAACAAGTTGGAGAGCTTCTTCCGCCGACCCGGCTGATGCTGACCCCGGGCCCCTCGTCGATGGACCCGCGGGTCTACCGCGCGCTGGCCACACCCTTGGTGGGCCACCTGGACCCCTGGTTTATGGAGATGATGGGTGACGTTCAGGCGCTGCTGCGGCGGGTGTACCGCACGGAGAATCGCGTCACGTTTCCCATCTCGGCTTCCGGCTCGGGCGGCATTGAGGCCGCGGTACTGAACCCGCTCGAGAGCGGCGACGAGGCTATCGTCTGCGTGAATGGCTGGTTCTCTGAGCGCATGGCCCACATCGCCGAGCGCACCGCGGCGCGAGTGATCCGCGTCGAAGCCCCTTACGGCCGCGCCGTGGATCCCGAAGACGTTCGCCGCGCAGCCAAAGGCAGAAAGATCAAACTGGTGGGGCTGGCTCACGGCGAAACCTCCACCGGCGTGGTGCAGCGCCTCGACGATTTCCGCAAGGTGGCAGACGAACTGGGAGCCCTGCTTGTGGTGGATGCGGTGGCCACCCTGGCCGGTCTCCCGCTCGAGGTGGACCGGCAGCGTATCGACATTTGCTTCAGCGGATCGCAGAAGGCCATCAGCGCACCCCCGGGCATGGCGCCCATCACTGTGAACGCGGGCGTCGAGGAGGTGCTACGCGCGCGCAAGAGCAAAGTGCAGAGCTGGTATTTTGATTTGACCACGACAATGAATTATTGGGGTAAAGAGCGCACCTACCATCATACACCGCCGATTTCGTTGATATACGGGCTGCGGGAAGCGCTGCGCCTGGTGCTCGAGGAAGGGCTGGAGGCGCGCTGGGAGCGCCACCGGCAGAATCAGCAGGCGCTTGTGGCGGGTCTGGAAGCCATGGGCCTGGAGCTGTTCGTCTCCAATCCAGCCGACCGCCTGATCACCGTGTCTAGCGTGCGCGTGCCCGAGGGAATCGATGACGTCCGGGTGCGCCGGCAGTTGCTCGACGAATTCAATATTGAAATCGCCGGCGGCTTTGGCCCGTTGAAGGGTCAAGTCTGGCGCGTCGGCCTGATGGGTTATTCGTGCCAGCGCGGCAACGTGCTGTTGTTTCTGGCTGCGCTTGAGAAGGTGCTGCTCGAAAAGGGATTCAAGGTGCCAGCGGGCGCCGGCGTGGGCGCAGCAGTACGCGCCAGCCTTGCAGCTCCGGAGTCCGTCACGATAGGCAACCGCAAGTAGGCGAGTTATTAAGAGCCACGCCAGCGTCGCCGCCTGAGGCCGTCGCGGGGAGTAGCTCTACGGAGATCCGTTGCCCAACATCCTTCCCAACATCGGTGCCATGAGCGATTTCGTCGGCGCGTTTGACGTACCGTCAAAACTCACGGACCAGACTTACCACTGCCGCTTCTCACACCTGTGGAACGGGATTGCTACTCGCCACAGCGATACGGTGGACTGTAAATTCTTTGTGGATGGCCGCGGCGTGGTGGTGGGTCTAGCCCACCCGGCGTTCGTGGAGTTTCGGGCGCGTGCCGGCCGCGACCTCACCGACCGCGAGGCCAGCTTCCTCGCCGCGGAGTACCTGCGCGAGCGGCTCGAGCAGGAAGAGGAACACTCGCTTTATGACGTT
>WNFA01003631.1_pt1 | contig 13276 bp, 11 predicted proteins | sample 5400481 | NCBI WGS metagenome assembly WNFA01 (sample SAMN13153340, study PRJNA577476) | soil metagenome | isolation source: 120 cm saprolite under Douglas fir tree site 2 hole 1 replicate 2 | place: USA:California | collected 2015-04-18 | reverse complement strand
AGGTAATATTGAAGTGTCATCGCCCGGCCTGTCCGGGCGACCCAGTAGCCACGGCATCGCGATGGGCGGGAAGAGAAGTTCCTGGGTATATATTCTCGCCAGCCCCCTCTGAAAAAATGGCCGCGGACCTGGAAGATCCGTCTGACCGAAGAAGCCAATCCAGACTGGCACGACCTCTATCCAGCAATTGCTGGACCGGAGATTACTGGGTCGCCTCGCAACTCGGGTGTTCCCGAGTTGCGCATCATCAAATCACAAGTCGGAAACATCCGACTTGCGCCAAGCCGGGCGATGACACGCTGAGAGTATAGGTCAGGATCTCCACAAATGGTCGAGGCGATGCCCGGCGCGCACGGCCTTGGCGGTCAAATAGCGGCGATTCTCGGCATTGACCGGCGCATGCAGCGGCATGCACCCGCAGACCTCGATGCCGGCGCCGGCAAGGCCGTCCATTGGCCGGATTGTTGGTCAGCAGCACGACGCGGCGGCAGCCGAGCAATTGCAGCATGCGCGCCGCGATCCCATAGTCGCGCTCATCGTTCTCGAAACCGAGCGTCACATTGGCATCGACCGTGTCGAGGCCGGAATCCTGCAGCCGATACGCCTGCATCTTGTTGGCGAGGCCGAGCCCGCGCCCCTCCTGGTCGAGGTAGAGGATGATGCCGCCCGCGTGCTTGACGCGGGCAATCGCAAGCTTGAGCTGATCGCCGCAATCGCAGCGCCTCGACCCGAACACGTCCCCGGTCAGGCAGGCCGAGTGCAGCCGGACGAGCACCGGCTGGGCGAGATCGGGCTCCCCGATGACGATGGCGGCCGGGCTGCCGCCGATGCCGTCCCGGAACACGACGAATTGCGCCTGCTCCGCGCCTTCGAGCGGCACCCGGGAGCTGGCGGCGATCCGCAGAGATTCGACGAGCTGTTGCCGGAACCGCCCCAGCGCTTCGGCCTCCACGCTGAGCAACAAGCCCGCATTCGGCAATTCGTGGTTGGGATCGGCCGTGGCGATCAGCAATGCCGGCAAACGCTGCGCGAGCTTGGCAAGCTCGATCGCCGCGATGGCCGCGGGGCCCACGGGGACCGCCGCGACCGCACGCGGCGCGGCCGCAGCGGCGGCAAGCGAATGGATCGCATCGAGATCTTCGCTGCCGTCCAACGTCAACGCGATCGGTCGTTCGGTGTCGATGCCGAGGGCGCGAGCGCGCCTGGCCGTGACCGCGAGCCGCAGCGGCAACGCATCCGGACTGCTCGCGAACGTGCCGACGAAGCTGTGCAGGCGCTCGGCATCAAGCGCGTCGACCGGCACCGCGATCACGCTGCTCTCGGCGGCGAACAGAACCGGCCTGCCGGCACGGAATTCGGCAAGGCCCCGTTCGACTGCCATCTTTGCCGGCAAGCCGAACAAACCGGAAACCAAATCCGCAACCGTGTCCTTCGGCATTTCGCAAGCTTCCGATGCCAGGGCCCAACGAGACGAACCCTTGCAATAACGCCAATATTCCCGTTTGTGATCCATTCATTCGATCGCTGGCGCCCATGAGAGGATGAAAGCGATTTCCAAACAAGCGCAGAATTCGCGGAGCAGGTCCAAGCCGCAGGACCCGGACTGGGACGGCATTCCGAGCACGTTTCGCTCGGGCGGGCTTTTGCCGCCGCATTGGGACGGCCTGTTCGGTCCGCTGCGAAACGCAACGGTCGACGACCTCGTCGTCATCGCGCAGATGGGGCAATCGCTCGATGGACGCATCGCGACGCCGACCGGCCATTCGCATTACATCAACGGCGCCGCGGGCCGCGCGCATCTGCATCGGCTGCGCGCGCTGGTCGACGCGATCGTGGTCGGGGTCGCGACCGTCGTTGCCGATGATCCGCAGCTCACGGTGCGTCTCGTGCACGGACCGTGTCCGGCGCGCGTCGTGCTCGATCCGAGCGGGCGGGCGGCCGCGGATGCACGAGTATTCGCGACGGACGGCGCCCCGCGCCTGATCGTCACGGCCGCGACCGGCCGGGCACCGTTGCCGGCCGGAGTCGAAATCGTGAATCTGCCCCTGACCGATGGACGGTTCGCCCCCGCGGCGATTCTCAACGCAATTGCCGAGCGCGGCTTTCGCCGCATCCTGGTCGAAGGCGGCCCGACGACGATCTCCGGCTTTCTCGCCGCATCCTGTCTCGATCGCCTGCATATCCTGGTGGCGCCGATCATTCTCGGCGCCGGCCCTGCCGGATTGGCGCTGGCGCCGATCACACGGATCGACGAAGCGCTGCGGCCGGCGGTCCGGATCCACCGCATCGCCGAGGAAGTGCTGTTCGACTGCGATTTTTCCGCGCGCAGAGTTCCGGTGTTTCGCGCGAAGGGGCCCGCACGCGAGGCGTGACTCCCTCTCCCCGCTGGGGAGAGGGTTGGGGTGAGGGGCGCAAGTTTTTCCGTTGGTTGTCGTCACCCCCTCACCCGGCTCGCTACGCGAGCCGACCTCTCCCCATCGGGGAGAGGTGAAGCGCGGCCGGCTCGAGGTGATACAAACAATTGGATGCCGTCAGTGCTGCCGATTTCGGTCCGGCAGCGCGAGAAAATCCACGTGGCCGAGCTGCAGCGCCGAACGGCCCGCCGCGACGAGATCGCGGCGCCGGGTCAGCCAGGCGACCCCCTCGGCGAGCGGGAGCCCGCCCTCCTCCGACGCGGCGCCGGCCCAGACGTCGAGCACCGCCGCCTGCATTTCGCCATCAGCCGGCTCGAGCCGCCAGTCGGAACGGCCTGCGATGACCCGATAGCCGGCACGCTCGAACCGAGCGACGGCGGCCTTGGCCGCGCCGGGACCGAGCGCGGGCCCGAATCCCTTGTCGCGACGCTGGTGCCGACAGACCGCGGCGATCGCCGCGTCATCGAGCGGATCGGAGGGCTCGATCGCGATGTCATCATCGTGGGTCAGGGCGATATAGGCCGGCAGCCGCCGCGCCGCGGTTTCCACGACGAAACGCTCCAGCCATTCACCGGAAACCAGGTCGAACAGCGCCGACGCGGTGACGAGATCGATCGGCCCGTCGAGCGCCGCTTCGAGGTCCCGGACCAGATCGAGCGCTTTCGTGCTTATCGTCACTCCACTGGGCGGCTCGAGACGAGCGGCCCGCTCCAACAATCCGAGATCATTGTCGACACAATGCCAGTGCTGAGGGACCCGCAGGCGCGGGGCGATCGCGCGCAAGGTCGCCCCGGTGCCGCAGCCGAGATCGACGATGCGAATCGAGCTCAACCCCGCGACGGCGGTGGCCAGCGCGTCGAGAACCGCGGGGTTTCTCGCGCGCTGATCGTGCGGTTCGCGTGCCGCAAGCCAACCGGCCGAGAACGGCTTCATGGCACCCCCTCGATCGCGCGCACAAACACCGCCGCCGCAGCCGCCCAGGTCGGAAGCAGGTTTGCGGCTGCGCGCGCATTGCGGGCGAGCCGCGCCCGCTCACCCGCATCCGAGATCAGCAGCCGCAACGCCGCCGCGAGCGCCGGAACGTCGTCGGGCGGGACCAGAAGCCCGGCCCCGGCCGGAACCGTCTCCGGGATCGCGCCGGCCGTCGTCCCGATCACCGGCACGCCGTAAGCGATCGCCTGCGCAAACGCCATACCATAGCCCTCATAGCGCGAGGCGAGCACGAACACATCGGCGGCCGAATAGAGTTCCGCAAGCCGCTCCGCCGACACCATGCCTTCGATTGCGATGCGTGCCGCCAAGCCATGCCGGAGAACGTCGGCATCGAGCCGCGCCGATGCTTGCGCATCGCGCCGGCGATCGCCGACAATGGTGAGCCGCCACGGCAAGTCGCCGAGCGTGGCGAGCGCCGCGACGAGCAGATCGTAGCCCTTGCGCGGCACGATGATGCCGACCGAAAGCAGCGCGACCATGCCGCCGCCGCCGTGCGCGCAGCGAACGCGTTCGCTGCCGGGCGGCGCAACGCTCAGCACGTCGGGCGAGACGCCGTAGTCCGCGACCAGCACGCGCGCGATCGCCGGGCTCGTGACGATGATCGCCTGCATGCTCGCCAGAGCCGCGCGCTCGCGCGCGCGGAAGCGTTCGATCTCGTCGGGTGCAAGCCCGGTTTCCAGCGCCAGCGGATGATGCACCAGCCCGATCAGCGGATTGCGCCCACGCAACGCGGCGATTTCCGGAAGCACACCCAGCGCCAATCCATCGACCACGATCGCCGATCCGCGCGGGACAGCGGCGAGCTTTGCCAGCGCGGCAGCGCGGGTTTCCGCGTTCGGCCGCGGAAATCCTTCGCCGAGATCGATCACATCGACGCCGGAACCGAGCCGGCGCAGCTCGCCGATGATGCGCCGGTCGTAGGTGAAGCCGCCGGTCGGCGACGACAGATCTCCCGGGACCGCGAAGGCAATCCGACGGATCACCGCAAGCTCGCCTCATAGGACGCGCGCGCCAGCGGCGATTCCGCGATGGTGATGCGGATCGCCGCGATTTCTCCGGGCTCGCGGCCGAGCTCGCCGCCGCGCACCGCCTCGGCAAGCCGGTCGAACAGATATTTTGCCAGAAACTCCGTGGTCGTGTTCACATCCTTGAACTGCGGCAAGTCGTCGAGATTGCGGTAGTTCAGCGGTTCGAGGGTGGACCGCAACACCTGCTGCGCACGCCCGATGTCGACCACGATCCCGTTGGTATCGAGCCGTTCCGCCAGGAAGCAGGCACTGACCGCGAAGGTCGCGCCATGCAGCCGCTGCGCCGGGCCGAACACCGCGCCGCGGAACGAATGCGCCACCATGATGTGGTCGGAGACTTCGACGCCAAACACAGGGGTATCCTCCGCGCCCGATCCGAACGAAGTTTCAACGATAATCGATCAGCTGGCACAATACGCCGCTCTCCGGCGCAAAGATCGCGCGCAGTTGTGCGGGGAGATCGGCGAACGCGATCGCCGGTGCGAGTAGCGCGTCGAGGGCCGGATCGGCGAGCAGGTCGAGCGCCGCCGCGAGCCGGCGCTGCGGGGTCCATCGTGCGCGATGCGAGGGCGCAACACGTCCGACCTGGCTCGACACCAGCCGCAAGCGGCGGCTGTGGAAGGCCTCGCCCAGCGGGATCGGCACCTCGCCGGTTCCGTACCAGCTCAGCTCGATCACACTCGCCTCCTCGCCGGCTAAACCAAGCGCGGTCGCCAGCCCGGCCGCCGTGCCGCTGGCGTGAAACACCAGATCGCAATCGGCCGGCGCCACGTCCGGCAGCGCGAAACCGACCCCGAGCCGTTTCGCGAGCTCGGCGCGAGACCCGGCAATATCGACCAGGATCACGTGGGCGCCCGGCAGCTTGCCGCACAGGAAAGCCATGAGCGAGCCGACGACCCCCGCCCCGACAATCGCAATGCGATCCGCGGGTCCCGGCGCTGCGTCCCAGACGGCGTTGAGGGCGGTCTCCATGTTGGCGGCGAGCGCCGCGCGCCGCGGAGACACGCCCTCAGGTACCGGGACCGCTGCCCCGGCCGGGATGGTGAAAACGCTCTGATGCGGATGCAGCGCGAACACGACGCGGTCGCGAAGCTCGCTGGGGCCGGCTTCGACCCGGCCGACGACGGCATAACCGTATTTGACCGGGAATGGGAACGCGCCGCCCATGAACGGCGCGCGCATGCGCTCGAACTCGCCTTCGGGCACTTTTCCGGCGAACACCAGGCGCTCGGTGCCGCGGCTGAGCGCGCCGTGGAGCGCCCGCACCCGTACGTCATGCGGCCCCGGCTCGATGGCGGGCTCCTCGCGAATTTCGCCGCGGCCCGGGCCGACGTACCATAGCGCCGCGGCGGCCTGCCCCCGACTGCTCGCCACTTTTCCATCCCGTGATTGGACTTGCAGATCGCCGGCCCGCTATATCCTGCCAGAACCAAAAACGCATCCGGGAACGGGGGGCATGCTCGAACGAACCAGCTCCGCGGCGGTCGGGGCCGCCGATCCCGGCATCAGAGCGCGCCGGGCCGTGGTCGCGGTGCTCAACGCGCTCACCATGGCGGCGCTGCTGTGGCTCGCCGCCGCGGCGCTCTCGCCCGGCGGATACGGCTTCGTGGATTGGCTGTTGCTGGCGCTGTTCGCGGTCATTCTGCCGTGGACGGTCGTCGGCTTCTGGAACGCGGTGATCGGGCTCCTGATCATGCGGCTCGCCCGCGATCCCGTTGGCCTGGTGTTCCCGGCTGCGGCGCGCGTGCGCGGCGATGAAGCGGTCACCGCGTCGACCGCCATCCTGGTCTGCATCCGCAACGAGATGCCCGATCGGGTGGTGCGCAACCTCGAGCCGATGCTGCGCGGTCTCGCCGAGGCGAAAGTCGCCGGCCGCTTTCACGTCTATGTGCTCAGCGACACCAGCGATCCGACGATCGCAGCCGCGGAGGAGGAACGCTTCGGCGCCCTCGCCCGCACATGGCAGCCCGACATCGGGCTCACCTACCGCCGGCGGGCGCGGAACACCGGGTTCAAGGCGGGAAACATCCGGGATTTCTGCGACCGCTGGGGCGGCCGGCACGACTTCGCCCTCACGCTCGATGCCGACAGCTTCATGACGACGCGTGGCATGCTGCAGCTCGTGCGCATCATGCAGGCCGCCCCCACCCTCGGTATCTTGCAGAGCCTAGTGGTCGGCATGCCTTCGACCAGCGCCTTTGCCCGCATCTTCCAGTTCGGCATGCGGCTCGGCATGCGCTCCTACACCATCGGCAGCGCGTGGTGGCAGGGCGATTGTGGGCCCTACTGGGGCCATAACGCCATCCTGCGGCTCGCGCCGTTCATGGCGCATTGCGCGCTTCCCGTGCTGCCGGCGCGAGGCGTGCTCGGCGGCCATGTTCTCAGCCACGACCAGATCGAGGCGGTGCTGATGCGCCGCGCCGGCTACGAAGTCCGCGTGCTTCCCGACGAGACGCTCGGGTGGGAGGAAAATCCGCCCACCCTGATCGAGTTCATCCGCCGCGATCTGCGATGGTGCCAGGGCAACCTGCAATATTGGCGCTTTCTGTTCCTGCCGGGACTTGCGCCGGTCAGCCGGTTTCAGCTGGCAATCGCGCTCCTGATGTTTCTCGGCTCGCCGGCCTGGATCCTGCTGCTGCTCCTGGGCAGCGCAGCGGTGGCGCGCTCGGGCGATCCCGCCCCCGTGCTGCGCGCCGACTTCGGTTGGATGCTGTTGCTCAGTCTGCTGGCGATGTGGTTTGCGCCGAAGATCGCCACCGCGATCGACGTGCTGGCCAAGCCCGAGCTGCGGCGGGCATTCGGCGGAGCGGCACGCTTTGCCGCAGGATTGCTGATCGAAACCGTCTTCTTCCTGTTGCTTTCGCCGATCCTGTGGTTCTGCCACAGTTTGTTTCTGACTGAGCTCCTGTTCGGTCGCGCGACAGGCTGGACCGGACAGACACGCGACGACCATTCCGTGCCGCTCGGCCTCGCTGCGCGAAACTTGTGGCCCGCCACCGTGACGGGGCTGGCAACGCTCGGCGTCCTGGCGGCGACGGTCCCGGCGGCAATTCCCTATGCTTGCTTGATCGCCGCGGGACTTGCGCTGGCAATTCCGTTCGCGGTGCTCACGGCCTCGCCGGCGTTCGGGCGCGCGCTGGTCCGGCAAAAACTCGTTCGGCTGCCGGAAGAGACCGACCCGCCGTTGGCGCTACGCGCGCTCGCGCTGCCGGCACTCGATCCGGCCCAGGTTCCGGCTCGACCCGGCACCACGATGTTCGCCGGAATGCGGGCGGCGCGCGGCGTCCTGCGCTCGTTGCGCATCTATTACGGCAGCTGGCAGCGCCACGCCGCGATGGATCGCCTCTATGCAGGATTCATCGAGCCCGGCGATCTGGTGTTCGACATCGGCGCGCACGTCGGCGACCGCGTCGCCGCATTCCGGCGGCTCGGCGCGCGCGTCGTCGCCGTCGAACCGCAGCCGCTGCTCGTCAAAACCTTGAAGCTGCTGTACGGCCGCGATCGATCGGTGGTGATCGAGCCGGTCGCGGTCGGCCGCGATCAGGGCGAGCTGGTGCTGAAACTCAATCTCGACAACCCGACGGTAAGCACCGCGTCCGACGCTTTCATCCGCGCTGCCCGCCGTGCGCCGGGTTGGCAGGGCGAGCAATGGATCGATCGCATCGCGGTGCCGATGACCACGCTCGACGCGCTGATCGCGCGCCATGGAACGCCGGCCTTCGTCAAGATCGACGTCGAGGGATATGAAGCGGAGGCGCTCGCCGGACTCACGGGTCCGGTTGCCGCGCTTTCCTTCGAGTTCACCACGATCCAGCGCGAGGTGGCGCTCGTGTGCCTGGAACGCTGCGCCGCGCTGGGCTACGCGAGGTTCAATGCCGCGATCGGCGAAGAGCAGATCTTCGCGTTCGCGGAGTGGCGCTCCCGGGAGGAGATTGCCGCCTGGATCCGCGCGCTGCCGCCGGCGGCGAATTCCGGAGACATTTATGCGGCGATGGGCTGAGCGTTCACGACCTGCGATCCTGCTCATCATTGCCGCGGCGAGCTTGTTCGCCGGGTTCGCCGCGGTGACGGCAAATGCTGCGGACGAGCTTGCCGTCGACGTCGTCAACGCCAGCGAGCCGACGCTCTGCGCCGAGCACGACAACGTCACGCTTAAGCTCGCTTCCGATAAGGTTCGCCGCTTCGGCATCGAAGCGGCGCATCCGGCCTATATCGGCACGCTCGTCGCCGATCGCGCGGCGGCGGATTTTTCCCAATGCGATTTCGCCGTCGATCCCGGTGCCGCCCGCAAGCCCGAGCGGGTCACGCTTTATGAAAGCCAGGAATGGCAATTGATCGGCCACCGGCTCGACGCGTTCTGGCGGCCCGGCGCGGTGCCGGTTCGAGCCGGCGATCGCGTCGAGACCGGGCTTCACCTCATCCAGCTCTGGCACCGGTTCGAGGAGCGCGCCGAGGAAGTGCTCGTGCTCTATCCGCCGGACGGCTATTGGCGCGCGCGACCGCTGCCGCCCGCGCATCTGCGCTGGAGCGCCTATGGCTCCTCGTTCCTGGTGGGACCGATCGAGACGGAAGGGCGGCCGTTCGTCGATCTGACCGGCATCGCGTTCGATCCGGTCGCGCTGAGCTTCGAGCTCAAGTTCGCGCGCGGCGGCGCCGCCAATCTGAGGTTGGCGAAGCTCGACCGCGACCGTATCGCGCTCGACGTCAGCCTCGATCCCGTCGTTGGCCGGCCGTTCGCGGCGCTGCGCTCGATGTTCGTGATGGAGACCAACGCCGACGTCGCCCGGATCGCCTGGCGCGAGCCGGGCGGCAAAGCCTGGCGCGAAACGCCGATCGATCGCTTCGAACGCGCGAGCGCGGTCGAGCTCCGGGCCGGCCGCGCGGTCCCCTCCCGCCACAATTCAAGCGCGCCCGACCTGCGGTTCTCGGCGTTCGGCGCGACCCCGCGCTGAGGGAAACAGGCGCGCAGCTTCACGGCGGCCTGCACCGTCATCGCCCACCGACGGCGGTACGCTCCTTGTTCACCTTATAGAGTCGGAAGCGCTCGCCTTCGTGCACCAGGGTCAGCAACTCCGACGCCGGATTGGGGGTATCCTCGTCGGTGAACAGCACGTAGACGTAATCGAACCGGTTCGGCCACAGTTCCCAGTACGATTGCGCCTCGCCGTGGTGCTGGATGGCCAGCATAAGCTGGTCCAGCGCGGGCGGCGTGCCGTCTTCGGTATCGACCTGCGCGGCATATTGCGGGCGCACGTGCATGATCTGCTTGCCCGGCACCGTGAACGCGGTCGTGACCAGCGCCGAGCGTTCGATCATGGCGAGGCAGGCGGCATGGACGAGGTTGAGCTCGCGCACGTCCTCGCCCGCGGAGCGGTCCGCATAGGCGACCAGCACGGTCGACCCGCGCTTGATGCGCTTGACCGAGTCGCGGAACTCCAGGGTTTCGCGCGACAGCTCCGCCCAATTCACGTCGACTTCGATCACGCGCACGACGAGCAGCACCAGCAGCAGCGCCAGGAACTCGCGGCGGACCAGACGGTGGTGCAGGTCGAGCTGGGCGCAGGCCAGGATCATGAACGCCGCCGCGATCGGCAGCCGCTGGTCGGCCATATAGGTCGCGAACACTACCCGCGGCATCGCCAGATACACGACGCTCGCAATCGCCAGCAGCAGCCAGCCGACCGGGTGCAGGCGCAGCAGCCGGTGGCGCGCCGCCCAGCCGATCGCTGCTGCCGCAATGGCGGTGAGCAGGAACGCGACCAGGTCGGAATAGACCTCGATGATATAGAGGAGGCCGTCGATCTTGCCCTGCTGGTCCCAATAGTTCTCGCCGGCGAGCTGCCAGGTCGGACTCTTGAGCAGCAGCGGCACGACCGGAAGAAACGGCAGGCCGGTCGCGACGAAATCGGCGATTCGCGCGCCCCAGGGGCGCTCGCGCAAGTCCCACAAGCGGCGGAGCTCGATGGCGAACAGCCCCATCCCGTAAAGTGCGACCGCGAACAGATGACAGAAGAACAATGCCAGCACGAAGGCGGCGGAGACCAACAGGCGCAGCGGCCAGATCCGCTCCCGCAGCCAGACCCAGGCGGCGAGCGCCCATAGCGCGAGGCCGAGGCCGAACATGTAGTTCATCACGCCGACGAGGAAGACGTGATTGTAGAGCAACGGGAAGGCCACGAGCGGCAGCACCGACCACGAGCCGAACAGCGCGCGATTGAGCGCTACGGTGCCCGACAGGATCAGCACGAAGGTCGCAACGGTGAAAACCTGCCCCGCGTGATAGACGCTCATGAAGCGCTCGAGCTGCGGGATCACCAGATCCATCATCAGGTTGGGAATGATCTGCCAATCGATTTCGTAGAAGCGCGACAGGTCGGAGTCGGTGCCGATCGTGGCAATGACGTGCATGCGGGCGAGATGATTGACGTAATCGGTGAGCGGCGGCACCGGATGGGTGATGACCGGAATCGAAGCCACCAACGCGAACACGACGAACAGCACCGCCGTCTGCAGGCCGGAGAAGTCGGTGGACCGCCGCAGCGGCCGAGTATACACGTCGAAGGAACGCATGGGCCTCTAGTCGAGGGCGCTGCGGGGCTCAGGCGACTTTGTCAGGATCACCTGAACACAGCATGAATGAGTTGGGGCTGCGGTCGCCGGCGGGGTCGCAACGAGGTTTCGGGTAAGGCGTTGTAGAGGATCACGTCCTCCTGTCCCAGGGATTTATGGATTTTTCGGGACGGCCGCCCCTCGGCGGATGAAATCGCGGTCGGGATCGACATTCGGCGCGCTGCCGCGGCGTTGGCAATGGACCCGGCCGCGGCACTCGATCGGCCCGCTTCGGCAAGCCGGTCGTGGATCCTCCGCAAGCCGCGCGGCAAAGCGCGCGCCCGCAGGGAGAAGCCTTTGTTTCCGCTCATCGACACCGCCCCACGCGCCGCCCGGCCGTTGATCACGCTCGGGCTCATCGCCGCCAACACGCTGGTGTTTCTCTGGATGCTCAGCCTGCCGCCGCGCGCGCTGCAATCGGTGCTGGTGCATGCCGCGCTGATCCCGGCCCGCTACACGGAGCCGGAGCTCGCCAGGGCGGCGGGGCTCGATCCGTCGAACTGGTGGCCGCTCTTGACCAACGCCTTCATGCACGGCGGCTGGCTGCACCTGATCAGCAACATGTGGTTCCTGTGGATCTTCGGGCCGGCGATGGAGGCGCGATTCACGCGGCTCGGGTTCTTCGTGCTGTACATCGCCGGAGCGCTCGCCGCGAGCGTGGTGCATCTTGCCACCCACCCCGAGTCGACCGAGCCGGTGCTCGGGGCCTCGGGCGCCATCGCGGCCGTGATCGGCGCCCACGCCGTCACCTATCCGGCGGCGCGGGTGATCACGATCATCCTGTTGGTATTCATTCCGCTGTTCGTGCCGATCCCGGCGGTGCTGTTCGCGCTCATCTGGTTCGCGCTGCAGCTGTTTCAGGGCACGATCGAGCTGATGACGCCCAATCTCGCGGGCGGGGTCGCCTGGTGGGCCCATATCGGCGGCTTCGCGTTCGGGGCGTTGTTCGCCTTCATCGTCACCCGCTTCGGCGGTCCGCCGCGGGTCGCCACCACGACCTATACGTCCCGGGGCAGCTGGCGCGTCCCCAACGCCCGGACACGGGACTGGGACCGGCTGTGACCCGGGACCACAGAGGAGGAAGATGCGTCAGCCGGGGAAGCCCTGGCGGTCCGTTCCGGCAATCGATGCGTCGTCAGTGTTTCGGCCTACGCCGGTATTTCACGTAGCGCGAGCGCCAGCACCAGCCAGAACAGGCCGAACGTCAGCAGATCGAGCCCGAGGAGGATGCCGAGCACGACGAGGCCGCTCGCCGGCCAGCCGGCCAGGATCACCAGCCCGGCGAGGATGGCAATGATCCCGGACAGGATCAGCATCCAACCGCCGACCGGCCACAGCCGATACGCGAGCACCAAGCGCAGCACGCCGGAGACCAGCAGCACCGCGGCGATGAACAGCGTCAGCGCCACCGAGGTCGCCAGCGGGTTCGCCATCAGCCACAGCCCGCCGATGAGGTAGAGAATCCCGACGATCAAGCTGAGCGCGAAGCCGCCCCAGCCGCGCTCCCAGAAGGCGTGCACGACCTGGAAGGCGCCGCCCACGGTGAGCGCCGCGCCGAAGAAGATCGCGCTGACGATCGAGGCGGCGATCAGATGCCCGAATACGAACGCGGCCATCAAGAGGAACAGCACGCCGAGCAGCGCGTAGACCCACCAGCGGTGGGCAGCCGCGCCGTGAATGTCGCCGCGAACGGCGACAACCTCTCTATGGGTCACATCCGCCTCCTGTTTCCGGTTGATCATGGATGCTTGCCCTCCCGGCACCGGGGAGGCCCATGACAAAGCTTCCACCCCTGCGAAGTTCCGCGGCGAATCGCACGGCGTCCGGCCGTTGTTTGCCGCTGGCGAGCACGCTCTCGGGCGGCCAGCAGCAGATGCCGGCGATCGGCCGGGCACTGATGGACCGCCCGACCTCGCTGCTGCTCGATAAGCCGTGCGTCGGCATCGCCCGCCCGCTCAAGACGGAGATTGAACTACGGCGCCTCTGTTCACACCGGCCCTCGAAGTCGTACCGGGAGTTTGCCGCGACGGCGGATGCCGGCTCCGACGATGAGCTCGCTCTCCTCGAGAAACGCCAGCAGCTTCTTCACATCCCCGGCGATCTTGCGCTTCGGCGCGTCGGGAAAAGCCGCCGCGAACAGCGTGACCAGCTCCTCGGCGCTCCTTGGTTGCGCCAGCGCGCGCCAGGCCGCCGAGGCCATGCGATCGAGATGATGGATCGTTTTCGGCCCCG
>WNFA01005652.1_pt1 | contig 13279 bp, 9 predicted proteins | sample 5400481 | NCBI WGS metagenome assembly WNFA01 (sample SAMN13153340, study PRJNA577476) | soil metagenome | isolation source: 120 cm saprolite under Douglas fir tree site 2 hole 1 replicate 2 | place: USA:California | collected 2015-04-18 | reverse complement strand
GCTCGCCATTTCCCCGTGCAGCAGGTCGATGATGTGCCGCCAGTTCACTGATTCCGTCGCATGAAATGTCGCATGAAAATAAGGTGGCTGGATTTTATCACCGCGCTACACCGCTCCCGCGACGCCGGACGTAACCCGCGTGATTACCGCGCACGATAGAGAATCGCGCGGCGCTGTCCGGTCACGTTGATCTCCACCAGTTCGGGCAAGTGCCGGGCCTGTACTGCCTGCCAGACGGTATCTCCCTCGAAGGCAACCACATAGTCGGCGAACTTCGATGGATCAGCCAGCGCCCGCTCCCACAATCCCTCCGGATCAACCGGCTGCCTCCAGACGCGATGGTTGCCCTCGTTAATCACGCGCCTCAGCGGGACGCCCGCGACCTGCGCCGCTCCGGGATGCTCTCCCAGATACATCAGCAGCGTCGCATTCGGCGGCAGGTCTCTAAGCCAGTTCGCCAACTGCCGCTCCAATGCGATGCGGCCCCGCATGTTGATCGCAGCCTCGCGATAAGAGATCGGCTCCGACCGCCAAGCAGACACGTAGCCTGCAGTCACGAGCGCCGCAACCGCGAGAATCAACACGAGGCGGACTGCACGTGGAGACTTGCTCGATCGCAGCGCCGCACCAACCAGAACAGCCATGGAGCCCGCCATCGCCGGCAGTAACTCCAATCCATAACGCACGTTGTAATGCGAGAACGGCCACCACACCGGCACAAAAATCGGCACACTCCCATACGCCAGCGACAACGCGTAGAACGGCAGCGGAGTCCACAGCAGCAAGATCGGCCACGCCGCTCGTGTCCAAATCAGAATCGCAGCCGCGCCCGCAACCGCCAGTAGCAGCCAAAACCGCCCCAGCCACTCCGCCTCCGCAACATTCAACTCCGCCGATTTCACGAAGTACATCGCCCCTGCGTACAAGTTCCCATTCGCCGGATTTATGGTTCCGGTGTTCTTTTCGACCGCCTTAGCTGAATAAGGACCATTGGCAAACTCCAGCGGATTGCCATACACGGCAGCGTTGTAAGCCAGCCAAAGCGCAGGCCCCGCCACCGTAAGCAAAAGAAATTTGGCCAGCACTGATTTATGTAGGGACAGCCCAAGGCCATGTGGGGATGGGTCATGTGGGGATGGATCATGTGGGGATGGGTCATGTGGGGACAGCCGCCCCCGGCTGTCCGGCGGAGCGAAAGCTCCGCTATGGTTGTACCCTCTACGAAGGTAAATGCCCACCACCACCGCACCCACTATCACTGCCAGAAACCACCCGTCATACCGCGTTAAACAGGCCGCCGCCAAACACGAGCCGCACTTGGCAAGAGCCTTCTCGTCTCCCCGCGCAAACTCACCCAAATAAATGACGGCCCATATGAAGAACGCCAGATAAAGCGCCTCCCCCATGGCCGTAGTTTGCATGTAAATCAGATTCGGATTCGCCCCGTAAATCACAGCCGCCGTCCAAGCCGCAACCCTCGCCGCCGGATCGTACACGAAGCCGGACGAACTCTGCAGTGGGTGAGCCGAAACACTTGAGGCCCGTGGTCCAGTAGAGCCCCGCGGCTCGGGGGAGGCCCGTGGGTCAGCGGAGACCCTTGAAGCATCAGACTCCAGCCGCGTAGCGGCGATATTGGAAAGCCCGGCACGGAAGTGCCGGGTAGAGCCACCCGGTGACGCGAGTCCCGTAGGGACGGCACCCAACCCTCCCCGCACCAGGCGAAACATTCCCACCACGCCGAACACATACGCGCACATCGACGGAATCGATCCAGCCGCACCACTCCGCCACATCCCATCGAAAATCAGAAACGGAATCATCAGCAGATGTGGCAGCGGCAGCCACACCGTCCCTAACTGCAAAAGCCCCGGAGTCCTCGAATCAAACACGCGACGCGCAATATTGATGTGCGCCACCGCATCGCCGTAGAGCAACACATCCCCCTGCCGGAAGTAGTAAAGAAAGGAAAACACAGAAACGCAAACCGCGAAGAAGGCCAGCAGCCTGACCTCGTAGTCCCAGCGAGAGCTGGCTGGCGCGTTGATATTTTCCGGAGAGCGTTTCATGAATAGCTTTGAAAGGGCACGGCTTCCAGCCGTGCCGCAAAACAGCCCCTTAAGTCAGGGCTTCAGCCCCTGAGGTCGATACAAACTATTCGGCGGGGCATTGGAAAAACGCGCAAACACGCTCCCAACTATTCCAAATGAGTCAGTTCGCGGAAAACCTCAAAGCGCGCGTCGATCTCGTCGCGCGTGAGCCCCTGCAACCGCTCGGTTCCGAACCGTTCCACGGCAAACGACCCCATCACGCCGCCGTAGAATAACGCCCGCTTCAGAACTTCCCTGGTCAAATCTTCCTGCGATGCAAGATATCCCATGAACCCACCGGCAAACGAATCGCCCGCCCCGGTGGGATCCTTTACTTCCTCAATCGGCAGTGACGGCGCGCGAAACGGATGATGCCCAATCCCAAAAGCTCCTTCGCGAAAGAAGATCGTTGCGCCGTACTCGCCATGCTTGATCACCAGCGCCTGCGGCCCCATGGCCAGCACCTTCTGCGCCGCCCGCGGCAGATTGCTCTCGTGTGCCAGCATCTTCGTTTCCGTGTCATTAATGAGCAGCACATCGACCAACTTCAATGTCTCAGCCAGTTCCGTGGGCGTGCGCTGGATCCAGTAGTTCATGGTGTCGCAGCCAGTCAGGCGTACACCATTCATTGCGCGCCGCACATTCGCCTGCAGCGTCGGCTGAATATTGGCGAGAAAGAGAAATTCCGTGTCCTCATATTCTTTCGGAATGCGGGGCTGGAATTTCTCGAAGACGTTCAGGCAGGTTGTCGGAGTACGTTCCTCCCCAGCGAAACGTCTTGCCCGGAGCGCATTCAAGCCCGCGCGTGTCGATGCGATGATCCCGAAAGACCCGCTCCTGGTCCGGCCCAAAGTCCTCGCCCACCACCGCCACAACTCGCACGTCCGTAAAGTAGCTAGCCGCCAGCGCACAGTAAGTCGCCGCCCCACCGAGAACGTTTTGCACGCTTCCCGAAGGCGAAGTGACATCATCAAACGCCACCGACCCAACCACGACAATACTCATGATGAACTGCAGTCTCCACGACCTCTGCGGCCTTTCTCAGCGAGCTCTGCGATTGGAGGTTTTTCGTTCTGACTGTGACTGAATGTACTTCCCCAAAATCAACTTCAACTTCTTCCTGGTCGCCGCAGGAATCACTTTCGCATCCGTCAGAATCGCATGCCCCAGCGCCGACCCGCACTTGCACGAGCGCCCGCGCGGCATCGCCGCCACCGTCTCCCGCACCACCCTGCAAGCGTTCTCAGCATTCTTCAGCAGCACCGCCACAATCTGATCGACAGTCACCGAATCGTGATGCGGATGCCAGCAGTCATAATCCGTCACCATGGCCACGGTGACGTAGCAAAGCTCGGCCTCGCGCGCCAGCTTCGCCTCCTGCAGATTGGTCATGCCGATCACGTCCATGCCCAGCCCGCGATACACATTGGACTCCGCCTTGGTCGAAAATTGGGGCCCTTCCATACACAGATAAGTTCCGCCACGCTTGCCCACCACACCCGCCTTCCTGCACGCGGCCGCGACGATTCCCACAAGTTCTCCGCACACCGGATCGGCGAAGGCAATGTGCGCGACCACGCCGCTCCCGAAAAACGTATCCACGCGATGCCGCGTGCGATCGAAAAACTGGTCCGGAATCACAAACTCCAGTGGCCTGTGCTCTTCCTTCAGCGACCCGACGGCCGACACCGAAACAATTCGCTCGACCCCAAGCTGCTTGAACCCATGAATGTTGGCGCGAAAATTGAGCTCACTCGGCAGAATGCGATGCCCGCGCCCATGCCGAGCCAGAAACGCCACCTTGCGCCCCTCCAACATCCCGCAAACGTAGGCATCCGAAGGCGCCCCAAACGGCGTCCGCAACCGCGCTTCCTTCACCTTGCTAAGCCCCGGGATCGAATACAACCCGCTGCCGCCGATAATCCCAATCTCCGCCTGTGCCACCAAGCCTCCAGAAACTTCCGCGCTCAACGCAGAACCCGCGATTATACAACCCGAACCAGCGCACCCCCGGCGGTCGTGCGGGTTAAGAACCGGCGGCGTGCAGAATTTGCGCGGCGTCACTCTGAGCGCAGCCGTTCTTCAGGCGGAGGGAAGGGTCTCGCGCGTACTATCGTCGCATCCAGCAGCGGATTCATTTCCCAATCAGCCCCTCTGCGCCCTGCGTGTCCTCTGTGATTAAATGGTTTTCTGTGATGAAACCAGTCTTCTCCCTCCTTGTATGTGTCCTCCTCCCCGGCATCCTCCTTGCGCAGACGGCTTCCGTCACACCCAAATCCGTCACCGTCCCCATCACCCTCGACCACAACCGCATCGTCATCGACGTCCACCTGCCGCTCCCCGACGGCACCACCAAACGAATCCGGGGATGGGTCGACAACGGCAATCCCGATCTCGAGATGTCCCGCCGCGCGGCCACGCTGATGGGCCTGAAGCTCACCTGCTACGACAATGAGAGAGACTGCTCCGCCCCGCCGCCGCCGGAAATCACCATCGGTGGAATGAAAATTTCTCTAGCCGGAGTGAAGCAGGCCAGGATCCCTCTGAAACCCGTGAACGCCGCGTCAGTCATGACTCCCGGCATGTCCGCCGAGATCAACATTCCGTCCACCGTGCTGCGCAACTACGACGTCCTCGTCGATTTCCCCGAGCGCGAGTTCACACTTGCGGCACCCGGCACCCTGAAGTTCAAAGGCATGTCGACGAAGATTCAGATCAACACCACGAACGGTCTCGTCCAAATCCCCAGCCAGATCGAGAACAAGAAATATAATCTCGCCCTCGATCTCGGCTCTTCGTTCAGCTTTCTGTCACAGGAAGTGAGCGCCAAGCTGCTGGCCGCGCATCCCGACTTGCCGCATATGACCGGAGCCGTCGGCCCCGCCAACATGTGGGGATTGGACGGCGAACCGAAGTTGCAACTGTTGCGCGTCGAGCGACTGCAGTACGGCCCCGTATTTCTGACCGGCGTCGCCATCGCTGAATTTCCCAAAGAGGCGATGGACAAGTTTGAAAAGCGCGCCGCCATCCCCACCGCCGGCCTGCTCGGATCGAACGCGCTGCTGAATTATCGCGTAGGAATCGACTACGCCCACGCGATCGCCTACTTCGAGATTGGCTCGACCTTCAAGGCTCCCGACTTCGACGTCGTCGGACTCATCCTGCGCCCCGAGGACGACACCCGCTTTACCATCCTCGGCGTCGCCGATTTCGAAGGTAAGCCGTCGGTTCCAGACGTGCAGCCCGGCGACCACCTCGTCGCTGTCGACAGCACACCCGTGCCCGATTCCACCATGGGACAAGTCTGGTCCATGCTCGAAGGCCAGCCCGGCCAGGAGCGCAAGCTGAAGGTCGAACGCGACGGAAAGCATTCCACGGTAATGGCGAAGGTGCAGCATTTCCTCGCGGAACCGCTGGAAGACGCAGGAGGCAAGGGAAAGAGGAAGTGAAGAGGAACATGTAGGGACAGCCGCCTCGGCTGTTCGGCCGGGCAAAGCCCGGCAGCTCTGCGAGGGATCCGCATGCAATCGACAATTTGAAGATTAGCAGCCCGATCTACTTTCCAAACACTTCCTTCTCCAGCGTCTGCGTCGTCCCCCCATCCAGGCTCTCGCTCACGAACACCGTATCTCCCTGCTGTTCTATGATCACCGCGCCTTCATCGGTGGACCACGAGTGACGCCCCTTCAAAACCCCGGCCTCTTTCTCGGAAGCCTGCGTCGAAGATCTGTCGGAGGACGACTTGTCGGATGACGATACGTCAAGCGACGGATCACCAGCCTCCTCCGCCTTCTTGTATCGCTGCGCCAGCGACCTGGCATAAATCGCGGCAAACTCGGAAGCCTTCTCCGCGCTCGACCACCGCGACACATAAAGCACTCCAAGCGGAGCTGCCGCATCGTTCTTCGGCCGCGCCGCGTAGTAATATCCGCCGCGCCACTCCGGATACATCCGCTTCGAAGCTTCCTTCCCCGCGTATTGCTCGATCAGAATTGAGACGTCGAACTCCCCCATCGCCCCAATATCAAACTTCTGATAGTTCTTGAAGTCCTGCTTGAAGTCCACCACACGCATGGACTCGATCCTCTCGCCGGATAAATATTTGTCCGGCTCCATGATCTGGCGCGTGGTGTGCGGAGGATTGCGCAGCACATCCGCAAATGCCTTCTGTTTGCCGCCCTTCTGCATCAGCTTGATGACGAATTCCATGCCGTAGCTGTACGGGAACGTGAGCGACTCCTTCAGGAAAATGGGAGCATCCTTGAACACCGTCGAGTCGGGAGTGCCGTTCACCATGCTCGACTCCATCGCATCCACCAGTCCCGGAGAATCGACAATTGACCGCCCCACCGGCGCCAAAGCATATTGCAGCATCACCGCCTCGGCCTGCCCCTCGACCACGGCCTGACGCGCGTTGTCCATTTCATCGTTCTCGATGTCGGCCGGCGTGGGATCTTTCCTGCTCTCCGCCAGATCCTTTTCGCCCTTCTTCATCCACTTCTCGAGCCCGATGGTCTGATCCTGCAGTGCGTGCGTCAATTCGTGCGCCATCACCGGCTCCTGCTCGTCGATCGGAACCCAGTCCAGCAGGTTGACGGTCTTGGTCTTGGGATCGTAGTAACCCGCCACCTGCTCGCGCAGCAGCGCCACCAACAGCTTCTCCAAATCAAAGTCTCGCGGCAGCAGCCCGAACTTTTTCAGCACCAGCTCCGATCGCCGCAGCCGCTGCGTATCCTGATCGTTCATGTGCTTGGTGAGGTACGACACAACTTCCTCGCGGCTGGTCAGCTTCCGCTTCACCTCTTTTTTGATCGGCAACCCGGTCTGTTTCGAATCAAAAGCCAGAATCTCGTCGACGGAGTGAAACAGCTCCTCCGCCTCCCGCGGCGTAATCTTGACCTCCTCTTTCGGCCGTTCAGCTGTGGATGGTGAACTCGGAGCCTGTGTGGGAGCCTGTGTGGCTGCGGGCGAGTCGCCCGCGAGCTTTTGATCCAGTGTGGGGCGGACACTCTTGTCCGCCTGCTCCTGATCCTGATTTTGATTTTGTTTTAGCTCTTGATCCTGCCCAACCGCACCCTGCCCCAGGCAGGCCGCCCCTCCGCAAGCCGCGAGCAAGATCACCAGCCACCGCATCCACTTCCCAGCCATCCCATTCACCCCAGTCATTTCCATCGAGTCTATACTTTTCCGCCCGCCCCGCCGAAAAGCTCCCCGGTCGGCGCCAGTGAGAGCGGTGATAAAATAGCCCCGCGTCGAAGCTGTACTCCCCTGCGATCGAGCCACCGTCAGAGGTCTCAGCCATGTCATTCCCGCCGCACTTCCGTCGTCACCTCGCATTCATGTTCGCCACCACCCTGGCGCTCATTGTCCTTCCCGCCACGCCTGCCTCCGCGCAGAGCAATCCCTCTGCACACAAACGCCTCCTGGGCTATTACACGTCATGGTCGAAGTACAACACTCCGCCATACAAGGCGGACCAGATCCCCTACTCCAAACTGACCCACATCGCACACGCCTTCGTCCTGCTCACCCCCGCAACCGATGGCACGCTCTTTGTTCCCGGCGGCACGATCGAGCCCGCACTCATCCAGAAGGCGCACGCCTCCGGCGTCAAGGTGCTGATTTCAATCGGCGGCGGGGACGGCATCGAGGGCCCACGCTTCAACAAAATGGCAACTTCCGAAACTTCGCGCCAGGCCTTCGTCCGCAATGTTCGCGACTTCCTCATCAAGTACGGCTATGACGGCGTCGACATCGACTGGGAAGTGCCCAACGCCTCCGACCGCGCCAATTGCACCACGCTCATGCAGGAACTGCGCAGCGGCCTGCCTTCGCCGTGGTTGATTTCCATGGCCACGCCCTCCGACCCGCGCAACTGGGGACAGGGCTTTGACATCCCCGCCCTGGCCCCGCTCCTCGACTTCATCAATGTGATGACCTACGACTTCTACGGCACATGGTCGAGTTCCACCGGCCACGTCTCGCCGCTGCTGCAGGATCCCGCTGACCCCGATCAAGCCGGCAGCGTGAAGACTTCGATGGACCTTTACGCGCACCAGTACGGCGTGCCCGCGGCGCAGATCAATGTCGGAACACCCTTCTACGGATACGAATTCGACGGCACCGACCAACTCTGGGCCCAGTGCAGCACCTGCGCGAACTCCTCGCAGAACTATGCTCCCTACATCAAGGGCCTGGTCAACCAGCAAGGCTGGACGCGCAACTTCGACTACGCGGCCGTCGCTCCCTACCTGACCAATGCAAGCATCCCGAACACGAACCTCCCCGGCTTCATCACCTACGACGATGAGACCACCACTGCCCGCAAGACCCGCTACGTGATGAAGCAACGCGGTTTCGGCGGAATGTTTATGTGGGAGCTAAGCGGAGACTACGACGGCAGCAGCCAGAGTTTGTTCGAAGCCCTGTACAACGCGTGGAAGTAATCGAACCCCGGGCGGCGTCTTCGGCAAGTTGTCATCCTGAGCGGAGCGGGAAGCGCGCGAAGCGCACTTCCCGCGCAGTCGAAGGATCCCTACCTTCAGCTTGCTTATCGTTGAGCACCACTGCGAGACCCGATTGATTGAATGAATCGAGTAGCCTCCTCATACAATGGCAGAAGGAAATCTGGCTCAAGGGCGAGAATTGCATCGGCGAGGCGAGCACAGTCGCGTTTCTTACGGAATTCGTGTCCTACGATGTGGGAAGAAAAACAATGATTCAGGCGGTCAGACCCCTTCACCATACCTTTTGATTCGGCTAGCGCGCTCGCTACCGACTTAGAGACTCCCTCATCTGATTTGATATTCAGGGCCGAAGCATCTTCTGCGAGAAGACGAGCAACTGCGCCCTCATGGATGAGATAGTCTTCCAGTTCGGGACTTTCCAAGAATGCAACCGAAGACTTCTCTAGAACATTCAGCGCCTTCTCAATTTCCAGTCGTTCATCCTTGGACCAGTCATTCGAATCAAGAAGTAGCCCCACAGGCACATGCATCTGCGAGGTTGCAGCGTTAACGATCAATCTAACAAGATCCAATGCCATCTTTGGGCTTTTCAGCCTTCCATCTCCGAAGAGCTCTACTATTTTCGTACGGTCAAACGTTCCACTCTTGTCAAAGAACTGAAAAACACGCTGAAGCACGGGAACATCTGACGGACCTTCCACGAAAAGGATTCGGTCATACGTGAACAGATCCATGTTCTCAATCCCCAGTAACCCACAGATTTCAGCTACACCGCTCAGGGGCCTTACTTTACTGCCGTCGGCGTCGTGAAATGCGACCGCTCTGAACCTACGACGCGCGTGGCTAGCCATGATGGTCGATTGAGTCGTAACGCAGAATATGTGATCGGACTCACGGGCAAATGCTTCCAACACGCGCATTAGGCTTCTCTCTGCCGCGGGGTGGAGGTTGGAATGCGGCTCGTCAATGAGAAACAAAGTCGGGCGAGGCTGCAGAATTGCGCCCGTGAGCAAGGCTAGGATCTGTTGAACTCCCGTGCCTGAATGAGTTAAAGGTACGGTCCGCTGATGGGCAAGATCCAGAAGGATTTCGACTGGCGGCTGCTGTCCTGGGGCTTGGGGAGGCACTTGCGTTCGAATCCGCAATACCTCCGGGAAGATCGCGCGCATCTCCTCCACAATTCTGCGAAAACGTTCCTGACCATCCCGTAATTCGACGGTAGTGAGCTGAGCGGTTTCGAGCACTTGTGCCAAATTCGCTGCGTCTGGCTCCAGTTCGACAGTACGCATGGAGGCCCGACCAGGGTCGACCTTCCTTTGAGCCTCAAGCAGGATCGAATTCGACAAAATCTGTGGCCAACACGGCGCCAGTCCGGTGTCACCCTCAGCGAAGCGAAAAATGCGCTCGCCGCTAGAATCAGAGCCAATTGTTTTTATCGTAAAGTTAGCAGGTTGCCAGGTATTTGGTGGGGAACCGCCAAACGGATGTATTACGCTATAGCTGTTTTGTGCATGAAGGAACTGAAACACATTGCGCTCGGCGCGCTGCCTGCCGTTTCCGCTTCGGACGATGACCTCTCCACGAAAACCGATATTGCGGTTGGCGTCAGCTGTCCAAGAGAACTGGAACGTCTCTTTGGACTCCTCGTAAGGCGGGAACTGCGGGTTACCGCCAAGGCCGCAGATTCGACCCACAATCGAATCCCTCTGACCGCGGGGAAGAGCAAACTCTGCTAGCACTGTAGGCGAGATTCCCGGCCGCAGATATCCACCTAGCCTGTTGTATAGGATTTGATACCACCTGCGTTGTGAGTCCGCTGGCATCCCCAACATCGCCAGAGCCCATAGTAAGGCCGTCTTGCCCGCATTATTGATCCCTCCAAGAACATTCAGACCCTCGCTAATTTCAAAAACGTCGCTGTCATCGAAACTGGCAAAGCTCTTGATCCGGATCTTGTAGCCCATAGTTTAATGTCTCTCCTACACTCCAGCCCGTTCCGCTACCCACTCCCCCGCTTCCCGTGTCCCCAGCGTTCCCCCAATATCCTGTGTGGTCTTCTTCTGACGCACAGCTTCGAGCACCGCGACTTCAATCTTCTCAGCCTCGCGCGTCATCCCCAAATGCGCCAGCATCATGGCCGCGGTCAGAATCGCGCCGAAGGGATTGGCCACGTTCTTGCCCGCGATCGGCGGCGCGGACCCGTGCACCGGTTCGAACATCGAGGTCTTCCCAGGATGAATGTTGCCGCTCGCCGCCATGCCCAGGCCGCCCTGCAGTCCGGCGGCGAGGTCGGTGATGATGTCGCCGAACATGTTGTTGGTCACGATGATGTCGAACTGGCGCGGATCGCGCACCATCTGCATGCTCAGCGCGTCGACGTACATGTGCAGCGGCATGATCTGCGGATAGTCGCCGCTGACTTCCTTGAACACGCGCTGCCACAAGCCGCCCGCGTGGGTCATGGCATTCGACTTATCGCACATCAGCACTTGCTTGCGCGGCGAGCCATCGAGCTTCTTATGGCGCTCGCAATACTCGAAGGCATAGCGGATGATGCGCTCGACTCCCTTGCGCGTATTGATGTCTTCCTGCGTGGCGATTTCGTCGGGCGTCCCCTGCTTGAAGACGCCGCCGGCATCGGTGTAGACACCCTCGGTGTTCTCGCGGATCACGACAAAGTCGATGTCTTTCGGCTCGATTCCTTTCAGCGGGCACAGCGCCGCATCGAGCAGCCGCACCGGGCGGACGTTGGCGTAGAGGTCCATCCGGAAGCGCATACCGAGGAGAATCTGTTTGGCGTGAACGTTGGTTGGTACGCGCGGATCGCCGAAGGCTCCGACGAGGATGGCGTCGAAGTCGCGGTCAAGCATGGAGAAGCCGTCGGCGGGGACGGTGGTGCGGTCGCGTAGATAGCGGTCGGCTCCCCAGTCGAACTCGGTGAGTTCGACAGCAGCCCCGGTTGCCTGGATGACATTGACGGCTTGGGGGATGACTTCCTTGCCGATGCCGTCTCCGCGGATGACGGCAATACGCTTTTTGGAAGGCGATTTCGCGGTCACGGCAGGAAAGTTACCACAAGCCGTGCAGAATGAGTAGCTTGACTTTATTTATTGCTAATAGCTATAGAAAGCTACCACGAAACCGGGAGGCGGACATGCCGGATCGGCGATCAGAACTCCTCGTAGAATCGACGCTAGGCCACTTGGCAGCCCCGTGGGGCGACTTCTACCCCTCCGGCCGCGTCAAAGGTCGTCCGCCGCGTTCGCGGGTCTGTAATCGCCTGCAATTGCTTCTGTGTTAACTTCTGGCTAAGTCGTTGATTTCTCGTGGAAGTTGTTGAGAGTCGGTGCAAGTGATTGATTCCGCGTTTCCGGCGACGGCTAGCGGCAAAATCCTCCGGCGATGCTCTGGCATCCGGGCATCGGACGGGACGCCTGCTGGACAGTCGCCGGGACGGCGGCGCTACTCCATCCGCGGCCTTCGCCTATAATCGAGACTAGAGTGGATTATGGGGATTACTGCACTCCAGATTCATGCGGACGCGCTGGGCGCGGCTCGCGTTGAGGAATATCGCGGGGCCACCACCGCGGCCAGCTTCGGCGACTCGCAGGCGGAGTTTTCTGCTCTGTGCACTGGTTGTGGTGTCCATGACCTGGGCTATCGCGCCAAAGTCTCGCTGACTGGCGGCGACCGCGTGCGCTGGCTGAATGGGATGGTGACCAACAACATCCGCGATCTGGAAACGGGACGGGGAATCTATGCCTTCCTCCTTAACCCGCAGGGGCGCATCCTCGGCGATCTGTTCGCCTACAACCGCGGCGAGTCGATTGTGATCGATACCGACCGCAGCCAGCTCGCGAAGATTCTCGCCACCTTCGATCACTACATCATCATGGACGACGTCGAGGTCAAGGATCTCAGCGATCAACTGACGGCGCTGGGTGTTTCTGGACCAAGGTCGCGTCAGGTCTTGCAGTCCGCCGGCATTGAGATTCCCGAAACTCAGCCGCTTCAGATCTTCGACGCAAAGTGCAACTGCCAGTGCGATTGCCTCGATTGCACCGTCGTGCGTGGCGAGAATGCGACTGACGAGGCCTACGAACTATGGGTCGCGCCAGGCCTCGTGAAGCAACTGTGGGACGGGTTGTTGGCCGCGGGAGCGACTCCTGTTGGTTCGGAAGCGCTGGAGATGCAGCGTATTGTGTCGGGCATTCCGCGTTACGGAGTCGATATCCGCGAGCGCGATCTGCCGCAGGAGACCGAACAGGCACGCGCGCTTAATTTCAACAAGGGCTGCTATGTGGGGCAGGAGATTGTTGAGCGGATCCGGTCGCGGGGGAATGTGCATCGCAAGTTCACCGGGTTCATCGCGGCAAATGGCGCTTCCATCGCGCCGGGTATGAAGATTGCGGCGGGCGAGAAGGAAGTGGGTGAGATCACGAGTGTGACTTCCCTGCACAACGGGCATGATCGAAGCGTGGCGCTCGGCTACATTCGGCGCGAGGTCGGCATGCCGGGCAAGGAAGTTACAATCGGCGCAACCAACGCGTTGGTTTCCAGCTTGCCCTTCCCAGAGGTCTAGTTTTCGGAATGAGGAAACAGTTCTATGGCTCAGAAAAAGAACGAACAATCCGAGTTCACCGTAACTGACCGGCGCTTATTTACGTCGGAGGGCGAATTGCGCAGTGATGTGCCGGAGGAAGTCGAGACTTCGACACCGGCGCC
>WNFA01003940.1_pt1 | contig 13281 bp, 6 predicted proteins | sample 5400481 | NCBI WGS metagenome assembly WNFA01 (sample SAMN13153340, study PRJNA577476) | soil metagenome | isolation source: 120 cm saprolite under Douglas fir tree site 2 hole 1 replicate 2 | place: USA:California | collected 2015-04-18 | reverse complement strand
GGAGTTCCTCGCTGTCGGCTACCAGTGGATGGCCTCTCGTATTGGATTGCGCGGCTTTGCGCAAAGGAAAGGTAGTACAGATAACCCGGTACTTGGCACCATACGCGCTTTTCGTGAGGAACGTAAGAGCCGCACGAAAAGCTTCATGCCGAAGGCTTCCCCTATGGAGCCCGGATCAACTAACGGCCAGACCCAACTTAACAAACGGGAAACCCCGGCTATGAACGAACAGAATAAGTCTGCTCAGAATCAGCAGGAGGTCTCGATGACGGGAAAGCTACTGGAGGCGAAACGCAAACGAACGAGCACGAAGGAAACAGGGGAGTAGAAAGCAAGAACCGGGTGCGTTTCATCATAGTTTAGTCCTAGAAATCCCTGGTGACTTTCGTTTCGCACGCAAAGGACCTGGTGCATTTCCAATGAGGTTTGTATCACTTGTATCACTTGTATCACTTGTAGCGGTTGTAGCGGTTGTTTCCTCGTGTAGAACAAGGGAGATTTTCGGGGGCGCCTGGCGAGGGCAAGCCTCGCCACTACATTTCAAGCACGACGTGTAGTGCAAGCGAGATGTAGTGGCGAGGCTTGCCCTCGCCAGGCTCCACTGTCAAGAGACTAGACCTGTGCAGTAGTGTGGATATGGCGACTCCCTTGTTAGGCAGATCCACACTTACCACGTCTCCCGTTTCTTGCACCGTAGCCCGTTTGCTTCCTTAGCTCTGGACTGCTCATTGCCTTCGACCGTTTGCGTCGTCAATTGGTTCCCATCGACCAACAATTTTTTCAGACACCCTAAGTTCCCCAGCCATTGCGGCAACTTTGTCAATTGATTCCCGGTCACGTCCAGGCATTTCTAGCTCATTCTATACCCCCAGTAAAGGCAGAGGTATTGTATGTGTGAGAAGATCCAATTGAAAACAGATGGCTGCCTGGCTTGAAAGATTCTTGGGGTTAAATCGAGGCTATGGAGCTGGCCAATGATTCTATTCCCTTTCCCATAACGGAGAAATCGCCTGACAAATCCAACGAGTCCATCATCGAAATTATGATAGACCCATGCCGAAGGAGCATACGATAAGGTACCGATTTCTCGTAACCTGAATCCCAGGTCGATGTCCTCTCCCGCTGCAATCGTGATCGTTTCATTGAACCCTCCAATATCTTCGAGTGCAGCTCGCCAGACCAGGGCATTGGCTGTAATCACATATTCTGGTCGCGTGGCCCCATCTTCAGATATTGGCGGTGGTATAAGCACCTCTTGACTTTCATAATAGCGAGAGAGGCGATCTCTCCCCCAGGCTTTCACGGTCCCGGCATAGCTGACGGACCCATTCATAGCCTCAAAATACCCGAGTAGAAAGGTAGGCGAGGGAATACAGTCACTATCCGTAAACAGCACCCACTCTGTCTGGGCGCGCTGTATGCCGAGATTTCTGGCGCAGGCAGGACCAGGAGAAGAACACTGCAGGAGGGCAATGTTGAGTTTGTTACATATATACTCCTTGGGAATGCTGATGGGTGGTTGGGAATTATTGTCAACGATAATGATCTCCCGTGGATAGCTAGCAGGAGGATGTGTTCTAAGGAACTCGGTCAGGAAGAGTGTAACGCCTTTTTGATTGTTTTTGACCGGGAGGATAACGGTAATGTCAGAAAAATCTATGGAGGTCGGGGCGATCAGCTCTTTTCTTTTCCGGGGCTGAAATCCCAGAGTGCTCAGAAGTGTCATATACTTTGTCTTTCCAACGAGACATTTATTCTAACGTTCAAGGACGCCGAGGAGTAATCGACCAGAACTTCTGCATTTAACAAGAGTGTTTTCGCAACCGCACCTCGTCAATGTGACCTTTTTCTGTTTTGCGCTGGCGCGTTTCAAAAAGACCTGGGCACTGTTCGATCAATGCCGATAGCTTCTTCTTCCCGTAGGTATCTTGGTATTGGGGATCAAGCTCTCGCAGTGCTTTTCCCAAGGCTGAAAGAAGTATCCATTCATCTCCGCTCTTCATTACATCGTGGCAATAAGCCTTGGTAAGCAAAGTCGAGAGTCCTTCTATAGAGTGTGGTGGTTTAGAGGACGTAGAGGACACGACCTTTGATGGGGATGCAGCCGCACGTGGCTTTAATTGCTCTATAGTGAGAAACTTGTTACACTCTTCCCTCAAGGTTTGCGAAGCATTTGGCATGCCAATCCCGAGGATCGTGCATCCACCTTGACGCAGTCGGAGCACCAGGGGAACGTAATCACTGTCTCCTGCAACAAGGCAAAAATGCTTGACTCCACGATATAACAGGTCCATGGCCTCGATCACCAGTGCAATGTCGGTGGCATTGCGCCCCGGGTTTGTCTGTACATTGCCCTTGGATTCTAATGCGTAGTGGGTCATCATTTCTTTCCATGGCTGCATGGATGGTGCGGTCCAATTGCCGTAAACCTGGCGGATAACGACTCCACCCATTTTGCCTGCTTCAACTAAAATGTGGGCGATCAGGTCAGGTGCGATGACATTTTCTCCATCAATGAGGAGAGCGACTGGAGCGACGGGGGAGGTGGTCGGGGAATGCTGCTGAATGATCGGAGGCGCTGCTGAATTTTTTGATTTGTTTTTTCTAGCCATGTTAATCGTTATGCTACCTCTTATCAGATTGCGGCTATCGCAAACTGCTCTTAGTACTGTCTTTCGTTCAATTGTTCTTCAGACCCCTATTACTACTTAATAACAGTCCAGGTACCTTCTGTGCTCGTTGTTATCCTGCTGGATAGGAAAAACTTCCTATTATTCAGTCATATCTGAACTATCAGTACTATCATGTTAGGATGAACGTTTGCATAGCGTTCTTTCCGTTAGATATGTACATTTAAAAGCGAGCAAGCAGATTTAATGTGTAATACCAGTGATAGTTACTTTCGAATTCATCATTTTTCTATGGACACAATAGACTTCTATGTGCCTGGTGATATCGCACAAAAGTCCCGATAATGAGTTTTAACACATTAAGCCGGGTAGGTGGTGGGTTTCCCACTGGCCGATAAATCGGCGGTGGCCGCGATAAATCGGGCCCTACGGGGGTGCCGCGCCCGTTCACGATACCCTGGGTATTTCGTTAAAGAGCATAATCGGGCCCTACGGATGGCCGGATGAGTCTGTCAAAGGGCATTATCTCCACATTTTTCTGATTGCTAGCAAGGAGATTTTAATCCCTTGAGCTATGTATTGGATATCCCAGTCCCAGAGCCGGGACAACTGGTGGATGTCAGGCGCCGCCGTTATGTAGTCATGGATATTGCTCAAAGTCCGCTCCCGCCGGACATTCTTACTTCTGGTAACCTTCAGCGCCAACACCTTGTTACGCTCTCTTCCGTTGAAGATGATGCCCTGGGTGAGGAACTCCAGGTAATCTGGGAGATAGAACCAGGTGCAGCAGCCATTGATAAAACTCCATTGCCTCAGCCCGTAGGTTTCGATACGCCGCAACGCCTGGACACCTTTCTCAACGCTGTGCGCTGGGGCGCGGCATCCAGTGCGGATGTGAAAGCGATCCAGGCGCCATTCCGCAGTGGCATCGATTTGGAGGACTACCAGCTTGATCCTGTTGCCCGCGCTATTCAAATGCCCCGCGTCAACCTGCTCATTGCCGATGATGTTGGGCTCGGTAAGACCATCGAGGCAGGATTGGTTGCGCAGGAACTTATTATCCGCCACCGTGCCAGGCGGATACTAGTGGTCTGTCCAGCCGCTCTACAGGTTCAGTGGCACGACCAGATGCGCGATAAGTTTGGCCTGGAGTTTCGCATCGTTGATAGCGAACTGATGAAGGCGTTGCGACGCGAACGTGGTCTGCATGTCAATCCCTGGACTCACTTTCCACGCCTCATCACCTCGATTGATTTCTTGAAACGAGAGCGCCCTCTTCGTTTGTTTAGCGAGATTCTTCCGGCCGAGGGTGAATCGGTCTATCCCCGGAAATTTGACCTTCTCATTCTTGATGAGGCCCATAACGTTGCCCCCTCCGGTCGTGGGAGATATGCCACCGATTCATTGCGTACCCTCGCTTTGCGCCGCCTCGCTCCGCATTTCGAGCATAAGCTATTTCTTTCGGCGACGCCACATAACGGCTATCGCGAGAGCTTCACCGCCTTATTGGAATTGTTGGATAACCAGCGTTTCGCCAGGGGCGTGGAACCGGACCACGAGCAGTTGAACGCGATTATGGTGCGCCGCCTGAAATCAGAATTGCCGAAAAAATGGGATGGCACGCCCCCTTTCCCACAGAGGCAGATCGACGCTATTCCGGTTGAGTACACGCAGAAAGAGCGCGATATCCACCAACTGCTGCAACAATATAGCCAGAGACGTCTCGAGTATGCAGCCGATGCAACCGAACTCTATGCCACCGAGTTTGTCGTCAAGCTGCTCAAGAAACGGCTTTTCTCCTCACCCGAGGCTTTCTTTACCACCCTCAAACAGCACGAGTACGCGCTGGCACAAGCGAAACGGCATACCAGTGTCACTAAACGACCAGGTGCGGGTATTTTACGCAGTAAGGTTGAGCAACTTGAAGAGGAGAGCGACAACGACGAATCTATCGATGATGCGACTAACGCCGCGCTGGAGGTCGCTGCGCCGCTCTTCCGCGATCCAGACATCCAGGAAATAGTGCTCCTTTCACAGATGCGCACGTGGTCAGAGCAGGCACGTCATCGACCCGACAGCAAGGCACAGAAACTGATTGACTGGCTGCATACGACACTCAAACTCAATGGGCGGTGGTCGAATGAGCGCGTGATCATCTTCACAGAATATCGCGCTACCCAGAACTGGCTCTATGGTCTCCTGGCACGCGAGGGCTTTGCCGAAAAAGGCCCGGACGGTGAAAAGCGCCTGCTGACACTCAATGTGGGCATGGATACCAGCGAGCGCGAAGCGATTAAAGCAGCCTTCCAGGCCGATCCCGCTGAAGCTTCCGTGCGTATACTGCTCGCCACCGACGCCGCTTCCGAAGGTATCGACCTGCAAAACCACTGTTCGCGCCTTATTCACTACGAGATTCCCTGGAATCCCAACCGCCTGGAGCAGCGCAATGGACGTATTGATCGCCACGGTCAACGCGCTCCAGTAGTCAACATCTACCACTTTGTCAGCAGTACCTATCTCGACCATGAGAACAGGGATCGGCCAATGAGCAAACTGGATGCCGACCTGGAGTTTTTGATGCAAGCAGTGAACAAGATTGAGAAGATACGCGAGGACCTGGGAAACGTTGGCCCCGTGATTGCCGATAGGGTCGAGGAGGCTATGCTCGGGCGAGGTCGCTCGCTCGATACACGCAAGGCAGAAGAAAATGCTCCTTCGCGCAGGCTGCATGCATTTGAACGCAAGCAGCGGGAGAAACTGGAGGAGCGCATCAGACAACTATACCAACAGTTACAGGAGGGCAAACGCGAGCTTGACCTGACTCCAGCCAACATCCAGGCCGTGGTTGAAACGGCATTGGAGATTGCCCGGCAGCCGGCGTTGCAGCGGCGCATCTTGCACGACCACTACGGCAACTACCCGGATATCGAGGTCTTTGACGTGCCTGAACTGAGCGGTAGCTGGGCAAAGTGTACCAATGGGCTTGAGCATCCATATACCAGGGAGAAACGGCCAATTGTCTTTGACCACGAGCTAGCCAGGGGACGCGATGATGTTGTCCTGGCGCACTTGAACCATCGACTGGTCACGATGTCCCTGCGCCTGCTGCGTGCCGAGGTCTGGACGAGCGGCGACCAGCGTAAGCTCTACCGCGTGACGGCCCGTACCGTTCCAAATTATGCCCTGGATACCCCAGTGGTGATTGCGCACGCCAGGTTTCTCATCCTGGGAGGCGACAACCAGCGTCTGCATGAAGAGGTGATTGCTGCCGGCGGCTACCTGCGCGAGGGCCGTTTTGCCCGGATGAATGAGCGCCAACTGAAAGATGCGCTGGCGGCTGCCCAGGATCGATCCGTCTCAGCATCCGTACAGCACACGCTCGCGCAACTCTGGGAGAAACACCGCGAGGCGCTGGTACAGTCGCTGGAAGTGCGCATGCGTGAACGCGCGGACAGCTTGCAGAGAGCGCTGGCTGACCGCGCTGCGAAAGAGCAGCGCGATATCCGTTCGATCCTCACAGAACTACAGGAGAGCATTCTCAAGGAGATACGGCAGCCGGAAAAAGTTGTGCAGTTGCAACTGGCAGGCTTCTCGACTGAAGAGCGCCAGCAGTTTGATCGTAACATCTCAGCCCTGGAGGAGCGGGTCAAACAGATCGATACGGAGATAGAACAGGAGACCAGGCGTATTCAGCAGCGCTTCGCCGATCCACAGCCTCGCCTCTTTCCCGTCGCTGTGACCTACCTGGTACCCGAGCGCTTTGCTCATTAGCAGACCGGGCAACTCCCTGGAAAGGATTGGATAGCAAGTATGTCTAATGATCGGTCTATCGCTCGTCACCATGCCGAATGGCTTTCTCTCATCGAGGTTTCTGGCCCTTTCTTGAGTATACCGGTTCTCATGGAGAGCTTTCCACAAGGACTCGATCAGAAAGAGAACGAGAGTGAGGTGCGCAGCCGACTACGCCTGGCCTATGAGGAATGGCTCGATAACCAGGAGGGCAGCCGCCCTGACCCTGCCATTCATACGCAGTGGCTGCGCTTTGTCCTGACCGAGGTGCTTGAGTTGCGCTCCGATACTATCCTCGAGGGGCAGCAGATTCCCACAAATATACAGTACGAGGCAAGGGATCATGGTGAGACGCTGCATCCCACGATGGTGATCTGCTCGCCCTTTGAACCAGCCCCACGCTTGCTCATACAGCAATACTCTATCTCGCAAGACCTGAATAAAGCTATTCCCGGTAAGCATTGGAAGGACTCGCCCGCAACGCGCATGATGACGCTGCTACGCAATACAAACATTCGAGTGGGCCTGGTGACCAATGGCAGGCACTGGATGCTGGTTAATGCGCCGGTGAACGAGACGACAGGGTACTACACCTGGGATGCCGAGATCTGGCTGGAGGAGCCACTGACGCTGCGTGCTTTCCGCAGCCTGCTCGGTATGGAACGCTTCTTTAATGTGCCGCCCGACGAGACGTTAGAAGCAATGCTGACGCGCAGCGCGATGAAGCAGCAGGAGGTCACGGACCAGCTTGGTGACCAGGTGCGCCGCGCGGTCGAGATGCTAGTGCAGACGCTAGACCGTCTCGACAAGGACAGCCAGCGTACACTGCTCCACTCCACCGGCGAGAAAGAACTGTACGAGGCAGCTCTGACAGTGATGATGCGGCTGGTCTTCTTGCTGTCCGCCGAAGAGCGCAGCATGCTGCCGCTCGGCGAGCCGCTCTATGACCAGAACTACGCCGTTTCCACCATGCACAACCAGTTGCGTGAGCAGGCCGACCAGCAGGCTGAAGAGGTGCTGGGGCTGCGCTTCGACGCCTGGAGCCGTCTCCTGGCGGTTTTTCGCATCGTCTATGGTGGCGTAGAGTACATCGACCTGCGCCTACCGGCTTATGGAGGCAGGCTCTTCGACCCGGACCGTTTCCCATTCCTCGAGGGACGCAAGCCTGGCACCTCGTGGCGTAATACTCCCGCGGCTCCCCTGCTGATCGATAACCGTACCGTGCTGCACCTGCTCAATGCCCTGCAATACCTCCAGGTCAAGGTCCCGGGAGGTGGCCCGGCAGAGCCACGCCGCCTCTCCTTCCGTGGTTTGGACATCGAACAGATCGGGCACGTCTACGAGGGACTGCTCGACCACACCGCGAAACGGGCGACCACGACAATACTGGGCCTGCTTGGAGCGGGCGGTACCGAGCCGCAAGCCTCCCTGGACACGCTGGAAGAAAAGGCAAACAGGGGCGAACAGGAGTTATTAGACTTCTTGAAAGAGGTTACAGACCTCAGCGTTGTAACATTGCAAAAGAAGCTTGCGCAGAGATTGGAGAAGCAGGAGGAACGCAGCCGACTGATGGAGGCCTGCGATAACAGCCAGGAGCTATTTGGGCATGTGTTGCCGTTAGCTGGTCTTTTGCGCAAGGACAGCTTTGGTAACTTTCTGATCGTGACACCCGGCTCTGTCTATGTCACACAGGGCAGCGACCGCCGTTCGACGGGCACTCACTACACACCGCGCAGCCTGACCGAGCCGATTGTGCAGCACACGCTCGACCCGCTGGTCTACATTGGCCCGGCTGAGGGTCTGCCCCAGGAAGAGTGGAAGCTACGCCCGGCGGCTGAAATCCTGGATTTGAAAATCTGCGACATGGCGATGGGCTCGGGCGCGTTCCTGGTGCAGAGCTGCCGCTACCTCTCTGAGAAGCTGGTTGAAGCCTGGGAAAATGCCGAGCAAGCGCTGAACATCAGCAGCGGCAACCCCAGAAAGCCGCAAATCACACCAGAGGGCCAACTCTCGCAGGGCAAACCAGGCGAGGAACTGCTGCCAGTTGACACCGAAGAGCGCCTGGCACTGGCTCGCCGCCTGGTGAGCGAACGCTGCCTCTACGGCGTGGACAAGAATCCGATGGCGGTCGAGATGGCGAAGCTCTCGCTCTGGCTTATCACGCTCGCCAAAAATCGCCCCTTCACCTTCCTCGATCATGCCCTACGCTGTGGCGATTCGCTGCTGGGCATCAACGAGCGCCAGCTCGTCAACTGGTCAATGAATGCAAAGCCCGGCGAAGTGACGCAGATGGTCTGGATTCGCGGCGTGATGGAGCGTGCGCTGGCAACTGCCTTGAAGTTGCGCAGGCAGATCACAACCATGCCCGAACACGATGTGCGTGATGTCCAGGCCAAGGGTCGCATGCTCAAAGAGGCAGACGAAGCAATGGCGATAGTCAAGCTTGGTGGCGACTTGTTGGTAGGCATTGCTCTGAGCGATCCCAAACGACGGGATGCCATTCAAGGCACGCTGGGTATGGAATATGCCTTATTGGTCAAGGGCTACGAAGAGGCATACAACGGGCGTTACACAGAAGCAGGTTGGGTTGATAACAAAACGGCGTTCACCAAAATGCGTGCTGAAGTAGATGAGTTATTGCGTGGTCGGCAGCCTTTCCATTGGCCGTTGGAGTTTCCTGAAGTGTTTACGCGTAGTGAAGATGAGTCCGGGTTTGATGCGATTATGGGGAATCCACCTTTCCAGGGAGGTAACAAGATTACTGGAGTACTTGGAACAGATTATCGTGACTATTTAATCGAATATTTGGCAAATGGCAAACGCGGAAGTGCCGATCTATGTGCTTATTTCTTTCTACGAGTAACCAATCTGGTGCGACATAATGGTATGAGCGGGTTACTAGCGACAAATACGATTGCCCAGGGTGATACTCGCGAGGTAGGGCTTGATCAGATGATATTTTCAGGTTGGACAATTCCCCGTGCAGTGCCGAGTCGCAAGTGGCCTGGGGAAGCCAGTCTGGAGGTAGCACACATTTGGATGAAAGACGGAGAGTGGTATGGAACTTATATGTTGAACGATAGAATAGTTGAAAGTATTACACCATTTCTGACAATACCGGGAAAAATCCAAGGGAATCCTCATAGACTCAATGTTAATTCTAACAAATCCTTTATTGGTTCATATGTACTAGGAATGGGATTCGTTCTAGAACCTGAAGAGGCACAGGCTCTTATTGCAAAAGACCCTCATAATAAAGAGGTGCTCTTTCCCTACCTTAACGGTGAGGACTTAAACTCTCGACCTGATCAGTCGCCCAGTCGTTGGGTAATTAATTTCCATGGTTGGTCATTGGAGCAAGCCACAATGTATCCCGATTGTATGAATACTATACGAGAAAAGGTCAAGCCTGAGCGTGATTTAAACAATATAAAATTCCGTCGTGAGAAATGGTGGCAGTTCGCGGCAAGTGCTCCAGCTCTCTACACTGCTATTGCAGGTATGAAGAGGGCATTAGTTACAGCAATCATTACGACATACTTTGCGCCCATTTTTCATCCTATAAACGAAGTTTATTCCCATAAGTGCTGTGTGTTCTCCATTGAAGACTGGTGCTCATATGCCGTCATTCAAACAAATATTCATGAGGCTTGGACACGTCATTATTCATCCAGTTTGAAAACCTGGCTTAATTATTCACCCTCAGATTGCTTTGAAACTTTCCCTTTTCCCACAAACCTGAATTGTCTCGAAGACATCGGTGAACGATATTACACCCACCGCCAATCCATCATGCTCGCTCGTCAAGAAGGACTAACTAAAATGTACAACCGTTTCCATGATCCCAAAGAGAAGGCAGCGGATATCGTCAAGCTGCGCGAACTGCACAGGGAAATGGATGAGGCAGTAACGAAGACGTATGGCTGGGATGATCTGAAGTTAGAGCATGGCTTTCACGAAACGAAGCAGGGACTGCGCTATACAATCAGCGAAGCGGCCCGGCGAGAGGTGCTGGACCGCTTGCTATTGTTGAACCACCAGCGGCACGAGGAAGAGGTCAAGGCCGGGCTGTTTGAGAAGAAAGGGGCTAAAGGGAAGGGGAAAGGAAATTTAGGAAAAACAGATGATTGGAATAGGGATATTGAGCGGATTGGTAGGAACGATGGAGCTAGAGTTCAGGTTGAGGCGATAAGTGGAGATGTGGAACAAGAGACGTTGTTTTAGCGCTAATTGTTAGGGCGGATAGATATTTTAGATAGGCGGGTTATGGCAATGGTGGCTCAATGGCAACTTTCGTTTAAAAAGTCGTTCCTGGATGATCTCGATAAACTGTCACCAAAAGAACATCGTCAGGTGCGGGTAAAATTAGACATGCTAGAGCAGGACCCTCTGCCTGACGGGGATGCCAAGAAGCACCTGACACATCTTCCGGGCAAACCATATCGTATTCGTTCAGGCGATTTTCGCATTTTATATACCTATGGCAAGTCATGGATTAGTGTATACAAGATCGAGCGGCGGAAAGAAGCTACCTATAAAAAGAACTTGAGTGCGGAGCCAGTAGAGCTAGAGGGCCTGGATATTGAATTTGATGACGTGACAGCCGACCAGGCCCCTCAAGCCCACTGGGAATGGTACAGTGCAAAGGACGAGAACAGGCCATTACCAGAACCGATTACTATCGAACTGCTAAACAAGCTGCATGTTCCCCAGGAATATCACCCGCGCCTGCTGCGCATCAAGACCCAGGACGAACTGTTGAGCTGTCCCGGCATTCAGGATGATGTGCTGCTGGAGATTGACGCGTATATGTTTGACCGCCCTCTGATCCAGGTGATGCAGCAACCTGACCTTGTTTTGCATGATGTCGATGACCTGCTGCGCTACAAAGAGGGCGAGCTACTCGGCTTTCTGCTCAAGCTCTCACCCGAGCAGGAGAAATACGTCCACTGGTCGGTGAATGCATCCGGCCCCACCCTGGTGAAAGGCGGGCCTGGCACCGGCAAGAGTACCGTCGCACTCTACCGTATCCGCTCAATGTTGGAGCAGTTACAGAAAATGGGCAAGGTATCCCCGCGCCTGCTCTTCACCACCTATACCAATGCGCTCGTCAAGTCTTCCGAACAATTGTTACAGCAGTTGCTCGGCCAGGACGCCCGCTATGTGAGAGTACAGACCGCCGACAAACTGGCGTATGACATCCTGCAACACTGCGGCCAGGTTAAGGAGATTATCGAAAACGAAAAACTACACAGCATTATCAGGCAGGCGGTCGCCGAGATTACCTTCGATGGCAACGCGCTGCAACAACTTGCGCAAAAACAGACGCTTGAGCGTATGGGCTACAATTACCTGCAGCAAGAGATCAACATGGTCATCGTTGCCCGCCAGGTGAATAGCCTGCAGGCGTACCTGGACACGCCACGAGCGGGACGCAAGATGGCTCTCAACCCGATGCAGCGACGGGCAGTCTGGACAGCCTACCAGTGCTGGCGAGAGTTGATGCAAGCGAGCGGGCGCGAGACGTGGGAACAGCGCCGGGCGCGCGCAGAAACGCTGGTGGAACAGAGTCACCTGTATCACTTCTACGATGCAGTGGTCATCGACGAGGCGCAGGATCTCGATCCCACCTTGCTCCGGCTGCTGGTCAACCTCTGTGCTTCACCCAACCATATCTTCGTGACCGCCGACGCCAATCAGTCCATTTATGGCAGCGGCTTCACCTGGGCAGATGTTCATCATAGCCTGAAGTTCCAGGGACGCACCAGCATACTGCGCGCTAACTACCGCTCCACCAGGGAGATCGGCGAGGCTGCCCAATCCTATCTCACGTATGGGGCGCTGGAACCCGACAATTGCTTGCTAGCTTCTTCAAAAAAGCTAGCCTGAACGAGCGCCTGGCAATTGGTTCATGCGCCGTACTCTGCCCCAATGAGCGAGCAGGTAGAGCCATCGCAGCCGCCCTTACAGACCACAATCTTGAAGCGACCTATATGACGGGACAAGACCTCAACCTCTCGCGTCCAGGTGTCAAGGTTTTGACACTCAACGCCGCCAAAGGGCTTGAGTTTCCCATCGTGGCACTGGCAGGTTTTGTCTCAAGCAGTTATCCCGTCATCCCACACGGGGCTTCGGAAGATGAGCGCAACGAGCTGCTGGCCCGCGAGCGCCGCACCATGTTTGTCGGCATGACCCGTGCCATGCGCGCACTGCTGGTGGTTGTGCCAGTCAATACTACGTCGCCGCTGTTCCAGGGATTCGATCCTGCGTATTGGAATTTGAGCAGAAAAATATAAGGTATGTTGTCCCCAGAGAAAACATGTGAAAAGAGGGTAGAACCAGTGCAAGTCATTCGCTTACCGGGACAGTTGCCAGGAGGAATAGACCTCACCGCACTGAATCAGCGTCTCCGAAGCAAAGAGGTGTGTTTAGACTGGTCAGAAGTTGAGCCAGGTGTCCTTCCAGAACACCTGGAAGTATTGTTCGACAGGCTCAACCTTACCGAACACATAGAGTATATCGGCGAGACAACCATTCCTGACCAGCTCATGCCCGCAATCCTGGCAGCGTTCGAGACAGTCGAGGCTGAGCCGGATGATCAGAACACTGAGAGTACGTCAAATGAAATCACTGCAAGTGTAGTTCCAGCGCTCTGGCTCCCGGAGACAGAAACGGATACAGGGGATAGCACAGAGCTAGAAACCGGCGAGGAGATAACATTGCCTTCGCGGAACGAATTTCCTCAGGGCCAGCAGCAGGATACCCCAACGCCCAGTATGCCCATCCTGGCAATCCCGTCACCAGCAGATATACGGGAAGAACTGGAGATGATGGTTGTGCGTGATCTGCTTGGACCAGCCGG
>WNFA01004183.1_pt1 | contig 13285 bp, 18 predicted proteins | sample 5400481 | NCBI WGS metagenome assembly WNFA01 (sample SAMN13153340, study PRJNA577476) | soil metagenome | isolation source: 120 cm saprolite under Douglas fir tree site 2 hole 1 replicate 2 | place: USA:California | collected 2015-04-18 | reverse complement strand
GCTGGGCAGTTGTAAAGGATCGCCACGCCGCCATGCTCGAGATTGTGGAGGTACTGACCCTCAACCAGCGGCCCGTGTGACTGCCAGGGGACCGGGCCATCTGGCTGGCCGAAATGCGAGCCTGAGGCGGGCGGGTAGAACGTAAATGCGATCTGGCTAGTGGGCGAGACGTGGTGCGGGGTCCCCTAGTCGGGGACGGCCTGACCCGCCACCGCGTCCGCTGGTTGGGCGGCGAAAGCCAGATGGGAATCCGGCGAGTGGCCGAGGGCGGCGGCGATGACAAGGATGGCGAGCGCCGCGACGCCAAGTCCGCTGCCGATCAGGATCAGATTCCGTCGGTCGCGCGACCGCTCCTTTTGGGCAGCTGCCTGTCGCTGCGCCTTTCGGAGGTCTTTGATGTCGTTTCGGTTCTTGCCCATGCCACGCGATCGCTAGCCGCCGACGCGCCGTTCAATACTATCAGCTGCTAGTAGGAAACAGCTGGTTGGTCAGTAGCCGCGCGCAGATTGCTACGATAGCCCGGTAGTATCGGTGGCCGGAGGAGCATGGTACAGCTGACCCAGGGACGGCTGCTGGTCGCAATGATTGCGTGTTCGATCTTGGTTTCCGCCTGCACGCTCCAGCAGGACGTCGCGTCCGCGCCACCCTCCGGCAAGACCGGGTTCTCGGCCCCCACAGTGTCGGGAACGACTCTGGCAGGAAAGGGCATGACCATTGTGTTTCGAGGCCACCGCACGGTGCTCATCTTCTGGGCATCCTGGTGCGGTCCCTGCCGGCACGAGCAGCCATACGTGACCCGGATGGCAACCGACCTGGCCGCCCAGGGCGTCCAGTTCTTCGGGGTGGACTTCCTGGACCGCGACCACGCCGCCGCCGAGGCCTTCGTCCAGGAATTCCACGTACCGTATCCCAGCCTTTATGACCCCGACGGGAAGCTGGCTGCCGCCTATCAAGTAGACAGTCCGCCCGCCAAGGTCCTCGTGGACGGCCGCGGCGTGATCGCCGCGCGGGTGGATGGCGAAACGACCGAGGACAAGCTTGAGCGGCTCATCCAGGCGAAGCTGCTGGGCGGATGACCGGCTATCTCGGGGTGGCCTTCCTCGGTGGACTCCTCTCCTGCATTTCGGTGTGCTTCCTACCGCTGATTCCCGCCTACATCACCTATCTCGGTGGGCGGGCTGTCGGCCAACCCGGTGTGCCACCGCTCCGCCAGCAGTTGACGGTTTTGGGAAACTGATCGTCATGGGGGTGGCAATGGTCGGGGTGATGCCCTGGCTGATGCGGGAGTTCCACCTCGATATCGCTCACCGCTTGCCAAGGACGCCCTGGGCGTCATATGCCGTCGGCATGGCGTTCGCCATCGGTTGGACGCCCTGCGTGGGGCCCATCCTCGCGGCGATCCTGGTCATCGCTGCGGATTCTGCCACCGCCGCGCAGGGTGCCCTACTGCTCGCCGCCTACTCAGCGGGGATGGCCATTCCTCTGCTCGTCGCGGCCGGAATCGCGGGCCAGCTGACGCGGGTCGTCAGAAACGTCTATGCTGCCGGCCGAGTCCTCAACGGCGTCGCGGCCGTGTTCCTCATCAGCATGGGATTAATGATCTTCAGCAACCGGCTCACGCTGCTCAATAGCTATCTGCCGTACTTCACGCCGCCGCTGCAGGACCTCGGCACGACCTCGACTGTCGCGATCGGCGCCAGGCCCGATCGGATCACGGGCAACGGGCGGGTGCAGGTCGGCAAACAGGCGCCTGCCTTCACCGTGACCGACCTCGACGGTCATCGGGTCAGCCTCGCCGCCCTCAAGGGCAGGCCGGTTCTGATCAACTTCTGGGCGACCTGGTGCACGCCCTGCCGGGAGGAATTACCGATGATCGAGTCGGCATATCGCGCCCACCGGGATCAGGGCTTTACGGTGGTCGCCGTGGATTACAAGGAGTCGGCCGGAGCGGTCCGAAAGTTCTGGTCGGACCTCAAGCTGGAGCCGGTCCCGTTCCTCGACCCAGATGGGCGGGTCGCTGACACGTACGGGGTCGGGCTGAGTTCGACCGGCCTGCCGGTCAGCGTCTTCGTGGCGCGTGATGGGTCAGTCAACGCCTTCGCGCCGTTTGCGCTCGACCCTGACTACCTCTCCAAGCAGCTGAAGGCCATTCTCTAGCAGCTCACGGGTAGGAAAAGCTGCGCTCGATGAGATGCCCCGGATCGACAATCGTTTCGGCACGCAGGCGCTGGCTGGCATCGATAGAGAGCTCGACCCAAATCTGTGAGCCGGGCAAGAAAACGACCAGCATTTTGAGGCCGTCGCGTTCTGGGAGCGCTTCGAGAACGCCCGTGTCAGGCCCATACGGCTCACCGTGGAGGAATGCCGAGCCCGGCATGGTGTAGAGGCCGCGGGCCGTGGCGCCGAGACCGCTGGTCACCCGCTCGTCGACGGAGAGTTTGGGCTGATCCTCCATCCTCTTGATCACCTCGGCCAGCAGGCTCCGGTCGCCGGCGACCGGTGGCCACACCACACTGAAGTCGATCTTGCCACCGGGCAAACGATGCGATCTCGCGAGCACCTCGAGTTCGGTGATGCCAACGGTCCACTGGACCGGCGCCGTCAGGCAGCCGATCCCGCAGGCTGTCGCGCCGAGGGGCGACCAGCCGGCTGTCGGGTCACGTCGCATGAGCGATAGGCTGAGGTCCGGCGGCGGTGTGGATCCCGGGCTAATGGCGGTCACCGTGAGCTGGCCGGTGCTCGCAGCCAGGTAGACTTCCCACCAGCCGGCCTGGCCTGCGAGGTCAACCGCTGGACCGTTGGGCGGCGGCGGACCCAACTCCGGGATGGCGGCGACCGCCGTGGAGGCGAGCGACGGCTGTGCCACGGCGCCCAACAGGCTGGACAGGGCGAAGACCCCGAGCAACAAGACTGCCTCGGCACGGGTGAGACCTCGGATCATGCCGATGCGGTGGTCGCCTGTACCTCGAAGCGCGCGCAGCCGCAAGGTGGCAGCGGCGAGCAGTGCCACCAGCACGACGCCCACCTTGAGCAGCAGCACCTTCCCGTAGGAAGTGGTGATGAGCTGTGCGAGTGAGCTGAATTCCGCCAGTGCGGCGAGCAGTCCCGTGACCAGAACGCCAGCAGCGCTCCAGAGGGCCAGTCGCCCGTATCGCCGCAGCGCCGGCAGCACGGTTGTCCGCGGCAGAGCAGGGCGCCGGATGGCGATCACGACGACGAGATGAGCCAGCATGCCAAACCAGAGCACGGTCAGCAGGACGTGGACCGCGATTGCGGGCAGTCCCCACCAGGCTCGCGCCGACGCGGGATGAGTGGTCAACGCGGCGGCGACGGCGGCGAGGGCAAGCGGGAGGAGCACCAGCCGACGGGTACCCCGGACGAATACGATTCCGCCCGCGACCAGCACGGACACGAAGGCGATGAGTTCGTTGCGTCCAGCTGGAGACTGGAAGAAGGCTTGCCACGGCGCCGAAGCGAAGACCGAGTCACCGCCCGACCTCAGCCGCCAAACAAAGAGCCCAAGCTGCGTGCCGGCACCGAGCGCTGCGGCAGCGAGTGGGATGCCCAGGACAAGACCGGATTCGGAAGATTCCGCGAATCCGGCGGTCCTCCACACCCAGGTGGCATTGACCAGAAGGCCCGCCGCAAACGCAACGCTGGCAAGGAAGAGAAAGCGGGCCACTGCCTGGAGCCAGTCCGTCGGCTCCGCCGCGGCCTGTGTCGCCGCCGGGATATTGGCCTTCGTGCCAACCCCAAAGGCGAAGTGGCCGGCGCTGAAATGCGCATCATCCGCTGAGACCACCTGCCAGTGAACCTCGTACACGTCAGGGGGCAAAACAGGCAACCGGACGGCGACGAGGTCACCACCTGAAGCGCGGCTGGGCGGTGCAGTCTTGACAGGCTCGCCACGGGCATTGCGCACCGTGACCTCGATGCCCCCGGGAGCCACCGCTTCACTGAACCGCAGCGTGAGCGACGGTGGGCTGGCCAAGAGTCGCTGTCCAGCCGCCGGACTCGTCTGGACGAGGAAGGCGTGGGCCGATGCCGCGATCGGCATCAGCAGACTCGCGGCGAAGGCACAGGCACCAGCGGCGAGGAACCGGCGGGTTCCCCTCATGACCTGGTCGCCTCAGGGTGCTTCGGCCAGCTAGCCGCTCGGCGCGTACGTCCCTTGCATGTCCGGTTGCCACGTCTGCTCGTTGATGACGGCGCCGGTGCAGCCCTGGATGTTGATCTGGTTGACGACGGCGCCGTCCTTCTTGAGCTCGAACTCCCAGTAGCCGTGGTGCTGCTCTCCGTCCCCCAGGGCAAGGGAGGTGGCCCGGGCTGCAAGCGCCCGAGCATCGGACTCCGCCCTGGGCGTCGTGCAGGTCGCGCCCATCATTCCGTACTGGGCGTCCCACATCATGTTCGGACCCATCTCCGGCCCTGCATCCCCAGACGAACGGTTGACATAGACCTCGGGGCCCTTGAAACCGGCTCGGTCGTTGAACTCCACCTCGTAGAAGGCGGGGAAAATATGAACCTCGTCCACGGTCAGCCAGTCCCAGCCGCGTCCCCGCACCGCCGCGAGGGCTGCTGGTAGGGCATCCTGTGGTCGTGAGACCGGGCCCGCACCCTGGGTCCACACCATCATGGGTTCGGCCATGCTGGGCAACATCCCGCTGCCCATGTTTGCGCCCATCATGCCGGAGCCCATCATGCCCCCATGAGATGCGCTGTTTGCAGTGGCCAGGGCGAGGGAGGCGCCGCAGCCGGCGAGTCCCACGACCAGGGCAGCGAGGCCCGCGAAGAGGAGCACCCGGTTGCTCATCAACTCGTCCCGCCTTTCAAGTCCGACCGGATGCGCTCATATTCTTCGCGGGTAATTTCGCCTCGCGCGTAGCGCCGTTGCAGGATCGTCAGCGGGTCTTCTGGCGAACCCGACGTCGTGCTCGATGTTTGTCGCTCGCTCCCTGCGAAGCGCGCGATCGCCCAGACGGCCAGCAGGATGATCCCGGCGAAGACCAGCAGGCCGAAGAGCATCATCATGAGGCCGAACCACAGCATGCCGCCACCCATCATGTCCATACCCTCAGCTTAGCCAGCGGCGGCGGCGCCACGTGCTGAACAGGGGTAGCGCGACCGAGGCGGCGAGCAGAAGCAGGAGCCCCGCCTGTATGGGTAGAGGAAGACCCCGCAGAGCCGCCGCCAGATCCCCGGCTCGCTCCGTGGCCCAGCGGTTCCAGCCCGTGAGCCAGGCCGGCGAGTAGCTCATCTGGCCGCTGATCGCAAGGTAGAGGGCCCCCGCAGCGATGGCGAGGAACATCACGCCGGCGACCAGTTCGGACCAGGGAATCCGGTGGTTGCCGATCTGCAACGGTCTTGGACGCCATCGGGCGGCGCCGGCCGGCAGCCGGTCCCAGAACAGCGCCGCCAGAAAGAGTGGAAAGACCATGCCAAACACGTAGGAAAGGCCGAGTCCAAGCGCCCCCGGCACCGAATTCGCGAGCGCCGAGAGCGCGACCACGCCGACGACGACGGGGGCGCAGCAGGAGCTCGCGATGCCCGACACCAATCCCAGGACGAAGACCGAACCTGCGCTGTTGCCTGCCACCCGAAGCCGGAGGGTCGGTATCGGCAGCATCCACTGCCGGCCCGACAGCATGCCCACGCCGAGCAGGGCGAGGAAGATGCCGACCAGGAAGAAGATGATCCGGCGCTGGGCGGCGAAGACCTGGCCGAGCGCGCCGACGCCCAGGACGACCGGTAACAACACGGCCGCGACCCCGGCGGCGAACACGAGGGCGGTGATGGGCAGCCGTCGCCGCCCTCGGGCCGCGGCGGTGCCGATGAAGGTCGGCAGCAGGGAGACGATGCAGCAGGGTGCGAAGAGTGCCAGGATGCCGCCCAGGAAGGAGGCCGCCAGGGAGCTCGAGTACACGAGGGCGTTCACGCCAGCCCCTGCTCCCGGAGCCACTGTCGGAGCGCGCCCTCCGACAGGCGACCGTACCCGAATAGCTTGCCCTCGATGTAAACCGCCGGGGCGAACGGGACGCCGTCTCGTCTCACCAGCTCGTTCCCGTCGGCGGCGTTCCAGTCCATCTCGTCGACGGTCAGGCGCTCGGCCAACACGCGCTCGAGGACAGTACGGGCATGCGCGCATAGGTGGCAGTCGGGGGTCGTGACGAGCGTCGCTCGCACCGGTACGAGGGACGCCTCAGGCTTGCTTGAGCGCTGCCAGAACATCATCGACGGCCACATGCATGGTGTCGGGTGCCAGCTGCTTCCAGCGGACGTGACCGCCGGCATCGATGACGAAGATGGAATGGCCATCCACGTCACCCATGTCCATGCCGCCCGGGATTCGAAAGACGCCGAAGGCCGAGCCGAGAACATGGTTGCGGTCCTCCACGATCAGGAAGCCCAGCTGCAATTGGTCGGCGAGCGATTTTGACTGGTCGACCGGGTCAACGCTGACGGCAACCACCTTCGCGCCCAATGCCTGGATCTCCTGCAACCGGTTCTGCAGCTCCACGAGCTGCTTCTGGCAGGCCCCTCAACCCGATCCTTCGTAGAAGTACACGACGACCTTCGAGCCCTGGAGCTGTTGTAGGGACAGCGTCCCTCCACTGGTGGCCGGCTGCGCGATCGATGGCACGGCCGCGCCGGTTGCGACCCCCGAGCCCGTCGTTTGTGGGCCCTTCAGGATCCAGACCAGACCGGCGAGTACCAGAAAGGCTGCGATCCCGATCAACCCCCAATTCCGCAGACGCGACGAGTTACGTACCGGCTGCCTGTTGGTAACCGGCTGCCGGCCTTGGCGGGGTGCCTGACGATTCTTGCTCAGGAGGCTGGCCGCTCCTCGTCAGCTGGGGTTGGTCCATGCGCGTCCCGCAGCAGCTCGATCTCCCGCTCCAGGCGGCTGATGCGGGCATCGGGTGACTCCTGCTGGGTGGACGGCGTCGTTTTCGGTGAACGCATCATGAACCACATCATCAGCCCCATGGAAACGGGGCAAGCGAGGATCAGCACGTAAGGCAGGTACTGCGACATGGAGGACCTCCTAAAGATCTACGACCACCATATAGTAGCAGTCCCTCACGCGCTCCCAAAGAGGTGAGCGACACACCAGGCCGAGTTGAGCGCGATCAGGACGCCGGCGGCCGAGCCTACCCAGAGCGACATCGGGATCGGCTCACGGGGCAGGTCATCCCCCAGCACTTGCGCCACGCGGAGCTTCGCGGCGCCGCCGAAGGCGGCCGTGCCGTGGGTTTCGAGGTATGACCCGACCTTCCATAACGCCCCAGCAAGGGGTGACCGGCCTGCACAGCGGATGGCTGCGCGGTCGGCCGCCAGCTCTGATTCCTCCCGACGGCGCTCGGCCCACCATTCGACCAGTGGCAGCCAGAAGAAGACGTCAGCCATGGCTTGCTGCATGGCTTGCCGGAGGGGCTCGTAGCGGCGGACGTGGTGCTGTTCGTGAGCGAGCACCGCCACCAATTCGTCGGAGGACAGCTCACGTACCAGACCCGCACTGACCAGGATGGAGGGAGTGAGTCCCCCGTGGCAAAACGCGACGGGAGCTTCGGCCGTGACGCATTCGACACGTAGTGCCCCGGCGCGGGCTGCCCCAATGAGGAGAGCCGATGGCGCAGCCGCGCGCTGCATCCGGCGGACCGCCAGGACGCTTTGCGCCAGGATCCAGACGACCCTGGTCAGCCAGGCGATGGTCATCGCTCCAAGGAGTGCGCCGCCGGCCAGCACAATGGCGAACGGCCATCGCAACGGCGGAACCATCGAGGCGCACGTTCCGGGCAGCCGACAGGTCGCCAGCCAGCTGCCGCACGCCAGGACCAGGAGCGCGGCGCCGACGATCAAGACGCTATATCGCTTCACAGGTTGCCCAGCTCCCGCAGCCGCTTCCGTTGCTCTGGATCCAACCCGTCGATCCGCGCTGCGAACGCGATGAGTGCAGCCTCGCCATAGCGCCGCACCAGCTGCGCCACGTCCTGACGGCTTGCGCGGGTCACGAACTCGTCGGGGGTCAGCGCCACCCGGTACTCATGGGCCTTCTGTTGCGGGATGGCTCGAGCATGGAGGAGGCCTTTGGTGGCGAGCCGCACGACCGTCGTCATGATGGTGGTATAGGCGAGCTCTGACATCTCCCGCTGGATATCGCGGACCGTGAACCTCTCGCCAACCTGGCCAGACCAAATGACACGCATGATCCGGGCCTCGAGCGGCCCGAAGAGAGCCAGCGCGCGATTCAGTGCCTTTTGTGCCATTTGCTGTAACTCTGTGGTCGTCTGCAACCGACCCGAGTACTACTGGAATATAGGAGATGTGCAGCTGGACGGCAAGAGCGGGCGGCGGTCCGATCTCGACACGACCTTCCTGGTGCTGGCTGGTATCGCCTGGACCAGCGGGCTCCTTTACCTCGTTGTTCGAGCCAATCTCCCTTCGCCTGTCCGGCTCGTCATCGTCGATGGGCTTCACGTCTACGTGGGTGTTGCCTCAATCGTTTTTGTCATCGGCATTCTGGCGACCGAGGCCCGTGCTGGCGCGTTCGAGACCGGGCGCGTCGTGCGGCAAATGCGGTGGCTGCTCGGCGGTCTCTATCTGGTGCTCTATGGGGCCGGCGCTCTCCTCACCCTTCCATGGTCAGGATCCGTGCGCGCTTTCCTGGTCGATCTCCATCTCCTCGCTGCTGTCTGGGCGGTCGTCCCGACGGGCTGGTATCTGATGCACGGTCGGGCGGCGACGTGGCGGCACGCCTTTGCGAGCCGCGTTTCGGTTGCCTTGGTTGTGATTCTCGTCCCAGCGGCGCTCGTCGTCGTCATTGCCCCTCGGACGATCGCTCCGCTCACCGTGAGCGGCGCCGGAGCCGCGTGGCGCGTTCAGGGGCTGCCTCACCGATTCATCGATCGCCTGGCGATGAGTCCTAACGGACAGGGCCTGATCGCCGGTGGAGAGGGCTTGTACGTGCGTCGCCTAAGCGACCAGCGGTGGCAGCAGGTCGCTTTCCCTCCAGAGCTGGTCCTGAGTGTGGCGCTGTCCCCGACCGTTACGTACGTCGGCACGACCGATGGGATCTACGCGAGCGAACAGGTCGGCGGGCCGTATCGGCGGTTGCCGCTTCCTTCCTTTGAGGTTCACGGGATTGCCGTTGACTCACAGGACCCGAATGTCATCTGGGTGAGCTCACGCGGCGGCTTCTGGGTCTCGGCTGATGGCGGACACGGTTGGATCCCCGAATCGGCTGGGATCGAGAATCCGACTGGGGCATGGTCCCTCGCCTTCTTCCAGGGATCGCTGTTCGCGAGCGACTCCGAGGCGGTCTACCGATGGGATGGAGCTCGGTGGCTGCTGAGCTCCAACCAGAGATTTGTGGTCTCGCTCGATCCGTCGGCCGATCGCCGCCGACTCTTCGCCAGTTCGATGGGCCAGGGCGTGCGCTCGTTCGACGGCCGCACCTGGACGGAGGCCGACGCCGGACTGGCGGGCCATGCTGGCCCCATCCACGTCGTCGCCATCACGGATACCAGTGGCCCTCGTACCTATGCGGCCACGATGCTCGACGGCGTCGCGGTCAGCACAGACCGCGGCCGCAACTGGTCGCCGCTGCGCGCCGGAATGCCACCCGGCTCAGTCTGGCGTGTCGTGGAAGTTGGTGGCACCCTGGTTGCCGCAACAGACAGCGGCATCTTCGCCTATCCACTTGACCTGTCGCCTCCTCCGGACCCCGCGTGGTGGCTGGCGATTGTCGGCGTAAGCTTGGCCGCCGCGTTAGCCGCCAGCCGGCTGCTTCGTCTGCCGCGCGGGACACAGGATTGAGTCGTGGCCGGGCAGGTGGAGGAGCGCGAACGCGAGCGCGACGCCCATCAGCTCAGACGCCTGCGCCGCCAGGCTGACGGCGTCGACGGCCTCCGTCGGTCCCAACGTGAAGCCACCCTGAGCGGCAGGCGTCAGTGGCAGGCCAATCACCACGTGCGCGGCGTAGAGCACGATCAGCGCGACATTGAGGGCGATGACGCCGTAGTAGGCAAGTGGGTGAGGCCGCAAGATCACGACGGCGGCGAGGCCAACCTGGATCAGGCCCGAGGCGAGGAAGCCGAGCCCCAACAACGGTGATTCCTCGGCGTGCTCACCGAGCAGCAGTAGGTGGAACGACGCCGCGAACAGTAAGAGGAGGCTCAGGACACGTCGTGATTGGTTTGACCGCGAAGGCCGCAGCCGCGCAACCAGCGCTGCGCCGACGAATGTAATGCCGATAACAAGGCCACACAGCCCGGCGACGCTGACCAATGGCCAAAGATTGTGTGGCGCTGGTGTCAGCGCAGACAGAGCAACAAAAAGCGTCGAGCCCGTCAAGCTCGCCAGGGCAACCCACAGCGGCCGCCTTGATCGGTGGCGTGAAAGGAATGTGATCACGTCATGAATCTACGACGGACGTGGTCGCGAGGGTAGAATGGGTCAACCTACTATCCCAAGATCGGAGGTGACCGCCGTGCTGGGAGCGAAGCGCCTGATCGAGGACAGCCGAGCGATAAGCCGACGAAGCTTCTTCGCGCTGGTGGGGTGGGGCGGCTTTGTGATCGCGACCGCGATCGCGCTGTTCCAATCGGTGCGCTTCATTTTCCCCAACGCCACCTATGAAACGCCCGCTGCCGTTAAGTACGGACCACCATCGGATTTTGCGGTGGGTTCGACCACCGTCTTCATTTCTGATCGAGTGGTGATCAATCGGGATCCCGACGGCATCTACGCTTTCAACTTGATCTGCACGCATCTCGGGTGTACGCCACGGTCGTTTCCGGACGTGACGAGCGACCTGGTCGCGCAAGGCATCCTCAGCATCAAGGATCCTCAGACAGGCCAGGCAGCCACACGACAGAACCCGTCATTGCCCGGGTTCAAGTGTCCTTGCCACGGCAGTCGGTATTTCCGGGACTCGATCAACTTCTTCGGACCGGCGCCGCGCCCCATGGACCACATCCGCGTTGAGGTTGCGCCAGACGGCAAGCTACTCGTCGACCGAGGTTCGTTCGTCGACCTGAAATTCCGTCTGAAGGTTTGACTTCGGCCATGAGAGCCGGCGGAGGGAACTCGCGTTCTGTAGCTCTGGCCGCCGTCGCACTCCTCGTCGCCGCCTGCGGAACCGGGAGTGAGAGCACTTCTGCGGCGCCCACTGCAACGCCAGCGGGGCTTCAGGCGGAGATCGTCGCGTCGGAGCTCCTGCCTGGCCTCCAGCGGTTTCCAGTCGGGATTCTCGACGCCAATACGCCGGTCAACGATGCCACCGTCCACGTGCGGGCGTTTTCGGTTGCCGGCAACACGCTGCAGTTGAAGAGCGAGTCTGACGCCCGCTTCAGGGGCGCGGGCCTCGAAGGGCGCGGGCTCTACGTGGCACAGCTGCGATTCGACGCCGCCGGCACCTGGGTTGCCGAGATCACAGCACAGCGGCCGAACGGCACCCAAAAGGTTCTGCGGTTACCTTTTAAGGTGGCCGACAAGCCCACGGTGCCGGCTCCTGGACAGCCAGCGCCACAAAGCCACAATCCCACGGTCCGCGATGTGCCGGACGTGAGCTACATCGATAGCGGACAACCCCCCGATGACATGCACCAGCTGTCGATCGCCGATGCTATCGCGCAACACCGTCTAACCCTGGTTGTGTTCGCCACGCCTGCCTTCTGCATGAGTCAGACGTGCGGCCCACAGGTCCATGCCGTGCAACAGCTCGAGCCGCGCTTTCGGGACCGTCTAACCTTCATCCACGTTGAGGTCTACCAGGACTTCAAGCCGGACCCGTCGAAACGACGCCTGACGGACACCTTCGTCGCGTGGCAGTTCCAGACGGAGCCCTGGGTCTTCCTCATCGACTCGAAGGGCACGATCCGAAACCGCTTCGAAGCGACGGCTGACACCGACGAGCTGGGCGCGGCCATCGATCAATTGCTGGCTTCGCCCTGAGACTGCGGCGACGGCCTGCTGCAAGCCGCGAGTGGTGACTGATACCCCCCTAGGGTATAATCTTTGAGTCATGAAGCCGAGTTACACGAAGGACCGGGACGCGCTCCTCACCCGCCTAAGCCGCATCGAGGGCCAGGTCCGCGGCGTCAAACGGATGGTCGACGAGGAAACCTACTGCATCGATGTCCTCACCCAGATCAATGCCATCAAGGCCGCCATCGATCAGGTCGGCTTCCTGCTGCTGGAGGACCATATCCAGGGCTGCGTCACGACGGCCGTGCGCCAGGGGGATCAGTCAAAGGTCACTGAGCTGGTCAAGGCTGTCGAACGCTTTGCCAAGGCCTGAGTCGTACGGGATTCGAGCTGATGCAGATTCTGGCGCCCATCGCCGACAGCCTTCGGATGGCCTTCTTCATGTTCTGGGACACGCTATGGCCGCTGATCTTCGGGTTCGGCCTGTCGGGCGTCGTCCAGGCATTCGTCTCCCGCTCGGACATGCGGCGCGTGATGGACGATCACCGGCCGAAGACGCTCGGCATCGCCTCGATCTTGGGCGCCGCCTCGTCGTCCTGCTCCTACGCCGCCAGCGCGATGGCCAAATCGCTCTTTCAGAAAGGGGCCGACTTCACGACGGCAATGGTGTTCATGCTGGCGTCCACCAACCTGGTGATCGAACTGGGCCTCGTGCTCTGGGTCTTGATCGGCTGGCAGTTCGCGGTCAGTGAGTACGTCGGCGGAATCATCATGATTGGGCTGCTCGCCCTGGTGGCTCGCTTCTTCTTCCAGCCAGCGCTGGTGACGCGAGCCCGCCAGCATCTGGCCGAGCAGTCCTCAGCTGGCGCCCTGGACGAGCATGCTGGCGACCCGGGCGGGGCGCACGGGGCGCCACTCGCTCGGCGCTTTCGTTCACCAGCCGGCTGGGCCGACGCCGCCACCTATACGATGGCCGACCTGGTGATGCTCCGCAAGGAGATGATCGTCGGCTACCTGGTCGCCGGTTTCCTGGCCGTCCTGGTTCCGAACAGCCTCTGGAACACCATCTTCTTCCATGGGCACGGCTTCGCCACGTCGCTGGAGAACGTGATCGTTGGCCCGCTGATCGCCATCCTGAGCTTCGTCTGTTCGATCGGCAACGTCCCGCTGGCGGCCGCCCTCTGGAAAGGCGGGATCAGCTTTGGCGGGGTGGTCAGCTTCATCTTCGCGGACCTCATTACCTTTCCGCTGCTCTTGATCTACCGGAAGTTCTATGGGTGGGGATTGACGCTGCGGATCCTGGCGGCCTTCTGGCTCGTGATGGCGGCGGCCGGCCTCGCGACCCAATACCTTTTTG
>WNFA01004165.1_pt1 | contig 13291 bp, 11 predicted proteins | sample 5400481 | NCBI WGS metagenome assembly WNFA01 (sample SAMN13153340, study PRJNA577476) | soil metagenome | isolation source: 120 cm saprolite under Douglas fir tree site 2 hole 1 replicate 2 | place: USA:California | collected 2015-04-18 | reverse complement strand
AGACCGCGGTCAGCAATTTGGCGCTTGAGGGCATCACTGAGAATGTCCATCTTGTCGGAGATGTGATGCTGGACGCTCTCAACTGGGCGAGACAGCGCAGCGTTGGCGCCGAGAGAGCCTTCTTGCAGCGATTTGGACTGAAGAAAAAGCAGTACCTGGTTGCAACTCTGCATCGCAGCGAGAACACGGATGACGGTGCGCGGTTTCAGCGAATCCTCGAGACCTTCAATTCGCTGAATGAACCCGTTGTCTTTCCTGTGCACCCTCGGGCGCAGAAGATCATCAACGAAATCAACTTTCGTCCCAAAACCGATCTTCACCTTATTGACCCGGTTGGCTATCTGGAGATGGTCGCACTGGTAGGCGCGGCGCGGCTAATCCTGACCGACTCGGGCGGTCTGCAGAAAGAAGCCTACTGGCTGGGCATTCCCTGCGTCACCTTGCGGAATGAGACGGAATGGGTGGAGACGGTGGAAGCGGGCTGGAATGTTCTGGTAGGTTCCGAACCCGAGAGGATCGCCCGTACTGTGAAGACATTCATCCCCCCAGACGCGCGACCGCTCCTTTACGGAGACGGCACTGCGGCTGACAAGTGTGTCGATCTTATCGGACTCAAATCAGAGCCAATGGCTCTAGTTGGAAGGGCTTGATATGGAAACCAAATCACCTGGGAAAGCCCGCGTCAGGGTAACAGTTGTTGGCGTTGGATATTGGGGCAAAAACCTGGTGCGCAATTTTCACGAGCTTGGGGCGTTAGAGGCATTGTGCGATGCAGATCCGTCCGCGGAGGCAACCTGCAGAAGTCGCTACGAAGGGGTCAAGTTCGAGTCGGACTATACAAAGCTCCTCTCCGATCCGTCCGTTGATGCGGTAGCTCTCGCCACGCCTGCCGTCACCCACTATGAAATGGCCAAAGCCGCACTGGAAGCCGGTAAGGATGTCCTCGTCGAGAAACCATTGGCCATTGACGTCAAGCATGGAGAAGAACTGGTGAAACTGGCGGAAGCGAAAGGCCGGATCCTTATGGTCGGCCATATCCTCCGTTACCATCCCGCAATCCTGAAGCTGAAGCAGCTCGTTAAAGACGGCGTGCTGGGCAAGATCAACTATCTGTACTCGAACCGCTTGAACATCGGGAAGATCCGGACCGAGGAGAATATTCTTTGGAGCTTCGCGCCCCACGATATCTCGGTGATCCTGTCGCTCCTGGATGAAATGCCAGCCCGTGTTGCCTGCCAGGGCAGTGCGTACCTGAACCAGAACGTCGCGGACGTCACCTTGAGCCATTTTCAGTTCCCGAGCGGAGTACAGGCCCACATCTTTGTGAGCTGGCTGCACCCGATCAAGGAACAGCGCCTGGTGGTGGTCGGATCGGAAAAGATGGCGGTATTCGATGACACCGCAGAAAACAAGCTTGTCCTGTACCCACATAAGGTGGAATGGAAGAACCGGATACCTACGGCTGTGAAGGCGAACGCAGAGGCTGTCGCCCTGGATGGTAGCGAGCCACTCCGCGCCGAATGCCAGCACTTTCTCGACTGCGTGGCAACCCGAACTTCCCCGGTAAGCAATGGGGCTGAAGGTCTCAGAGTGCTGCGAGTGTTGGATGCCTGCCAGCGTGCTTTGCGCGACGGCGGTGTCGCTCTGGAAGCGAGCCCTACGAATGGGAAGAAGCAAGAACGGCCTTACTTCGTGCACGAATCAGCGTATGCGGATGAGGGAGCTGAAATCGGTGCCCATACCAAAATCTGGCACTTCTCGCACGTGATGAAAGGCGCCCGAATCGGCGAGCGTTGCGTCATCGGGCAAAACGTGAACGTCGATGGCGGCACCAACATCGGGAACAACGTCAAAATTCAAAATAACGTCTCGGTGTACACCGGTGCCGTGATCGAAGACGATGTGTTTCTCGGTCCATCGTGTGTGCTGACCAACGTCACCAATCCCCGCTCGCAGGTCAATCGGCACTCTCTTTACGAGACGACGCACTTGAAACGGGGATGCACCGTCGGCGCGAATTCGACGATCGTCTGCGGAGTCACAGTTGGACGCTACGCGTTTGTCGGAGCCGGGGCAGTGGTCACCAAGAACGTTCCGGACTTTGCACTGGTTGTCGGCAACCCAGCCCGCCAGGTCGGGTGGATGAGCCGGCATGGCCACCGTCTCGAGTCTCCTGATTCAGACGGCATCATGCGCTGCCCGGAAAGTGCGTACCGCTATCGGGAAGTTGAACCGGGCGTCCTTCGATGCTTGGATCTTGATGCAGAAGCTCCGCTTCCAGCCGAGTTGAGTGTTGGCAGTAAGTCATACCGGCAGGTTAAAGAGGAATCAAATCATGAATATTCCGCTGCTCGATCTTAAGGCGCAGTACGCGTCCATCAAAAACGAAGTCAACGCGGCCGTTGGGGAAGTGCTCGAGTCGCAGCACTTCATCCTGGGCCCGAAAGTGGACGAATGCGAGAAGGCGATTGCGGCCTACTCGAATTGCTCGCATGGAATCGGAGTCTCGTCGGGCAGTGATGCATTGTTGGCTTGCTTGATGGCCGAGAATATCGGCTCGGGCGACGAGGTGATCACCACCCCCTACACGTTCTTCGCGACGGTCGGAGCGATCGCGCGTCTCGGAGCCACGCCGGTATTTGTCGACATCGACCCGGCCACCTATAACATCGACGTCTCCCAGATCGAAGCGAAGATCACAAAAAAGACGCGCGTAATTATGCCGGTCCATCTGTTCGGGCAGATCGCGGACATGGATCCGATCATGAACCTGGCGCAGGAGCAGGGACTGGTCGTCATCGAGGACGCCGCTCAGGCGATTGGTGCGGAATACAAAGGCCGCCGCGCCGGTTCGATCGGCCACTATGGATGCTTCTCGTTCTTCCCGTCAAAGAATCTTGGCGCGACTGGAGACGCTGGCATGATCGTGACCAACGATGCTGAGCGCGCAGAGAAACTGCGTGTCCTCCGCGGTCACGGGGCCAAGCCGAAGTACTATCACAGGGTTGTCGGGGGGAATTTCCGTCTCGACGCCATCCACGCCGCGGTCGTTTCTGCCAAGTTGCCGTACCTGGATTCGTGGACGGCTGGGCGCCAGCGCAACGCAAAGAGATACGATCAGCTTTTTCGCGAGGCAGAGCTTCCAATCGGTCTGCCAGCGGTGGCGACCAATCGCCACATCTTTAATCAGTATGTCATTCGCTCCTCGTCACGGGATCAATTGCAGGCATTCCTTAAGAAGAAGGGTGTGGGCAGTGAGGTGTATTACCCGGTGCCGATGCACCTGCAGGACTGTTTTGCCTACCTCGGAATTAAGGCCGGTGCGTTCCCCGAGAGTGAGCGAGCCGCCAAAGAGTCGCTTGCCATCCCGGTTTATCCGGAACTCAAGGACTCGCAGGCGCGTTACGTGGTCGAGTCGATTGGGGAATTTGTGGGGCCGGCAGCGCCTGTTGCAGCGGAACTGAGCCGCGCGTAGCTGCGGAGTGTAATTTTTGATCGGGATCATTTCAAAACCCAACCAACTGGAAACGGTAGAAGAGTTTTTTCAGCTCTTCAAAACCCCGTGGGAGTTCTACCGCCCTGGGGAGGCGTATTCCGTCGTTCTTGCTACCGCTGGCGAACTGTCGAACGTTCGTACGAAGCTGCTTGTGGTATATGGCCCGGAGACGAAGAGCATTGACGCGCACTTTGGGATTGCGCTCGGCAAGCGCCTCGAGTCTTCATATCTGACTCCCCGAGTCTCCTCGATTCCGACCTACTGCGAAGTATGTACTTTTGCTGATGCCAGCAGCGGAAGTCCCTGCGTTATGGCGGGTACGGAAACAGTCGGATTGAAGATCGATGGCTCTGACACGACTGTCATCCGTCTAGGCTATGACTTGTTCGATGAGGTGCAAGTCCTCCTGACCAACGGCCAGCCTTCCCAGAATGCTTCTACTCCCGCGCTCGACGCACACATCAGTATGTTGAGGGGATGGATACTCGAAGAGGGGATTCCGCTAATGGAGGTTCCCCCAGTTCCGGCCGGGTGCAACTTTATGGTGTGCCTGACCCACGACATTGATTTCATCGGGATACGGCCGCACAAGTTCGATCACACCCTTTTGGGATTTCTGTACCGGTCCACTGTCGGAGCGGTCAAAAATCTGTTTCGGGGCCGAATCACCATGGGGCGGTTGTTTGAAACCTGGCGAGCGGTTGCATCTCTCCCGTTAGTTTATCTCGGCTGGGCAAGAGATTTCTGGGAACCCTTCGAGTGGTACCTGAAGGCTGAAAACGGTCTGCCAGCAACTTACTTTCTAATTCCGTTTAAGGGTCGGGCTGGCGAGCGTGTGCCGGGGCCGCACGCAGCGCGACGGGCTACTGCCTATGACGTCACCGATCTCAGCGACTGGGCCGCAACTCTGAAGGACCAAGCGTGCGAAATCGGAGTTCACGGCCTCGACGCGTGGCACAGCGCAGAGAAAGGTCGCGCTGAGCGCGAGCGAATTGCCGCAGTCGCGGGCCAGTCTAAGATGGGCATCCGGATGCATTGGCTGCTGCAGGATTCAAGAACGATGAGTGTGTTGGAGGAAGCTGGCTTCGTCTACGACTCCACCGCCGGATACAACGAAACGGTCGGCTACCGCAACGGAACGACCCAGGTATTCCGGGCACTTGGCGCTAGAACGCTCCTGGAACTGCCGATGCATATTCAGGATGGAGCTCTTTTCTTTCCACAGAGAATGGACCTTTCGGAGTCGCAAGCGCAGGCACGCTGCCAACCAATCATCGACCATGCCATCCAGTCTGGTGGAGTGCTGACGTTGCTCTGGCACGACCGGAGCCACGGGCCAGAGCGGTTCTGGGGAGACTTTTACCTCAGGCTCCTTGAGGAACTGAAGTCGCTCAATGTCTGGTTTGGTTCAGCTGGGCAGGTGGTGACCTGGTTCGGTCAGCGGCGCGATGTGCGGTTCGAGCGGATAGGGACACCGGACGGCGTGCGAGCGCAATTGCGCTACGACGGTGGAGAGGTTCAGCCTCCATTCCGGATCAGAGTTTATGGAGCTACCAGAGGACGCACTGGTGTGGGGACCTCGGATTTTGCTGACATTTCCTGGGACGGGAAATCCCTCGAAGAACTCGACCTGAAGCTTCCCTGTGGTCCCGCAACGGCGGTTGCCACCCCAGCCCTTTCATAGTTCCAATGATAGCAGTCTGCCAGGTAGTTCAAAACGTCTACGAAATTGACCCGCGCGTGCGGCGGAAGGCCGAAGCCTTGGTCGCTGCCGGATACTCGGTCGACGTGCTGGCGCTGCGGGCCGACGGTGGCCAGAAGAACTACTGTTTGAACGACGTGAATGTTCGCACGCTTGCATTGGGCAAGATGCGTGGCTCCCGGGCGAGGTACTTCTTTGAGTACGCCACGTTCTTCCTTTGGATTTTCATCCGTGTACCTCTGCAGATGCTTCGGAGGCGTTACTCGGTTATCGATGTCAACTCGCTGCCAGATTTCCTGATCTTCGCCCCCATATTGGCGCGCTGGATGGGTGCGAAGCTGGTCCTCGACCTGCATGAAATCACACCCGAGTTCTACATGTCGAAGTACGGTATTGCAGAGAACTCGTGGACGATCCGGCTGCTGACTTACCTAGAGAAAATCAGCGTGAGATTCGCTGACCGCGTGATCACGATTAACGAGCCGATCGAGAATCTTCTTGCCGGTCGGGGATTGGATCGCTCGAAATCAACCGTCGTCATGAACGCGGCTGACGAGGCTCGCTTTGCTGCCAGTTCGAATTCGTCGTCTGCTCTGGCACCGCGGGACCCAGAAAAATTCGTGATGATGTATCACGGAACTCTCACCAACATCTACGGCCTTGACATCGCGATTGAAGCGTTTGCGCTGGCGCACGCAGAAATGCCCGGCGCTGAGCTGTGGATTCTAGGATCGGGATCGGAAAAGGATGCATTAGCGCAGCTGGCGCGAGCGCGTGGGCTGAGCGCGAAGGTCCGGCTGGTGGGACAAGTTCCGGCTACCGAAATACCCGGCTGGTTGGGTCAGTGCGATGCCGGTATCTTGCCCATTCGCCGCGACGTTTTCCTTGAGTTTGCTTTTCCGAACAAGCTGCCGGAATTCATCATCGCCGGCAAAACCGTCATTATATCGCGTCTGAAAACCATACGGCATTACTTCAGCGAGCGCGCGCTGGCATATTTTGAGCCGAACAACCCCAGGGACTTATCTCAGCAGATGGTACGTATTTACCGAGATCCTCAATTGCGGACTCGACTGGCTATCAGGGCGAAAGAGGAATACACGCCAATACGTTGGAGCCTGATGAAGCAGCGATACGTGACGTTGATCGAGGAGATGATGGGTGTTGCTGTACCACCGACGGCGAAGACGTCACCGACCGAAAGCACGACGGCGATTGAGCAATAATCCTCGTATTCAACGTTCTGACTGGGCGTTACACCTATGTGTGATCGAGCTGAAGCGGCGGATATCGAAGCCTGTGCGCAAAAGCTCTTGGCCTACTGTCAAGAAAATGACTGGGCCGGATACGACCCTTATGATGCCTTAAATAGTAGGGTATTAAAGGCTCTGCCCGTACTTGACTTTCGAGTACCGCGACTCGTTCTCACCCAAGCCTTGAAGCGAAGTCCGGTCAACCTCCGCCCTTTGCTGCAGATTCCGAAAACTCAGAATCCCAAAGGTCTTGCCCTTTTCTTGGCAGCTTTGTTGAAAGCACCCCAACTGTTCACGCAAGGAACAGTAGACCTTGTCGGTTTGCTGAAAGAGAAACTAGTGGCGCTTAGGTCGCCAGCCAGTGTCTACTGGTGTTGGGGGTACAGCTTTCCATGGCAGACCCGCACCATCATTGTTCCGCAGGGGACACCCAATCTAGTCTGCACGACATTCGTCGCGGGCGCACTCCTGGATGCCTATGAGCAGCGCCAAGACCCACAGTGTTTGAGCATGGCTGCGAGTGGAGCGGAGTTCATTTTGAATGAGCTCTACTGGGACGACGGTGATTCTGGTTGTGGTTTCAGCTATCCTCTGCCTGCACTTCGGAGCCGTACGCACAATGCGAATTTCCTTGCTGCCGCTCTATTCTGCCGTGTGTCCAAGCACACAGGCGAGGAAAAGTTCCTTGGTCCAGCCATGAGGGTGGCTCGCTACTCAGCCGCACAACAGCACATGGATGGTTCGTGGTACTACGGAGAAGGGCCATCACAACAATGGATTGACAACTTCCACACCGGATACAACCTATGCGGGTTACAGGCCATTTGTCGTGATACCGGCACAAACGAGTTCGAATCGTGCATTCTACGCGGGTTCGAGTTCTACCGAAGCCACTTTTTCCGGGAGGACGGTGCAGCCAAATATTTTCATGACCGCACCTATCCTTTGGATGTTCATTGTGTGGCACAGAGTATCATCACGCTGCTTGCATTTAGGCACCTCGACCCGGGCAATGTCCCTTTGGCACACTCGGTATTCCGATGGGCGATGAATCATATGTGGGACGAGCGTGGCTTCTTTTATTATCGCGTGCTTCGTCTTGGAACCATCAGAACCTCGTACATGAGATGGTCCCAGGCCTGGATGCTACTGGCATTGTCTGAGCTCATGCGCGAATCGGACGCGCCAACGAAACATTCCCCAGCCCACGATTCCAGAGGTTCCGTCAGGGTATGACGCTTCCTGCTTATGTTCTTATTACTCCGGCGCGAAATGAAGCTGAGTACATCGAGCTTACCCTGAAGTCTGTGGTGGCGCAAACGGTCCTTCCGCTTAAGTGGGTCATAGTGAGCGACGGATCGACTGATGGCACCGACGACATCGTGAAGAAATACTTGGCTGGCCACCCGTGGATAGAGTTGATCCGAATGCCCGAGCGTCAGGAGCGACATTTTGCCGGGAAGGTTCATGCCTTCAATGCAGGCTACGCTAAAGTAGCCGACTTGCCATATGAGGTTATTGGCAACCTGGACGGTGATGTGTCGTTCGATGAAAAGTACTTTGATTTTTTGTTGAGAAAGTTTGCAGAGAATCCGCAACTAGGTGTCGGGGGAACTCCTTTTCGGGAGGGATCGTCTCAATATGATTACCGCTTCACCAGCATCGAGCATGTGTCCGGACAATGCCAGTTGTTCAGGAGGGAGTGCTTTCAAGAAATCGGCGGATACGTACCGAGAAAAATCGGAGGTATCGATTTAGTTGCGGTGATCACGGCTCGGATGAAAGGTTGGCAAACAAGAACGTTCCTTGAAAAGACTTACGTCCATTACCGGCAGATGAACACAGCAACGCTGCACCCGTTGCTAGCGCCGTTTAAGGGAGGGCGAGGTGACTACATACTCGGTAGCCACCCGCTCTGGGAGTTGTGTCGATGCATTTATCAGATGACGCGACCACCCATTATGCTTGGCGGCATGTTCCGCCTTGCTGGCTTTGCATGGGCGTCGCTAACCAGAACACAGAAGGAAGTGCCCAAAGACCTAATACAGTTTCGGAGGTCTGACCAGATGCGTAGGCTGCGCAGCTTTTTCAAAGAGCTTCTGACTATGCGTTATTCAAACCCGCGAGCGACATAAACACTTGTCCAATCACACGCTGAACCTGCATGGCGGACCCAGAAGCTTGTCCATGGTAGGGAGGCTAAACGCCGAGCTTATTGTGCTACCTATGTGGAAACGACCACTCACGAAAAGCCTGCAACGGGTATTCTGGATTTATCTGCGCAACAACTTTGTTATCACTAGCGTGGATGATATAAATATAAGAGCGTTTGAGCCTAGTATCAAATACATATTTGTACCGATCACATTGGAGAATTACTTTCGTGTGCAAGAATTCAGAGAAAAACGGCGCATCACAGAATATCAAGAAAAGCATAGGGCTGGAGAGATAGGGTTTTTTGCAGAATGCGATGGCAAAATAGTAGGCAGTATCTGGGCCACGATAAATTATGCACCCGTACGAAAGGTCGTACGAATGTACATGCCGCTGATGCCGAATGAGGCACTCATCCATGACATCGTAACAGGAGAAGGACTTCGGGGAATGGGTGTCGGGCCGTTCATGGTGGGTAGAATGGCACCAACATTGTTAAATGAATACGGAGTGACCAAGATAATTATTGATGTCAGTTGCAGAAACCGTCCCTCGTTACGAATGATGGAAAAAATCGGTCTACGGGCAAAAGAACAAATGTTCTACGTTTCGTTATTCAGCACCTTGGCCTTTCAGAAGTCCCTAAAGATCGTCTCAGCACGTGCATCCTGAAGGCGGAGAATGTGAGACTGGGAAGAAACACCGACAAAACGATGTTAAACGCCGGTGATTCGGGTGGTCTGATCGCCAGACCCGTTGAGATTAAATGGCATTCCGGGCTGTCCATATTCGCTTCGGAAGCGTTCCTGAAAACGCTTTCGGACGAATACGGATGGCTCGGTGGAAGGGACGTAGCAGGGCGACTCCGCTGCGTGCTTCCGTATACCGTCATTCGAAAACCGGGCTTTCGGATGGCACGGTTTCGGGTAGAGACAATTGCATTGCAGACGGAGCTCACGCTGCAAGAGGAAAGGTCGTTTCTAAATAGTGCGGTCGAATATTTCCGCTCGACCGGCGCTGACATGATCCTGCCCGCAAGCAACACTGCACTCCTGCGAACATATCCTGATGATGCTCTCGTTGCCCCATACGGTACTGTAATTAAAGATCTGACGCAGTCGGAAGATAAGCTTATGAGGGAGATACACAAGACGTTTCGTTACAATATTCGTAGCGCAATAAGAGCAGGAGTGGAAGTCAAGAGCGGCATGGAATATCTCGACACTTCCTACAAACTCATCGCGGACACGCTGCGAAGATCGGGTCTCACGTTCAGGAAGCATTCACTCTTTGATGGAATGGTCTCAGGTCTTGGCGAGAACGTGAAGGTACTCGTTGCTGATCACAATGGCGTTGTACAAGGCTGCATGGTAGCTCCCTTTAGTGAGCATAGTGCCTACAGCTGGTATTGTGGCTCGAAGGCCGCGCCAGTAATGGGTGCAATGCACTTGCTTCATTGGGAGGCGATTCGTCACTTTCGCGCAATGGGTGTCAAGCGGTTTAACTTCACCGGGGTGCGAATCGATCCAGAGAAAGGGTCGAAGCAAGATGGTATAAGAAACTTCAAGGTGAGTTTTGGGGGAGAACTGGCTCAGGGATACATATGGCAGTATTCCATCCATCCATTACGCTTCGCCGCGTACTGCCTTGCTGCCCATTTGTTCATGCGCGGTAACGACATTCGGTATACGGCCGCTAGGGGCGGGGTAAGCTGAGAATCAGATCGAGGATGAATGAGCAGTTCCGTGGAGTGGCGATAATCAGTCTTGGTCGGCACGAATCCTCGCAAAGTTGTGCCCAGCCTAGCGACTGTCCTACTACAGAATGCTGCGCAACCTCGCTCATTGCGTTTAGGAAGTGTGTAGAGACCCAAGCCTGACCAGCAGGTTTGCATACCCGTGTATGATCGAATGCATTTTCACGTTGGACTATGAGATCTATGGCAACGGCACAGGCGCCTTAGGGGACCTAGTATATGGACCTACGGAGCGACTGAGGGACATATTTCGAAAGTGGAACGCACAGTTCGTGGCTTTCGTTGAGGTTGCCGAATTTGAGAAGATCGAGGAGTACGCTGCCGATCCTGATATCGATCTGGTGAAACGTCAGATACGAGATCTGCATCGAGATGGCTTTGAGATTGGGTTACACCTGCATCCACAGTGGTGCAACGCCAGTTATGACGACGGGCGATGGGTCCTTGACCCACGCGAATACAATCTCTGTACATTGCCGCGATCGAGAATTGTCGAGATCGTCCAGCGCTCTCTCGACTACATGCGGTACCTTGTCGATCAGTCCACTTTTACACCGTTGTCGTTCCGCGCTGGGAACTGGTTGTTCCAGCCAACTCAGAATGCGGCAAGCGTCTTGGCCGAGAACGGCGTCAAAATAGACTCCTCGGTTTTTAAGGGTGGGGTACAGCACAATCACCGTTTAGACTATCGGCGTGCCCGGAGAAATGGTTATTACTGGCAGTTCAAGAGCGACGTGAACCAACCAGATCCAACTGGCCCGTGGATTGAGGTGCCCATTCACGCGGAAATGGTTCCTTGTTGGAAAATGGCGACATCCAAACGTATGAGCTTCAGCAACAGTTTTGGCCTAACCGCTCAAGGTGCCCGACAAAAGGTGAATCGGGCCCTCGACTTTCTTCGATTTCGCTATCCAATGAAGCTGGATTTCTGTCGCATGACACTTAAGGAATTGACATCCATGATGGATAAGGTTATCCGGGAAGATCAACAAGATCCGGCATCTTATAGACCAGTGGTTGCGATTGGGCACACGAAAGACTTTACCGACCGTGAAACCCTAGATGCCTTCCTTTGCTTCTTGCGGAGAGGTGGAGTCTCCGTGTCCACTTTCGAGAGGACATATCCCAGGTTGTTGCATGAAGAGAAGCTGACCAGAGAGGGCGCGCATTTCGAGCGTAGGGTATCACTCTGACAAGCATGCAAAATTGCGTGGATAGCAAGGGCAATGGGTGTTGCGCAGAGGGCGAGTCTTTTATAGTCAGCCGGCACGACGTAATCCTCATAACAGGGGCGAGCGGTTTCATCGGAGCCCGAGTGGTAAGGGATTTGCTGGATCGCGGATTCTGCAATCGACGTTGTTTCGCAAGGCGCTCCGGCAGAGTGGAAAGACTCGAAACTTTGCGCGACAGTCCCGACAACCCACGCATTGACGTGGTTACAGGCAATCTGCTGTCCCGTGAGGAGTGCGCCGCTGCGAGTAGAGATGCAGCAGTCATCTTTCACCTAGCCGCGGACAGCCTGACCGGGGATTTTTGTACCAGGTGGAATGAGAGAGAATCCACTTGGAGGAAAAGCTGGTCATGCCAATGCAGAGGTACAAGCCAGAGCAAATCGTGACGATGCTGCGGCAGATTGAAGTGAGCATCGCGAACGGAAAGACCACCCCACAAGCCTGCAAGGAAGCCGCGATCACGGTGCAGACCTACTACCGCTGGCGGAAGGAGTACGGCGGGCTGAAGCTGGAGCAAGCCAAGCGGTTGAAGGACCTGGAAAAGGAGAACTCGCGGCTGAAGCGGTTGGTGGCGGAGCTGTCGCTGGAGAAACAGGTGCTGAAGGACGTGGCCTCGGGAAACTTGTAAGCCCGGAGCGGCGTCGTTGTGCGGTGGAGCGTGCGCGGCAGCAGTACGGGTTGACGGAGCGACACGCTTGCCGGTTGCTGGAGCAGGGGCGCGGGACCCAGCGCTACGAGCCGATCCAGCGCAACGACGAGGATGCACTGACGCGAAACATCATCGAGCTGGCCTCGAAGTACGGACGCTACGGCTACCGGCGGATTACGGCGCTGCTGCGGAGTGCAGGCTGGCGAGTGGGAAAAGATCGTGTGCAGTGCATCTGGCGGCGCGAAGGGCTGAAAGTACCCACCAAGCAAAAACCGAGGGGACGATTGTGGTTGCACGATGGCTCGTGCATCCGGCTGCGCCCGGAGCGGGCGAATCATGTGTGGAGCTACGATTTTGTGAAGGCGATGACGCACGATGGACGGGCGCTGCGCATCCTGGTGCTGATCGACGAGTATACGCGGGAGTGCTTGGCGTTGCGGGTGGCGCGGCGCTTGGGGAGTTTGCAGGTGATCGATACGCTGGCGGACGTGATGTTGGTGCGGGGGATTCCAGAGCACATACGTTCGGACAATGGGCCGGAGTTCATTGCCGAGGAGTTGCGGAAGTGGCTGGGAAAGCTGGGCACGAGGACGTTGTACATCGAGCCCGGGAGTCCGTGGGAGAACGGATACTGTGAGAGCTTCAACGGGAAGCTGCGCGACGAGTTCTTGAACGGCGAGATCTTTTACTCGCTGAAGGAGGCACAGATTCTGACCGAGAGGTGGCGGGTGGAATACAACACGGAACGGCCGCACTCGGCGTTGGGCTACCGGGCACCGGCGCCGCAAGCCATCATGCCAAAACCGGGGCATGGAGATATGGAAAACGCTCCGCGTTTCCCACATCCCCACACCCCCGGCGACGACTACGGACAAATGTCCAACGAGGCGTTACACTAACACTCCACTTGGTACAAAAGATCGGTCAGGTCAAGAGGACGCCAGGAACTTGTACACCGCTGAGTGGGACGTATTCGGTAAATTGCGTAACCGGGAGAATTGCATCGGTAACGCTGCCGACCGGAGGAAGCATCACATACGGCTATAGTG
>WNFA01003918.1_pt1 | contig 13293 bp, 8 predicted proteins | sample 5400481 | NCBI WGS metagenome assembly WNFA01 (sample SAMN13153340, study PRJNA577476) | soil metagenome | isolation source: 120 cm saprolite under Douglas fir tree site 2 hole 1 replicate 2 | place: USA:California | collected 2015-04-18 | reverse complement strand
CGGATCTCAGACACCGCCGCCTGCAACTCGCGAATCTGCTGGCGCAGTTCGTGGACCGAGTCGTTCAGCGAAGCCGCCGAAGACGCCTCCGTCGGGCCCGCCGGCTCCTGCGCGGCGCTCACGCCCGACCAGAGAAGAAGACCCGCCAACATCGCGGACCGCAAAACATCGTACGTATGCCTCGGACTCATGTCGCCTCCTGCCACACGGCTGTCTCCAGGGAATTCAACACTAACCTTGCTTGCCTACTAGGTCGCGTTCTTCACAGCCAGAGCATTCTCGAACGACGGATTCAGCGGCACGCTGACTCTGAACGTCGTGCCCTCCGGCGAACTCTGTTCCACCGCCACGTCGCCGCCATGGTCCTGCAGAATTTTTTGCACGACCGTCAACCCCATACCCGTTCCATTCTCTTTACCATAGCTGACAAAGGGCTCAAACAACTTGCCCCGCACCGCTTCCGCGATTCCCGGCCCGTTGTCGCTGATCCTTATTTCCAGATTCTGCCCATTACGCCGCAACTCAACTTCGATCTGCCCGTTCTCGGCCGGCACCACCTCGCAAGCGTTAAGCAGCAGGTTCAGCAATGCCCGCTCCAGTTTCTTGAAGTCGAACCAGCCCTCGGTCGTCCCTTCCCATGAAACGCGAATCCGCACGCGCTGAAATTCCGGATGCGCCTTCAGCAACTTGATCGCCGAATCCACGGCCTGCCGCACATCGCCATAAGAAGGGTGCAGCGACTCCCGCGTTCTGGAAAACTCCAGCAGCGATTCAATCAGATCCGTCATCTGTTTGACCGCAATCCGGATCTCCGCATACAAGTCCTCGCGTTGCCCCGGAGTGAGATTGCTTTCACACAAAAATTCCGCGTTGGCCATCACCGCCGCCATCCGGTCAAAGGCGCCCGTCACCTCGGCAACTTCATCTCCGCCCTGCGGCGATAGCGGATATGCATAGTCGCCGTGTCCGAGCGCGCGAACTCCCGCCACCAGGGTTCCCAGCGGCCGCGTGAACGTATGCGAGATCAAAAACACGAGCAGACTCCCCGCCAGTACGGCCGCCAATCCCAGGCTGAGGAGCAACTCATTCAGGCTGCTTAAGAATGCCGTAGCCTGATCGAACGACTTCAAAACCCATAACCGCAATCCCGGAGTAGTCGGAGAAGACAAATCGACGGTAGTGGCCAGAAAACGTTCGTCGCCGAGCCGGACCTGATCCGGCGCAGCCGTGTTTCCCAACGGCTTCTGCGCTGTCCGCAGCAACTCCTCTTCCTGCGACGGCTTCAGCGTGCTCCGCACAATTGCGTCCCCGTACCCGAACGCCACTTCGCTGGCAGCAACCTGGCTCAACTCGCGCGCCACGCGGTCATCGATCTCGTATCCGAGCACCAGGTATCCCAAGACCTGTTGCCCGCTGGCCGGTCCAAAGTAAATGTCCTGGAGAAATACTTCGTAGAGATGTCCCTCGACATACCACCAGTGCCGAGTCTCCGCGCGCGAGACAACCTTAGGAAAGAACTCCTGCGCGCGCGCCACGGTAATCTCCGGCGGACTCGCCTGCAAGGCCATCACTTTTCCGGACGGGTCGGCAAGCAGAAGCAGATCGCTCCCCGCCAGATTCCACAGATCGTGCGACGCATCCTGGATGGTCGCCGCGTCGCGGGTGGTCATCAGCGCGCGGACATTCGGCAGGTCGGCCAGCAGCGCCGCGGAGCGCTCCAGGGTCACCTCACGTTGTTTTTGGAAATTGTGGAACGCGGAAACCGAGTTGTGCAAATCGCGCTGGATTTCCAGGCGCACTTCTTCTTGCACGGTGTGCCGCACCACGAACAGGGTTGTGAAGGTTAGCGCAGCGGTAACCGCGACCATGGAAAGCAGGAACTTGGTCCGCAGCCGAAGTCCACCCATGGTCCTCCTTCCCTGGGCGATGCGACTCAACATCGCTAGGGCACGAACTTGTAACCGGCACTGTGCACGGTGCGGAAGTGCACAGGATTGGCAGGATCCCGTTCCAGCTTCTGGCGCAGCTTCAGGATGTGATTATCCACGGTCCGCGTGCTCGGATAATTCTTATAACCCCAAACATGATTCAGCAACTCTTCGCGCGAGAGCACGCGTTCCGAATTCTGGATCATGAACTTCAGCACTTTGAATTCCTGAGCGGTCAACTGGACGAGCGCGCCGTTGCGGTGCAGCTCCATTTTCAAGAAATCGACTTTCACTTCTCCGAACGAGAAACTTTCCGCGGTGGGAGTCCGAGTCGAGCGCCGCATCGCAGTACGCACCCGAGCCAGCAATTCCCTCGGACTGAAAGGCTTGGTTACGTAGTCATGCGCGCCCAGTTCGAGCAGCAGCACTTTGTCCATCACATCCGTGCGAGCGCTAAGAATGATGATCGGCAGCGAAGGCGCAGCCGCGCTGATCTCGCGGCAGACATCCTGCCCCAACATTCCGGGCAGGCGCAGATCGAGTACCACCACCGACGGCGCGGCGGCGCGAAACAACGCCAACCCCTCGGCACCGTTGCCCGCGACGTCCACCGGGAATCCTTCGCCCTCGAACAGTCGGCGCAGGGCCTTCTGAACGGCGCGGTCGTCCTCGATCACCAGGACGCGTTCGTTGCTGGCGGGCGCTTCCACCGTCTCAGTTGCCGACAAGCTCTTGTCCTCCGCAGTTATCATGCCGAAAAGAAATGATACCGCGAAAAACCCGCAAGTTTAGCTGATTGGCTGGAAACCGGCCCTTAATTGACAGGAATTTGACAAATCCGCTCAGATCGTGTGGCGCGGGCGCCCCGGCCCGCGCAGACCCCAGAATGAATTGTGCAGTCGACAAGTCTGTTGACGACGCAAGTCTGTCGCTTATCCGCAGCGCAATTAGTGGAGCCGCCCAGGTTCCCGCACCCCTACAGCAGCGGCAACACCTCCCCGCTGGTTCGCACGCCCGCACCGATCGCGCTCTCATTGGCCGGACTGGACTCGACGTCCTGTGCTCCGAAGGAGATGCGTCCCACTTGCTGCCGGGCATAAAAGCGCGGCGATGGCACCCGGATAGCCTGTCCATTCTTGTTGATGGGCGCGCTGAAAGGCCATCCCGGCTTGGGATAGACCATGCTATGCCCCCAGCGATACAGATAGACGGCGGTCACGTCCCGGTCGAAATCAAAGTTCCGTCCGGCCAGCACACGGTTCAGGTCACTGCGCAGCGAATCGAAATAACTCGAGAATGGTGTCGTCAGAAGCTTGATCCGTTCGTTAGGCATCTCTTCCGGCGGGGCGGTATTCCCGCCGTAGAAAGTCAGCACAGTTGGGCGATTAGCATTGGAGCGATTCGCCGTAACCCAGTCGGCGATGACGAAATCAGCCCAGTACTGGCTGCCCCAGTAGTAGCCATCGTATCCAAGGTCCACCACCGGTGCTGCGCTGCGGATAGCGACATTGGCGGTCACCACCGGAGCGAGCGTGACCTGATCGATCGCGTCGATTTGCGATTGGCTCAGCAAGTGCTCGCAAGCGGTTCCCGCCGTGTGCGATTGTCCGGCGAAGATCACGGCTTTGCCAGTGGCGCGATAGAACTGGCCATTCAGGAAATACACCACGCTGGCATCGGTGCTGGTGGTGTCGCCTCGCAAAACCATGGCTTGCTGCCGAATGCGGACGTTGTTGCCGACTGCGTCCATGGCGGCAAAATTGAACGGGCTATTGAGAATGTCTGCGTCGCTCGAGCCACTGATCGCTCCCGGAATAAGCCATTTGATGACATGGCGCAACATGCCCGAGTTGCCTCCCGGATACGCGAACTCCGGGTAGTATTCCGCGCCCAGAAAACTGATCGATGTATAAGCGCTGACCTGGCTGCAAGTCCCGGAGAGCGCATCCACCGCATAGCGCGTGTAGAAGTCCGAAACCGCGGGATGGAATCCCTTGGTCTGCGTGAGGTACTGATCAAAGGTCATCGGCGACAGGTAGTCGTATTTAGGATCGCTGTTATCCGCCGGATCGGTGGGCGAGCCCGTCTTGTGGTACCAGTTCTGCAAATCCGCCCGCGCCTGTTGCAGGTCTTGCGCAATGTTCGCCGGGTAAGGCACGTCCATGAGCCCGCTTTCGTACGTATCAATGTTCCAACTGTTTGTACCCGGATTTACGAAGGGAGTGTTGGAATCGAAAAAATAACTATAGAACGGCGACGGGACGACATAATTCGGCCAAATGATCCCGGTAGTGTCGTAGATGTTGCTGAGAAAGGGAGCGTAAGGCTGGACCGCATATGCCGTGGCCGTTGAGGCGATATCCGGGATCGGAGGAGCATCATCGCGATTGGCGTTCCCACCCGGAGTGGGCTGTCCATCAAGGATAAGAATCTTAGTGCCCGGCCGTTGCTGCGTTAAATAGAACGCCGCCGAACAGCCTGACATGCCACTGCCCACGATGATGACCTCATAGTTTCCAGTATCGGTCAAAATCGGCATGCTTCCCTGGAAACTGTCGCAAGGAGACGACGAGATCACTACCGATTTGCTTTTGAAGGTTAGCCGGTCGTCCCGCAGCCAGTGCGCGATGTTGAACACCGACGGCAAGTTGCCGCCGCGCAGCACCCGCGGATCGCTACCGATCGGTCCGTCGCACGGGAAAGCATTGGCAGCGCCGTAAAACTTCATTGGAAACGACCCGCCGACCGCTGCCGTACCCGCCGCGATCAAAATGCCGTTGATAAAGTCACGCCGCCGAATACCGTCATCGCCTGATTTTCCTGGCATGGAATCCTCCTCGCCCTAGCCCACTAGTTCTGCGTGCGGCACTCTACTCCTAAGCACGTCCCTTTGCAAGCGGGGAAGGTCATTGGACGGTGTCTTAATTCAGTGTTAGGACTACCGGTCATTGAGCACGTTCACGAGGTACCTCGTCCACGCTCCGATTGGGCGGTGAAGATCCGACCCACGCAGAACATGAAGAGGGCATCTTCTAGTATTACTTCAAGCACTGCGGCATAACCAGATAAACTCATCTCATTACGATCTTGCCAAAGTCACTATCTTGGCTTATTATTCCATCGGACCCCAAGTAACAATCACTCGCACGCCTCCATCACATACAACAAACTTCCACCCCACAACGCCATCGTCTCGAGAGGAGCTAAGTCATGCGATTCAGGGACCTGCTCATTGCCGTTCTGTGCGCGTTTGCTGTTTGCGCGCTTGGCCAAGACGGAAGTATCAACCAACAAACTCTCAACCAGGCCGCCGCAGTTGCTCTAAGCGTTGGAAAGCCTGTGCAGTTTGATGTCTCACGCCCCATGACCGAGTACTACGTTTCGGCGGAACCGCAGTCCGAAACGCCAGTTGAGATCCCGTTGCGGCGTCCACCTTTGCCTTCCGCTCCTGCAGGCCCTGAACAGCCCGACGAGGTACTGCAAACAGGTTACTCCGGCTACACGCTCTCGGGAGGGATCAGCTTCGATGGAGCCACCTACAACGGCTTCTATCCGCCCGATCCCAACATTGCGGTCGGACCGAGCTATATCCTGGAAGGAACGAACGTACTATTCACGGTGTACAACAAATCTGGAGCCTTTGTGGCTAACATCAATCCCTGGTCCGGATTTGGCGGCCCTTGCCAAACCAATCAGGGCGGCGACATCATCGTGCAGTACGATCGGGCAGCCGATCGCTGGCTCGTTACCCAACTGGCCAACAATGGCGGCCCGACTTACTATTTCTGCATCTCCGTTTCCACCACCAACAGTCCCACGGGCTCGTATTATCGCTGGGCCTACACGTTTGCGAGTCTGGCAGACTACCCAAAGGTTGCGGTCTGGCCCACCGGCTATTTCGCATCCTTTAACATGTTTTCGGGTGGCGTGACATTTACCGGACCCCAGGTCTGCGCCTACAATCGCACCCAAATGCTGGCGGGCAATGCCAGCCCCACGGCGATCTGCTACCAGTTGAGCACGTCTTATGCCAGCCTGCTGCCCTCAGACCTGGATGGCGCCACGGCGCCGCCCGCCAACTCCCCCAACTTCTATCTCTCAGACTATGGGAGCACAAACTCCCTGAAGTTATGGAAGTTCACTCCGAACTTCGCGAATCCTCCGGCTTCCACCTTCACCGGTCCCACCAGCATTTCGGTGGCGTCGTTTTCGGTGCCGTGTGGAACGTGCGTTCCGCAATCCGGAACAACTACAAAACTTGATAGCCTCGGCGACCGCATGATGTATCGCCTGGCATATCGAAATTTTGGTACCTATCAATCCATGGTGGTCAACCGATCGGTGTCCGCGAGCGGCGTCATCGGCATTCGCTGGTATGAAATCCGGAATCCAAACGGAACCCCCACGGTATACCAGCAGGGCACGTACGCACCGAACGCCGTCTATCGCTGGATGGGAAGTATTGCCATGGATAAGACCGGCAGTATTGGTCTCGGCTACAGCACCTCCACCAGTAGCAGTCACCCCGGGATCGCTTACACCGGACACCACAATCAGGATGCCCTCGGGGTCATGGCAGTAGAAAACACGATGATCACCGGCACCGGCTCGGCCACCTCCAACCGCTGGGGCGACTACACCGCCATGCGGATTGATCCCAGCGACGACTTGACCTTCTGGTATGTAAACGAGTACCTGAGCTCCAACGGTCTCTCTTGGAAGACCCGGATAGGGTCTTTCCTAGTGACTCCGCCAGTGACATGTAATGCGAATACCAGTTGCCAGCCGCCTTATGGCGGACAGGTAATCGCCAATATCACTCTGAGTTGCAGCGCGCCCTCCAACATCAGCGTGAGCGCAACCGCGTGCGGTTACAGCTGCAATTCATCGTACAACCAGGGATACGCCTCCACCCTAAGCGCAACCGCTACTGCCCAAGGGATCACCTCAATACCCTGGTCTTGCAGCTTCTCGTATTGCTACAACGGAGTCTGTCACTGAGCTTGTTCTCGCGGGTACCCCATCCTTGCGCTCCTTGTGCAAGGATGGGGCCTTTGACTCTCCCGACGGCGTTCCCGGCGTCGCCCCACCCCCGCGTTCACGCTGCGCTCTCCCTGCCGTAGCCACCGCGATCTTAACGCCGAGATGACATAGATCATCGGACGAAGCGGTTTAGGGCTATTGTTTTCTCCTGAATCTGCCGATGAGCGCTCCATGCAGGATTGCGGCTCTGCCAATCACGCGCGGCCGAGGTGTGCCCTCGTCCTTCTACTCATGCCTAGACCTTATTGCCGCGCAGTACTCTCAGTTCGTGCATCAGGATCTCGCGGAGAGCTCCTTCGAGTTCTAGCCGCTCGGGATCAGTAGCGACTATTTTTGCCAGCTCAAGCACACGATCATTAATCGCGCGGCGGGCCAGGTCGCACGCGTCCGACACCCGGGCGGGATCGCGTTCGCCCAGGGCAGAGTCGTACCGCATCCGCCAATCGGTGGGCATGGGGAAGAAGCCAGCGTTGCATTGACGGCTGCGCGGTGCGGGCACTCAGCGACATATGAGGCCAGGCATGAACTATCTCGTGCGGCCTTGGGGTATGGCGAAACCGCGCCACTCAGCAGCCGGTGACACGCCGCTCCGACGGTCGCGCGAAGCTTAACACCACTACATCCGTGAGTCAGCAACAAAGGACACTCCGGTTCTGGAAGGGAGTGTTCTTGCCGAATGCCGCACTCTTTGTTTTTTTGAATGGTGGGCCGAAATCCAGCCCCGGAGAGCCTGCCCTGAGCGACGTCGAAGGGCATGATAGCGACTATTGGAGTCCGTTCCATAGCATCCGGTGGAACAGCTCGTCCATAGCACGTGGCGATTCTTTCGCGCCGTGATCAAGCCACCATCGCAGCAGCGACAGCACGCTCCCGGCCAACGCAGAGGCGCGAGCACCCAATTCACGTTGCGGAAGGTTCGATAGACGCTTGGATTCCGTGAGGCGTTGCTCAATCCCGCGGGCAAAGTAGCCTTGCGCAAGATCGAAGAAATCGTTGAGACGGCCGGAGTCGGCCAGCGTGCGATAAAGCTTCTTCTGGTCCCCGATGTGCGCAAACATCTCCGCCACAGGCACAACTCGATGTGATTCTTCCTTGCGAATGCTGAGCGCGGTGCTCATCGTTTCCAGGAACTTCTCGAACTGGCTGAGGAGCAGGTCATCCTTGTCGCGGTAGTGAAGATAAAAAGTCGAACGACCGACCGAGGCGCGGTCCAGCACTTCCTGCACGGTCACGTCATCAATCGGCTTCTCCTGGATCAATGTCACCAGCGCACTGCCGAGCCGCTCACACGTACGCCGGATGCGCTGATCCGGCTTGCGCCGCTGCTTTTCTTGTTGTTTCTTTTGCCCGGCATGTTCCTGCAATTTGGAGCGGTCATTTCTGGGGCCCTCGTTCCTGGACCCCTTATTCTTGGACCCCTCATTTTTGGACATCGACCGCCTCTTTGTTCAGCAACTCGGGACCGGCCTCGACTCAGCGGCATTTCGCCGCTACATTGCGAATAGTATGACAAATCGACGTTCACGGCAGAATCGTTCGTTGAGATAAAAGGAGAACGACGATGAATCGCATTCGCTTACTTGCAATCGGGACCATGTTCATGTTGATGATCGCGCTTACGGTAGTCGCGCAACAGACCACTACCAGCAGCGACCCGCAAGGCGGGAGTGGCGGCGTGCCTACCGCCCAAGAGCAGCTGAAAGTTTTGACCGAGAAGCTTAATCTCACCGGCGATCAGCAGGCCAGAATCACACCAATCCTCCAAGAACTGCATGATGCCACGCAGAAAATCGTGCAGGACAAAAGTCTGTCGCGTGAAGAGCGCCTGGACAAGGTGAGGCCTCACCGCTATAAAGCCGACAAACAAATCCGCGAGTTCCTGAGCGACGACCAGAAAAAGAAGCTTGATCAGTACCTGCAGGGGCCGCACTCTGAGATGCATGGCAACCTGAGCGGGGCAGCACCGCCGCCGCCGCGGGCACCACATATTTGAAGAGATCGCCGGCACCTATCGTTCCCGTCGGTTGAGAGCGTTCGGCGAGTGGAAAATTGGGGAACGTCCCGTCTGTCCCCAGGTTTCCCGTCCTGATCAGGACATAACTACGGACGATGCGCCTTTCCACGCGCCGGCAATAATGACAGACTAGATTTCGTGTTGTGGGGAGATTGGCGGTTGTTGTCTAAAGGTCTTACGGATGCTATTGAAAATACGGAGAATTCGTTTGCACTAACATACTCTACGAATCATGGGATTCCGCCGATGATGGCGAAGACAGGACGGCGGACAAGCGACTAGTGTGCCCCGAAGTGGGGGTGTACGATGACCCCAGATGGAGGGCGCATGGGTGCAAATGTGATCAAGCGCACGATCATGAACTCAATGCTGGACAAAAGCACCTTTGCCGGGATACCAAACGATGACGCCACCTTGAAAAATGGTTTTCCTGCCGCGATGATCAGGCGTGCTCATCTCATCTGAAATCGGATAGCCTAGCTGACTTCCCTGCGCTCCAATTTTCCTCCACAGGTCCCGAATTCCCCCCTGGATCACATGTGCGCACGTGTTGGGGCTCCAATAAATCGAGGAGTCCACCGCTTTCTTGGTACCTCTTTCCGGATGTGCACAGGTCGGGTGCTCGCCACCTTCCGGGACTCTCATTGACAGCATGTTTAACTGATGCAGGAAGAGCGATGCCCGGTACTCGCGGGACCTACCTCCGACCGAGTCGCCTATGGGCATCTCTGAAGTGATCGGCGAGCCAAGTATTCCGTAAACCCCACCAAAATTCTGGTATTTCTGATCTATCGAGTAACAAGGAGTCGGCGAGCTGGCCACTACTGCAGTTGGTTGCGGAGCAGCGGTCGGTCCGATTGCAGAGGGCAACAGTCCGTAAATAATTACTTGGTTGGCAAAGGTGGCACGGTAAACTTTTCCATCCGCGATTGTCGGCGGCGTGAACTTCGCAAACGATATTTGGTCCTCATCACTCCATAGGACGCGATTCAGATCCGTTGCATCGAACGCGACAATACGACCGGTAACATTGGCCCATTGCCCATCCCCGTTCGGAATGGATGCCCAAATAACCCCGTCTCGATTCCCGTTCGCAGATAAAGAAATGAATCCGCCGGGCATTCCGTCTGGGGAACGCCCCAATGGGGAATTCGTTACACTTGGGGTATTCGGGACAAAACCTCCATTGAGGTCGTAACGGAAAGCTTTTAGCGAATCTTTTTCCGCGATCGCAAAAATGACAGTGTGGGTCACATCTGGTCCCCGCCAGTAGACTGGCCCACCGTGAATGTTCGGGCCGAAATGCTCGTCGTCTTGGTATCTTGAAGGATCCACATAGCAACTCGACCCCACTAAATGGTTGACGTCGGGACACATGGGATTTGGAAAGGAAGGCTGGTTGGGGTCATGGTGATACGTATTCAGGAAGGCTTGGAATTGGTCGGATCCACCCACGGCAGGATTTTGGACTAATGCCATCGTGTTGCGGTCGATGACGTAGAACTTACCTTCTTTTCCACCCCCAATCAATCGGCCGGCAGGCAAAAGCAATGGCCCCCCGGAGCCCAAGTCTGTGTCGGTCACTCCGAGCCTGTCCGCATTGCTGGGACGGAACTCCCCCCCTACTATGAGCCCGGGAAACCCCGCTGTCACCCGCAATTTGACGAAACTGTCGCCCAAGCTCGCAGGCAATCTATCCGGCTGAAGATCATTGCCCGTTTCTAAGTAAATTGCTTCATTATCGGCAGCTAACCCGTTCCCAGACTGCCAAATGCCTGCTCCTCCTCCATCAGAGCTGGTGTCATAAACTGCTACTTGCGTTAGATCAGTAGCTTTGTAGCCTAGTACCCAACCGTGGTAAGCCTCGCTGGATGTTTGTGGCCTGTAAGGATCCGCGGAGCAACTTGCGTCACACGTAAATGTCCCAAACGCAATGTACACCACACCATTTAGCAACAGCAACCCGGGACGATTTCTTTGACACGTCGAATTGAATCGAATTTGACTGTTCTGCGGGTCAGTAGCAACTATGCGGGTAGCCCCAATTCGGTCCTTGAGATCGTCAGTTATATCTAAGGCGTGCAGATAGTTTTGACCGTCTATTGCATTGCGTGCAACTACGTACATCGTGTTTGTGTTCGGGTCGATCACCGGCGTGCTTGTGATGCCCACTACCGGGGGGATGGTTTCTGGACAAATCCCAACATTGCCGGTGGGTTGCAACCTTCTGCTGAAAACGAGACCCGCAGCCGGATCGGCACTGGTCTCGTCAGCGTCAAACGCGTAAACCATGTTCGTTGCTGTAGCTACAAAGAAAAGATTCCTGATGCCACTCCTCACCGTATGCACCCGGCGAACATATAAGGGTTGGGCCAAAATGTTCCCTTCTACGGTGCGCGAATACAACCTGCCGAATCTACCAGGGCGGACAGTAGCGGGGGAAAGTTCTGTTTCTGTGACGAAGGCTCCTGAACGGTTATTGTCGTTGTGCTGCGTCAATACGTCGTATAAGGGCGCCACCAAGTGGACCTGCCAACTGGTGATGGCACTCCCAATCTTGCTGTGCACGGCTATATTAGAGGCGTTCACCATTTGCCAGTCGTGTTGGGGTGACCAGAAGAAGACCAGCAAGTCGCCTGCAGGACTTATCGCCGCCACATGCTCCACATTGAACGGGCCGTTTGGCGTCTGCCAACTCGTGGGTGGTTCAGCTCCCGCGATTTTCTGATTTGTTTTCTGGGAAACATTCACCGCCTGCCAGTCGTGCTCGGGCGACCAGAAGAAAACCAGCAGGTCGCCTGCAGGACTGATGGCGGCTAAGTGTTCGACGTTGAACGGGCCATTCGGAGTTTGCCAGCTGGTGGCAGCGCCAGCGACCTTTCGGCCTGCAATCTGAGATACGTTATCTACATCCCAATTGTGAACTGCGGACCACGAATACATCAGAAGATCACCGCTGGGGTCTTTAGCTCCCAATCGTTCTGCCAAGATGGGCGGACCTCGGGCCAACACCGGTCCGCAAAATGTCAACGCGAGAGACAGAAGCGCGAGCCGGATCGTTGCGACTTGAATAGGCACTGGCGTCCCTCCTGTTCCTAAGAGAACCCCACGAAATTCCGAAGAACAAGCTTGCGCGTGAAGCACGCTCAGTTGGTCACGAATGAAATCACCGCGGCGCTACAGTCCACGTTCCGAAAGAGAACAATGTTCCGGATTGGTTCCTTCGACCGAACTGTTATTTCCGGATGAATTCTGACTTTAATAAACCTAAGAAGTCAAGCCGGTGTACTCGTCCAGTAGATAGGTGACACTTTTCATTCCCTTCGTTGAGATGAGATTTGTCGCAGGAACTGCAGCGGGGTTAGGTAGCCGAGGGCCTGATGAGGGCGGACGGTGTTGTAGATCTTTTCCCAATGGCGGAGTTCTCGGTTGAGTTTCTTCATTTCCAGCGAGCAGGCCGTAACCTGGTAGAACTCCTCGGTGTGGGTGCGATTGGCGCGTTCGACCGCGCCGTTGAGTTTGGGAGAGCGTGGAGGGAGAACGAACAGATGGAGGCCGCGCTGTTGGCAGGCCTGTTCGAACTCGGCGGCAAACTCAGGACCGCCATCGATCTGCACCGCTCGGATGGGAAAGGGCATGCGGTGTTGCAAGGTGTCGAGGAACTGAGTGGCGGTTTGGGCAGTGGCGCGGGTGTGAGCTTGCAGCACGTCCCAGCGGGAAATCACATCGCGGGCGGTGAACTGTTTAAAGACCACGCCGGGGATGGGACGCACGTCCAAGGTGTCGACTTCGACCAGGTCGCCGGGCTCCGACACCGCGTATTGCTTGGGTTTGCGCACCGCGTAGGGACGGGGACGCAGAGCGCGGCGCGATCCCGGAACTCCGGTGCGCGGCGGTTCCACCAGCCGGCCTTGCTGCTTCAGTCGAGTGAGAATGCGGCCCACCATGGACGTCGAAACCACCAACTTCTGGCGGCGCAGGAGAACCGCCAGCTTGTCTTTGCCCCAACGTGGAAACTGCAACCGCAACCCCAAAACCTTTTCTTCGAGAGGAAAAGACCAGGTCGGCAGGCGGCGCTGGCGCGGACAATGGCTGCGCTCCTCCAGCGTGGTCAAATCGTACGGATCATAGCGGCGCTGCCAACGATAAAACGTCTGGCGACTGATGCCAAAGTGACGGCAGGTCTGGGCCACGTTGCGGCAGCGACCATAGAAATCCATCCAGGCCAAGCGAACCCGAGCTTTCCGGCTCAGTTCCACCCCGGTCCTAGCCAGTCGGCCAGATCCGGGCGGTTTCCCTTCGCGAATT
>WNFA01003355.1_pt1 | contig 13295 bp, 9 predicted proteins | sample 5400481 | NCBI WGS metagenome assembly WNFA01 (sample SAMN13153340, study PRJNA577476) | soil metagenome | isolation source: 120 cm saprolite under Douglas fir tree site 2 hole 1 replicate 2 | place: USA:California | collected 2015-04-18 | reverse complement strand
GATTTCACCATCTCCTTCGACGGCGAAAAAATCCTCTACCGCAAAGGTGATGCCTGGTCGACCGCATCCACGGACGAGCCTCCCACCGGCGGTGGTGGCCCGCCGAAGCCCGGCTTCGGCCCTCTCAAGCTCGACTCGTGGGAAGTCTACGTCGATCCGAAACCCATGTGGAAGCAGATCTACAACGAAACCTGGCGCATCGAACGCGACTTCTTCTACGACCCGCACTATCACGGCCTCGATCTCGAGAAGGCAAAAAAGAAATATGCTCCCTACCTCGAGGGCATCGCATCCCGCGAAGAGCTCACCGCTTTGTTCCAGGAATGTCTCGGCGAGCTGACCGTGGGCCACATGTTCGTCGGCGGAGGCGAAGCCCCCGAGCCTAAGAAGTTCAAAGGCGGCCTCCTCGGCGCCGACTATAGCCTCGAAAACGGCCGCTACCGGATCGCCAAGGTCTACAACGGCGAAAACTGGAATCCCGGACTGCAAGCTCCGCTAACCCAACCCGGCGTCAACGTGAAAGCCGGAGACTATATCCTCGCCGTCAACGGTCGCGACCTGCACGCCTCCGACAACGTTTACAGCTTCTTCGAGGAAACAGCAGGGAAGCAGATCGTGCTGAAAGTAGGCGTCAATCCCGACGGCAAAGACTCCCGCGACGTCACGGTAGTTCCCGTCGACAGCGAAGAAAACCTTCGCCACCTAGCCTGGATCGAAAGCAATCGCCGCCGCGTCGACGAAGCCACCGGCGGCCGCGTCGCCGACGTCCACGTCCCCAACACTGCCGGCGCTGGCTACACCAGCTTCAACCGTTACTACTTCTCCCAGGTCGGCAAGGAAGCCGCCATCATCGATGAACGCTTCAACGAAGGCGGCCAGCTCGCCGACTACATCATCGATCATCTGAAGCGCCCGCTAACGAGCAAGGTCGTCACTCGTGAAGGCCACGATTGGTCCAGCCCGTCAGAAGCCATCTACGGTCCCAAGGTGATGATCATCAACGAAATGGCCGGCTCCGGCGGCGACGCGCTGCCCTGGTACTTCCGCAAGGCAGGCATCGGTCCGCTGATCGGCAAGCGAACCTGGGGAGGTTTGGTCGGTATCGGCGGCTATCCCGAACTCCTCGACGGCGGACGCGTCACCGCCCCGCGCGCCGCCCTCTACGGCCTCAACGGCGACTGGGAGGTCGAAAACCATGGCGTGCCCCCGGACTACGACGTCGATCTCGATCCAGCCGCATTCCGCCAGGGAAAAGACGCGCAACTCGAGAAGGCCATCGAGGTCGTGATGCAGCAACTGAAAGATCATCCGCTTCCGCAGATCAAGCGTCCGGAGTACCCGAACTATCACGAACACGACGACTTGGGGGCCAAATAGCTCCGCAGCCGCGACCTAAAAGCGTAAACCGGGTGCGCACCACGTCAGACACCCAAATATGGGTGTTTCCTATTTAGTCACCCAATTAAGGATGACTACTTGAAAATCACCCAAATATGGGTGACAATACTTGCTGGCTTACAGGAGGCATATTGGCCGCCGCAACCCAGCGCTACATCGCCGTCATCGCGGATATGGTCCGTTCGCGCGATGTGCCCACAGCCCGACGCCGGCTGCTTCAGAAGCGATTCAGCGAGCTCATTGCCACTCTCAACCGAGAGTACCGGAAGGCAATCGCCGCCAGGTTTGTCATCACCTTGGGCGACGAGTTCCAGGGTCTTTTGAATTCAGCAGCATTGATACCCGATCTGGTCTGGCGTCTCGAGCAGGACTTTCCGGAGCGCGAACTCCGTGTTGGAATAGGATTGGGAAGGCTCGACACTCCGATTCAGAAGGTCGCCCTCAACATCGACGGACCGGCACTCCACGCAGCCCGTGAGGCTATCGAGCATGCCAAGAGAACCAAAGCGCTAGGCGGAGTCTTCCGGGGCTTCCGCGAACTGGATGACATCCTCAATGGAATGGCCCGTCTGCTTTGGTTTCACCGTTCCCGCTGGACCGATTCCCAGTGGAAGATCGCCAGCCTGCTCCGAAAAGGAATGTCGCAAACGCAAGCCGCGAAGAAGCTGGGCATCAAAAAACAGGTGGTTTCCCGGCAGGCTCTTGCCTCCGGTTGTTCCCCTTACATTGCCGCGGAAAACGCCTGGCGTATGATTCTTCAGAAGCAGGTCGATCCCTTGCTGCGTTCGAGACATGGCCAATCCCAAAGTCATTAGCCCCGAATTCTTGCTCTGGTCTCAGTCGCTGCTGCTGTGGAGCATTGCCGCCTATGGAATCGTGGCCGACCCGCTGAAAGGCGAAGCATCGAACTGCTCATGGACACGCTGGTCTCTGCTTCTCGCTGCCCGCGCTACTGTGGCCCCTGCGTTAGCCTACGCGCTGTCTCGCTCGATGAGTCTGTCCGCCTTGTTGCTCCTGAGCACGTTGTTGCAGCCGCTTCTCCGTTACCGTCTTCCCATGCAATGGCTCGCCGAATTTGAGGCTCTCTGGATTTCGGTCTTCATGGTCTCCAGTCTGGTACTGATCCGCTCCTTTCATCTGCCCACGCAATGCACGCCCGCGTTGATCGCTCCGGCTCAAGCGGCTGCGCTTTGCATCCTGGCCAGTTCATTGTTTTTAGTCGTCCGCGGCGGTACGTATATCGTTCGCGGAATTCTCAGAAAGTCCGGCACGTTGCCTTCGAAGAAGCAACTTAGTTCGTCGGCGGTGGGTCCGCAAGCCGAGGCTAAACCTGTGACCTCGATGGCAGCATCGGCCGAGCACTCCGCGGTATCGACCATCGATGTCGAGGAATACAATCGCGGCCGCCTGATCGGAAACCTCGAAAGAATTGTCCTCACGATCGTAGTCGCCGCCGGAAGCTATGCCGCCCTCGCCTTCCTGGTCGCTGCCAAGGGTGTCGTCCGCGCCGACGAATTTGAAAAGAACCGAGACTTTACGGAATATTTCCTGATCGGGTCTCTTGCCAGCGTCCTGGTCGCGTTGGCCGCGGGACTTGCTCTCCGGTTCGCCCTGGTTCGCCTCTGGCCCGATCTGCTGGCTTTGCAGATGCAGTGACTGTTCGCTTCCCGCACGGAGGGTGCCTCAATCGCCGACAGTCTGCAGAAGACGGACGAAAACCCGGATATCCTGGAAGGTGTTCCGAATCCCTGCCTACACAGCCCGACCCTACTCGGACGTTTGGAATTCCATATTCTCGTCGACAGAAAGCTGCCCGGGCGTACCAGAGATGTTGTCACCGGAACGGCTGGCGACTACGCGAAACCCACTGGAAGTGGTCTGGACCTCGTAGGAATACGGAGGACGCTGGCGGGCAACGGTTACGTAGTGAGTCGAGATCAGTTCGTCGAAGGAAGCGTATTTTCCTTCGCTGGCAAAGTACCGGCGCTCGGCCGTGGCGATACTGATCAGATCGCTCCTCACGCCTGTGATGTTGATCGCGGCCTGCGGCGTCTTCGCCCCGGCAGCAGCAGAGCTCTCCACCTGCCTGGAATAAACGTACATGCCGACAGCCAGTGCAATGACGACACCGAGAAACCCGAATAGGCGGCCCATGAATCCCTCTCCGAGACCAATTGCACCGCAAACCGCGGCCGCCGACAAGTAACCAGAGTGCCGCGACCACGTGTCTAGCTACTCAGACTCTCGCTAATGCCGGCGTAACTGGATATCGATCCCAACCATCGGCCCGCAAACATTAATGCCCCACCTGAGAAAGCCACAACTGTTGCAAAATTCCCATTTGCACTAGCAGGGCTCAAGGCCCCGTTCAATGAGATGAGGAACGAGTTCCTACTTGGAAGCCGCGCCTTTGATAAAAAACGAAGGCCGGGTATCCCGGAAGGATGTTCCGGATCCCAGCCCACGTCTTCCATCAACTTGTAGTTAAGCCCGAATTGCAGTTAAGTTCGAACCCTTTTCGCTGCCTTAGTTGCCCGTGTTCGCAGCCGCAGTCGTCGGAGCAACCGGAGCCTGACTGCCCGCTCCAAACCGCGCCAACCGCGGGAAGAACGGCGTGACTTCAAACGGCATCTTGTCTCGCGCCGAGGTGATGGCGACCGGAGCCGTCTTCACCATCTCCGCCTTGTCGTCCCACGGATTGATCTTCACGCGCCCACCCAACGGCAGTGCCGCGATCTGATCCAGCTTGTTCATGTCGAGAGCCGGACCTTGGGTCGACAGGGCACTCAACCGGTTGACTGCACCTGCTTCAGCCAGCGGATTTCCCAGATGCGTGGTCAGCAGCGCGTTCAGCTGTCCAGCGCGCGTCTGCAGGATCTTGAGGAACAGGCCGACGTTGTCCAGTTTCTGCGCGTAAGGCGAATTCTTCAGAAGATCCACAGCCTTTTTGTCGGCCGCTTGCTCTTCCTCAGGAATGTGCTTGAAGCCCAGATTCTGGTACGTGGAATCATCCGAGAACAGCATGCGGTCGTTGAACGCATACTTGCTGCCCAGATTGTGGCCGAGCACAATGTGCGCCAGTTCATGCGAGAGCACAGCCGCAAGGCTGGCCTCATCCGGAAGCACGTCCACCAGACCACGGCTGATCACGATGGTATTGCCCACGCTGAAGGTTTCCAGAGGCGCCGTCAGCAGCACGCGTGTGCGCACCGGCCGCGGCAGATCGATATTGTTGGTGACCTCCAGGTTGTTCACCACAGTCTGGAGAATCCGGTCCACGTCGCCTTCGGGCGCGAGCAGCCCCGCACCAGTTAGGCGCTCGATAACATTGTCTTCCGCCTGCTGCTGCCATACCCGCTCAGCCTGCAGAGGAGAAGCATCTTGTGTCGTCGGACTTTCGTCTTTCACCGAGTCCACGCGAATCTGAGTCAATTCGTCGGCCTCGCCACCCTTCTTCAGGTCATAGCCCCAGATGCGGGTCTGCGCCTTGAAGGCCAGCTGGTTCTTTACCCCTGCGCTGAAGTCGCCCTCTTCGCTGTAGATGTAGGACGGCACCCAATAGCCCGGCACCAGATTCAGGCGCCAGCTGTCCATGTGGAAGAAATACGTATTCCGCGCCGCGCGACTGTAGGTTCCATTCAGGCGCACGATGTTGAAATCCTGATCCTCAACCCAGATGCGCCCGAGGAAGCGGCCTCGGCCTGCATCTTTTTTCGGCGTAATGTCAAACACCAGGCAACGCACGTCGCCCAGGAACTCGCGCCGCGCGTAGTGAAAGTCGTAATGCGCGCGGTCGAAGTCGGTTCGGTCCGCATAGACCATCCAGGAAAAGCCCATGGGCTGGTACTGCACCTTGTAGAGTTTCTGGAAGCCGCCCAGCAGGCGGCTCTGCATGGTCTTCTCCGGTTGCTTCAGGTAGTCCGAACGGTCAGCGGTCTCGCCCATATCCATCCGCCCGAGAAAATAGCGGTCGTCGCTCGGAACCGGACCCAGCTGCGGGTCCGCCGTCAGATTCTGCAGATAGGTCTCGACCACGGGAGTGCGGTTCGCCAACATCTTGATTAGCCCGTGCTCCCGCTCGATGAACAGGTTCACCACCTGGTCCATGGTCGTGGGCGCTGCGACCGGCGGCGGAGGTGCCTGCGTCGGCTGCGGAGCCGGTGCAGTCGCTTGCGGTTGTGCCGTCTGCGTGGCATCGTTTGCCGCCGGCTGCGCGGACGGTTGTGGTCCACCCGCTTGCTGCGCGGCTGCGCTCATCGCTACCAGCAGAGCCGCGGTTGACATCCAGTTCCAGGTTCGCATGACTCTCATCTCCAATTTCTTGTGACCCAGTTTCTTACTCGAATCGTTGACTTCGCCAAGTTCAGCTGCGGAAACTCGCGTCTCCGTATTTCTAAAATCGTTAGTACGCCATCTGGAACACGACGTGTACGATCGCCGTCGAATCCACCGGCTGCCCGTTGCGCAACGCCGGCTTGAACCGCATCTTGTTCGCCGCAGCCATCGCGGCTTCATCCAGCCCGTGGCCCAGACCGCGCACTACTCGGTTCACGTGCAGCGCTCCGTTGGCGCCGAAACTCACTTCCAACAGCACTTCGCCTTCCAGTTTCAAGCTGCGCGCTTCAGCTGTATATGCCGGATTAGGCTTGTACGTAATCTCTACGGGGTTGGTTGGCGGTCCCGCTTCCAGCGGCGTTACTTTGGGTCCGCTGTTCTGCGCGACTTGCTGCGAGCCAAAGCCTCCGGTAGAAATTCCATTGCCACGCCCGTTGCTGCGGCCGTCGCCATTGCCCCCGGTCGCGATGCCATTTCCGAAATCGGCGCTGGCCACCGTTCCTTTAATTCCTTTTGCGCCGCCCGTTCCGTTTCCCTGACCGGGCCCGACTGGCATGTCGAAACCTCCAGCCGCGGCCGCATACAACTTCGCGCCCTGCTTACCTTCCCCCTTCAGGCCATTGGGATCGCCAAAGCCTCCGGTCTGTACCTTCTGCACGGCCGCATTCACCGTTGGAACTTGCGAGCTGCCCGCGTTGAAATCTCCCGTATGCACCAGTTGCGGACGCGCCCCGCCTGCCGCCACCATCTTCAACTGTGGAGCCGCAAACTGGTTCACCACCACCTTCGGAGCATCTTCCGGCCTGAGAGGTTCGCGCCTCACCTCGCGCGGAACCACCAGCTTCGGTTGCTCGAACACCGGCAACTTCACCGCTGGCAGCAGCTTCTTCATAGGCGGAGGCCGCTTGATCGGCTCCGGTACCGGCCTCATCGCCGGCATCGGAATCAGCTCGGTCACGTGGTATGTCCTCAGCTCCAGCCTTTCCGGTATCAGTAAATTGAGATTGATGGCGAGCAGCAGCAGCAGCACCACCAGGCTGTAGCTGGCCGCCAGCGCACGCCGGTTAATCTTGCGTTCGGGCAGCAGTCCTAATTGAAAGCCACGTTGAGCCATGCAATTCACTCCATGGGGACCCAGCCGGGGAGAGACCGGGACTTGGAGTCTCAAAAATACGGGAGATAGGACAGGGGGTAAACGTGTCCACGGCTCTTGACCTTAGGTAACTAATCAAGAGACCTTTCCGGGAAGCAGCCCAAAACGGGCGAAGGGCGGGCCTTACACAAGACGAAACCAGGAAATTAACCTAAAAACACCAAACCAGCACCCACAATAGCCGGCGCACAAAGAGCGATCGGCACTCGCGAGGAAAGCCCGCCGTTCTCCGCGTTCTCTGCGGCAGTTCTCAGCGCCCTCCGCGATAAAAGGTTTTGACTCTCCTACTCAAGCCGTCGACGCCGCGAAGAGAAATAAGCAAACAGCGGAATCCCCGCCAGAATCACCAATACTCCATATCCCGAATTCGGCCAATTGTCCATGAACGTGTAGCACAAGAAAGCCGCAGCCACCGCCACGAAAACCGCCGGCACCAAAGGATACCCCCACATGCGATATGGACGCCGCGCATCCGGCTCGCGTACGCGAAACACAAACACCGTGCTCCCCGCAATCATGTAGAACAGCCACTCCGCAAAAATCGCCAGCGAAAACAGCTGCCGAAAGTTCCCTCCGAGCAGCAGAAGCAGGATCGACAGCCCAGCCTGCACCACGATCGCCACCCACGGCGTATGAAACCGCGGATGCACCCTGGCCAGAGCCGAGAAGAAATATCGATCCCGCGCCACCGCAAACGGCACCCGCGCCCCGCTCATGATCGTGCCATTCAGGGTCACAAGCATCGACAAGGCCATTCCCAAAGAAACGAATCCCGCCCCCATTCGCCCCATCACCAGCGCAACCGCATCCGACGCCGGACGCTGCGAAGCCGCGATCGCATCCGCCGGCAACACGTACTGCACCGCCGCATTGACCAGCACGTAAAGCACTCCCACAATCGCTACGCCCGCAATTAAGGCAATCGGAATATTCCGCTCCGGTTGCTTCACCTCGCCCGCCACCATGTTCAGATCGTTCCATCCGTCATAGGCCCACAGCGCCGCCACCAGCGCCGCCATGAACCCGGCAATCCCCCCCTTCGCACCCAGATATATCCCGCTGAAGTGACTCCAACCTCCGCCGGCCGCCCTTCCTCCTCCGAAGCACACCACCACAATCCCCAGAATGATCGCAATCTTGAGCAGCGTGAACACCAGCTGAAACTCTCCCGCCTTCTTCACTCCGATGTAATTCAGAACCGAAATGAAGACCGCCGCTGCAATCGCGACGAGCTGTCCCCACGTGATCGCGAAAGGCGTCGAAATAACATTCGCCGAGAAAAACGAGAACACCTCAAACGTTCCCAAGATTCGCACCAGCCCCATGACCACGGTTGCCACCGACGCCGGCTTGGCAATGACGAACCACGTCCACGCATAAAGAAATCCGCTGAGCGGTCCATACGCATCGCGCACATAAACGTACTCACCACCCGCCTGAGGCCGCATCGCGCCCAGCTCCGCATAGGTAAGCGCCCCGAAAAACGACAACAGCCCGCCCACCAGCCACGCCAGGTACACCAACTTGGCCGAGCCCACCGCCTGCATCATTTCCGAGGGAACCAGAAAAATTCCGCTGCCGATGATCGTCCCGACCACGACCGCGGCGGCGTGACTCACGCCCAAGTCGCGAGAGAGTTCTGGTCGCGAAGCATCGAGTGGAACTGAAGTTGTCATGATTCTCGCGTGAAAAAGTCCGCTGCAGTATACGACAGCGTGTGGTCCCGACCGGGAACCAGGCTGTCCACCCAATTTTTCACAGGCCAGCCTCGCGCTTGAAAATAGTTGCGGTAGTGAATGCCCTTGCAGCTCGAAGAAGATTCGAAGTCTTGCTTGTCATCCTGAGCGAAGCGAGGAACCTATGCAATTGCCGGCCGCTTCGCGGGTGTTGACCGGGAGAAGGTTGCTTGCGCGAAGCATCTAGGAGTGGAAGGTTGTACAAGTACCTGAAGTTTCGGCCCGTGGTGGAATGGTGGCCCTCCGCATGGGCACGGCGCTGCAGGCAGCAACAGGAAAGCAGCGAGAGAATAAAGTCTGCGATCCCTTTCAAGGCCGCAGCATGCAGCGAGCGCAAGAGGGAAGAAAGCGATTGCTCCGCTCGCACCTCAAACTGGGAGCTTTGCCCCGCGCCCTCGAAAAAAGGCACTGGCCGTCCATCCGGCGGAAAATGTCACGCACGTCCCAATCGTGACCCACCACGTGTACGGCACGTGAGTCCACCGCCACAAATACAGTTCGATGGCGAATCCAAACAGCATGCCCACCATCGCTCCTGCCTGATTCGCCCGCCGCGTCAGCACGCCCAGCAGAAACACGCCGAGCAGCGCTCCGTAAGCCACCGACGGGATCTGCAATCCAACTTCGACCACTCTGCCAACTTTGTGCAACGACAAGACCGCCAGCCCAAATAGCAGCAGTGCCCAGAAGAACGTCGACAATCTGGAGAGCCGCATTCGCGTCCGGTCATCGGACTGCGGACGCAGCCGCACATAGAAATCCATGATCGAGCTCGACGACAGCGAATTAAGAGCCGCGCTCAGATTCGACATCGCCGCCGCGAGAATGGCCGCGATCAGCAATCCCGAAATTCCGTGCGGCATCTGCGTAACAATAAACGTCGGATAAATCCGGTCCGGCTTGCCAAACACCGACGACGGCACACGATAGAACGCCCACAGCATCACGCCCACCACCAGGAATAACGAAAACTGAAACAGGATAGCCACCCCGCTCGAAAGCAGCGCCGTCACCGACTGCTTCTGATTTCGTGCCGCCAGCAGCCGCTGCACAATTAACTGATCGGTCCCATGGCTCGCAGTAGTCAAGAACGTCCCACCGATCACGCCCGCCCAAAATGTGTAGGGAATCCAAAAGCTCGTGCGGAAATCGAAAACCTGCAGCTTGCCCGCGCTGGCCGCAGCGGTGTGAATTGCCGCCCATCCTCCCGGCACCAGATGCAAAATCGTTGCCAGCCCCACCAGCGTCCCACCCACGTAGATCCCCGTCTGCACCACGTCAGTCCAGATCACCGCCGCCAGCCCACCCTCGAACGTATAGATCAGCGTTAATGCCGTGATAATCGCAATCGACGCCACCTCGCCAGTTCCCAGCGCAATCGAGACCACAATCGACACGGCACAAACCCGCACGCCCTCCGCCGCCGCCCGCGTCAGCAGAAACAGTCCTGCCGTCAAAGACCGCAGCCCCCGTCCAAAGCGCCGCTCAATCAACTCATAGGCTGTATAGAGATCCCCGCGAAAGTAGTGCGGCAGCAGCACAAAGCTGATCACCACCCGCCCAACGACATATCCCATCACCAGTTGCAGAAAAGTAAAGTTCGTATCGTAAGCAATTCCCGGCACACTAATGATCGTCAGCGTGCTGGTTTCAGCAGCCACAATGGAAAGCGCAATTGCCCACCACGGAATTTCGCGCCCCGCGAGAAAGTAGTCGCGCATCGAGCGCTGCTTCTTGCGGAATCGCAACCCAAACAATGTGATCCCCGCCAGGTAAAGCGCAACAATCGCAAAATCGATCCGGTTCAGGGCCATGCAGGACAATTATCGGGGCAACTGAGTGTTCAGGCGAGTGAGACTCTATAGTCCCCACTTCGCAGCCGAAGCCGTAACTCGTAGCGCCGGCATCTTGCCGGCTGTCCCGAGGGCGTCTCGCCCTCGGCCCGGCGGGGCGGGGACGCCCGCCGGACAGCCGCTGAGACGGCGGCGCTACTGTCGAGGCACGAGGCCGCGTGCGTGACACAGACGACGGCGTCAGGAGCTGACAACCGGCAACTGGCAACTGCTCTGTGTTAGAACTAACCCGTGACCTACTATCTCGGCATCGACGGCGGCGGCAGCAAGACCACCTGCGCCGTCGGCGACGACTCGACAACGCTGGCCACCTCAACCACCGGCCCCAGCAACGTAGTCCGAGTCGGGGAGGAGCAAGCCCGCGAATCACTGCACCTCGGTGTGCGCCAGGCGTGTGCCGCCGCCGGTATCACGCCCGCCCAAGTCGCGCAGACCTGCATCGGAGCTGCTGGGGCCGCCCGCCCCCAGATCGCGGGCATCGTTCGCCGCGCTCTGGCGGAAATCCTTTCGCCGCCTATCGAGGTAGTCGGCGATCTGCACATTGCTCTGGAAGCCGCCTTTGACGCTGGGCCGGGAGTGATCGTCAATGCCGGCACCGGTTCGTTTGCCTATGGCCGCGATGCGCAAGGAAACACGGGACGCGTCGGGGGCTGGGGCTTCGCCATCTCCGACGAAGGCTCCGCTCACTGGATCGGCCGCTCCGCCATCACCGCCACTCTCCGCGCCGCAGACGAGCAGGGAACTCGCGATCAGTCCCTCGCTGAGAATTCATCTCAGCTATCCCGCGCGTTGATGAATGCCTGGACCCTGGACTCGCCGAATGATCTTGCCGCGGCCGGAAATTCAACACCCCCACCTGATTTCGCGGCGTTGTTCCCCGCAGTCCTCGCCTCCGCCGACGCAGGCGATGAGTTGGCTCAGACAGTTCTCACCCGAGCGGGAATTGAACTGGCTCGGCTAGCTGACATCGCAATTCGCCGCCTGTTCCCCGATGCAGCTTCGCCGTCAGAGGCAAGCGGACCAGCATCCGCCGCCACGGACGCCCCCGTCCCCCTGGCCATGGCCGGAGGCGTCTTTCGTCATGCCTCCGTAGTGCGACAGGTTTTTTACAATGAAATCGTCAAGCTGCAAGCGCGAGCGAAGCTGAACCCGCTGGTGGTCGATCCCGTCGAAGGCGCCCTGCGCTTAGCCCGCAAGCCGCCACGACTCGCGTAGGGGCGCAGCCATTCGTCCGCACCCGAACGAGTGCGTCCGGGGGCTACGTGGATCGCAAGGGTGAAGACAGCCGCCAGCCGTGACGGCACAATCAGCTCCAAAGAGCCATATGAATTCGGAAAGATCCCAGACCGCAGTCGATTCCCCCGAAGCCCTTGCCCAATCGACTACGGCCGCGGCTTCCGATAACCAGCAAGGGACTTCCAATCCCAGCCTCACCGAAGACCTCGCCCTGGCTCTATTGAACCGCCGAGACCTCTTATCCGAAGACGTCGAGAATCTCGCCAAGAACGCCGCCGTTAAAAAATCCCGCAAAGTCCGCTTCGCTATGGCCGCGCATCCCCGCGCTCCGCGCCACATCTCGCTGAAACTGGTCCGTGAGTTCTACAACTTCGATCTGATGCGGTACGCCCTCACTCCCGGAGTCGCCGCCGATCTGAAACGCGCCGCCGACGAACTACTAGTATCCCGCCTCGCTTCCATCACCCTCGGCGAACGCATCTCGCTCGCCCGCCGAGGTTCCGAAAGCGTCGCCGCCGCGCTCTTGCTCGACAAAGAATCGCGCGTCTGGCAAACCGCGCTGGAAAATGGGCGTCTCACCGAAGCCGCCGTGGTCAGAGCCCTGCTCCGTCCCAATGCCAGCGCAGGCCTGGTAAGAGCCGTTTGCCATCACACGAAATGGTCGCCGCGCCACGAAATCCGAATGGCCCTGCTGCGAAACGCAAAGACGCCCCTGGCCCGCGCCCTGGAATTTGCCCGCACCCTGCCGCCGCCGCAGTTGCGCGACATTCTCCACACCTCGCACTTGCCAGAAAAAGTGAAACTCTACCTCCGCAAAGATTTGAAGTCGTAGCGCCGGCGTCCTGCCGGCTGTCGCGAGAGCCTGCCCTGAGCCCGTCGAAGGGGCGTCTCCCCCTCGGCTCCAAAAGACCGAATTGAAATCGCCGATTTCCGTGTTGCTGCCGGCGCGGCGGGCGGGACGCCCGCCGGACAGCCGCCGGGACGGCGGCGCTACAGTCCATTCATTCGCAGCCCGGTTTAAGTGGAAGCCGGCGTCCTACCTCCCGCCCCCAACGGGAAGTATCGCGCCAGTCACATAAGAAGCCGCCGGCGAAAGGAGCCACACCACCGCCTCCGCAACTTCCTCGGGCCTCCCAGCCCGACCCATCGGAATCGTTCCCATCAACCGCTGCAAGCGCTGCGGTTCTCCGTTATCCGCATGAATTTCAGTATCGATCAGGCCCGGAGCGACCGCATTCACGCGAATGCCTTCGGTTGCAACCTCGCGCGCCAGTCCGAGAGTGAACGTGTCGATCGCCCCTTTCGACGCCGCGTAGTGTACCCACTCGCCCGCCGAACCGTACTGCACCGCCCGCGACGAGATATTCACGATCGCCCCGCCCGAACCGCCATGACGGGTAGACATTCGCCGCACCGCCTCCCGCGCGCACAAGAATGAGCCAGTCACGTTCACCGCCATGACCTCCGCACGCGCCTTCGCACTCACCGAGTCAACGCGCGCAAAGCCGCCAGTAATGCCCGCGTTATTCACCAAGCCTTTGATCGGACCCAATTCGCGTTCGGCAGTTTCAAAGAGCCGCAAAA
>WNFA01003353.1_pt1 | contig 13296 bp, 10 predicted proteins | sample 5400481 | NCBI WGS metagenome assembly WNFA01 (sample SAMN13153340, study PRJNA577476) | soil metagenome | isolation source: 120 cm saprolite under Douglas fir tree site 2 hole 1 replicate 2 | place: USA:California | collected 2015-04-18 | reverse complement strand
CGAGAATTGCGTCATTCAAATTCACGGGCTGCCTGTAATCCAGAATCGGCGGTGGCCCCGGCTTTGCTTCCATCCTAGCTCTGAAGGGTGCCCCGTCCAAGCTTTTGCTTGGGCGGGGTTTTTCGTCGGTCAGTGACTCGACCGCGGATCTAAAGATGGGGCCTCTTCGTGCTTCGCTCCTCCTCCTTACGCCATGACTTAAGTTTCCGCTGCCTGGCCGCCCGATTACTTTTCACTTTGCATCTCGCCAGCGTCTCCCGCACACTTGGATTCGATACTTGCTGTCGCCGTTGTTCACGGCCATTCTTCAATGCCAACATGTCTGTTGCTGCCACAAAGCCGGCGATCTCACTCCAGGAAGTGGGAGGAATGTTCCGCTCTCCCAGTCAGCGCAAGCTTGTACTTGGTCTTTTGCTCGTAGTGGTCACACTGGTCCTCTACAACCCAGTGGCGCGCAACGGTTTTGTGAACTTCGACGATGACCGCTATGTCACCGACAACCCGCAGGTGCGCGCCGGTATCCGTTGGGGGACGATTTCATGGGCGTTCACCTCCCTCGATCAGGCGAACTGGCATCCGCTAACCTGGCTCTCACACGCTCTCGATTGCCAGCTCTTTCGCCTCAATCCGGCGGGCCATCACTACACCAACCTGTTGTTGCACGCCGTGAACGCGTTGCTGCTGTTCCTGATTCTGCAGTGGTTCACCGGATACACCGCGCGCAGCTTGATGGTGGCCGCACTCTTTGCCGTGCATCCTCTTAATGTGGAGTCGGTCGCCTGGGTGGCGGAACGCAAGAACGTGCTCAGCATGTTGTTCTTCCTGCTGGCCCTCGCTGCTTACGGATGGTACGTCCGCAGGCCCGGGATCGTGCGCTACATACTAGTTGCGGTTCTGTTCGCCATGGGGCTCATGTCCAAGCCGATGGTCATCACGCTGCCTCTGGCGCTTCTGCTGCTGGATTACTGGCCGCTCGAAAGGCTCGTGTGGGGACGGGCGCCCTCGCCCGTCCACGTAGGGACAGCCGCCCTCGGCGGTCCAGCCGAGCGCAGCTCGGCAGCAGCCTGTGGTCGCAGGGATTCCGGGTTCGCCATAGCCGAGGGCACGCAGACTCTGGTGAAGTTGTGCCTGGAGAAAATCCCGCTTCTAGCGCTCTCCGTTGGCAGCGCAATCGTCACCATGATGGCACAGAGAGCGGGTGGCGCCGTGCTCTCGAGTGCCGAACATTCTCCTCTGCTGCGGCTTGAAAACGCGATTGTTTGCTACGTGTTGTACATCGAGAAAGCGCTTTGGCCATCTCATCTCGCGGCCCTGTATCCGTATCCACACGCGTTGCCGGCATGGCAGGTGGCGGATTCGGCATTTTTCCTGGTCGCCGTCACCTGGGCTGTCCTGAAATATCGCGAGCATCGCTACCTGTTGACAGGATGGCTCTGGTATCTGGGGACAATGGTTCCCATGATTGGTGCGGTTCAGGTCGGAAACCAGGCCATGGCCGATCGCTACACCTATCTGCCCTTGCTCGGTCTTTTCGCCATGGTCGTCTGGGCTGCCGCCGATTGGGCAAACGCTCGACACCTTTCAACCAAATACCTGGCCGCTGCAGGACTCGCAATTGTGCTTGCACTATCCGCCGTCACCCACATTCAGATCCGTTACTGGCACGACGATCTCACGCTGTGGCAACATACCTTGGCCGTCACTCAAGACAATTTCGTAGCCGAAAATAACTTTGCCAATGCCTTGATCAAGCTGGGCAGGCGCGATGAGGCCTTCGCCCACTTCCGTGCCGCCGCTGCCCTTGAGCCCCACGATTCCGTCAGCCAACTCAATCTCGGAATCTATGCCCAGGAGCACGGTGATTTGCAGCAGGCCGCGACGCGTTATGAGTGGGCGCTGCGGCTGGCGACCGACACTCAAATTCGCGCCTCTGCCTATGCCAATCTCGGCACCGTCTACTTCGCGCTTCGTAATTACACTCAGGCGCAACAGAACTTCGAGTCCGCCATCAAACTAAAGCGCGTGTATCCGATTGCCCTCCTCGACATGGGCCTCATTGCGCAGAAGACCGCGCAGAGCACCGATGACTGGAACCGCGCGATCGACTACTTCGCGCAGTTCGTCGCCGTCGATCCCAGCGATGTCGGCTATCTTCTCCTCGCCCACGCTCTCCATCAGGCCGGTCGTCATGAAGATGCCAACCTGGCTTACCAGCAGGCACTACGATTATCGACCGACATCGCTCAAGCCCAGCAGCGAGCAGCCCGCCTGGAGGCTCAGTAGTCGCCCCGGCCGGCCCTGATCTTCCGTGACCTCGGAAGGATGCTCGCCAATTGCTAAGCTCCCATTGAGTTCCAGGAGGGTTCTTGCCCGCAACCGCGCAGAAATCGACGATCAAGATTCTTTATGGTGAGAGCGACGAACACACACTTTGCGCCCAAGCCGCCGAAATGAAAAAAGCCGGACATCACGTGACCACCGCGCTCAACCGCCATGGTGTTCAGGAAGCCCTTCGCCGCGATGCCTTTGACCTGGTCATCCTCGGCGCCACCCTGTCCAAGGACGATCGCCATCACCTCCCCTACATGGTCAAGAAAGCCCACGAAGGAACGAAGGTTCTGGTCATGCACGCCGGCACCCACCATCACGAAGTCGATGCTGTTATCGACTCCAATCTGAGCATGCAGCTGATCCTCGAGCGGATTGCAGCCCTGCTTCAGCCCGCCGCTGTGCGCTAACCGCCAAACAAAGTCGCCGCAAAAAAGTTTCGCTACAAAAAAGGGTCCGGCGGGGTGGAGAGGGTCGCCCCCCCGCCAGACCGCTTTAAGGCGATTCAGAGTTGCTTTCCGGGTTGCCCCTTTGAAAAACTCCCCGGAACAGTTGTCATCATTCTCCCCGCCCCCAACCCACCAGTTGTCACACTACTGTCAACTTGTCGTCATGTTTTTGCGCGGCGTCTCACCGCTTGGACACGCTGAGACGAGGCAAGCCTCGTCTCTACGGCTGATTTTTGGGAGTCAGAATCCGAAATTTAAAATGGGCCGCCAGCCAAGAAGCGGTGACGTTTCCTTGGCTATCGGCCCATTCGATCCGGACTGGGATCGGAGGTGATACCTACATCGTAGACCCTCCTGCTCGATTGTCAAGAATCAACTTCGAAAACATGTTCTAAGCATTGTTCCAGTTTGGGAGTGCCGCTCGAAAAACCGCTCCCAACCCCTTCCAATCATTGACACTATCCGCGCCAGAGTGTTAGTTTTATTGGTTTTAGAAGCGGCTCTTCTTCCGGCAAGCTAGGGTTTGATCGTCGGTCCGGCAACCGGTTCGACAATCGGTTCGACAGTCAGAAAGATCATCAGAAATACGATCATCAGAGAATGGACCAGACACTCCGACAACTAGGCGAATTACTGCTCGGAGCCGTACCCACGGTAATCCTTCTCGGGACCCTTTACATCCTCTACTCTTTCCTGCTGCATCGGCCGCTGACCGCCGTGCTCGTCGAGCGCCGCCGCCGCACCCAGGGTGCGATGGAAAAAGCGCGCGCCGATATCGCCGCCGCCGAGGCCCGCACCGCCGAATACGAGCAGCGCCTGCGCGAAGCGCGCCAAAAAGTTTTCAAGAACCAGGAAGCCCGCCGCCAGCAGGCAACCCACTCCCGCAACCAGGCCGTCCATCAAGCCCGCACCCGAGCCCAGGAACAGGTCAAGCTGGCGCGCGCCGGTATAGAGCAGGATAGGCAGCAAGCCCTGGCGAAGCTGCAATCGGACGCGGCCAGGCTCGCCAGCGATATCGTGCGCACCGTCTTGCGCCCCATGGCCTCGCCCAGCCAGGTCGGTGGCCAATGAAAATGCAGCTCGCAATGGAGGCTAGCAGCCTCGTATCAGAGGCTCGCTACAGCCTCGTATCAATTCGCTTTAGCGAGGCCATACGCTGCCCGCTGCCAACCGCCCCTTTAAGGGCTGGGACGCGGGCGATGCTCGAGATCGCCCGGCTGCTACTCGCGCTGTTGGCGTTCTTGTCGACGGTCCCCGCTCCTGCTTTCGCTTTCGCACAGGAACCATCCGCGGCGCCGCCTTCTCAACAGACCTCCGAACCTACAAAAAAAGAAGATAAGCAGGCCGTGCCCGAGCACAAAGGTATCGGCGGACAACTCGCCGAGGAGACCCGCGAGTCTGCCGGAGCTGAAGAGGAAGAAAACGTAAATCTAAAGCACGCCGCGCCAATTCGCTGGCTGGCTCGAAAAATCGGTTGGAGCGTGCATGCGACGCATCTCCTGCTGTTCAGTCTGAACTTCGCCCTCGTGGTCATCATCGTGTTCTGGGCTGTGCGCAAGTATGTTCCCCCGATGCTGCACGACCGCAGCCAATTCATCCAGCGGGCTTTGGAAGAAGCGCGCGCGGCTAGCCAAGATGCCAATCGCCGCTTGGCGGACATCGAGAATCGTCTGCGCCAGTTGGATGTTGAAATCGGCCGGATGCAGGCCGCCGCGGAAAAGGAAGCTGAAGCAGAGGAACGCCGCATCCACAAAGCCGCCGAGGAAGATATTCGGAAAGTAGTGCTGGCCGCCGAGCAAGAAATCATCGCCGCCGCCAAACTGGCCCGCCGCGAACTGACCACCCATACCGCCGACCTGGCCATCGCTTTGGCTCGGAAACAGATTAACGTCGACTCCAATACCGACCAGGTACTGGTCCGTACCTTTGCCTCGAAGCTCCCTTCGCATAACGACGGCGGAAAGGGCGGCCAGTAGCCATGGCTTCCGTCGTCGGCACTTACGCCCGCGCCTTCGCCGATGTAGTAATGAGGCAGGTTCTGACCATGACGCCGGATGGCGCAAGAATGAAGAGCCATCTCGATGCTGACGGTGCGCTGCGCGAATTGTACGGAATCGAAGCTCTGCTAAGGCAAAGCGATCAGTTGCGCCGCGTCCTCGAAAACCCATCTATTCCCGGAGACCGCAAACGTGCCGTCCTCGATGCTATTACTACGCGGCTAGGCGCCACACGTCAGGTACGGAATTTCGTGGCCGTACTCACCGATCACCGGAGGCTGCCGCTGTTCAGTGAAATCCTGAAACAGTTGGAGCAGGAGTTAAACGACCGCCAGGGGATCGCGGATGCACAAGTAAGCAGCGCCCGCCAACTGACCGCCTCCGAGAAACAGATGCTCGAAGCCGAGATCACAAAAATGACCGGGAAGAAAAGAGTTCGAGCGCGCTACGAACAAGACCCTTCGCTATTAGGCGGAGCAGTAGTGCAAGTAGGCAGCGCCATCTACGACGGGTCGGTAAAAGGCCAGCTGGACAGGATAAGGGAGCAGTTGGTGGAGACCTAGCCATTCGCTTTTGGCTATTGGCTTGAACCCAAAGGGCAACACCAGGGGAGCCGGGAAACCAGAGATTCGTATCAGGCATCGCTTTAGCGGTGCCGAAAGTCCGACGATTAGTAGCCCCCCTTTAGGGGCAGCGCAAAACGCAACCGCACCGTAGCTAAGAGCTAAAGGCTAAGAGCTAAAAACCGATTTTATGGCGCAAATTAAAGCAGACGAAATTACCCAATTAATCCGCGAGCAAATCGAGAACTACGAATCGAAGATCGCGGTCGACGAAGTTGGCACCGTCATTACCCTCGGCGACGGCATCGCCCGCGTTTACGGCCTCGACAAGGTCATGGCTGGAGAGCTGCTCAGCTTCCCGCACAACGTTGCCGGAATCGCCATGAACCTCGAAGAGGATCAGGTCGGCGTCGTCCTCCTGGGCGAATACACCGAGATCAAGGAAGGCGACGAAGTCAAGCGCACCGGCCGCATCATGAGCGTGCCCGTGGGCGACGCCCTGATTGGCCGCGTCGTGAACTCGCTCGGCGTGCCCATCGACGACAAGGGTCCGATCGCGACCGACAAATTTATTGCCCTTGAGCGCCTTGCTCCCGGCGTGATTGCCCGCCAGCCCGTGCGCGAGCCCATGGCTACCGGACTTAAGGCCATCGACTCCATGATCCCCATAGGCCGAGGGCAGCGCGAACTGATCATTGGCGATCGCCAAACCGGCAAGACCGCAGTTGCCCTGGACACCATCATCAACAGCAAGGGCAACAACCTCATCTGCATCTATAACGCCATCGGTCAGAAGCGCTCGTCGATAGCCCAGGTGGTAAAGATTCTCGAAGATGCCGGCGCAATGGAGTACACCATCGTAGTCGCCGCCTCGGCTTCCGAGCCCGCTCCCATGCAGTACATCTCTCCCTACGCAGCGTGCGCCATGGGCGAGTTTTTCCGCGATTCGGGACGCCACGCCCTCTGCATCTATGACGATCTTTCGAAACACGCTGCGTCCTATCGCGAGATTTCGCTTTTGCTCCGCCGCCCCCCCGGTCGCGAAGCCTATCCCGGAGACGTTTTCTATCTCCACTCGCGTCTGCTGGAGCGCGCCGCCAAGCTCAGCGACAAGAACGGCGGCGGTTCGCTCACCGCGCTGCCCGTCATCGAAACCCAGGCGGGCGACGTTTCCGCTTACATTCCGACCAACGTGATTTCGATTACCGATGGCCAGATTTATCTTGAAACCGACCTCTTCAACCAGGGCGTCCGCCCCGCCGTCAACGTCGGACTTTCCGTAAGCCGAGTAGGCGGCAGCGCCCAGATCAAAGCCATGCGCCAGGTAGCCGGAACGCTGAAATTGGAACTAGCCCAGTATCGCGAACTAGCCGCCTTTGCCCAGTTCGGCAGCGATCTGGACAAAGCTACCCAACAGCAACTCAATCGCGGTCAGCGTCTGGTGGAACTGCTAAAACAAGGCCAGTTCTCGCCGCTACCGTTCTCAAAACAAATCCTGATCATCTTCGCCGGCACCAGCGGGGTGCTGGACGACATGCCGGTCAACCAGGTCCGCGACTTCGAAATGGATCTTTACAAGTACGTGGAAACCACGAATCCGGGCCTGCTAAATACGATCATGGAAAAAAAGATTCTGGACGACAATCTAAAGGCAGAGATGTCGCGAGTAATCAAAGAAGCAAAACAGCAGTTCGTAGATTCAAGGCAAGCAGTAGCAAAATAGTCTTGTAGAGACGCGGCTTGCCGCGTCTCCTGCGTGGGAGATCGAGACGCGGCAAGCCGCGTCTCTACATAGAATGGCAAACATCCTCGACATCCGGCGCCGTATCCGCAGCGTGGTCAACACGCGGCAGATCACTAAGGCCATGAAGACCGTCTCCGCGGCGAAATTACGCCGCGCGCAAGAGACTGCGCTCGCCGCGCGCCCGTATTCGCAGATGCTTACCAACGTTCTCAAATCGCTTGTGGCGCGAGCCGATATCTACGATCCGGCCACCGGACTGCCAATCCATCCCCTGCTCGCCGAGCGCCCTGAAAGAAATATCCTGCTGATTGTCGTCACCGGAGACAAGGGCCTCGCCGGGGCGTTCAACACCAATATCCTGAAGATGGCTTCGAAATTCATCCAATCGAAGCCAGATCAGAATATCAATATCGACATCGAATGTATCGGACGCAAAGGCCGCGACTTCGTGCGAAGACGCTATCCGCTAGCCCCAAAGAGCCCTTCAGCCGATGGAGCGAAAGATGGAGAGACGGGCGCCCCGCCCGTCCACTCGAGTACGGAAGCCGCTCCCACGCGCGCCGATCGCTTGCAGATCGTGGGCGAACATATCGGGGTTCTGGGCAAGGTCGACTACAACTTCGCGGCCGCGCTCAGCGAGAGTGTGATCGCCCGCTACACTCGCCACGAGATTGACAGCGTCTACGTTCTCTTCAACGAATTCAAGTCGGTCATCGCACAACGCCTCATCGCCGAGCGCCTGCTGCCGATCAAACAAATCGGCGCAATCGATGTCGCAATGGCCGAAGAGGCTTCGGAAGAGGAACGCAAGAAGAGACTGGAAGCGGCGAAGTCGGCAGGCGTCGGGGTGCGTCCCCTAGATACCAGCGGCGTCGATGAGGCTGCCGCCAGCTTCGGAGCGTCGCCGGTCGATTACATCTACGAGCAGCCGCCCAACCAGCTTTTCCAGGGCATTCTGCCAAAGTACATCGGCATCCAGATTTTTCATGCGCTTCTGGAGTCCGTGGCCGCCGAGCACGCCGCCCGCATGACCGCCATGGATGCGGCGACCAGCAACGCCAGCGATATGATCGATTCGCTGACGCTGGTAATGAATCGCGCGCGCCAGGCGAAGATCACAAAAGAAATTATCGAAATCGTAAGCGGAGCGGCAGCGCAGTGAAATCAGTACTTAGCATTCAACACTTAGCACACAGCACTTAGCACACAGCAATCAGCGAAGACTCAAGGTCCTAAGCTAATTACCTAAGTTCTAAGTGCTAACTGCTGATTGCTGGTTTTGAGGTCTTATGCCAGAAAATATCGGAAACGTAATCCAAATCGCTGGCCCCGCCGTGGACGTCCAGTTCACCGAATCGGCAATGCCTCCCATCTATCAAGCCCTCCGTGTCGTCAGTGACGGCTTTATTGTGCCTTCCCCCATCAACGTCATTCTCGAAGTGCAGCAGCATCTCGGCGAAGGCCGCGTGCGCTGTGTCGCAATGGAAGCAACCGACGGCATGGTGCGCGGCATGAAAGCGATCGACCAGGGCGGGCCCATCTCCGCTCCCGTAGGCCGTGGCACGCTCGGACGCGTAATGAACGTCATCGGCGAACCCGTGGACAACCTCGGTCCCATTGCTTTCGACAAGAGAATGCCCATTCACCGCCTCGCCCCCGCGTTCGACGAGCAATCGACCACGGCGGAAATGTTCGAGACCGGAGTAAAAGTAGTCGATCTAATCCAGCCCTTCTTGAAAGGCGGAAAGATCGGCCTCTTCGGGGGCGCCGGAGTCGGCAAGACCGTCGTCATCATGGAACTGATCAACAACGTTGCCAAGCAACACGGTGGATTTTCCGTGTTCGCCGGGGTAGGTGAGCGCACCCGTGAAGGCAACGACCTCTGGCTGGAGATGACCGAGTCAGGAGTAATCAAACCCGGCAAGCCCGAAGAGTCCAAAGCCGCGTTGATCTACGGCCAGATGACCGAGCCCCCCGGCGCGCGTCTAAGAGTTGCCTTAACCGCGCTAACCGTAGCCGAATATTTCCGCGATGAAGAAGGCAGCGATACACTGTTATTCATCGACAACATTTTCCGCTTCACCCAAGCCGGCTCCGAAGTATCTGCCTTGTTAGGCCGCATGCCCAGCGCCGTTGGATATCAGCCCAACTTAGCTACGGAGATGGGTGAGTTGCAGGAGCGTATTACTTCTACTAAGAAGGGATCGGTAACTTCGGTGCAGGCGATTTATGTGCCGGCGGACGACTTGACGGATCCCGCGCCGGCTACTACGTTTGCTCACCTCGATGCGACGACTGTGCTTTCGCGTGCGCTGACGGAAATTGGAATTTATCCGGCGGTGGATCCGCTGGCTTCTACCTCGCGGATTCTCGATCCTCGAATTGTAGGACAGGACCATTACGATGTGGCACAGATGGTTAAAAAGACGCTGCAGACTTACAAAGACCTGCAGGACATCATCGCCATTCTGGGCATCGACGAACTGAGTGAAGATCAGAAGGTGACGGTGGCGCGAGCGCGCAAGATCCAGAAGTTCCTCTCGCAGCCGTTCTTTGTGGCCGAGCAGTTCACCGGTACTCCGGGACGCTATGTGAAGATCGCCGATACGGTGAAAGGCTTCCGCGGCATCGTGGAAGGGAAGTATGACGACATTCCCGAGCAGGCCTTCTACATGAAGGGAACGATCGACGAAGTGCTGGAGACGGCGGAGAAGATGAAAGGCGCGGCAGCCGCGTAAAAGCAGCCGTTAGCATTTAGCACTTAGCTTGGATCTGCAGGCCCTTGCGAACTGAGTGCTAGCGGCTGAATGCTAAGTGTCTTACTGAGAACTGGGAACCGAGAACTGTGACTAACACGTTCCAACTCGAAATCGTCACTCCCTCCAGGCTCCTGGTAAAGGACGCGGCGGAGGAAGCGCAGATCCCGGGGTTGAGCGGGTATCTGGGGATTCTTCCCGGACACGCTCCTCTGCTTACCGAGCTTGGAGTCGGTGCGATCACTTACAAGGCGAATGGCGCGTCGCACACGCTGTCGCTGGCGTGGGGATTTGCGGAAGTGCTGCCGGACAAGGTAACGATCCTGGCGGAAGCGGCGGAGCGGCCGCAGGAAATTGACGTAGAGCGCGCGCAAAAAGCCAAAGACCGGGCCGCGGAGCGCCTGAAGAGCAACGATCCTCAGGTGGACTACGCGCGGGCGGAAGACGCATTGCAGCGCGCGGAAACACGCTTGAACATTGCCAAAGAAAAGTAGCCAGCCTCTGCTTTCTTACCCTTGTTTTCTTACTCTGGAGATGGCCTCGCGGGCTTCCTTGTCAGCGGTGCGACGGCGCTCGGTCTCGCGCTTGTCCCATTGTTGTTTGCCCTTGGCCAGGGCGAGTTCAACTTTGATTTTTCCATTCTTGAAATACATGCGAGTCGGGATCAGAGTGAGTCCCTTCTGCTGGGTCTTGCCAATGAGCTTCCGAATTTCTTCTTTGTGAAGCAGAAGTTTCCGCGTGCGGAGGGCGGCATGATTGGCGTAGTTGCCGTGCTCGTAGGGGCCGATATGGCAGTTGAGCAGCCAGAGTTCGCCGTCCTTGATCAGCCCGTAGGCGTCCTTGAGGTTGGTCTTGCCGGTGCGAACTGACTTTACCTCGGTTCCGGTGAGAACCACTCCGGCTTCGAATTTTTCGAGCAAGAAGTAGTTGTGGCTCGCGTTCCTGTTTACAGCGGCGTCTTTCTCGCCGGAGGCGGTGGGCTGCCGGCGAGGATTCTTCTCCCGATCGGGCTGGGTCTGGTGAGTAGTCTGCTTGGCCATTGCTGAAAGAACCTGAACAGAAAGTATCACAGGGGGCAGGAGGAAGGTCTCAGGCGGAAGGTCTCAGGTCTCAGGAAACGCCAAAGCACAGTTGCCTTTTGAGATCCGGGGTTTTTCCTGAGACCTAAGACCTGACGCCTGAGACCTGCGGTCTTAGGGACAGGTACTAATGAGTGTAAACATCGCCCTAGCAATCACTTCGGGTGCAAGTTGATGCGATGCTATAATCCGATTTTCCGGTACTTTTTGCGCGTGACCGCCGCCTGGGATGCCGGCCTGCTGGCTTTTTCGGGTGGTTGGGTGAGTCTTGGCCGGTGCCGCTGCCGGCGAGAGAGACTTTCATGAGGACTGCTTGATGAGACGCCTGATCCTTCCGGCTCTGGTTGTTCTGCTGCTCTGCCTGAGGCCTCCCGTTTTTTCCAAGTCGAATGATTCTGCCAAGGCGCTCTACGAGAAAGGCGCCGACGCCGAAGCGCGGCAGAACTATGAGCAGGCCTTCGACTATTTTAAGCAGGCCTACAATCTAAAACCGAAAGACCTGAGATATCGAACTGCGTTCGAGCGCAACCGCTTCCTGGCGGCTTCGTCGCACGTGCATCGCGGGCAGATTCTGCGCGACGCGGGCAAGCTCGATGAGGCGCTGGCGGAATTCCAGAAGGGATTGGAGACGGATCCTTCTTCGTTCATCGCGCAACAGGAACTGAAGCGCACCCAGCAGATGATTAAGGAGGCGGAGAATCCGCAGCCGCAGGCTTCACTTCCGGGCACGACAGCGTTGCGCAGACGGTTGGAATCGGCGCAGGGCCCGGTGGAACTGGCTCCGATCTCGAACGTGCCCATCACGCTCAAGGTCACGGAGAAATCCAACGTGATCTACGAGACGGTGGGCAAGTTGGCTGGTGTCAACGTGCTTTTCGATCCCGATTACACGGCACGCCAGGTGCGCATCGAACTGAACGGCGTGACGCTGGAAGACGCGCTGGAAATCATTTCGTTTGAGACCAAAACCTTTTGGCGTCCGGTGACGCCCAACACGATTTTTGTTGCGCAAGACAATCCTGCGAAGCGGAAAGAGCTGGAACAAAACGTCATCAAAACCTTTTATCTTTCCAACCTGTCCCAGCCTACCGAATTGCAGGATGTAGTGAACGCCATGCGTACCATCCTCGAGGTGAGCCGAATTCAGCAGCTGCCCTCACAGGGAGCGATCGTGGTGCGCGGCACGCCCGATCAGATGGCATTGGCGCAGAAACTGGTCGACGATCTCGACAAGGCGAAACCTGAGGTGCTGATTGAAGTGGCGGTAATGCAGGTGAGCCGCTCCAAGATGCACACTCTGGGAGTCAGCCCTCCGACCAGCGTCACGGTGGCACTGCAGAATAACGTTAACACCGGCACGACCACCGGGACCACTGGGACCACCGGCACGACCACAACTTCTTCGTCATCAACGACCGGTATCAACCTGAATACGATCGCCAATCTGAATGCCACCGACTTCCAGGTGACGATTCCACCGGCAACGGCGACGGCGTTATTGAGCGACAGCAACACCAAGATCATCCAGAATCCGCAGATCCGCGCGCTCGACGGGCAGAAGGCTACATTGAAGATCGGCGATCGCGTGCCGGTGGCGACCGGATCGTTCCAGCCGGGTATTGGCGGAGTTGGTATCAATCCGCTGGTAAATACTCAATTTCAATACCTAGATGTCGGCGTGAACATCGACATCACGCCGCGGGTGCATGCGGGGCGGGAGATTTCGCTGAAGATGACGCTGGACGTTTCGGCGGTGACTTCGCACGTGAGCATCGGTGGCATCGACCAGCCGGTGATCGGGCAGCGCAAGATCGAACACGAAATCCGCCTGAAGGATGGCGAGGTCAACCTGCTGGGAGGCATGCTGGAGGATACGCAGACGAAGGCTCTGAGCGGTATTCCCGGGCTGGCTTCGATCCCGATCCTGAAATATCTCTTTTCGCAGAGCAACAGCGAGCATTCGGAAAACGAAATTGTGTTCGTCCTGGTGCCGCATATTATCCGCGGGCCTGACGTTTCCCATGGCAATGTCGACATGATCGACGTGGGTACGGCCAATGCGCTGGAGCTGAGACGAACCAGCAGCAAGCCGGCGCCGGCGGCGAGTGCGGTTGCCCCGGCTTCTCCGGGAGCGGCTGTCGCCGCCCCGCCGCCGCAGACGCCAACTCCGCAGAATCAGGCTCCGCAAAATCAGGTGCCGCAAACTCAGGCTGGCGCGGGCGCTGGAACCTTCCTGTTTGATCCGCCTGCCGTGACCCAGGCCAAGGGGTCGACCTTCACGGTGAATGTCATGCTTTCGGGCGGGCAGAACGTGTACTCGGTGCCCGTGCAACTCAACTACGATCCCAATCAGCTGCAGGTGGTCAACGTTTCGAACGGC
>WNFA01003346.1_pt1 | contig 13303 bp, 11 predicted proteins | sample 5400481 | NCBI WGS metagenome assembly WNFA01 (sample SAMN13153340, study PRJNA577476) | soil metagenome | isolation source: 120 cm saprolite under Douglas fir tree site 2 hole 1 replicate 2 | place: USA:California | collected 2015-04-18 | reverse complement strand
GGGCCGGCCGGTGCGACAGCGGCGGGCTATCCCGAACGCCCTGTCAAGATCATCGTGCCGTTCGCGCCGGCCGGGCCGACCGATATCATGGCGCGTATTCTTGTCGCGCATCTCGCCGACGCCATCGGCGGCACGCTGATCGTCGAAAACAAGCCCGGCGCCGGCGGCAATATCGGGATCGGCGCTGCGGCACACGCCGAGCCGGACGGCCACACGCTGCTGATCACGTCGAGCGCCTACGTCGTCAATCCCGGTCTCTACGCCAAAATCCCCTACGATCCCTACACGGATTTCGCGCCGATCGCCGAACTCGGAACTTCGCCAAACGTAATTCTGGTCGATCCGAAGCTCGGCGTGAATTCGATTCCCGACCTGATCGCGCGTGCCAAGGCCAATCCCGACGAGCTCAATTATGCGAGCCCCGGTATCGGCACGACGCCGCATCTGTCCGGCGAACTGTTCAAGATCGTCGGCCGGATCCAGATCACGCATGTGCCATTCTCCGGCGCAGGCCCGGCGATCCAGGCCGTGCTCAGCGGCACCACGCAAATTGCCCTCGCGGCCCTGCCGCCGGCACGTCCGCATATCGAATCCGGCGCCTTGAAGGCGCTTGCCGTCACCGGCGCCCATCGCTGGTTCGATTTGCCTGATGTGCCGACGATGGTCGAACTCGGCTACACCGATTTTATCTCCGACACGTTCCAGGGCTTTCTGGCACCTGCGAAAACGCCGCCTGCCATCGTCGATCTGCTATCGACCAAGTCGATCGAAATTTTGAAGACGCCTGCTATCGCGGAGCAATTGCGCAACAATGGCTTCGAGGTCATCGCCAACGGGCCCGACGGCATGCGCAAGCGCATCGCCGACGAGGTGCCGAAATGGCGTGACATCGTCGCCAAGGCCGGCATCAAGCCCGTCTGATCAACATTCAGCGGGCTCGATGCGGGGTCTTCTTCAGCTTCGATCCGGCCGCGGAACGTCGATGCCATGGGCCGAATATTCACTGATCTTGTTCCGCAACGTGCGAACGGACATGCCGAGCACACGCGCCGACGCGGTACGATTTCCACGGGTGCTGGCAAGTGTCTCGATCACGAGATCGCGTTCGACATCTCTGACAGGTAAGCCGACCAGCCATCGCGTCAGACGGCGTCGCGAGGCATCAGATATCGGCAAATCGGGGGACGGCCGCAGCATGCGAGATACTCCACTGTACAAACGATTCTCAACCCCGCCCCAGAGGACAAGAACGAGGTTAACGAATTCTTAACGGGATCTTTAAATTTGGAATCGGACAAACCGGCGGGCGCCGTATGTCGGCCACATTCCTGAAGAGGCAGAGCCGGCCGATTCGCCGATTCAGCGTCGACCAGATTCGAGCAGGCGATCAACCGGGGTTCTTCAACACCACACCAACTAGAGTCGCGCCTTGGGCGACAGCGGGATTCGAAAAATCCTGAAGCCGGCGATATCGGGAAATGCTTCCGCCGCTTCCGCCGATACCAACGTCAAAACCGCAGCCGGCACCTCGCCACCGATCAACCGATCGATCGCTTTCGCCTCACCTTTGCTTAGTTGGACTTCAGCCGCCCCCGCCGCCACGATCCCGGTCCTGACATTGCCGTTGGACGCTGATGGCTCGCCATCTATCGCAATGTTTTTATTGGCCAGATCGGATACCGATCTGATTTCCGGGCGCGCCATGACGAGGGCAACCAGAAAATCAGGATCGATCGCCGAGACGGATGCGGTCATGTCGGCATCGCCGGGCGACACGGTTTCCTGATGATCGGCACGGTCGCTATTATCAACTTCCGGTTCCGGCGCCAAAACCGCGGCGGCGACCGTCAATCGCTCCGCGACCGCCGTAGCGGCCATCACCAGGTCCCGTGGTGTTCGCGTCGTGGAAGCGGCAGCCGCATCAGCCGTGGGATGCGAATCCGCGATCCTTGTTTGCGCAGGTTCGGAAGTGTTGGCGGCGCTGGCCGCGGGCTGCGGATCCACGTTCTTTGCTTGCGTGGGTTTGGAATCGGCAGCGAGACCCGCCAGCCTCGCGTGCGGCATTTCGTTGGAATTTGGTGCGGCCTGTCTGGAATTTGCTGCGCCCTGTCTCACGACACGAGCATGCGCCGCGGGCTTCGCTCTTTGTCCGCGGATCGCTATCTCGCGGTGGACCAAAGCTTTCGGCAGAACCTGCGGAGGTTGCCCAGCTGCGCGCTGCGCCTGTATCGACAACGATTGCCGGGACCACGCCATATAGGACTGGCAAAGGCTGTTACATGGCAATCCGTCGACATACACGATGTCAGGTGGATCCAGCGGCGTGGCTTCCGAATTTCCCGCAGAACCGAGAAACAAAACGCAGGACAGCAATACCCATTTCCTCATCATGACTACTCCATTTGGGCGCGCAGATGTTTGGGGCGCCGAATATTCGATGGAGGCTCACGCACGACGGAACAATCACGGTCCGTGCGGCCCTAAAAAATCTAATAAAGGCCGGTTAGCTCACGATTCCGACGAAAAAACGGCCGGGTCTTGCATCGGTATTTCTGAACCGCGTTTTGCCGGAAAGATGCATTCTCGATCGTCAGAAGGCCTGCGTAACGAGCACTCAACCACGCGAGCTCCGATCACAACTGCAGCACGGATGATGGTACTACCGTGAGAGATTTTCTTCGCCGCGTCTCTCGCGTGCGCAACTTCAGGTGTCGCGCACCTACTCGACCACTATGGCGCGCCCTGAAAAATCGCTCGCACTGGATCGAGGTCAGCCCAGCCGCCAGCCGACCTCGGCGGCAAAGCTCTGGTAGAACTCAGGCTCGTAAGCGCGCTCCGGTGTTTGCCGGACGCGCTCATCGAGGCGGTGGGCGTCCTCGCCAACCAGAATGCGCCAGCGCTCGGCCTTGACGCCATCGAGAATGATCTTCGCGGCAGCAGCCGCAGTGGTCGGCGCATCCTCGCGAAAACTGCGGGCGCGCTCGGCCGCGGCGGCCTGCACATCCTCATCCGACATCATTGATGCGTCGATGCCGGCCGTGGTGAGGCGGACGCGGGTCTGCGCGATTTCGTTCTCGTTCAGGCGCTCGGAATCGGTGCCGCTCTGTACTTTTCGCGAATTCGAAACGATCGAGGTTCCGATATGGCCGGGCATGACCACGGAGCACTTGATGTGCGGCGCGTTGAGCCGGAGATCGTTGATCAGCGCTTCGGTAAATCCCTTCACCGCGAATTTGGCGGCACTATAGGCGGTGTGCGATACGCCAGGTCCGACGGAAGCCCAGAACCCGTTGACGCTGGAGGTATTGACGATGTGGCCCTCGTCGGCCTTTTGCAGCAGCGGCAGAAAGGTGCGGACGCCGAGATAGACGCCGCCCCAGCAGATGTTGAAGGTCTTTTCCCACCGCTCACGCGTATTGGTGAACAGGCTGCCGCCGCCGCCGATACCGGCGTTGTTGAACAACAGATGGATCCTGTCGGTGGCCTGCTGCTCGACGAGTTCATCGCGGAAGCGCAGCAACTGGTCCTCCATGGAAACGTCGGCGATGTGGGTGGTGATGCGCAGGCCCTGCGGCAGCCTTTCCACCTCGCACAGCCGCTTGGTTTCCGCCATCGCGCTCGCCGACACATCGCACATCGCGACATTGCAGCCCTCGGCGACCAGCTGGCGCGCGAGTTCGCGGCCCATGCCCGTGCCGCCCCCGGTGATGACAGCGGTCTTTCCGGCAAAATCTTTCATTGGGGGGATCGCTGACCTTTCCGGTTCTGATTTGCGTGATTTGGTCGGAGCGAGAGGATTTTGAACCTCCACCCAAGCCTCCCGGACGTTGAAACTGGCGTCTCACGTTTGTTTCAGACTAGTGCACAAGCCACAGTGCAACTCAAATACTTTTTTCTTCCTGTGTTTTCGCGGGAGTGCGGCGGGTTTCGCAATTCAATCATGAAGGCCGTGAGGCCGCAGCGATAACCCATTGGAGGTTGAGAAGCCGCCGCTAGCGCATTGAACCCGCGGCGCTTGTTTCAGGCACGCTCGACGGGGTTTTGCTGACCGCAGCGATCGCGATATTTCTCCTGATCGCGTTCTTCCGATGGAAACGCCGGGCTTTATTCCGCGGCGACGCCGGGCTCCTCGAACTCCACCACGATCGAAACGCGCGGCACATGCTTGCTGCCGATACGCGTGAGCAAGGTCTGCGGCTCACGCTTCACTCCATGAATCTTGATGACCTTCAAGGCGGGATTTTGCGAGAGCCACAGGTCTCTCTGTATTTCAACATCCCGCTTGTCGGTGCCCAGAATAAGATGCTCTTTCACGAGATTACCCAGACGTTCCATCGACTCGCACTCTCAAAATGACGCCGGTGTTTCATTACGCGTGCTCTAGATGAGCTGATTTGGCACATGTGGAAGGGTCTTCGCATGTTCCGGAAGCTAATCGCAAGAACCATGCCAAGCCGGCGCAAGCCTTGGGAGGCTCGCGCGTCGCGCATTCCGCGCGGGATGAAGGGTGACGGCCGCCGTCAGAAAAATCCCGCACTCATGTCCAGGCCGCGCGTGGCCAGCAGCAAAGATACCAACAGGCCAACCCCGCAAAACATGGCGATGGTCTTGAGAATTTCGACGTCAATCCGACTCTTGGGAAACACGCGCAAGAGAACTTTTGCCAGAGCAGCCATTTTGCGACCTCCAAGCTCGACCCCAGGGATGAGGCCAGTTGGAGCGTTGGTAGCTCAGCCGGCGCGCCGCGCATGTGAGTAAGGTCACACTAACGAATTACCCCGGCGGGAATGGTTCCAGTGCCAGCGGGCCAGTCGCACATTCTTTTTATTCGGAGAGTGAGCAATATTGATCACGGAGTAAGAAGCCGGTTGAAGCAGGATCTAGCGATCACCGCTCCGCCCTTGGCATTTATCGGTGACAGAGAGTTTGGTAACGCTCCCGGGCGTGTGTCATGACCCAACTGACCCTCGTTCCATTCAGATGCCGATTTGAAACGGCGTCGGCTGACGTAACGGCCAGCGGATCGCAAGGCGAGTTTTGCGCTTTTGAGTTTCCTGGCTGCGAGGGGTGCCGATACGATCTGCACGCCATCAAAACGGCAGCCTTCGGAGACCCGGTGAAGTCGACCGCTTGGCGCGGATGGATCGCAGGCGCGTCCCGCCCCACAAAATAGTTTTCGCACCATGAGGGAGGGCCGCTATGGAGAAGTTCATTCACCGGGAAAATCCGGCGCTCTTCAAAAAACGCCTCGCGGACGTTCGCGATGAGTCCGAGCGCCAGGTGCTCTTGAAGTTATTGGCGCAGGAAGACGCTAAAGACTCGCCTCGGCCGCCGAGGTTAAAATCATGAACCGCAGGGGTATTGAATTCACCCTGGCGCAGGTTGAGCCCGGTCTGTGGCGATGGCGATTCCAGATCGGCGACAAGGTTACGACCGGCAACACCAAAGCTAACCTCATGGGCTTGGCTACCCGCAGAGTTCAGCAGAGAATTGATATCGAGCTAAAAAAAGCCGTCCGACCGGGCTTCTGGCAGCCCAACAGCGCGAGCCCGCCCGATGCTCCCTAAAGCCACGCCGTCCCCGAAAAAGAGCGCATTGTCCGTTTGACGTGCGTCCGATACGCGATTGCGCGGCGATCGCCTAACGGATGCCCACAAAGGCTTGCGCTCTTGGTACCTGCACGAGGTGAGGCGTTTACACTCCTCGGGGCGCGCCGGTCACTTCGCGGCAAGCGAGCGGCGCGAGGTCATCAAAATGATGGCGGCAATGCGGAAAGTCTGCCACAATGTTAAATGGGGCGGCGCAATATGATGGCCTTGCTTCTAGCTCTCGGCCTGCTGGCTGTTGTTCTTTACATGCCCGCCATGGTCGCAATCGACTACCACGGGCGGCCGCGCGCTTGAGGGGTACTGTGGACACGGATATCTACGCGTTCATTGTCACGGTGGCAGCGTGGCTGGTGGTCTTTATTCTGGGGTATTTTCAGCGGCGGGCTACCGCTTCCGGTCCCAGCCGCGGTTGGCGTGCTTGGCTCTCACACGCTGCTGCCGCCGTAAAGTTCCCGATCTTATATTTGGTTTCGCGGGGTAAGTTGGTCGGAGCGAGAGGATTTGAACCTCCGACCCCTAGTCTCCCAGACTGAATTTTGTGAGTTTTGGCGGACTACACGAGATCTCGTGAGACTAAGTTTCCCTTTATTTTCAAGGGCTCCACCGTCTCATGGTGACCGGGTGGATCTCAGGCTATCACGGCATTTCCTTCCCCCGGGGGAAGGCGATACAAGGGATCGATATAAGGGATTCCAGGTCTCTCGTTCAGTGTTCCCGTGTCATGCCGAAGTTGACCGATAGCTCAATCAAAGCGGCGAAGTGCCCGCCCGACAAGGATCGATTGGAGCTGTCCGACGCCGCCTGCCCAGGGCTCATTCTGCGTGTCACAAAGGCGGGTTCCAAGACGTTCTCGCTCAAATACTGGTCGCCGCTGGGCAAGACGGTGGCGCTCACACTGGGCTCCTATCCGGATCTCGAGCTAGCCGCCGCTAGGTCCAAGGTGGCTGACCACCGCAAGACGATCGCGGCCGACGAGGACCCTCGCCGGTTCCAACGCGAGGAGCGGAAGAAGGCCGCTCGGGAGCAAGAGCTCTCGTTCGACAAGTTCGCTGACAGATACATCGATGAATACGCCAAGCTGAACAAGAAATCCTGGAAGAACGACGTCGGCTATCTGAAGCGCCCGCGCGAAGAGTGGGGCCGGCTGCCGGCGGCCTCGATCACCGATGACGACGTAGCTGATCTACTCGACACGATCGCCGAGAATGCGCCGGTGTCGGCCAACAGGACGCAATCGATCCTTCACAAGATGTTCAAATGGGGGATGCAGCCAGGCAGGAAATACGTCCCGTCGAACCCGCTGGCCGGAGTGGAGCGCCGCGGCGGCAAAGAGAAGAAGCGTGATCGGGTGCTCAGTGACGATGAAATCCGAACCCTGTGGTGGGGTCTCGATAGAGACGGCGTGCCGGCCGAGCGACACGTCTGCCTGGCCATCAGGATGATCCTGACAACCATGGTCCGCCCCTATCAGGCCGCCGGCGCCCAGATCTGCGAGTTCGCCGATCTCGGGACAGCCAGCGCGCTCTACGACATGCCGCCAGGTCGCGTGAAGAAAGACCGCGCTGTCATTGTGCCGTTGTCCGACTTTGCCTGCACGATCATCGACGAGGCGATCCAGGACAAAGCGCAGAAGGTGCTCTTCCCGTCGAAATTCGACGAGACCGGCAGCACCTCGATCGCCCGCGCGTCTATTAGCCAGGCGCTGAACGGGAAAAAGAGTGGCAAAAAGGTCGACGGCAAGACCGAGGATCGCATTGGGATCCGAGAGTTCCTGGGCATGGCGCACTTCACAGCCCATGATCTGCGCCGGACCGCGGCGACGATTGGTCGACGCGCTGGCGCTCCACGGCCCGACGTCAAGGCGCTGCTCGACCATCTTCAGGGCGACGTAACCGATGTCTACGACAAATACGACATGCTGCCGGAAAAGCGGCGGGTCGTGGATATTCTAGCGGCCGAACTTCGTCGGATCATTGGTTCTAGTCCTTCAACTCCCGACTGATCTCGCGCTGATCTCGTGCGTTTTCAGATGTCCGGCAGCTCTTCCGGCGTGAACACACACGGCTCGCTAAGTATTCGGACATGATCGAAAGCCGCCATGCGCATGAGCTTGTCAATGTCCACGTCAGCCATTGCGCTGAAGCCCTGCCTCCGGCGACACCCAGCGGCCTGAATGATGAGAATGGTGCGCTCGGAGCGCAGTCAACTCGCCGCCATAGACTTGATTTCATTTAATTTTTTTGACTTCACAGAATCGATGTATCCCAGTCTGTGTCTCAGATTGTATCCCAGATCTACGAAGATCGTTGCGGACAAATTGGAGGGCGAGCGAAGACTGCGCACGTGGAGCCTCGTTCGAAGGGGTTATCAGCGCCGCTTTTTACTCGTCCCTGCAAGATCCTCGGCATTGAAAATTTGCATTTCCACGACCTGAGACACGACGGTGTTTCGCGGCTGTTCGAAATCGGAAAAACCATACCGCAGGCCGCTAGCGTTTCGGGTCATAGAAGCTGGAGCAGCATGAAGCGCTGTAGCCACCTCCGTCAATTGCTTGTCCATCTGGGCCGGAAATGAGCAATTCATATCCCACCATCATTGACCCCAAACTTGATGCGATGGCGTCGGTCATGACGGGAAAGGCTTCATGTGGCGCGGACGTGCGATCAAGCAATGGACGAGCGCAAGCCCGACGAGAATCAACTAGACGGACTCGATTCCGGAATAATTTCAAGCATTGAACATTCACCGCCGATCCGACAGCATTTTGCTGTTGAGCAAGGGGTGATTCTCATGATCAGCAAAGCGGGCCTATCGGAAACGCTGATGTGGCGCGCACGCGCGGGACAGGCCCGCCGAGTTGCCAGCATGTTGTCTCCACGAGACGCTGCGCTCGTTGAAGCCTACGCCAGAGAATGTGATGACAGTGCCCGCGCAGCCTCTATCGAAGGCGCTAGGGTCGATACGCGTCGATCGGTCGAGATCCAACGTAGGGACGACCGAAGCTTTAGGGCGCCAGCCAAAAGTCGTCAGCCAAATCAAGCCGCATGAGCACGCGGCTCTAGTCGGGGGACCGCCCTCTTTTCTTATCGACGCCACGCTTGGGCACAGACGCCGTTGTGCTAGATATCGGGGGACCGATCAGGATCAACTGCAGATTCAAATCAAGGACCTGCGACTATCTGGGAATTACTCTTCGAGACAGCCGCCTGAATCCAGCGACTGCAGCTATCGCTGGTGCCCGAGGCCAATACCCATGCTGCGGGCTTTCGCGCGCAGTGCGCCTTCGGTGCGCTTCGTAAGCTTGGCGATTTTCTTGACCGGCGTCCGCGCCTTCGAATGCGCGCGCAATTCTTTCTCTTCGGCCTTGGTGTACTCACGGCGAACGCGTTTCTTCACCCTCTTAGCCACAACATGCTCCTGATTTTGGAAAGCGCCCTTCTAACATCATGGCGCAATTTGTCTATTATCGATTTAGCAAAGTAACCGTGCTATCCGCATCGGCCCGATCGTACTCGATAACGTCGCGCAGACGATCGGCAACATTGTGTATTTGGGGCTCTCCCTCATCCAGCAGGCGTCTTCCTGTTCGGCCTCCGCCGGAAGATCTGGCTCAACCGCGTTAGCACCTACCCGATCCCGCCGGCCAACCTACCCAGTAAAACCCTCTCCATCGCACTTAAAATTGTCGCTTCAGCTCCTTCAGTAGCTTTTGCGTATATTGGGTCATTCCCGAATCGGTTACCCTCACATTCTCATTCTAGGAGGGCGCTATGGAAGACGAAAAGCCAGGGCTTGAGCAGATGACCGACATGATGGCCGAAGCGGCTCATGTTACCAAAGAGGCCGCCAAAAAGGTCGTGAAGAAGGTCAAAAAGGTCGCCAAGAAAGTTATGCCGAAGAAGTCCGCGAAGAAAAAGGCCGTGAAAAAGACTACGAAGAAAAAGAAGAAGTCCAAACGCTAGATCGGCTCGTCGGATTGCAACTATGCTCTCTCCACGTGATGCTCGGTTGGGACGCATATGCTGTGGAATGCGAAGATTAAGCCCGAGGGTTTATGTGAGGGCGTCCGACCGAGTTCTTCGGCAAGTTTGCACCGTGTAGTCAATCTGATCTTTAAGCCCATTCGACGCGTATCACCGAAACGAGCTGCATAGTTCTTTCTGTCCGAGGGGCACTAACTCGGTTCGTCGAGCCCATGGCGCCCGCGTCCCGAACGCAGTGAACATCCTTTAAGTTATTGATTTTTCTTGCGGTGACAGGTGCTTTCGCCACTTTTGTTCACGGTCGTTTCACCCAATTCATTGATTTCACCCAATTCATTGCGATTTCGTTGCGGCGTTCTCGGCATGGTCGGTTGACCGATTAGCAGTTTTGAACCGCCTAGACCTTCCATGTTGATTGGCTAGCTCGCCGCGCCGGAGCTCATCCAAGCTAGTTCGTCAGGTTCATGTTGGCTTCCGGGGATGGAATAACTCTTCGACGGACTGTTTCGGGTCCTTGATCCGAGAGCGGTCCTTACGATCGTTCTTCTGTGCTTCGAGCTTCTGCAGGAAGCGGAAACGTGGCGATTGGGTCGCGTGCCCCGATCGGCCGTGCTTGGTCATGCCGAAACCCTTTTGGCCGCCATGCGTCATTTGATCATCAACGAAAGCTGTGGGGCTCATTTCTTGCGCCCGGGAGCCGCCACCGGGACCAAGCTTCATGCGGTTCGCCGAAACCACGATCAGAGAGAAAAGATAGTCCTGATCGTCAAAAGGCGCGAGGCTGGGACGGTCGGAATTGCGAGAGCAGAATGCCGCAGGGCGGCACGCTGCGGGCGGCCGGACCACGAAGCGCGCCGTCCATCGCAAAATCAAGCACTTACAGCTGATCGCGGGAACGCCATTCCGACACGCTGAGTCAGCGGTTGTTGCGACGAGTGGGCAACCAGAGCTCGAACCTGGGATCCGCTGAATTAAGAGGCTTGTGTTTTTATCGCGTTATCAATGCCCATTCCGACAAACGTGCGGTTCGGTCTACACTGAAAGGCCAAAAGGTTTTCCCTTTGTCGAGAATTTGCAATCGTGGCGTTTCATTCTGACAAGAATCAAACCGCGGCGGCTCCATCCATGCGTCACGCCGCCGGCTTTGCTGGCTGCACGGTCGAGCGAATCGCGGGGAATTGATCGGCGGTCAGCGTCTCCTGCGCGAGCAGCAGGCGGGCGCCTTCGTCAAGATCAGCGTGGCGCGCGCCCAGGATGTCGGCCGCCCGGCCGAAGGCTTTCGCCACCAGGTCGCGCACCGCGACGTCGATCTCGCGCTCGGTCGTCTCCGAGGCGTCGACGCGGTTGACGGTCGTCCCGGCCAGGAACGGCTGGGGCGGCGGTGCGTAGGTGCGTTGTCCGACCGTCTCATTCATGCCATAGCGCGTGACCATTTCCATGGCGATCTGGGTCGCCCGCTGCAGGTCGTCGGAAGCGCCGGTCGACACCTCGCCGTCGAAGATCAGCGCTTCCGCGGCGCGTCCGCCCATCAGCACGGCGATGCGGTTTTCGAGCTCCTGGCGCGACAGCAGAAAGCGATCCTCGGTCGGCCGCTGCATCGTATAGCCAAGCGCGCCGACGCCGCGCGGAATGATCGAGACCTTGTGGACCGGATCGACGCCCGGCAGGGTCGCGGCGACCAGCGCATGGCCCATCTCGTGATGGGCGACGCGGCTGCGTTCCGCCGGGCCGAGGACGCGACTCTTCTTTTCAAGCCCCGCGACGATGCGTTCGATCGCCGCGGTGAAATCGTCGAGCGTCACCGCGTCGCCCTTGCGCCGCGTCGCCATGATGGCGGCCTCGTTGATCAGGTTGGCGAGATCGGCGCCGGTGAAGCCGGTCGTCAACCCGGCGATCTGGTCGAGATCGACGCCGTCCGCGACGCGAACCTTGGCAGCATGAACCTTCAGGATTTCCAGCCGCCCCGAGCGGTCCGGCCGGTCGACCAGCACCTGGCGGTCGAAGCGCCCGGGCCGCAGCAGGGCCGGATCGAGCACCTCCGGGCGGTTGGTGGCGCCGAGCAGGATCACGCCGGTGCTCGGATCGAAACCGTCGAGCTCGGCGAGCAGCTGGTTGAGCGTCTGCTCCTTCTCGTCGTAGCCGCCGTACGCGCCGGGCATGCGGCTTCGCCCCAGTGCGTCGAGCTCGTCGATGAAGATGATGCAGGGGGCCGCCTTCCGCGCCTGCTCGAACAGGTCGCGGACGCGCGCGGCGCCGACGCCGACGAACATCTCGACGAACTGGGCGCCCGAGATCGAGAAATACGGCACGCCCGCCTCGCCGGCGACCGCGCGCGCCAGCAGCGTCTTTCCGGTGCCCGGCGGCCCGATCAGCAGCACGCCCTTGGGGATGCGGGCGCCCAGCCGGCCGAACGATTTCGGATCGCGCAGGAAGGCGACCACCTCCTGCAGCTCGTATTTCGCCTCGTCGACGCCGGCGACGTCCCGGAACGTCACCTTGGTGTCGGTCTCGACATAGACCTTGGCGCGCGATTTTCCGATCGCCATCAGGCCGCCGAACCCCTGGCGCTCCGCCATGTGGCGGATGCCGTAAGTCCAGATCAGGTAGAAGATGAAGATCGGCAGTACCCAGGACAAGATCGTTGAGAGGAAACTGCTCGACGGTGCGCCCGTGATGGTGACGCCATGTTCCTTCAGCTTGTCGGCCAGCCCGGGATCGACACGGACCGTGTGGAACAGCTTCCGCCCGTCGGGAAACGGCTCCTTCAGTGTGCCCTCGATGGTCTCGGTGCCGACCAGGACTTCGGAGATTTTGTTCTCTGCGAGCAGCTGCTCGAACTGACTGTACGGAATGGTCTCGACCTGGGTGAAGCTCAGCCACAGGGACTGGATCAGCATCACGCCAAGGAAGGCCGCAAAGATGTACCAGGTGGCGAACTGGTGCTTGCGCTCCTCTGGCTCCTTGGGCGGCTTCTTAGCTTTCGGCTCTACCGCCGTGTCGCGGTTGTTGCCAAAGCCGAGAAACTGCAGGAAGCGCCAACCGGGCGCCGGTTCGATGTCCTTGGTCGTCTTGTCGAGCATGTCGGTCTCCTGTGCTGGCGCAGCCTGGGCAACTATCGAGGATGCAGGCTGCCCCGTGCTCGATATTCTGGATGCCGGCCGGCAAAGCTAAACCATATATCCGATGTCTGACGCACCGGTCGGATAAGCAAACATAGTCGTCTGCAGATCCCTCGCGGTTAGATCATGCCGGATTGCGAGCGCAAAGAGATTGATTACCTCGTCGGCGTGGGGACCGACGATATGCGCGCCGAGGATCTGACCCGTTCCCTCTTCGACCAACGTTTTATAGCCATACACCCGCTCCGCGAGACGGCGGGCGGTAAACCAATTTGGCGTGTTCTCCGACTTGACTTTGAACTTCAATCCTTGCTGCTGCGCCTGGCTCTCGTTCAAACCCACGGAGGCAATTGGCGGCACCGTGAAAGCTACACTCGGGACCCCCCGATAATCTGGTTTATGACGGTTACCCTCCAGAATATTGCCAGCGACGACCTTACCGTCGTGGCCGGATACGGGCGTTAAGGGCGGCCCCATACTTGCGGCGTCGCCGGCTGCATAAACCAGAGGATTGGATACGCTCTGGAGATATTCATTCAGTTCGAGGCGGCCGTTGCCGACCGCGACGTGCCCCGTCGCTAAATCCAGCTCC
>WNFA01008524.1_pt1 | contig 13305 bp, 7 predicted proteins | sample 5400481 | NCBI WGS metagenome assembly WNFA01 (sample SAMN13153340, study PRJNA577476) | soil metagenome | isolation source: 120 cm saprolite under Douglas fir tree site 2 hole 1 replicate 2 | place: USA:California | collected 2015-04-18 | reverse complement strand
TCCAAGAGGCGCCCATTTATTCGCCCCATCTTTTCGGCGCCGGAGAAGGCCTTCCCGAATGGGAAGCGGCGTACAGTCGATTTGAGGCCTGGCTCCGAAAAACAATCCGAAAGGCCAGTGCGTACGATCTCGACATAGGTGGCTAACTGGAATCCATTCGATCGTCACATGCGCGCTACGACGCGGAGGAAGAGTTTCGCGTCGACTCACAAAAGTGCAAGCGAAACCGTCGAGCACCGTCCCTGCGAGTTCCGTGGTGGTGCGCACCATCCGGCCGAAGTACGTCCTCAAGGAAGAAGAAGCGGACGCACCCGAGGTGCTGCAAGCACCGGCGCCGGAGTTGCCAATTCCGCGTTCCATCCCGGGCCTGGCCTTCTTTCCGACACCATCGTCCGCCGATGGCAGGACCATATGCCGCTCCACCGGATGGAGCGGATGTACGGCCGCGAGGGATTGCCTTTGGCGCGCAGCACCATCTACGGCTGGCACCACTCGGAGCCTGCGGTCACAGATCCTGACGTGCCGGCGCAGTGCGCGTGTCGCAGACGAATGCAATCATGCCGCCCGTCACCGTTGAGGTCGCCGACTACTTCGTGGTTGATCAAGTCGAATTTACTCTTAGTGACTGACAACTTGACATCGCCCACAGTGACGCTACCAGTACGCTTCACTCTCCGTCGAAACGCCTAACGGACTCGAGGCCGATCCGTGAATCGTAGGACGGATGAAAGAGAACGTGTCCCGGATTAATGAACTGGCTCGCACGCGGCAGTAGGCAGGTTGCGCGGGGAGATCGACAACGGCCGCTGGTTCTAGCACCTGCTCGCTCGTGATTACATAGGGGAAACTGGCATGACGGATTTGCGCAGCCTCCAGACGTTGCTTCCACAAACCGGCGGCATCGTCACCATGACAGACTTCGACATCGTGATCGAAACCTGGCCTGTTGCCGTTGCGACCGCCAATACCGGCTCAAGCGCGGAGATGATTGCGAACATCAACACCGTCGACGGTCGCCTGCCGTCGACGCATCAGACTTGGCTCAAGGTGGCGCTCTGGGGTCCTCCGTTCCCGAATGACCCGGGTCCCGGACCCTATTGCAACTATGCGAGTAAGTTCTGTCTGGCGGTCGATAACGGCCGCCCGCTGGTCGACCTCTACTTCGATGGGATTACGGTGAGCTGGAAAGAGTGTGACGGCGCGAGCTTGGTCGACGGGGTTGCTCGTGGCATCTACCCGATTCCGGACGAGGCCATCACGCAGCCGAATTACATCCAGGGCGGTTACCCGGGCAGCGCGCCAGGAATGCCGATCGGGGACTGCCACATGAGTATCCTCAACATCCAGACGCGCAAGCTCTATGAGTTATGGAGCTTGTACTATCGAAACGGTCACTGGAACGCGGGTAGCGGGGCCATTTTCGACCTTACCCTCCCTCGCACCCACACTCGGCCGATCGGCTATTCGAGCGCGGACGCGAGCGGCCTGCCATGCGCGCCAGGTCATCCATTCTACGACGAGATTTTCGGCACGGGCGAAATCGGCCACGGGTTCGGCTGCACGCTCCCCGTCATCCGCTCGCAGGCCTTCCAGCCTCCCTTTGTTTGGCCGGCCAGCCACACCGATGGCCAGGGGACGCACCGAGAGTGCCCACCCATGGGCTCACGCCTCCGGCTCAAGAGCTTCGATGCCATCAAATCGATTGGTGGCCCTGACTTCCGGCTGCTCGACCCCTTCAAAGTGAAGTACCTGCGTGCCTGGCAGCGCTACGGTGGCATCGTCGTCGACACCGAAGGCCCGACAGCGGACTGGATCGGCCTAGGCGGCCAATACGACATCCGGTGGGGCGCGCTGCAGCCGTCCGGCGCTACGCTCGCGCAGGAGTGGTATTTGACGTTCGCAGGAGACACCAGCTTCGGGATGCCCCCGGGCTACAAGCTACTCGTCGACTATTTCGACGTGCTCGAGCTCGGGTACGGCCACCCCTAGCAGCCGTCGCCCGGATGGCCGCAAAAGCACCCATCCCAGTATGGATGCTCGAACATGCATTGCGCGGTCTGCCGATAGCACTCGGTCCAGTAGTGGAAGCAGACCCCGTCGTGGTCCCAGCGCACAATCCAGTCCAAAGCATATGCGCATTCTGCCGCGGTGTGCCAAAAGCGCGCGTCGGTATCGCAACCGCCGCCCTTGAAGTCCCCCTGCATCCAGAACCACAGCTCGTTGGACACCCGCTCGGTCCGCGGAATGTCGCGCCGCAGCGTGGTGCACAGCGCTTGGCACTCCATCGGATACGAGTCCGGGCATGTTGGGCCAGCGTTCGCACCCAATGCTCCCAGCAAACATAGCCTCGTCAGAATTGCCCCCATGTCGTTCTCCGAAACCCGGCCTACCACAATATGAGGACGAGGTAGATTTTCGCTAAGAGTGCTTGTTCACCATAGCACGGAAGACCAGTGCGTCACTGCAATAACGAGGGGGACATCGGTCTCCGATCGACTCTCCGCCACTCCAGGACCTTTCTTAGCTGCCTCCGGGCACATCAGCAACACGCACTTCGCGAGCATCTTTTAGGACCGGCGGGACGTTGCTAGATTGCAAACGATGCGTCTTTCGACAGCGACGCGCAACGCGGCGCTCACGCGGCTCGCCTATAACAATCACGTTGCGGGTGCTAGAAGCTAGAAGCTAGATGTTGAAACAGATTGGGAAGAGAGGAGACCCATGAGAGTGCTTTCAGCAATTCTCCTTCTATGTGGCGCCATTGCCTTCGCGCCGACTGTATCGTCCGCTCAGCCTGGCTGGTTCTGGCAAAACCCACTTCCGCAAGGCAACCATCTCTGGGGTGTGGCCACGCTAAATAAGCAAACTGTTATCGCAGTGGGCGAGAGCGGGACCGTTCTTCGCAGCGGAGACGCCGGCGAGAGCTGGACACTCCCGTCCAGCGGAACAACCAACCGTCTGTACGCGGTCTCGTTCGGGGATGGCAACACAGGCGTGGCAGTTGGCGAGTTGGGAACGATTCTCCGTACGTCGGACGGCGGAGAGTCTTGGACGTCGCAGCTCAGCGGCACAACCGAGTCCCTTTTTGCCGTCTCTTCGTTCGACAACACGGCGACGGCAGTGGGCCGCAACGGGACGATTCTGCGCACCAACGACGGCGGCGAGACTTGGACAGTCCAGTTGAGCGGCACCACGGATTTGCTCCGTGGAGTGTCCTTCGTAGATGCCCGCACGGGGACGGCCGTGAGTGACTTTGGGGGAACCATTCTGCGCACAACGGATGGCGGGGACACTTGGGTGCCGCAGTCGACGAGCGCCGGGCTCATGGCCGTCTCCTTCGTCGACGCAAAGACAGGGACGGTGGTAGGCCGCTACGGCAACATTTTCCACACCACAGATGGGGGAGAAACGTGGACGCGGCAATCCAGCGGGACAAGACTGGATCTCCACGCAGTTTCTTTTGCCGATGCGAACGTGGGGATCGCTGTTGGCGAAGCGGGATGCATTCTGCAGACGATCGACGGCGGGGACACCTGGATCCTGCAATCCCGCGGAACGGATTTCCCGCTCCGCGGAGTATCGTTCATCAAAGACTCTACGGCCACGGTAGTCGGCGACACTGGAACCATCCTGCGTACGGTCGACTCTGGAGCTACTTGGACGAGACAGTCCAGCGGCCACACGGATATCCTGTATGGAGTCTCGGTGGTGGACGCGAACACCGCGACGGTCGTGGGACGCCTTGGTTCGATTCTCCGCACCGTCAACGGCGGAAGCAGCTGGACATATGAACCCAGCGGGACGATCGCGCGGCTGTCCGGCGTCTCCTTCATCGACGCCAACACGGGATTTGTGGTGGGTGAAGGCGGAACGATTCTGGTCACCGCGGATGGTGGCGCTACGTGGACGGCGCAAGCCAGCGGGACGACGGCAGACTTGTCACAAGTCTCCTTCGTTGACGCGAACGTCGGGACAGCGGTCGGGCTATATGGAACGATTGTTTCCACCATCGATGGCACTACTTGGACGAGGCAGTTCAGCGGAACGAGCGATCATCTTTTTGGCGTCTCACTCGTAGATGCGAATACTGGCACAGCCGTCGGCTCGAATGGAATCATTCTTCGGACAACAGACGGAGGCGACACTTGGGTGAAGCAGTCGAGCGAGACCTTGCTTGGTGATGCCCTGTTTGACGTTTCCTTTGTTGATGCCAATGCCGGAATGGCGGTCGGCGATCGTGGGACTATCCTCACCACCACAAGTGGTGGCAGTACGTGGGTGGCGCGCTTCAGCGGCACAAGTGAGATTCTGCATGGCGTATCACTCGTGGACCGTAAAATTGGCATCGTCGTCGGCAGAAGCGGAACCATTCTCCGCACCACGGATGGCGGTGCTACGTGGAGACCACAGTTCACCGGGACATCTTTGACTCTCCTTAAGGTCGCCATCGCGGATGCTGAGATCGGCACGTCAGTGGGCGAGAACGGCACCATTCTGCATACCGTCACCGGCGGCAACTAAGGGGTGTCACATTAAATTTCTCGATCAGCGATCAGCGACCATCCGCAGTCTTATGATGATCCGCTCGACCGGTAGAGCCCAGTCACATCGAAACTCAGCCACGCGAGTTCGGATCCGAATGGCGCTCTGCTTTCGCGCCAACGCGAGTTTGCCAGCCGGCCCACCGGTTCGGAAGTTGGTACCAAATAGGCACCAAAACGTGCGATAATCGATGGACTTGCTGGCACCGAATGGACAGCACCCGCCTCTCCCCTTCCCTGAAATTCCAACGGTTTGGCACTCGGCAGCACGCAACGTCTGTCAATGGATTGAGCAAATTCCGCGCTCATAACCGATTGGTCCCAGGTTCGAATCCTGGAGGGCCCACTGTTTTTGCTTCGCGCGGCGTTGGAGCTGCGGGCGGGCGCGAATAGCGTCGCCGGCTCGAGTCGGCTGGAGCGGTGAGACTGTATCTTAAGACGTGAACGCGCCGAGACTATAGACGCGTGTTGTTGATCAGCACAGAGACGTTTTTGGAACCGGGTTGGCAACGGCCAGGTCCAACACTCCATCGCCCTTGAAGTCGCCCACCGCCACGGACCAAGGACCGCTACCAACGCCGAAGTTCCGCGCCGCCTCGAAGCCTCCATCCCCGTTTCCCAAGAGCACCGAGACGTAGGCGGGGGCCGGATAGTTCGGCCACGCGCCAACCGAGTTTGCTCGAGCAGCAACAGTGGTTGCCCATGAAACGAATTGAGTTCCCGATCCGCAGGCTCTCCAGTCTTCCGCTCTTCGCCAACGAGTAGATGGTGGCGGTGCAAACTGCCCAGCGAAAGTTTCGGGCGGCTTGGAAGGTTCCATCCTCGCCCCGAGGGCGCACCGGTGTTCGAAACGACCTGTATATCGACAGTCCGCGAGTTTGTAATTACAAGGTCAGCTCGCACCCGCGCCCTTCGCTCGTGCCGGGGCCCTGCTGACACCAGGGTCGCATTGGTCAGCTGGACGAAGGGCTTGTATTATTCCGCTTATGACAATTCGATGAGGAGTCTGCATGAGCGATCCCCTTTTCCTGAGCAACCGGCGGCGTTTCCCGCGAGCGCACCTTGGCTGCGACATCGTTTATCAAGATCGATTGCAATCTTGGCGCAGCCAAACGCGTGACCTCAGTCTCGGAGGGTGCCGAGTCGCCGGTTACTATCCATTCCCGGTCGGTAAATCGCTCGCGCTGACGATGACGCATCCTTCGATGCCCGAGTCCGTAGCGGTGAACAGCAATGTGGTGCGTGTCTGCGGCGGCGAGGAGAACTCATTTAGCTTGGCATTCGACAAGCAGAGGCGCGGCCTTTCCAAATTCGAGGAATGGATTCGCAAGTTGGCGAGGAACAATCCAACGGCTCAACGAACCATCTCGCAGGCGCCCGACCGCCTGCCGATCGAGGCGACGCTGCGTCGAGCGCCGCGGCACCGGATCGAACGCTTGCTCACGCAGGCGGAGATTGAACTGATGCGGAGGCTGGATACGTCCGGCCGTCCAGTGGCACTGATCGACTTGCTGACCAAGTGGGGAGCAGAGTGGGAGCGGAAGGCGCAATTGGTGTTTGATCTGATCGCGGACGGCATCATTCTGTGCTCGATGCTACAGCCGACGACGGCATCGACGACGACGGTCGAGGAGCTCGCCGTCGAGAGCTTCTACGAGACCAGCGCCACGCTGATGAACGATCTCGAGAGCGAGTGCGGTCCGCTCGACAAGAATTTTGCGCGCGCTCTGGAAACGATGGCCCATGAGGTGGGCGGAATGAGGCGCAGCGCCAGCCAGACGAACGAAAAGCGCCAACCCATCGTTCTGCCGTATTCAGGTGGTCCGAAGCCCTCCTGAGCCGAAAGTTCGCCCTGCTGCATCGAAACCCTCGGTTGCCGCTGGACCCGGTCTCTCCGGAAGAAAGACCGTGGACACTCTTCACTTTGCGTCTGCGCCTGTAAAGCGGACTGGCAGTAACCCCGCGGGTTGCCTCAAGAACTGAGGCAGGCGCCGCGGTCTCTTTTCCGCCCTGCCCTGCGTTCCGCACCACGGGCGCACCAAAGTTGTCGCCAATCGCCAGCGGAATCACCTCCGCGCTCTGCTCATCGGCCTTCGGTACAAAGCTGAGGCTCCCCAAGGCAGCGCCTATGTCGTCCAGGTCCAGGTGGCCGTAGACCTCGGCTGTGATGGTCGGAGACGAGTGCCGAAGGATGCGCTGGACGACGTGCGGCGCGTGTTGGCCATAGTTCAGGTTCGAGGCCTCCGAGCAAGCTCGGTGGTGAACCGGAACCGGGTTCAACTGTGATGGCGCCAGAATAGAAAAAGGCGTCTCATCGGTCGCGCGGAAAAAGCGCCGACAGTCGTCCTCGACGAGGACCGTTCTTCCGCGACGCGAGAGCGGGCTGTCGCCAGCGGCCCGTAAAACACCGCGGCCACCGGCGAGGCTTTCTTCCTCGCCGATGGCCTCTATGTTCGGACGGCGCGATCGCGATTAGCCAATCGGCGGGGCGCAAGACATCTGCCGAGTCTGACCACCCGGCGCAACGAGAAAAATACTTGAGCCGTCAGGCACGACGTTCACTTGCTCAGGGCAATCATTGGGATTGGAGATGGGGTAGAGCCACCCTCCATCGAAGATGTACGAAGTAGTACCCGAGCGCCAGCGGAGGGCGGTTCCGTTCGCGGGTACGCTGGGGATGGGGTTGAATCCAGTCGGCGCAGAAGTCAGCGCTCTGTAAGGCACCGTCTGGACCCTGATATCGGAAGTGACGAAGTACGGATACTCACTGGGAGGGATGTAAAACTTCGCGCCGGCGACGATCATATAAATATCGCGTGTCGTCCGCTCTGTCAGCCGAGCGCCTTCCGGAGGCCAGCTGTTGACCGGTGGCCAGTAGTTGGGTGGGTTTTGGGTGACCGACCGATTCGGCACCTGCTGCACCTGCGACCAGCCACCTAGAACGCTGAGCTCGGTTGGATCCGAAACCCAGTAGCGAGTGCAGCCGTACACCACCCAAACCGGTGCCTGGGTACGCTCCTTAAGTAGCGTCCCGTCGGCGGGGCATCGCCGAAATGGCGCCACAATCTGATCGGGAATCACATGAACATTGGGCCATCCAAACAACCAGTCCAGCTCGTCTTGGTCGGAGACCCAATAACCGATTTCGTCGTATACAACCCAGACCGGCGCCCTCGAGCGCTCCCTGATCATCGTTCCTGAGAGCGGGTACCACGATACCGGCGTCAGCCCAGAACCGGGCGGAGTCGCCCACATCGAGCCTAGCGGAATCTCGATCACGTTCGCCCACCCGCCGAGCTGCGCGAACATCTGCGAATCGTAAAGCGCGCCATACGAGGCGCCGGCGATCACCACCTGTACGTTCTGAGGGAATGTTCGCTCGACCCACATCGTGTTGTCCGCCGGAATGTGCGGAACACTGGCAAGGGTGCCGTCGGGGACCCAGAGCACCCGGCTCCAGCCCCCCAACAGGTCGAGTTCATACTGATTGGAGACCCAGAACTTGACGCATCTGTGGATGACCCAGACCGGAGCGCTGGAATACTCCTTTACCAGCGAGCCTTCGGGAAAGCAGGGTTGGGCGTGGGCCGAGTTGGGCAAAGCGAGAGCGGCCAATGCGAAAAATCCTGAAATCAGCAGCGTCGTCAACGACCGCGCGGTTATCATCGCCGCCAACGACCGCGCCCTCATCCTCTCCCGCTTGTCCGTGGGTGCGAAACCCTCGTCCTGTGACTGATATCGATTCATTTGCTCTTTTCCTCGTCGGTTGTGGTTCGGGTTCGAGGCCCCCGAGCAGGCTCAGTGGTGAACCGGAACCGGGTTCAACTGTGATGGCGCCAGAACTGAAAAAGGCGTCTCATCGGTCGCGCCGAAAGCACTGAAAACCGTCCTGGACGAGCACCGTTCTGAGCTGATCTTCCCGGCGAGATCAGCGGGCCGTCGCCAGGTTTGGCGTGGTGACCTGCCGCGCCTTACACGCGGCCGTCACCAAGATCTCGTCCCCCGCGCGGTAGCGGCTCAGAGGTCAGTTATCAAGAGGCCAATGCGCGTTGCCGGATTGAAGCTTCGCCCCGAGTATGGGCAAGCGCGCTACGCTTGTGCTAGGACGCAGTGGGCATCGCTTCTCGTGAGGAGGGGGTTGAATGCCGGATTCCGCCTCGGAGGTTACGCGTTTGCTCTTGGCCTGGCGCAACGGCGACGCGGCGGCGTCGGAAAAGCTGATGCCGCTGGTGTACCGCGACCTTCGGCGGATCGCTCGGCGCTACATGTCCAGCGAGCGGAGCGGCCACACGCTCCAAGCCACTGCGCTGGTGAACGAGGCGTACATTCGGATCGCCAAGCAGCAGGGCGCACAATGGCAAGACCGCGTTCATTTCCTCTCGGTCGCCGCGAACGTGATGCGCCGCCTTTTGGTGGAGCACGCGCGGGCGCGCGGCCGAGTGAAACGGGGCGGGATCCAGGATCGCGTTTCGCTCGACGATGGCGAGCTCGACACGTCCCACCGAGAAGTCGACGTGCTCGCGCTGCATCAAGCGCTCGGCCGGCTCGCCTCCTTCGACGCTCGGAAAAGCCAATTGGTGGAGCTGCGCTACTTCGGCGGGCTCAACGTGGAAGAGGCCGCCGAGGCCCTCGGGATTGCGCCGATTACCGTGAAGCGCGAGTGGGCCAAAGCCAAAGCGTGGCTATACGACGAGCTTCAAACCGAGGGGCAGCCGTGAACCCCGAGCGCTGGAAGCGCATCGACATGCTCCTCTCTGCGGCGCTGCAGCGCCCAGAAGAGGAAAGAGCGTCCTATTTGACGCAAGCCTGCGAAGGCGACGAGGAGCTGCGCGCGCACGTGCAAAGACTCCTCGCGGCCCACCAAGCGGCAAGCAGTTTTCTCGAAACGCCTGCCGCAGGTGAGACGATTACGGACGAAAAGGTGGAGACGAGCGCAAGCCCGACTGAGTTCCGAGATCGCGACGAGCGGATGATGGAGCCAACGCAGCCTAGAACCCAAGCGGAGGCGTCCGGGCGCGCTTTGACGCTGGGGCGCTACGTTTTGTTGAACAAGCTCGGGGGTGGAGGGATGGGCGTGGTGTACGCCGCATATGACCCCGAGCTCGACCGCAAGGTAGCGCTCAAGCTGCTGCGAGCGAACGCACCGGCAGACTTGAATTCGCAGGGAGCGCGAGCGCGGCTGCTTCGCGAAGCACAGGCGATGGCGCGGCTGTCGCATCCCAACGTCATCGCCGTCCACGACATCGGCACGTTTGGCAAACAAGTCTTTATCGCGATGGAGCTGGTCGACGGGCAAACCATGACGCGCTGGCTCAAAGAGAAGGAGCGAACGCCGCGCAAAATCGTCGAAGTCTTCGTTCAGGCCGGCAAGGGTTTGGCGGCTGCGCATGCGGCCGGTTTGGTGCACCGCGATTTCAAACCGGACAACGTGCTTGTCGGGCGCGACGGGCGCGTCAAGGTGCTCGACTTCGGGCTGGCGCGCGCCGTGGAGGACGTGGCGGCGGTTGCTCCGACGCTGCCCGCAGAGTTCGACGCCCAGGGCTCGTCGACGCCGCGAGCGTTGGAGACCCCGCTGACCAGGACCGGGGCGTTCATGGGGACGCCCGCATACATGTCGCCGGAGCAGCTGCTCGGAAAGCCCACCGACGCGCGCACGGACCAGTTCAGCTTCTGCGTGGCGCTCTACGAAGCGCTCTACGGCGAGCGCCCTTTCCAGGCAGATAACGTGGAAGCACTGACGGAGCAGGTCGCCGCTGGAAAAATCAAAGAGGCGCAAAAGGCGAGCCGCGTTCCAGCTCGAGTGCGGCAGATTTTGCGGCGAGGGCTTCGGCCCAATCCCGAAGAGCGATATCCCTCGATGGAGCCGTTGCTTTTAGAGCTTGGCAAGGATCCGCGCATCGTTCGGCGGCGAGCCGCAGGGGCTGCTTTCGCGGCGATCGCTTTGGCGGGCGTTTTCATCGGCTACCGCGAGCAAGCGTATCGCCACAGTCAGGTTTGCAAAGGCGCGGAGCGCAAGCTCGCCGGAGTTTGGGATGATGAGAAAAAACGCACCATCTCCGCCGCTTTCATGTCGACGGCGAAGCCGTATGCAGCCGACGCGGTCCGCGGCGTGGAGAAAGCGCTCGATGCCTACGCGCAGGGCTGGGTCTCGATGCACACGGATGCCTGCGCGGCGACCCGCCTTCACGGCGAGCAGTCCGAAGAGCTACTGGATCTGCGCATGCAGTGTCTCTCCGAGCGGCGCCAAGAGTTCAAGTCACTGACGGAGATCTTCACCCGCCAGGATCCCAACGTGGTCGAAAACGCGGTGCAGGCGGCGCACGGGCTGACCAGCGTGAACGGCTGCGCCAACGCCGCAGCATTGAAGGCGCCGCTGCGGCCTCCCGAGGACCCACCGACGCGCGAGCGGGTGGAGCAGCACCGAAACACGCTGGCGGAAATCAAAGCGCTGCGGGACACCGGCAAGTACGCGCGCGCCCTTGAAATGGCGAAGCCGCTCGCCACCGCATCGAAAGAGACGCGCTACAAACCGCTCGAGGCGGAAGCCCTGCTGATGCTCGGCGACCTGTTCCACAAGACAAGCCGACGCAAAGAGGCGGAAGAGACTCTCTACGAGGCGGCCGCGGCCGCCGAAGGCGCTCGCCACCCCGAGGTGAAAGCGCGGGCATGGACCCTCTTAGCCTATGCCGTCGGGTACCGGGAAGTTCGAATGGAAGAGGGCCTTCGTCTGGCGCGACAGGCCCGCGCGCTGGTTGAGCTTCTCGACAATCCGCCGGACCTAGATTCAGAATTACAGTATGTGCTTGGCTCCATCTTCTCGCGCCAGGGGAAATATGAAGAAGCGCTCTCGCGCCTAAAACAAGCGCTGGATATTCGGCAGAAAGCTTTGGGGCCTGGACATCCCGACGTGGCGAGAACGTTTTCGGCTCTCGGAAATGTCTCGATTGACATGGCTCAGTACAAGGAAGCGCTGAGTTATCTACAAAAGGCAGTCCAGACATCGGAGAACGCTTTAGGTTTAGAGCATCCCCTGGTGGCTGAGGCCCTGACCAACATGGGCAATCTACTCAAGCGACAAGGCAAACTCGATGCTGCATTGGGCGCCCATCAGCGAGCGCTCGCCATTCGGGAAAAGGCTTTTGAGCCGGAGAATCCCCGAGTGGCGAATTCCCTGATGCCTTTGGCTCTGGTGTTGAAAGCTCAGGGTCGACTTGCGGAGGCGCTGGCGCTGGAACAGCGTGCGCTGAAAATTGAGGAAAAAGCGCTCGGGGCGAATAGTGCGGACCTCGTTTCCACTCTTACCAACCTTGGCAATTTGACTCACGACATGCGCAATTTCGAGGCAAGCGTCGAGTATCATCAGCGCGCATTGGTCATTGCAGAAAGAGTGTATGGCCCAGAGCATCCGAGAACTGCCCTGGTGTTGAATAATTTAGGAGGGGTACTGCGCGACCAGGATAATCTTCAATCCGCCTTAGATTACCTTCGGCGCGCGCTTGCGATTCGAGAAAAGGCGCTGGGGCCCGAGCATCCCGAAGTCTCCACCACTCTTTTGAACCTGGGGCTCACGCTGCGCGATCAGAACAAGCGAGGAACTTACGAGACCGCGCTCGATTATTTCCGCCGGGCGGTGGCGATCCGAGAAAAGGCGCTCGGCCCCGATACCCCCGGAGCGGCGGATGCCTTAAGCGAGATGGGCAAGCTCGTCGTCGAAAAAGAGCCCTCCAAAGGATTGGGTTATCTGCGACGGGCGCTCGATATTCGCGAAAAAACCCTTCCTGCGGACAGCCCGGTGGTGGGAATGACGCTGATGGATATCGGAAGCGCATACCTGGATCTCAAACAACCACGCGCCGCAACCGGCTTCTTGGAACGGGCCGCGCAGGTGCTTGAATCCAGCCAGCGCGATCTTGTCACCTCCTTGGCGCGGACTCAGTTTTTATTGGCGCGCGCCCTTTGGGACAGTCATTCGGACCGCGAGCGAGCGATCGAATTAGCGCGGCGCGCGCGCTCCGGGCTGCTAAAGGCAGGCAAACCGAAGGGCAGCAAAGGAAACAAGATGTTTCGAGAAATAGAAGCCTGGCTGTCTACAAGATCGAAAGCGCAGGCGAGCCTTTGACTGCGCGCAGAAGTCACTCTAGCCAACATCCGGCTGGGGGTCTCCGTTCGGAGCATTGACTTGCGATCCGGCCCGGAGGTACAGCGCGCCAGATGCGGCACCAGGCCGCACGCAATCATCTATCACCTGGGCATAAGACGGAGGGCACATGTCCAAGAAGAAGATTCCCGGATCGCGAGAAGAGGATTCCTGGTTCAGCGAGGAACAGCTCGACCAACTAGAGTCGGCGGAAAACGATCAGCTCCGGTCGCCGATCCCGACGCAGATGGTGTCGAACGGCGAGTACATGCCGAACCCCCAGACGGACGCGCAGCGGCGGGTGGAGGCCCGCATCCAGGAGCTCGCCGCCGAGGTCTCGCAGAAACTCGGCGTGAGCCGGCGCCAGTTCCTCGCTGGCGCCGGGGGCATGGCCGCCTCCTTCGTCGCCATGAACGAGGTGCACGGCGCCGAGTTCTTCAAGGTCTCGCGCGAGGAGATGTTCGAGCCGGAGGGGCATGCCCGCCACGGGCCGCCGGCCGATCTCTTCGTCTTCGACGATCAGCTGCACACCATCCGCTCCAGCCGCACCGGGCCAGGGAACGTGTTGCGCGACATCGCGGAGGGCAACCACAGCTCGCTCAATCCGATGGACCTCCCTGACGAGCT
>WNFA01023512.1_pt1 | contig 13306 bp, 7 predicted proteins | sample 5400481 | NCBI WGS metagenome assembly WNFA01 (sample SAMN13153340, study PRJNA577476) | soil metagenome | isolation source: 120 cm saprolite under Douglas fir tree site 2 hole 1 replicate 2 | place: USA:California | collected 2015-04-18 | reverse complement strand
TGATAGCTCCCTCCAGCCGCAAGTTCAGCCTCGAAATCCGTGACGGGACGAAACGCGTGCTCGTGCTTCATCTGCGCTTCCTGAGCCAGCACATCAAGGCCAATCCCCTCCAGCCGCGATGTTGTCCCCGCGAAATAGGCGTCCACCAGATCTTTGTTGAGTCCGATAGCTTCAAAAACCTGCGCTCCGCGATAACTCTGAAGGGTCGAGATGCCCATCTTCGAGAAGGTCTTCAACAAGCCCTTATTGATCGCCTTGATAAAGTTTCGCGTCGCGACTTCCGCGTTCAGGCTCTCGGGCAGGTAGCCGCGCCGCGCAAGGTCTTCCAGAGTTTCAATGGCCAGGTACGGATTCATGGCGCTGGCGCCAAAACCAAGCAGGAGCGCGAAGTGCATGACTTCGCGGGGTTCGCCCGACTCAACGATAAGGGCAACCTGAGTGCGAGTCTCTTCCCTGACCAGCAGGTTGTGAACCGCCGCCAGAGCCAACAAGCTGGGAATAGGAGCGTAGTCTTTGTTCACTCCGCGATCCGAGAGAATCAGCAGGCTATATCCCGACTCGACCGCCAGCGACGCCCGCTGACACAGTTCATCGAGCGCGCGTTTGAGCCCCGCCTCACCGTCGGCAGCACGGAAGAGCGCAGGCAGCGTGATAGCCAGCAGATCGCCCCGCGATACGCGCCGCAATTTCTCCAAGTCACGGTTCGTCAGGATCGGATGCGGCAACTTCAGCGTGTGGCAATTCTCGGGCGTCTCTTCCAGGATGTTCCGTTCCGTCCCGATGTAGCTGACGAGCGACATCACCATCTCTTCGCGGATGGGATCGATCGGTGGATTAGTCACCTGCGCGAACAACTGTTTGAAGTAGTTGAATAGCGGCTGCGGCCGATCGGACAAGCAAGCCAGCGGCGTGTCGGTTCCCATCGAACCAACCGGCTCCTCCCCTGCCGAGGCCATCGGTTCGAGAATCATGCGCAGGTCTTCGTCCGTGTACCCGAAGGCGCGCTGACGACAGAGAATCGTGTCGTGGTCGGAAGCGTGTACGCGCGAGGGCTCGGGCAACTGGTTGAGCGTGATCTGGTTTTCCTTCAGCCACTCGCCGTAGGACTGCCTGCCGGCCAGCCGCTGCTTGATCTCTTTATCGGAGACGATGCGGCCTTCCACGGTGTCGACGAGAAACATCTTCCCGGGCTGCAGGCGGCCTTTGGTCTTGATTCGCTCGGGCGCGATGTCGAGCACTCCAGTTTCGGACGCCATTACTACCAAGTCGTCGTGCGTGACAACGTACCTGCCGGGACGCAATCCATTTCGGTCCAAGGTCGCGCCGACAGCTCGTCCGTCAGTGAAGGCAATAGCGGCCGGTCCATCCCACGGTTCCATGAGCGACGCGTGATACTCGTAGAAAGCGCGCTTCTCCGCCTTCATGTGTGGATTCCCCGCCCAGGCCTCCGGAATCAGCATGGCCATGACGTGAGGGAGTGAGCGTCCAGCCTGAACAATCGTCGGGTAAACCTTTTGCAAGTCATCACCAAACAGTTCTGACTTCAACACCGACTGCCGCGCATACATCCAGTTCACATTCCCCTTGAGAGTATTGATCTCGCCGTTGTGAGCGATGTAGCGATAAGGATGTGCAAGTTGCCAGCTCGGGAAGGTGTTCGTCGAGAAGCGCTGGTGTACAAGGCAGAGCGCGCTGGCGACATCCGGGTCAGACAGTTCGGTGTAGAAATTGGCGATCTGCGGAGCCAGCAGCAAGCCCTTGTAAACGATAGTGCGCGCGGAGAGCGACGGCAGGTAGAACATCCCGCCATCTTCCATATCGGAAGCGCCGACCTCCGATTCCGCGCGCTTGCGGACTACATAAAGTTTGCGCTCAAAGGCATCCTCGTTCAGGTCCGCCGGGCAGGCGATGAAGATCTGCTGAATGTACGGTTGAGAAACTCGGGCGACCCGGCCGACGGCGGAACCGTCCACTGGGGTGTCCCGCCAACCCAGCACTTCCAATCCCTCTTCGCGGACGATGCGCTCGAGAATTCCTTCACATTGAAGCCGCTGATGTCGCTCGACCGGCAGAAATGTCATGCCGACGGCGTATTCACCGGGGGCGGGGCCCCGCGGTGCGTCAGGCTGATCAGGACCTGGATCCCCTGCCGGATGATGTCATGGCTCTTGTGACCACGAATGCTGGCGACAAAACCCATCCCGCAAGCGTCGTGCTCGTGGGATGGGTCGTACAGCCCCTGGGGAGGGGGTAGCCGGTGCGCGCTGGAGGGGGACCAAGCCATCATCTGTTTCTTTCGACCACATATTCAGCGAAGCGCGCAGCCGTCCTCTTTTGTGCCAGACAGCCATGCGGTTCATCAAAAGACGAGTCGCCATCTTCTTTGGTACAGCCTGGGTGCCTCAAAAGTACAATTCAGAATTTCGATGCGTCAGATGAAGATTTCCGCAACAACGCATCTGCGCCAGAATCGCGCCAGAATAAAGACATAAAGATTTCTGATCGAACGGATAAGTAGTTTTAACTTCCGTAAAGGCGGCCCGGACGATTAGTGTTATGTCGCATCAGTTTTTCGGATGAGGAGCCAACAGGAATCAATGGGCACCTTGCTGAAGGTTCTTCTATTGTTGGCCGTGGTTTGCGTGCTTGCGACAGGCGCCGCGGCCCAGACGTCCGCCGTGAGCGAGCCGGGGACCAGTTCTACAAATGATGCTCATGCGGCGCGCATCGCGCAGCTGGAAAAGGCTGTTGTGGACGCCCGCAGCTCCGGCGACAACGCCTGGATGCTGGTGTGCTCCGCGCTCGTCCTCATGATGACGGGACCCGGCCTGGCGCTGTTTTATGGCGGCCTGGTGCGCAAGAAAAATGTTCTCGCCACCATGATGCAGAGCTTCGCCATGATGGCCATCGTCACGATCCTATGGGGCTTGGTGGCCTACAGCCTCGCATTCGGTTCCGGAAACAGCTTCATCGGCGGCCTGCACAACGTCTTCTTGCGAGGAGTGGGAGCACAGCCCGATCCCGATTATGCCGCAACCATCCCGCTCCAGACCTTCATGATTTATCAGTTGATGTTCGCCATCATCACGCCGGCACTCATCACGGGGGCTTTCGCCGAGCGGATGAAGTTCAGCGCCATGAGCGTGTTCATGATCCTCTGGTCGCTCCTGGTCTATGCCCCGATGGCTCACATGGTCTGGGGAAAGGGAGGCTTCCTGAACGCCGCGCTAGGCGGGCGTTTCCCGACTCTGGATTTTGCCGGCGGCACAGTGGTTCATGTAACCTCGGGCGTCTCCGCGCTCGTCTGCGCCCTGTATCTCGGGCATCGCATCGGATATCCAAAACAGGCCATGCCTCCACACAGCGTGGTGCTGAGTTTTATTGGAGCCTGTCTGCTGTGGGTGGGATGGTTCGGCTTCAACGCGGGCAGCGCGCTCTCGGCTGGAAGTCTGGCGACCAGCGCTTTCGTGGCCACTCATTTCGGCGCGGCAGCCGCCGCCCTGGGATGGAGCGCCGCCGAATGGTGGCGGAACGGCAAACCTAGTGCCCTGGGCGCGATCTCGGGTGCGGTCGCCGGCCTGGTTGCAATTACGCCGGCCGCAGGTTTCGTTTCGCCGATGTCGGCGGTCATCATTGGATTGCTCGCGGGCGGATTCTGCTACTTCATGGTGGCGAAGGTCAAGATGCTTGCCGGGTACGATGATTCGCTCGATGCCTTCGGAGTCCACGGCGCCGGCGGCACAATCGGCGCCCTCCTGACAGGTATCTTCGCTTCCAGTGCCGTGAATCCTATCTTCAAGGATGCCCAAGGGAATACACTGGCCTCAGGATTGCTCGAGGGCAACGCGCACCAACTGTTGAACCAGTTCGTCGGTGTGGCGATTGCGTGGGTACTGGCTGCGGTTGGAACGCTGGTGATTCTCAAAGTAGTAGATGTGGCGATCGGGCTGCGTGTTTCTGAAGAGCACGAGGTTCAGGGGCTTGATTTTTCGCAGCACGGCGAGGAAGGATATAACTGGGAATCGCCCGCATAGAAAGAGATCGTTGGTCGCTTGTCATTGGTCCTTCGCAAGGTTTGTTGCTAACGACTGACGCCCATCGACGAACGACGAAGCAAACCAACATGACAAAGGTCGAAGCAATTATTCAGGTCTCAAAGCTGGATGTGGTGAAAGACGCCCTGCATGAGATTGGCGTCGAAGGCATGACCGTGTTTGAAGCCCGGGGCCATGGCCGGCAAAAAGGACACACCGAGTTTTACCGGGGCCGCGAGTACACCGTGGACTTGATTCCCAAGGTAAAACTCGAAATCGTCTTAGCCGACGACATGGTGGAAAAAGTTGTGAAGGCGATTACCACTGCGTCTCGCACCGGGAAGATCGGAGACGGAAAAATTTTCCTTTCGCGAATCGACGACGCCATTCGGATTCGCAACGAGGAACGCGGCGACGGCGCGCTCTAGGCGCGTCGCCCGAAACATGGCTTTGGAAACAGCGGAGACCAGCCTCCCTCCTCCGCGAGCAGTTTCGCGCAGGTCGGAGGGACAGTCGCCGATATGAACACCGTGGCCATCGCCAGCAGCGAGTTACGGGACCTTTACGCCAGGGAATCCGCGCGCATCCAGCAGGAATTTTCCTCCGGCGGGGAAGGAAGCGTCGCCGTCGCCCGGCGCACCGCCGTCGTCGAATCCATCCTCCTCCGCCTCTGGAGTGAAATCATCTCGGCCGACCTCGAAGGGCCCGAAGACTTCGCTCTTGTCGCCACCGGCGGCTTCGGTCGAGGCTGGCTCTTTCCTCATTCCGATATTGATCTCCTCTTTCTTCACTCTGCCGGCGGTAGTGAAGAAGCGCTCAAAGATTCCATCCGCCGTTTTTCGCAGGAATTGTGGGACCTGCGGTTGAAGCTCAGCCCCGCGACGCGGACGCTCGCCGAATGCGAGCGCTTCGATCCCGGTAATGTCGAATTCGCCATTTCGCTCCTCGACTGCCGATACCTGGCTGGCGATCGCGATTTATTTTCGCGGCTCCGCGAAAAAGCCGTTCCCCGCCTGGTTTCGCGAGAGTGCCAGAACCTCATCCAGAATCTGGGCGAGATCACGCGCAGCCGGCACCACAAGTTCGGCAACACCGTGTTCCATCTCGAGCCCAACGTGAAGGACGGACCCGGTGGTCTGCGCGACTACAACGTCGCCTACTGGCTGGCCTTGATCTCGGCCATGGAAAAGCTGCGCATGTGGCCGGATCCAAAGACGCTGCTGCCGGTCTCTTCGCGGCGGGCGCTCGACGCCGCGCTGGACTTCCAAATGTCCACGCGTTGCTTCCTGCACTTCCGGCATGGGCGCCACGACAACACCCTCACCTGGGAGGCCCAGGACGAGGCTGCGCTCCGCAAAATCGGCGCCTCGGATACTGAAATCGCGAACGCCGCTGACTGGATGCGACTTTACTTCGGGCACGCGCGGGCCGTGCACCGCGTGAGTGCGCAACTGCTGGAAGAAATTCCGGCAGCGTGGTCCTCCGTCTACCGCCAATTTCAGAGCTGGAGATCGCGCGTCTCGACTCCAGACTTTTCCGTCGTGGATGGGATGATCTTCGTGCAAAAGCCTGACTCCCTGCAGGACCCGGAGATGCTGCTGCGGCTGTTTCATTTCATGGCCGAGCAGGGTCTGAAGCTGAGCACGACCACGGAATACAAGATTGAGCAGGTGCTTCCGTCGCTGGCATCCACGCCTCCGCGGGGCGCGGAGCTCTGGCTCTATCTGCAGGAAACGCTGGCGCAACCGCACGCGGCTGACGCTCTACGCGCGATGAACGCGCTCCGGCTGTTGCCCCTGCTGCTGCCCGAACTGAAAGGGATTGAAGCCCTGGTAGTGCGGGATTTTTACCACCGCTACACCGTGGACGAACATTCCTTCCTCGCGATTGAACATCTGCATCGTCTGAAGGAATCGAAAACGGAATGGGACCGCCGTTTTGCCGGCCTGCTGGAGGAACTGGAGCAACCCGCGTTGCTCTACCTCGCGTTGCTGTTACATGATTCCGGCAAAGCAGCCCCGGGCGAGAATCACGTAGATGCCAGCCTGCAATTTACCGAGACTTGCGCCGACCGCCTCGATCTCGATCCCGCGGATCGGGAAACTGTCCGATACCTCGTACAAAGCCATCTGGAGATGTCAGCAGCCATGCGGCGCGATGTGTTCGATCCGGCGAATGTGAAATCGTTCGCCGAGAAAGTTGGCGTGCCGGAACGTCTAAAGATGCTGTGCCTGCTGACCTATGCCGACATCAAGGCGGTAAATCCGGAGGCCATGACTCCGTGGAAAGCGGATAGTCTCTGGCAACTGTACATTGCCTCCGCCAACTACCTGAACCGCAGTGCGGACGAGCGCCTGCATGCCGACGACAACAATTCGACGCTGGCGCATCTGCGGTCGCTGGCGCCGGTGGCCGGAAAAAAGATCAACAATTTTCTGGAAGGACTGCCGCAGCGGTATCTGCGGATGCATGGCGTCAGCGATGTGCTAGCGCATGCCGAGATGGCCGCCCAACTCGGTAACGATTCCGTTCAGTTGAGTCTGAAGCAGGTTCGCCACTGGTACGAGTTGACCTTGATCACAACCGACCGCCCATTCCTGTTTGCTTCAGTCTCCGGCGCGCTGGCCGCGTGGGGGATGAATATCGTCAAGGCGAACGCCTTTTCGAACGGCGCGGGCGTGGTGGTTGACACCTTCTTTTTCACCGACCGTTTTCGGACCCTTGAGCTGAACATTCCGGAATGGGAGCGGCTGAAACAAAGCATCGCTGCGGTGATCACAGGGAAGGCCGATGTCTCGCGTATGTTGCAGGACCGGCTACGGTCGGAGAAAACCAACGGCACCAAAGTGAGAGTCGCGACCCAGATCGAATTCGACGATGCCTGCTCCGCCCACAGCACGCTCTTGCAGGTGCTAACTCAGGATCGTCCGGGTCTGCTCTACAAAATGTGTTCCCAGATCTCGAAGCAGGGATGCAACCGAGACGGACTCGACCCAAAAGCGACGCACTGATCCGGCCTCCTGATGGCGAACGGAAAGCCCTCCAAAGCCCTTGACTCCTTTCGAAAACATAAGTAAAAGTATCTAATCGTAAGAATACGTAAGCCACATCGAAAGTCGAGTTCCCAAGGAGTTCCCTATGTCGATGTGCCAAAAGTTAGCCGCTTCCATCCTGTTTTTGTTCTGCGGAATTTCCGCGATCTTTGGCCAAGGCAGCTACACCGCCCAGATTCGGGGGACCGTTAAGGATCAATCGGGAGCGGTGGTGCAGGGCGCCACTGTCACGATCACGAACGACGCCACCGGCATCAGCGTCGTTGCGCGCAGCAACCAGGAAGGGCTGTATATCCTGACAGGCCTTCGTCCGGCGATGTACACCTTGAAAGCTGAGGCGGCCGGATTCCGCGGAGTCGAGCGAAAGAACGTGGTACTGGCGGTGAGCCAGGACACCACCGTCGACCTCTCCATGAACCCGCTGAGCGTCACCGAAACCGTCATTGTCACGGGCGCTCCACCGTTGCTCGATACCGAAAGCGCCGCCCTCGGCACCGACGTGACCAATGAATATGTCCGCGACATCCCTCTCTACAATCGCAGCCTCTTCGGACTGGTTTACTTGGCCGGCGGCGTTACCGAGACAACCGGTTCGGGAGTCAACGACAACTATCCGTCAGGCACGAACTTCGTTTCCAACGGCCAGCGCAATGCAACGGCGGAAGTGCGGCTCGATGGCAGCCCGCTCAGCGCGCCGGAACAGGGCGAGGGTGGCAATTCGAACGTCTACTATCAGCCTTCCGTTGAGATCGTTCAGGAATTCAAAGTTCAGAACAACAGCTTCGCCGCCGAGTATGGCAACAACGGCGGCACGGTTGTAAACATGGTCCTCAGGCAAGGCGGCAATAAGTTCCACGGGGCCGGCTGGTGGTACGGACAGCGTTCGGAGTTCGATTCCCGCGACTTTTTTAACACCGGAGAGAAGCCCGATCACGTACGCGACCAATACGGCTTTGCTGTAAGCGGTCCCATCGTGAGGAATAAGACATTCTTCTTCTTCGATATTGAGAAGAGACGCCAGAACGACCCGGTAAATCTGGAAGGCTTTGTGCCGACGGATTTGATGAGGGAAGGAGATTTTTCCGAACTGCTGGCGCTCGACCAGCCGATCACGATCTTTGACCCCAGGAACTTGACCTGCGATACCCGATGCGAGTTTGAAACGCCCAACGTGATTCCGACTGACCAGATCGATCCGATCGGCCAAGCCATCATCAAGTTGTATCCGGAACCGAACGTGACCGATGCGGTGTTCCCTGACCCGAACTTCCGCAAAGTAGTGCTGAGCACGTTTCCAGCCTGGCAATTTGACGTAAAGCTCGATCACCAGATCAGCCAGAATCACAAGATCAACGGACGCTACAGCCGTCAACACCAGCTGCTCACAACTCCGACGGTTCTCGGCAGCGGAGATTTCAATGACGGCTTGATCGACACCACCGACGTGCATAACCTAGGCCTGGAATACAACTGGGCGATCAAACCCGCGATGCTGTTGTCGAGTCGATTGAGTCTGGACCGGGTCGTGGAACCCGTCAAGGCCAATAACTATCCGACGCTGGACAGCGTCGGGCTGCCGCCGATCCTGGCAGCGAACGGGCTGCACAGAATGCCGGCGATCGTCACCTCGGGAGAGAGCCTTAACCTCTTCGACCAATGCTGTGTGGACACAAACTTTGCCCATACCCTATGGACGTACTCGTCGGCCTTGCAGTGGGTGTTCGGGCGACACTCGCTGAAATTCGGTGGCGAGCAGCGGCAGTTTTTCAACAACTTCTGGCAGCCGAACTATCCTACGGGATTGTTTGACATCAACCGCGATGTGACAACCTCGCAACCCAACCAAGGTCTTGGGGACTCGAACGAGGGATTTTCATTCGCGACTCTGATGACGGGTTTCGCCTACGCCGGTCAGTTGAACATCGTCCCGGCCGTTGCGGACAAATCGCAGGAGACCGCTTTCTTTGTTCAGGACGACTGGAAGGTGACTCCAAAGCTCACGCTCAATCTCGGACTACGCTACGAGTGGAGCAATCCGTACACGGAACGATTTAATCGCTCACAATTCAGCGATTTTAGGGGCGACTCGGGGATCAACATTGATGGAATTGGGGAAATTCTGGGAACGACGGCCTTTGCGAGTTCGTCGCAGCGATCGGCGCCGGTGGACCGCAACAATTGGGCGCCGCGGCTAGGCTTTGCCTACCAGTTGGCGCCCAACACGGTGCTGCGCGGTGGTGCGGGCGTGTTTTATGGGATGAACGTGGCGACAAACTTTCAGTATGCCGGCACCGCATTCCGGAAATCGGCGCAGATCAAGTTCACAAAGGATAACTACCAGGACCAGTTCGCATCGTTTGCCGATCCATTTCCAGACGGGCTTTCGGCGCCACAGGGAACGAAGTACGGCGGCCTGGCGGAATGGGGTTTCGACAACGAGAATGATCTCGGCACGCAGACAGCGCGAAATGCGGAGATCTACCAGTGGAACCTTGGCGTCCAGCATCTGCTGCCCTGGAATATCGTAATTGGGGCGGATTATTCCGCGAATCGCAGCACGCATCTTCCTTGGGCAGGAACGAACAGCACGCGAAATCGTAATTTCCTGTCTTCGGCAGCTCGCGAACAAGCTATCGCGGATGCGGGAGCGAACGGACAAGCGCCTTCGGACTACCTGAATGAATTGGTTGACAACCCATTTCAATGCCTCTTCACGACGGTTGTTGCCATCGTCGGGTCACAGTGTCCGGCTCAGCCCATTTTTAATGAGCCCGACTCCATTTATAACGATCCCCAGATTCCCCGGCTGAACCTGCTTCGACCATATCCGCAATTCGACGGGGCGTTCACCGGGCTGCCGCTGCTGGCGGCGAATTCCTGGTATCACTCGTTGCAGATCCGGTTCCAGAAGCGTACCAGCCACAATCTGAGTTTCGAGGGCAACTACACTTTCTCGAAGGCGACGGATGATTCTTCCGCGGGAGCGAATGCCTGGGTCGGCAATCTGCAATTTGACAACCCTCAGGTCCTCGACAATCTGAAAGCGGAACACGGAATCGGCTCCATGGTCCCTCGACGGATTCATCACTCTCCAGAGCGGACAACCAATTGCCATTCAAATGGCGAGCCCGCTTCTCGCCGATGGCAATCAGCGACCGAACGTGATTTGTTCGAACCTGAGAACAGGCATCAGCTATTACGACGTAGCCGCCACCGGGCAGCCTTATCTCAATACTGACTGCTTTGCTGACCCCGGAGACCAAGTTCCTGGAAACGCTCCCAGACATTTTTCGACTTTGCGGGGCCCCGGGATTCGCAATCTGGACCTGTCGCTATCGAAGGAATTCGAGATCCGCGAGGACATGAAGCTGCAAATTCGGGCCGAGATGTTCAATGCGACGAACACCCCACGCTTCGCGTTTCCCAATGCAGGATGGGGAAACGAAGGGTTTGGCCTGGTGGAATCTACAACCGGCAACTTCCGCAAGATGCAGTTCGGAGCGCGTTTCCAGTTCTAGTTGCAGAGGGGGCAAGAGGGCGGATCCGGGTTATGGAACCGCCCTTTTCTCTTTTCTCATGAAGTGAACGATCATTTGCCATGGGGCACTATGCTTGGAATTCACCGCACCAACACTCGCCTCTTCTCTTTTGCCCTCGCCACGCTCTTGATTCTGGCTAGCACGGCGCCGACCCTAGCTCCCCCTCCCGGCCAGGACTGGACGCACCACGTCCGCATCGCGGCCTGGGGACTTCACTCAAAAGACGATGCGCCGCGCATCGTTCGAGAGGCGCAGGAGAGTCACGTCTTCGGAATTGAAGTGAAAAGCTGGCAGCGATTCGCGCAGTGGCAGAAGAGGCACACAAAGCGGAAAATCACGCTTTCGTCTATATTGCGGGCCTGGAGTGCATCACGGCCAATGCCGACCAGATACCACATTCGCTAGCCAAGGACCATCCCGACTGGTTGCAGCGCAAGCTCACCGGCGAGCCAGCCATTTTCGGCGGCACTGCGTTCTGGATTGCCAAAGGCGACGAAGACGTGTGGATTAGTCCCTACGCCCCGGATTGGCGCAAGACGTACATGGAACGCGTGCGCCAGATCGCAGCCACTGGCATTGATGGAATTTACGTCGACATCCCATATTGGATGACTCACTTCGACGGCTGGGAAAATTCCTGGGCGAGTTTCGACGACTACACGGTATCTGCATTCAAACAACAGACCGGCCTGGACACGAAGCACGATCTGAAGCTTGGCGATTTCTCGGACGCAAACTTTCGCAAGTGGGTGGATTTCCGCATCCAGACCATCACCAACCTCATGCAAGAGATCGATCAGACCGCGAAGTCGGTCAATCCGAAGATCAAGACGATTCCTGAGATTTATCCCGGGATCGAGGAAGAGGCAGTACGCGTGGGCGCCGATGTCTACAGCCTTTACGCCGTGAACGATGCCATCGCGCACGAGTACGAATTTGGTAGCGGCGATCACATGGCATCCTCGCGAACCCCGCTCGACTGGTTTCGCTACCAGGTGGGGATGGCGTCGTTCCGCGCCTTCGCCGAGGGAAAACCAACGTGGATCCTGAACTATTCCTGGGACGGCGACAAGACCATCGCCCCGCGCGATGCGATGGAAAACCTCTTCATGTCGCAGGTGATGGCCGGCGTGAATGTTTGGGACGCGCGCGGCCACGTCATGTCGGGATCGAATGATCTTGAAACTCGTAAGCGGGTATTCGCCTGGATTGCAGAGCATGAGAAGACGTTCTACCAGCCGCGACTGCCCGTGAAACCCATTGGCGTCTATTTCTCGCCCGCGACTCGGAACTACTTTCCCATGAACTTTCTGCGTTCCTACCAGGGCGTACTGATCCTGCTGATCCAGAAACATCTTCCCTATGAGGTTGTAACGCCGCGAACCATCGCCGAGTTCAGGGGCAGCGCGCTTATCCTTCCCGACGTGCGCCTGCTCGACCATTCCGAGCGAAACTCTCTGCAAACATTTGCGAAGGCGGGAGGCAAGCTCGTGATCACCGGCACCGACACAACGGGACTGCCCCAGCAAAAAAATATTGCGCGGTTTGCAACTTGTCCTGGGAAAGCCTACCTGCAAGCTCTGGAGAGCAATTTCGTAGCAACCTCGCCGTCAAGCCAGGCGGCGTTTCTTGAGAGCTTGCCGACGAATACGGAGATCAATGTCGAAGCCTCTCCCGCGGTGGCGACACACATCTCGAAAGTCGACGGCAAGCTCCACGTGTACTTCGCGAACTTCAAAGGCCTTCGCGGAGGCGAGAATGCGCGCCAGGAGCCTGAAGCCGGAGTGCGCATTACTATCAATGCCGTCGGCAAGGCGAAGTTCCTGCCCTTCCTGGGCGAGGAGCAAGAACTTAACGGCGCGCGGAAAGGGAATGCTACGGTGTATCAACTCCCCCCGATTCTCAGAGGCGGAGTTTTCTGGATCGAGTAACGGCCGGCTCTGCCTACTGCAACGGCGGGATTGCTCCGTCGCACGCCGCGATCGCGCCCACGGAAGAGCGAATCACCCCGTCGGCAAACGAACAGAAGTAGCGCGTCCCAGTCTTGTTGGGGACGGCTGGAACCGCAACCACCTCGTAGGCCGCGGCCGGAGTCCCGCTCACGCCCGTGATCGTGAAGTTGTATCCGCTCTTGTTGCCGGAGGCAAGCTGGGTGTCGATCAGGCAGGCACTGGCGGAGTTTGGCGGCGAGCAGGCAGTCCCGCCGAGCGCGCCCAGCGTGGCAGCGTAGCCTGCCGTCGGATAAGCCGAGAGATAGGAAATCTGGGCGGTGTTGACGGTCTTGATCGCGACCACTGCGGAAGCCTCGTTGGCAGACATGCGAGCGCGCAAGAGATTCGGGATGGCGATCGAAGCGATGATCAGGATGATGGCCACGACGATCAGCAACTCGATGAGCGAGAATCCCCTTTGCCTTTTTTGTCTTTGCATTTGAAAACTCCTACCTTACCTGTCTGAAATGGGCTTCTGGAGCCAGATCCGGCGTTCCATAACCAGACCGAAGCTGCCGGAAATACGTCCTGTCTCGAAGCGTAGACCGCGGAGATCAGCCGCGTCAAGCCCGGTAAGCAGCCTGAAATTCCGCGAGAGCAAAAGGATTGCAGCTTTGTGCGCGTCCCATGCACACATTGCGCATCCGCTTGGGTTATCGACCAGTTTTAGCGTTACACATTCGGCCGCA
>WNFA01003343.1_pt1 | contig 13307 bp, 10 predicted proteins | sample 5400481 | NCBI WGS metagenome assembly WNFA01 (sample SAMN13153340, study PRJNA577476) | soil metagenome | isolation source: 120 cm saprolite under Douglas fir tree site 2 hole 1 replicate 2 | place: USA:California | collected 2015-04-18 | reverse complement strand
CTAAGTGCGTCCGACTCAGGAAGCCCCGTGGCAGGCGCGACGCCGAGAACCGCCGCTAGGATGATCGGATGGCCGGGAGGGTAGTCGATCGCCGCGGACCCGGCAGGCGTCATAAGGCCCCTGCCGGCCATGATGCTGCGTGCCACCGGCTCGTAGAAGCTGCGATAGTCGCCGCTGTCGTTTTCGCGGAAGGCGGCAGGCAACACAGTCCAAAAGAGCTGCGCGGTCAGCACGGCGCCCCCGAAGAGAGCCGCAACAGACCAGAGAGGGCTGATGGCGGAGGATCGCACAATTCACCTCGGCTATAGGCAAACCACCGGGGTTGCACATGCTGCATGTGGTTGACGACTACCCCTACAGCGACACTTGCAGAACATGCTCTTCTATCGCAAAGGTTTACGGGGGCGTAAAAATTATTTCCCTTTGTCGCTTGCGACCGGAAAGCCGCGATTCTACGTGTGCAAATTTGGTCAGCACACTAAAGTGACGTTGTAGGGTTATTTGACACAGAGAAGCCTGCTTCTCGGCTCTCTAACTGGCCCTAACCTAGCGAAGCCCCAAATTTTGGCCAAGTAGACGCTGAGCGGCGATGCTCACTGTGCTGAAGCATACACCAAAAGTTCGCTTTCCTCGTTTGACTACGCATTTCGGCTCGATTACACCGCTTTTTTGCGTGGGTTGGGCCTTCCGGTGCCGGCAAAACTTCGCAGTAAGCGGTTTGTGCGCACTTTCTTGCCACCCGGCGCGCCAGGTGGCGCGTGCCGGTGAGCACGACGGCTGATTCCCCACCGCTTTAAGCCCCACCGCGGACTACTTGGCCAAAAAATCGCCTTTCGCTAGGTTAGGGCCAGCTAGGAGGATATGCCCATGCCGCGTTCATCTAGTGTACGCACATCCCCCTCCCGTGTCTACCGCCATACCGTCAAGCGCCAACTGGAAGCCGCACGCAGTCGCAAGCGCGGCTTCAAAGCTTACCTGATCCTCCAGGCCAGGAATCGGCACTCCGAGCGTCTGTTCTGCGGTGCGTATACGCTGGCACAGCCGCTGATACTCCTGCTCCACGGCTGGTACGTTGGCTTTGGGCGTGTGCAGACGCTTCTGTAAGAGGCGTATCTGCATGGTGTACTGCCTCCCTAACTCCTCGGCTATGACCTCCCTATTGCCCTGCGAGTTCGCCAGCATGAGGGTCCGCAACGTGACACTGCCAGCCGTGACGATCGTGTCAAGTGTGGCGACGTGGGACAGCGCGGGTGCGTGGGTGAGACACACCCAGATCCCCGGCCAGCACAGTTCCACCTCCTCTGCCACCAGGGCATAGGCCACCCTGCGCAGGTCGGTTTCAAAGAGGTGCTGCTCGCCAAAGTGCAGGCACTCCTGCGGCGAGCCCCAGAGCGACACGGCGGCGCTGCTGTATTTCAGCCAATACGTGGTCGCGATACGCACCGCATCGGCCTCGCAGCGGCGCTCCGGCATCACGTCCAACCTGCCTACGTGGTCAAGATAGTGCACGAGGGCCTCGCGGGGGAGGAGAGTGTACTTCGCAATACTGAGTTTGATGAGTCGTGGATGCATGATTCCTCCATGGGGTATACGGGGGAGGGGGTAGCTCTCCCCCTCCCGGTTGCGACTAGTGGTGCAGGGCCATGATACCGATGACCACAATGGTCATCAGAGAGGCGATCAGGAATACCCGTCCTCCCTCGGTGGACAGGAGGTACAGGGGGACAGCGACAGCCAGGAAGATCACCTGCAACAGCAAGCCGATAAGCAGTGGCAGGCCGATGAAGAAGGCGGCGAGGGCGGCGATGATGGTCAGGGACATGCGGTGTCTTCCTTCAGGGCAGCGAGTCGCACCGTGAGCCAGGCCAGGACGCTGGCTTCGGTCGTGACTTCCTCCTTCATGGATCTACTTGAGCGAGGGTCTCTCTAGAAGGAGCATACTGTACTATCAATATAGAATCAAGTAAACTATATGCGTTTTCTCTTTGTAGCAATCTACTCGGGCTCCTGTGGCCCTGGTGCAGTCGGCCGTGGTGTCGACGCGTTTTGACGCAGCGTCAGAATCATGTTCTGATAATTCCGAATTGGCAGATGTCCCCTACAATCCTTAAGTTATTGAAAATGTGTCATGAAAATGCGTCGTCATGAAGTCTCGCAAATCGTGATGCCGACTCAGGTGGCGCATGATCTGCGTGATCGTCAATTTCGAAAATTCTCTCTGAGTTTTCATACGTAGAGCCAAGAGATAGGCCAACACCTTGATCAGCAAGGACGTGTATAGACCGTCACCTTGTAACTGCATTGAGCGAATATGGAAGATCGATTTGAGGCTCTTCCAGAAGCATTCAATCAGATGATGCTGCTTCCAAATATGCCAGATTTCCGCACCTCGCATCGACTCTTGACTAAAATTCATCAAATAGTAACTGCGGGTGGTGCTTTTCTGAAAAAAGAAGAGAATCAACGACCCAAAGGTTGGGCTGTGCCCCTGGACTCGACAAGAGGGTACGTCAATCCCCCATGTCGGATCATGCAGAATCAATGCTTTTTTCCATGCAGGAGCGTTCTGCTTCTTATCGCCAATTGTAAAGGTATAATTGCTTTTGCCTGCAATGATGATTTTGGTAAACCCTAAACGATGCAGCCTTTGTCTCAAAGGTTGTGACACAAACCAGGAGTCCATGGTCAGAGGAATTTTTGTGATATCAACACCTTCAAGAGCAAATGCTGTTTTCAAATGGGATAACATGAAAATTAACAGATCCGCTTTGTTCGTGTTATAACGGCCTTGTTTGGGGCAAAACAGCAAATGGAGAGGTAAGGCGATATGGTTGATGGTCAGGACAATACCAAGCAAATCTTGTCCACGGACAATATCATGATGCCGACCACTCAACCAGCTCCATGTACATCTCAGGAGTTTCCCAAATCGATCAATGACGCTGTTGTCAATCGATAAGGTCATCCCCGCTCTTGACTGAGTGGCGGCACTTTTATGCAAAACTGGCTTGAGATGCTCGATGGCCTGTTTCACCATAAAGCGGACGAGCATTTTTTTGATATGGTATATGCTCCAGTCCTGTAACTCCGCATAGAACTTTTGATGCGGGATACCGAGAAAATCTGCCAGTTGTTTGGGGTTATAGAACCCGAAGAAATGCGCGAAAGCTAACGTCATGAGCACTTCGAAGGCGATGAGGTTGCCTTTGCGAAACTCGTGGTGAAAAAGCGCGAAAAACCAGGTAACTGACTTTTCCGATGTCTGGGTTCGACCTGGGTTCATGCGGCTTTCTCGTCCACCCTCTGTGAAAGTGCTTTGAGTTCAAGGGCTTCGGAGTCTACAAAGCGCCAGTAATGCTTCAGACTAAAGATGATCTCCTCCATCGTCAGCCGCCCTTTGCAGATGACCCGCGAGGTGTAGAACAACACTAAACAGCCCATCAGGCGCAAGACCAGATGGCCATAGTACGCATCCTCGCTATGCACCTGGCAAGCGCCGGTCGCCAGCAGGTGCTTCAAGGTCCGAAAGCAGTGCTCAATCCAGTGGCGTCGCTTCCATGCCCGCAGAAGCCGCGGTGCACTTATAGCCGTTTCGAGACACATCACGTAGAATTGCTCCTCCTTGGGCTCACTCACAATGATGATGGTCACCGCGCCATACGTTGGACTGGTGGCCTGCAACCGCGCATAATGTATGCTGGGGACCTGTGGGCTGTGCCGCCAGGGCCAATCACGCTGATGCTGCAAGTCCTCCCCCTTGATCTGGCGTCCGTCTGGAAGCTCGAAAACGTACGTGCTTTTGCCTTCAACCAGGAGAGTGCCCTCGTGGGTGGTGGCCACATGGCGCATGAGCTTCGAATCACTAAACCAACTATCGGCGACGACCAGCGGCGGGGGCAGCGCCACACCGCGGCGGCGGAATGCCGCCACGCGCCCGTCGAGCATGCTCTGCACCCAGTGCAGTTTGTCCTGGCATGGCCTCCCAGGGCCTTGTGGATCGGGCCGACGGATGGCAAAGTCCACGGGTACCACGAGTTTGCCCTCGCCAACGACGACCACCAGGAGGACCCCATCAATACCGGAAAGCACCCGATGTTCCTGCCCACTCCACCAGGTGCCCACTAGGCCCAACTGATCGCCATACTTTTTGAACACCGAATCATCAGCAACCCAGGTCCATTGCCAGCGGCTGCGCGTCGCCTCGCTTTTGCTGGCAGCGTGACGCCACAGCGGTTCCAGCACCTCCACGCCCAAGCGTCGGAGCCGCTTGAGCCAGGAGCGTTTGGGGAGAGCGCCCAGTAAGCGCGCGGGCAGGTTTTTATCCCAGCCTCGCACGCGACATAGTTCGGAGTTGGTGCGGCAACCGAATATGGGGGGAAACATCACCCCACAGATCTTGCCCAACAGCTTCTGTTGACTTCTCAAGCGGCCTTCGATCTCGGTCACGAGGTCTTCAGGCAGCCCCAGGTCATTGAGGGCCTGGTGGAGGGCCTCGGCGGCGTGTTGCGCCTGGCGGCGGTCTCGTGCGAGGCGCTCCTGCGCTGTGCGGCGGCGACGCTGCCTGGCTTTCGCGTGTTTTTTGGCGTGTCGTTTGGCTGGGGACATGGGGCACTCCTTTGCACTGTGTGGATCGTATGGGGACAGTGTGCAGGACACCACGCCTCGTCACGGTGAGAGCGGGGCCTCCTTTTCGTCACGCGTTCCCTCCTTCCTGCTATCTTCTGTCAACCATCTGTGGTATACATGCGCCCGAGCAGCCGTGCCAATTCCCACACCGTCTTCTGCACGCCGCATCGGCATGGGGAGGGTGGGCGATGACCTTTGAGGAGATCCTCGATCAAGCGATAGCCATGCTCCAGCGTCGCGGACGCCTGACCTATGGCGCCCTCAAGCGGCAGTTCCAGCTCGATGACGCGTATCTGGACGATGTGAAAGCCGAACTCATCGAGGGCCAACGCGTGGCGGTGGATGAGGACGGCCGCGTCCTGGTCTGGACGGGTGCCGAGGTCTCCGCTCCTCACCCGACCGCTCCCCCAGCCAGCACCCAGGACCGTGCACCGCTCGCCTATACGCCTCCCTATCTTGCTGAGAAGATCCTGACCTCCCGCAGTGCTTTAGAAGGTGAGCGCAAGCAGGTCACGGTGCTGTTTGCCGACCTCAAAGGCTCGATGGAACTCCTGGCCGACCGCGATCCCGAGGAGGCCCGGCAGCTCCTCGACCCGGTGCTGGAGCGCATGATGGCGGCGGTGCATCGCTATGAAGGCACCGTCAACCAGGTCATGGGCGATGGCATCATGGCGCTGTTTGGCGCACCCCTGGCGCATGAGGACCATGCCGTGCGGGCCTGCTATGCGGCCCTGGCCATGCAGACGGCGGTCAAACAGTACGCCGCTGCGGTGCAGCGCAGCCATGGCGTGCCCGTGCAGATCCGGGTCGGCCTCAATAGCGGCGAGGTCGTGGTCCGCGCCATCGGCAGCGATCTCCATATGGATTACACGGCGGTGGGCCAGACGACGCACCTCGCCGCCCGCATGGAGCAGATGGCCATGCCAGGCTCGATCCTGCTGACCCAGACCACTCTGGGCCTGGCCGAGGGCTACGTGCAGGTCACCCCGCTCGGGCCGGTGCCCGTCAAAGGGCTCGACGTGCCGGTGGCGGTCTGTGAGCTGGTCGGCGCCAGTGGCATCCGGCGGCGCTTGCAGGCGACCGCGGCGCGCGGGCTCACCCGCTTTGTCGGCCGCGACACCGAGTTCGCGGCCCTGGTGCAAGCCCTGGAGCAGGCCGGGGCGGGGCACGGCCAGGTGGTGGCAGCAGTCGGGGAGGCGGGTGTTGGGAAGTCACGCCTGGTGTACGAGTTCCTCCACTCCCAGCGCACCCAGGGCTGGCTGGTCCTGGAGAGCGCCTCGGTGTCCTACGGCAAGGCCACGCCCTATTTCCCCGTGCTTGACCTGCTCAAGCGCTATTGTCACGTTACGGATGGCGATGACACGCGCACCATCCAGGCCAAAGTAACGGGGCAGGTGCTGACGCTCGACGCGACCCTCCAGGAGCCGCTGCCGGCGTTGCTCGCGCTGCTGGACGCCCTACCGGAGGACAGCCCCTTCTTACAGCTTGATCCTCCACAGCGGCGGCGGCGCATCCTTGAAGCGCTGCAGCGCGTGCTGCTGCGGGAGAGCCAGGGGCAGCCGCTGCTGCTGGTCTTTGAAGACCTGCACTGGATTGACACCGAGACGCAGGCATTGCTCGACCGTCTCGTCGAGAGCCTCCCAACCACTCACTTGCTGCTCCTGGTCAACTATCGGCCGGAGTACCAGCATGGCTGGGGCAGCAAGACGTACTATACGCAACTGCGGCTCGACCCGCTGCCGCCGGCCAACGCCGACGAGTTCTTGCACGCCCTCCTCGGGGACGACCCCAGCCTGGCGCCGCTCACACCGCTGCTGATTGCGCGCACGGAAGGGAACCCCTTCTTTCTGGAGGAGAGCGTGCGGACCCTGGTCGAGACGGGAGTCCTGGCGGGCACCCCGGGAGCCTATCGGCTGGCACAACCCCTCCAGGGCATGCAGGTACCGGCCACGGTGCAGGCCGTCCTGGCGGCGCGCATCGACCGCCTACCGCCAGAGGACAAACGCCTGCTCCAGACCGCCGCCGTGCTTGGCACGGACGTGCCCTTTGCCCTGCTGCGGGCCATTGCCGACGTGCCCGAGGAGGCCCTCCACCGTAGCCTCGCCCATCTGCAGGCCGCGGAGTTCCTCTATGAGACGCGCCTGTTTCCGGAGCACGTCTACACCTTCAAGCACGCCCTCACGCACGAGGTGGCCTACGGCAGCCTGCTGCACGAGCGGCGGCGTGCCCTGCACGCCAGGATCGTAGACGCCGTGGAGACGCTCTACACCGACCGCGTGGCCGAGGTGGCTTCTGGGCGAAGCCCGGACCAAGTCGAACGGCTGGCGCACCACGCCCTGCGGGGTGAAGTGTGGGACAAGGCCGTGACCTACTGTCGGCAGGCGGGGGAGAAGGCCATCGCGCGGTCGGCCTACCGCGAGGCAGCGGCGTATGTCGAGCAGGCGCTCAGTGCCCTCCGGCGTCTACCGGAACAGCGCGCGACGCATGAGCAGGCCATCGATCTTCGGCTCGCCCTGCGCTCAGCGCTCAACCCGCTCGGCGATTTCGGGCGGGTTCTGATGTCTCTGCGTGAGGCCGAGTCCCTCGCGGCGGCCCTTGACGACCCGCGTCGGCTGGGACAGGTCTTGCTCTTTCTGTCACGCCATTTCTCCATTAGGGGAGTGCATGACCAGGCCATCGCCGCCGCCCAGCGTGCCCTCGCGCTCGCCACGGCCAGTGGGGAGGTCGTCCTGCACGCGCTGGCGAACCACTACCTCGGCACAGCCTACCAGGCCCAGGGCGACTATCGCCAGGCGATCGACTGTTGCGGGCAGACTGTGGCGTCACTCGACGGAGATTGGCGCCGCGAGCGCTTCGGTGACAGCTTTCTGCCCGCCGTGGTCTCCCGTGGCATCCTCGCCTGGTGCCATGCCGAACTGGGGACGTTCGCTGAGGGCCGTGCCCTCGGGGACGAAGGGTTCCGGATTGCCGAGGCGGTTGCTCACCCCGGGAGCCTGATGATTGCCTCGTGGGGGGGTGGTCTGCCGTCCCTCCGCCAAGGAGACTTGCCCAGGGCGCTGCCTCTGCTCGAACGGGCCGTGAGCATCTGTCAGGACGTGGACCTCCCGATCTTTTTCCCCTTACTCGCCGCGGCCTTGGGTGTGGCGTATACCCTGGCCGGACGCATCGCCGACGCCGTATCGCTGCTCACGCGGGTGATGGAACAGACGACTGCAACGGAGGCTTACTTTGAGACGCTCTATCCACTCTTCCTGGGAGAGGTGTATGTGTTGACTGGCCGCCTAGAGGAGGCGCATGCCCTCGCCGAGCGTACGCTGACGCTCACCCATGAGCGCCAGGAACGGGGCTACCAGGTCTATGCCCTGTACCTCCTCGGCGAGATTGCGGCGCATCGCGCCCCCCCGCAGGTCGAGCTAGCCGTAACCCACTACCGCCAGGCCCTCGCCCTAGCCGAGGAACTCGGCATGCGTCCGCTCCAGGCCCATTGCCACCGTGGCCTCGGCACGCTGTATGCACAGCTCGGCCAGCGGGAGCGGGCCAGTGCCGAACTCTCGACGGCCATTGCGATGTACCAGGCTATGGACATGACGTTCTGGCTCCCCCAGACGGAGGCAGCCCTGGCGCAGGTGGAGGGGTAGTAAGGGCCTACGGCCATGTTGGCAGAGGTTCTTGCCTTTCTGCAGTGGGAGACCGAGCCATTGTGTGGGAGCCATCGCCGAAGTACCAGGCGAAGGAATCTCCCGCTGAGCATATCTCTACACTGCTGGGTATGGGTGTTCTAACCTCTTGAGTATGAAGAGCTTTCATGAGGTATGGGCTGGAAATGCACATGAATGCTCGCTGAACTCAACTATCGGAAAAGCCAGGTAAATTCTAGCGGCCACATGGGATGATCCTCCTGTTTTGGGAATTTTGCATTTTCATGGAGGATAATCCCTAAGGCCTTCAGAATCAAAACCCCTTGGGAATCATGGAATTATCAGTTGCGGATATTTACCCGCGAGCTATGGCTACGGTCACCACGGTCACCACGGTCACCACGGTCACCACGGTCACCACCATCGCTATGGTCACCACCATTGCCACCGTTGCGTCTCTGTAGAGGTGTCGGCCAGTGGCCCCCGGGCGCCCCCGACATAACCCCGGCGCGGGCGTATACGCACACGAGCGGGGAGAATCCCCCGCATGCAGCGCCCAAAAAATCAACTATATAGTATAAAAAGATCTAAAAAAGCAGATCAGGCAGGAATCTCCAGGGGGCTCGCCCCCTGACGGTCTCCGCGCCTGGTGACCAGGGTGAGCGTCAGCATATCGTGCACGGTCACCAGGGCGCCAGCGCAGCCTGCCACGCCCTGAGTGGCCTGGGCCACGGCAGCAAGGATGCGTGAGGGGATGCCATCCATTTTGTTATCCGGAATTTCCTCAGAGAAAAATCAGGCATAGCTCTGATTGTATGTGTGCGAGACTTTTAGTATAATTTTTATCATTACATAATAGTCCTTTATATGTGATCACCTGAGCATCGAAAGAGACTCCTATGCCTCGTCGGGACGCGAGACGCTTCCGCTGGCCCCTCTGGCTCCTCCTTCTGAGTTCCTCCCTGGCGCTAGGCACTGCACACGCCGCCACACTGACACCTCTACACGCCAAGGACCATGTAGGGGAAAGTGCTACCGTGTGTGGCCTTGTGGCCAGTGCCACTTTTGCCGCGCGCACCAAAGGGCAACCGACGTTTCTCAATCTGGATAATCCCTACCCAGAGCACATCTTCACCGCACTCATTTGGGGCAGTGATCGCCCCAAGTTTGGCCACCCAGAGGACACGTACAAAGGCAAACGCATCTGTGTTACGGGGACCATCAAGCCCTACCGTGGTGTTCCTGAGATCGTGGTCACCGATCCGGGCCAGATCAGTGTGGCTGGCGCGTCATAGTCAGTGTCACATGGAGGACGAGGAGAGGTCACGATGGCGACGTTCACCTTTCACTGCCCGTGTGCGAAGCGTGTAGCCTTTCACGCTGAGGAGCAGCACATCGGACGCTTCCTGCGGTGTCGTGAACAGGACTGTGACCGTCTCATCGAGATTCAGCGTCCTCCCACTGTGCCGCAGTCTATGGGGTCTCAGCAGCCGTCGAGGCCACAGGCGTCCTCCACGCCTGCGGCACCTGCGCAAGCTTCGCCACATCCACACCCAGCCGCACACGCCTCCAAACGCCTGTGGTGGCAGCGGCCGCTGGTGCATGCAGTCCTCTTAGGTGTGGTGGTGTGTGGGGGTGCGGTCTTGCATGCCTTCTTGGCGCATCCCAGCAGCCCTGCACCCATCTCCCCTCCCGCCGCTCACGTGCCCACCGCCCCAGGCACTCCTGCTTGCCCCTCTCCCGCGACGTCCCTCCCAACAGGCACCGAATTGACGCCTCTACCCGAGCGCCAGGGGTTGGGTGAACTGATGGTGCATAATGGCCATGATGTGGACGCTGTCGTGAGGCTGGTTGATGCGCAGTATCAGCGGATGATCTATCGCAGTGTATACATACGGGCTGGGGACAGGGTGACGCTATATAACATAGCGGTTGGACGCTATAGGTTACAATTTGCCCTCGGAGATGCCTGGGACGAGGCGATGCATGACTTCCTCTGCCGCACAGACCATCTCCAATTTCAACGCATTTTAGACTTCGACGAGCTGCCAGATACCCAAGGCACGCAGTACACAACCATGCAGTTTACACTCCATCCTGTTCTCGGGGGCACGGAGCATCCCCAATCGATCACCCCTGAGGCATGGCAGGGTGGTCACTGGCCTACAGGAGGGCCTGCGACGACACGCGGTGTGCAGAACCAACGCTACTAAGTACCTGGACAGAAATTCTCGTATGTTTTGAGTACGGGTCTCCTGGCGGTATTGCTTGGGATGGCTCAGAAAAAATGTGCAAAAATATATGTCCGGGTACTTAAGTAATCGCTTCATGGCATAGCCTTTTCATTGGGCAATCGTTCACTCATCATCCTGGCGCTCTACCGAACAGGAGCAGAGATGGGGCACACCATGATTTACTCACATGACACCTCACCAACATGGTTTGAGCGCTGGCCCGCATGGCTCCGCTGGGTCTGTGTGTTGCCCGCGGCCGTCTGTGGCATGATCCTGCTCAACCTCTGTACACGCCTGAGCACGCTGGGAAGTTCGCACGAGGTGCGTGAGATGGTCGATGTTGCCGTGAGTCTCTTCAGACCTGCGGCCTTTGTCTATGCGGGTGTGATGATGGCGCCACGCGCCCGTCGAGCTGTAGCTGTCATCTTGGCAGTCGTCTATCTCCTATGCCTGGCGAGTCTTGCGACCTGGATGTATGTCAGCGATCTTTTCGGCGATGACACCGACTGGTGGCGAAATGTCGGCGCACTAATGTTGGGCAGCCTTGGAGCTATAGGCACTGCCTGGCATTGCTGGCAAGCAGAGGCGGCGGTCTCTGTGGGACAAGGGAGGGCAAGCGGATTACGAACCAAGTGGCCTCCGCCCCCGCGCCATGCTGCCCGACCTCCCAGACGCGTGTGGCGGGTGGATTGGCGCCTCGTGCCGGGGATCGTTGCAAGGTGGTTTTTAGTTCTGCCAGCTGCTATTGGTGCCTGGATCGGCTCCCAGTTCCTTGTTGCACTCATCAGCTCGATCATCAGCTTCTTCGGTGATGCCAATTTTATCGTCAGAGTTCTGGGCCTTAACGCGTTGAGTCAGTTGTGCACCACGATTGTCGGCTCCTACTGGTTCGTACGAGCCGGTGCGGCAACGGCGCCTACCCATAGGTTTGCCACAGCAATTGTACTTTCGGCACTGCATACCCTCTTCATGATGTGGGCATTGTATGCTGTTCTGTCTCTCCCCGACGTGGCCCTATCCTCCCCTATCCACTATCCAATGCCGCTAGGCCTCGATGAGCAGACTGATCCCGTCTGGTGGGCTCTTCTCCAGGGGATCATCGCTCTGATCGTACCGATTGCCGCTTGCGTGGCAGTGTATCGAGGGCCGCTTCATGTGAAAAAGCTGTTGATTGTGACGGGTTGGAGCCTGCAAATCGTCGGCACCTCCCTCAGTGGGCTTTGTTTGTGTTGGGCTTTGTGGGTAATGTTTCTGACGCTCTATGCACAGCTGGGAGTCGCGGGCCTTATCATCGGCCTTGCCTTTTTCCCGTTCATGGTTATGGTGACTCCTGGGTATATTGCATGGGTGTATGGGATCCCCGCGATCTTTGGGATCTTTTGGGGTGTCGTTGGTGGTGCAATGGTTGGCCTGGGGGATTGGCTCAAGAAGCGAGCCGCGTCGTGGACTGCCCAGTAGCGCCTTATTGCCTAGTGGTGCCGCTCACCCCACCCGCCGCGCCGCTTCTGCAATGCGTATGCGTCGCCTCCGGCCTTTCTGGGTCATGCGCGGCCATTCCCGGCCACGTACCGCCAGCCGTACCGCGCCAGTAGCAATGCCTCGCTGCGGCCATGATCCTTTTTTCGCCGCAGCGAGGCACCAGGGTAGAGCTGTTGTGCTCTGAGCCGTGCCTGCTCTTTATCATTGGTAAGCCCCAGGACACGTTTCCAGACGCCTGGACTGATTCTGGTATGGGCGAGCCCCAGTGTGGCCAGAATGCCCAGCCAGACGCCAAAACCAAGCCCTATCGTAAACATGCTCCGCGTGCCCTGGCCAGGCATAGCCTGCGCTTCTTCGATGAGCACATGGCTCTGGAGGCCTGTATAGGGCGCTAGGAGCCATGCCATCCCTGGCAGGTCGTATTCCGTCCGACTGCCGCGAGCCGTGCGTATGGTGAGCGTCGGCACGTCATACAGGGCTACGAGGGTGTCATTAGCGCCTAGGACGGCACAGGCTCCTGAGAGCCCAGGGTCGGCACCAATACTGTACCTCACGCCGTCTCCTCACACATGCGGGGCCACGCCGCAATCGCGACAGCGCTGAGCTGCGCGCTCCACCTTATCGAGGCGCTCATAAAACCCCACCGTTCAGGCCGGGGAGGATGTCAAACGCCTGGATCTGCAGCGTCGCGGCCATGCCCACCAGGTCATAGTCCTGCCGCGCGCCGCGCCTGGTGCTCCCAAGGCAATTGCTGCGGGCGCGTCGTCAGGTTCGGCTTCCAATACAGGAGACAGCCTGCCGCTGTGACCTGCTTCCACAAATGCTCGACCCATTCCCAGGGCGGCTGAAAGGCCGGCGCCTGGCTACTCTTGCTCTGGCCGCCCAGGACCACCCAATCAAACATGCTGAGCGAGCTGAACGTGAGGCGCTCCCGCAAGGGCTCACACGAGAGCCATTTCACGGGCGCGTCCACCTTGCGGAAGGCGCGCTCCGCAATCTCAACGCGGTATTGCTCGTCCACGGTGGTGCCCACCCAGGCATTCTCTGGCCAGCGGATCTCGGCCAGGCGCTGGGAGAACTTCGTGAGGAACAAAAAGTTCCACTGCGGCGCCGCGCGCACTTCAGCCAGTACAGCATCAATCCACTCTTGCGGTACCCACTTCCCAAAGAGGTCGGCCATGGAGCACACGAACACGTTGCGGGCTGCCGGATTGGTGTCGGCCTCGGGGGGTACTTTGGTGTAGTGCGGGGCTTTGAGGCGCTCGGGGTGAAAGGTCGGGGCAAACTTTTCCGTATAGAAGCGCTCGGCAATGTCGCGCGCATAACAATA
>WNFA01003341.1_pt1 | contig 13308 bp, 9 predicted proteins | sample 5400481 | NCBI WGS metagenome assembly WNFA01 (sample SAMN13153340, study PRJNA577476) | soil metagenome | isolation source: 120 cm saprolite under Douglas fir tree site 2 hole 1 replicate 2 | place: USA:California | collected 2015-04-18 | reverse complement strand
TCGAGAGAGCAGGCGATAGCTGTGACACATTTTGCGGGAACATGTGATCAAGCTGTACAAGCACCGGTTGCAGTGAGTTAAGCGCCTGGGCTTCGTATTCGTAAGGGTGAATGGGCGGCCATTTCATTTTGTCGAGAGCAGGAGTTGCCAGCTCCTGTTCATTGACAAAGGCATCCAGCGGAACGAGATATCCATTGTTGCCAGGAACATACAATAGGGCATAGTCGGCCTGCAGGGCGTTGGCGCCTTCAGCACAAATAAGTTCATGTATTTCCGCAGGCTCTGCAAGAGCAGAATTCAGGCGTACCGCTATGTTCACCATTGCTTTAGCAAATAATGCGCGTTCCTGCGCTTCCTGGTAGAGCCGCGCATGTTCGATTGCGGTAGCAGCCTGTTCAGCAAAAGCTTCGGCCATCTGCCTGTCATGCTGGCTAAAAGACTGCGCGGTACGCCTGGAAAAGCCTATGCACCCCTGCACCTGTCCATGATAGATGAGAGGGATAAAGAGTGTTGCCCGGATATGCTGCTGTTGCCGCCAGGCGTCCACTTCTACCGGGAGGAGGTAGCCCTGCCCTTGCCAGTTCACCTCTATTGCCTTTCCCGACAGGATGGTCGCATGAGGCAACTGCATTCCCTGGAATCTCCATGCTATCGTCTCCGGCGAGCCAGACGCGGCTGCACGGATCAGTATGCTAGAATGCTCGCCCTGTTGTGGCTCATGGTAGTTCTCGATCAGCAGGAGCATAGTGGCGTCAAAACCCAGTGCAGATATCGCTACAGCGACGATACGCTCAAGCAAGGGGTCAAACTCAAGCACCTCGTTGAGATGTGCGGCCACAAGGCGCAGGTGTTCGGCCGCTTGATGTTGGCGCTCTCGCTCGCGCAGCAGTACTTCGTTTTGCTGCGTTGCATATAAGTAGCGAACAGTGACAAGCGTACCGACGATAGCAGTAAGTACTACCAGGAAAAATGATATTGCGTTATCCTGCGTAATCTCGCTATACAGAGTAAATACTAGTAGAACAGAAAGGGGAAGATAGATGAGGAAACTTTGCAGGAGTACCAGGCGGCGCCGGTGTATTTCATCATGATCATAGAGGGGTGCCTTGAGGACGTTGTGGCTGGATGTTACTGATAGAAGACTCCCCGCCTCGAATATGCTCTGGTTGTGATGGGCTCTACGCACTATTGCCAGGTACTGGTAGAGGCCGGAGAGGCCAATCGCCAGGGAACTAATGAACCAGAGCGTGTCTATGTAATAGGTACCGGTAGTATAGGTTCCAAGGGCAGTGAAGTAGGCATAGAGCATGTCACCGCAGATAAGCGAAAGGATACCCCCGGCGCAAAGCAACAGGGATGGGCGCAGGATTGCCTCTGCTCGCCTCCAGATAAGGAGCACAATAGCGAGGATGAGCAACATATCCCAGAAGGGATATGATATGGCCATGACGAGCGAATTCAGGGGGGTGCCGCTGGATTTCTGTAGGACAAACGATGGGCCGATAATAAAATACCAGGCTACACCCATGATGCAGAGCGTAGTGATGGAGGCGTCAAGTCCGATACGCACGCGGAAGCGCAAGGACTGTTGTTCGGTGGGCATAAGCAGCAAGCCTGCAAAGACCAGGGGGTAGAAGAGAGTGAAACCGATATCCGCCAGGGAAGGTGTAGGGTTTGACCATCCGTTCTGTTCCAGGTAGGCGAAGTAGATCCCCCCCACACCATCAAAGAACATGCCCAGGCTGATCAAGAGCCAGCCTAATTGATGGCTTGGCGCCAGGTGCAGTGGACCATGGCGCATCCTGTATGCAGTGATGAGAGCCCAGGAGGCGCCAATCCAGGCAGCCACGCTATACATGAGATCGGAGTAGAGGGTAACACTGTGGTCTCCCCCGATGCGGAAGAGCATCCAAAAGAAGCTGAGTGTCACAAGCAGGATAGCAACGCCCGTGGCAACATAAGCTTGCCGGTCCAGCCTCTGAAGGTAGGTACGATTGAGCCTGTCAGTTGCAAAGGTCTTCATGTGTCTTCCTGGCACTCTCGCTGCTGGCTTCCCGGCGTTGTCAGCGCCTGTCTTTGCCATGCGTTCACCAGATCATATCCCTCGCCCCGCCTGGTATGCGATTATTCTGGGCAAAGCGTTTTTAGCTCTGCGCGGATTTTGTCTGAAGAATAGGTAAATCATCTAGTTAACAGCAAGAGCGTTGAACATAGTATAACTAAATAATAGACGTTTGTCACTGCCATGTGCAAGAAGTCCGATATCCACCCATAATACTTTTGGCGGGCCTGCGGCCGCTTGTGGAGGAGAGGGTGAGAGCGAGGACACCTCGCGCTCCGGCAGGGGCTCTGCCCCTGCACCCCGAGTTATGAGTGGATCTCAGAAAGGGAGAAGCTTGTGGTATCCCTATCGCGAAGTTCGGCTGCCCCTGCACCCCGAGTTATGAGTGGATCTCAGAAGAAGTCCCTTGACAGGTAGTGGTGCTGGTACGTACAGTGGTATAAAGCAGGCAGCATAGGTTTAGAGAAAGGTGGCCTCCCATGCAACCAGTAATGATTACGGCAGCCATGGTTGGTGCAGAAGTAACCAGGGCGCAGCAGCCCCATTTGCCCGTGACCCCACAGGAGATTATTCAGGCCGCAGTTGAATGCTATCAAGCAGGGGCCGCAATCATTCATATCCACGTGCGTGACGCCGAGGGCAATGCCACACAGGATGCGCGGCTCTTTCGAGAGGTTGTGGAGGGCATTCGCGCACGCTGCGATGTGATTGCGCAGGTATCAACCGGGGGCGCGGTCTGGATGAGCGCGGATGAGCGCCTGCAGAGTATCGAGTATAAGCCTGATATGGCTACACTTACTACCGGCACGGTCAACTTCGGTGAGAGCGTATTTATGAACAACCGTGGGCTGGTCGAGACCTTCGCACGCCGCCTGCGAACAGAAGGCGTCGTGGCTGAGATCGAGATCTTCGACGCAGGTATGCTTGACGAGGCTATGCGCCTGTATGCTATGGGCCTGATTACCGACCCCATGCATTTCGATTTTGTGATGGGCGTGCCTGGCGGCATCGGCGCCGATCCTGCTCACCTGGTACACCTGGTACGCTGCTTGCCCAGGGGAAGCAGCTGGAGTGTCGCAGGTATCGGACGTCATCAATTGACGCTTGGGGTCATCGCCCTGGCAATGGGCGGCCATGTGCGCGTGGGGTTTGAGGATAATATCTATTACAGTAAGGGACGGCTGGCCCAGAGTAATGCCGAACTGGTGGCGCGTATCGCGCGCATTGCGCACGAATTGGATCGGCCCGTGGCCACGCCTGACCAGGCAAGGGATATCCTGCAGTTGCACAGGTATGGCAAAGTTCAAAAGTAGTTCGATGAAATACCGCCATCGACCATGAGCCATGCACCCGTCGTCCAGGAAGATTCGTCGGAAGCCAGGTAGAGGGCCATGTAGACAATATCCCTCGCCTCGCCGAAGCGACCCAGCGGGATGCGATGCAGGCGCAGGTCGCGGGCTTCTTCGCTCGTCCACAGCACACGCAGCAGAGGCGTCTCGATCGGGCCAGGGCAAATAGCGTTGCAGCGTATACCGTGACGGCCGTATTGTACTGCGAACGATTTGGTCAAGGCGAGCATGCCGCCCTTGGAGGCAGTGTATGCATCCTGCGGCACGGTGCAGCCCATGAAGGCCACAAAGGACGCGACATTGATGATCGAGCCTTTACCTTGCTTCACCATATGTGGGATGACATACTTGGAGCAGAGAAAGGCGCTCTTGAGGTTCACGTCCATGATCCTGTCCCAGGTGGCCCCGGTGATATCAGTCACGCTGCCGTCCTCAGCCGGCATTATGCCAGCATTGTTATAGAGTACATCCACGTGTCCAAATGCAGCGATGGCGGCGCCAACCATGCGCCTGACATCTTCCTCGTTGGCGGCATTGGCCTTGACAAAGATGGCGCTGCCGCCCGCATCACGAATGCCCCTGACCGTCTCCTCGCCCTCAGCCGCGGCAATATCGGTGACGACAACACTCGCGCCTTCACGCGCAAATAGTTCGGCCGCAGCTTTGCCCATACCACCTGCTGAACCGGTAATGATTGCTACTTTGTTCGCTAAACGCATAGAATACAAGTCTCCTCCAATACGAATGAAGTCAGGGTCTACGTCCATCAGGGGGAACGAGCGGGCGACCATAAAGGCCCTCCCAGCCACTCCTCGCTGCACACAGTCCCCCAGACTGCGTTCCCTCGCCCCTACAGGAACCTCGCCCCTACGGAAATAGGATTCCCCCTGGAAGGATGGAGAGCCTGAAGTTAAGAGCGTACCAGGTCGAGGTACCAGAACGGCATACGCTTGCGCAGGTAAGGCTTGCTGCGTACAACGTTGCCAGGAATAGTGTCGCGAATGTCATAGGCCAGTTCGCCGGTCAGCGAGCCTACTAGTTCGCCGGGGCTGTAGCCAGGAGATAGTGTTGTCGAGCGCCTTCCAGTACGCTGTTCGCGCGTATCGATGGTCATCATCGTCAAACCCAGCTCGCCTGGCTCCATGACCACCTCCGCCCAGGGATAGGTTGGACAGGCAGGCGAAAATATGCCGCTGTTGCCATTGGCACACAGCCCACTCCAGTTTGCCAGAGCCAGGTAGACGTTATGCTCGGCTGCACGCACACGCCAGATCATATAGTGCAAAGGATCGTATCCCTGCGGGGCAATATGCGGGCCAAAGGGAACGCTTGTCTCAGGCAGTCCAATTGCATCGGGGAAATCCAACAGCGCAGGAGCGCATACCAGGTCCGTCCCCTTTCCTGCCAGGACGCGCAAGGTCTCGGGGAACAGCACATCGTAGCCGGTTGCCAGTCCAATGCGGCCTATGGGAGTATCGAAGGTCGGCAGCCCCAGGTCTCCCGGGCTGGCCCACAGCCGGTCACGGCGTGCCAGGTGCAGTTTCCGGTAGGTACCATAGATACCCTCGGGATCAATCAGCAGGACCGTATTATAGTGCCGGGGCACTGGTCCATTCACGCGCTCCGCAACGCCGAGCACCAGGCTGATCTGAAACTCACTGGCAAGTTCTACCAGGGACTTGGTCTCCGGTCCAGGAACCGTAATGGCGCCAGCCTGGAAATGAGCGATGATGGCCTCTTCATCTGAGAGGGCTCCCCCTGTACGAGGCACCGGACCAGGCAGCATCAGTTCAGGTAACACCAGCACATCGGGCCGTGCAGGACTGTGGTCATTTATGAACGCCTCGATCATCTCTCGCAGCAAGCGGGACGCTCCAGCATGGGATTGACCGGCTGGCGTGGAATCAGGAGGATGCAGGACGGGATAGGTCGCTAGATCGGTTTGAACGATGGCAACACATGACAGTTGCCCCGGTGGCAGCGCTCCTAATTCATATAACCCGTGGTAGCGCAACGGCTCCCACAGGTAGGTATTATTGACCAGCGTTACGTATTCTGCTGGCCTCCTACCGGCAAGACAGTCTCCCGCGGGCTTCTCACCAGGACATCCCCAGCTTTTATCACGGCTGAGGCTAAGATCAACCTCTCCGTAGACAATGCCTTCGCCAGTATCGATATACTGTTGAATAGAACCATCCGGGTTAATGATACAACTCCCGCCGCTAAACTGTACGCCGCGCTCCAGGCCATAACGGTTAGCAGCAACCAGGTACACTCTATTCTCGAAGGCGCGCGCTATCCACCACTTACTGGGGCACTTCTCATCCAGCCAGTTGGTGGGAAAAAGCAAGATATCCGCGCCGCGCAAGGCAGCGAGACGGCTGGCTTCGAAAAACTCGGCATCCATGCAGATGAGCCCTGCCAGGCGGCCAATAGGAGTTTCCCAGACGGGTAAACCCAGGTCTCCATCACGCGCCCAGCGGGGCTCCGCAATATAGGAGTGGATTTTGCGATACGTGCCAACAATGCCTTCCGGGCCAAGCAGGACCAGGCTGTTGTAGTACACGTCGGTAGCCGGGTCCACCTCGGCCAGCCCGACGGCAATGTAGCAGTCGTAGTTCGCTGCAAGTCGCTGGAAGCGCTCGGTGGTTGGACCAGGAATAGGTTCAACATGAGGCGCAATTTCAGCGCGAGAATCCCAGCAATAGCCGGTTGTCGCCATCTCCGGCAGCACGACCAGGCGTGCCTCGTGCTGAGCTGCCTCTTCGACCAGCCGCAGCAGGTCGCCGACGTTTTTCTCCTTCTGGCCAAGAGCCGGTTCATACTGAATAGCTGCGACCCGGTACTTGCTCAACACTGGTGCAGCGGGCGCGGGATGTGTACTACTCATCTTGATTTAACCCCTCAACGAGCGGGCGACCATAAAGGCCTGCACACCATCCCCCGGATGGCGTTCCCCGCCACTCCTCCCCACTCTCGCCCCTACGGGAGCCGATTTTCCCCCGGAAGGATGGAGAGCTGGTTTGGTGATATGGAACCGTGCTGATAGCTGGGGCCTCCCATGGTATCAGCAGCCAGGGATGCCCGTCTAGGAACAGGGCGCGAAGGAGAAGGTACCTCTTCGGGCTGCTCAAATTCTTCATATGAATCCTCCAGGCCGTCCTCTGCGCCTGGTAGTGGCGTATCCTCCAGGGGCGGTTCCAGGCTTTCGAGGCCTTTCTCGATGCTGAGAATAGAGCGGCCGACAATGATCTCGATGCTGGCAAGATGATCTCTCAAGGCTCGCAGCGTTTCGGCTGCATAAGCATCTGCATCGTCTTTGAGCTTCTCTGCCTGTGCTTGCGCCCCCCTCACAATCTCTTGAGAGCGCTCGCCTGCAGCTTGCAGTAAGCCTTCTCGTTTGATGGCTCGTTCTCTTTCTTCCTGGGCCCTGGCCAGCAAGGTGCTGGCGTCTGCCTGCGCCTGGGCAAGGATGCGTTCTTTCTCCTGGATAATGCGCCGTGCCACTTTGATTTCATCGGGGATGGTTGTCCGCAGTTGATCAACAATGTTCAGGATATCGGACTCTTTGATCATGATCTGGTTGACCAGCGGCATCCTACGGCTGCCAGCGATAAGATTCTCTAGTCGATCCACGAGATAGAGTATATCCATAATTTGGCTCCTTCCCCGATTTAATACATATGCTATGTTTCAAGCTTTTGCCTGAGCGCGCGCGCTACTGCGGGAGGCAGCATATCAGCGACATTGCCGCCCAGGTGAGCGACTTCTTTCAGTAAGGATGAACTGACAAAAAGATTCTCAAGATTGGTGAGCAGGCAGACGGTCTCAATCTCTGGCGCTAACTTGCGATTCATCAAGCCCTGTCGAAATTCCGCTTCGAAATCGTTGGGCGAGCGCAGCCCCTTGATGATAGCCAGCCCTCCTACTGAACGAACGTATTCCACCGAAAGTTCGGTGTACTGTTCAACAAGTACGTTGGCCAGTTGCCCAGCGGCAACTATCTCTTTCCAGAGTTGCACACGCTCGTCGGCCGAAAAGAGGAGATTCTTGTCAGGATAGGCATAGACGGCAATGATCAGGGTATCGAAGAGGTGCGCTGCACGCCGTGCAATATCGAGATGGCCGTTGGTGGGTGGATCGAAGGCGCCCGGATAAACGGCAACGCGTTTATGCCCTTCCTGGTTGCTCATAAGAACTCCGTTCTGATCCCTTCAGTTACGCCCGGTTCCGGTACTCCAGTTGGTGAGGATATGGCGCAGCCTTACAGGCTACTCCGGCCGGGCCTTTATGTTTGGTGCAATCCCTGGGAAACGGGAGGCTCTCTCCATCCCCATTAAACCATATCGGCGGGCATTCAGCAATAGTATGAAAGCGCATCGATGAGATTCAATCGACTTCGCCTCCAGGCGCTGCTGGCGCTGCATGATCGAGGCGATAGCATGCGATAACTCTGGCGGGTGATCTCTCTTTGATGCGATCGGGCAACCTCTAGAGAAGGGCTACAAGGGGTCACATTGCAAATAGATTGCATGATGCAAGGGGAAAAGTAAGCTCTACAATAATGGTAGGAAGCGCGTTGTTCTTGCAGGTGGTAAGCAAGCGGGCTGTGTTTTTGCGGTATTTAGGAGGCCGAGCTAGCAAATCAAGCCAGCAGGGCGACCGCAAGGGTCGCCCCTACATTTTGACAGTCCACTAGTATCATTTTACCTGGTCTATAAAATGGCTATAGGAATTACAGGAATCACTACCCATAACGCTGCTCATGACGATTTCATGACGCTTCCTCCTTATAGTATATGCTTGTAAACATGTTACTGGATAAGAGAGGTAAGAAACAATGGCGGTTCGCGAACAAGTCGACACGAGATTAGAAGGCCGCAAAGCTGACATGAGGCTGCATACGCTGCTGGAGATACCTCCGAACTTTTACGCGATTGCGTTTGGGTTGGTAGGATTGGCCAGGGTCTGGCGTCTCGCTGGCAGCCTCTATAGGCTGCCTGCCGGAATCGGTGACGCGTTGTTCCTGGTCGCGGCGGTCGTTTTCCTGCTGTTTTTCGCGGCGCTTGTGGTCAAGCTTGTGCTCGCACCGAAGGCTGTCCTGGCTGACCTGGTAGACTCTGCAATCGGCCAGTTCTTCTCGCTTCTCCCGATTACCGGAATGTTGCTCGCAGTCGGCCTCGAGCCGTACGCTTTCGATGCAGCACGAGTACTGTTCCTGGTGTTCTTCGTCGCAACAGTGCTCCTTGGTGGGTGGTACACGGGCCAATGGATCGTCGCCGCCCTGGATACCGACAAGTTCGGCCCCGCTTATTTCCTGCCCACCGTAGCAGGTGGTATACTCGGCGCTGATAGTGCCGCCAGCTTTGGCCTGATAGGACTGGGCTGGATGAGTTTCGGTATTGGAATGATTACCTGGCTGATGCTCGGTGCGATCATCCTCAACCGGCTGTACTTGCGCCCTGGTCTTCCGGCGGCACTTATTCCCACGCTGGCGATCGTAATCGTACCGCCGGTGATAGCGGGTAATGCCTACTTTGTACTCACTGGTGGAAGGATTGACCTGTTGGCTTACGTGCTCGCCGGTTATACAGTGCTAATGGCGCTCGTGCAGCTGCGCCTGGCTCCGCTCTACTTCAAGCTGAAGTTCTCTCCAGGCTTCTGGTCCTTTACCTTCTCGTATGCAGCGACCGCCGCGTACGCGCTGCGCTGGATCCACCTTGTGCAATTCGCAGGGGCGGCCATCCTGGGCTACGTGGCGCTTGCAGCGATTACCTTGTTCATAGGTGGTATCGCGCTCCGTTCACTTGTTGCGCTCCAGCAGGGCAAGTTTCTGCCTGCTGCGGGAGTCTCGTGAGCTGTCTCCCTGATCTGTCCCACGTTCAGGAAGGATGAGGGTGATGCCATGCCCTCCCTTACACATCTGTGGTCAAGCGGAGGGAAGGATATGCGCTCTGTCCTCCTCGTTGTAACAGCGTGCGCAACGCCAGCGCAAGGCGATGCGCCGCCTCCTCGAGCTGTTCAGGCGACTTATCAGCAAATGTGAGGCGCAATGTGTTGTCGCGTGTACCGACGACTGTGGGCGCAAAAAAGCGGCCAGGAGCCACAAGGACTCCCTGGGCTACCGCCTCCTCGACGACCTCCATCTCCTCTAGAGATGCCGGTAACGTGACAAGCAGGCTGAAACCGGCAAGGGGGCGGGACCAATGGCAACCCAATGGGCCCAGTTCACGCTCCAGTGCAGCCAGCAACACGTCCCGGCGTTGGCGATAGACCGTTCGCATCTGCTCCAGATTGCGCTCATAAGCAGGCGAACTGAGATAGATCAGGACGGAGCGCGCGACCAAGAGCGATGTTGCCCGGTCAACGAGTCCTTTCTTCTCTGCCAGGCAGGAAAGAATCTCTGGGACAGCCACGATGCAGCCCAGGCGCACGGCGGGAAAGGTCGTTTTGCTAAAACTTTTCACATAGATGACTCGTCCTGCGGGAGCAAAGCTCCAGATGGCAGGCGCAGGCATTCCCCTCTCATAGGACAATTCGTTGAAGGCGTCATCCTCAATAATCAGCACATTATACGTGCGGGCCAATTCACCCAGCCTGCGCCGCCGTTCTACCGTCATGCTTATCCCTGTTGGGCTTTGAGCAGTGGGAATCGTGTAGAGCCAACGAGGACGATTCTGCGGCGCACCCAACAGGCGCTCGAATGCCTCCACTTGTAGGCCATCTTCATCCAGGGGAACGGGCTGCACATGGACGCCATATTGCTCAAAAATATCCAGGGCAGCAATATAGCTGAACTGTTCCATATATACATTGTCCCCTGGCTCAAAAAAGGTTCTGGTCACCAGGTCGAGTCCCTGTTGTGTCCCGCTGGTAAGCAGAATATCGTCCGTGGTGACATACAGACCGAAGCGTTGCAGGTAGCTGGTGAGAAATGAGCGCAGTGCAGCATCACCCATCGCCGGACCGTACTGGAACGCCGCCATGTCTTCTTGTTCTCGGCTCTCTTGATCCAACGACCTCCCGGCCTGCTCCATAATCTGCTGCCAGTGGGCCAGCGAAAACAGCGCAGCCTCAGGATTGCCACTCGAAAAGTCGATCAAGGTCCGCTCAGACCTACCGCGCAGGAGCTGCCGAAAGATCTGCCCCCATGCCACGGAACGCGGAGTACGCGCACGGCGTGCCAGGGTCATCGTCCATCCTTCGCGTGTCCCTCGCGTAGCAGCAGAAGACACTATTCCTTCCTCAATAGACGCAAAGGTCGGTTGAGGGAGAGGCGCGCGCGAGCTTGCCTGTGTCAACACAGGCGCAGGCAATATGAATGTCCCTCGGCCAATCTGGCCGCCTGCCACTCCGGCCCGGGCTAAGGCTTGATACGCCTGCGTGACCGTAATGGGACTGACCCCCAGCATGTTCGCCAGCCGGCGGATAGGGGGTAATTTCTCCCCTGGCTTCAATGCCTCCTGCTCGGCTGCCCGTGTGATCTGGTCAGCAATCTGCTGATAGAGAGGAGTAGGGGCATCGTGCTTTACTTGAATGGTTGCATAGTCCATGACGCTTTTTCTCCCTCTTCAGGCGCCTGTACCTGCTGCCTGCTTGAAAAAGAGGAGTTTACTCTTGACAAAAGATGATTGATTGTCCTACTATGCTATCATAACAATACGCGAATTGTCAATATTGTTATTAAGTACAATTTGAGGCGTCACCCATGAGGGAGAAAGGAAGCAAACCGATGAACCAGGAAGGTAGACTTACCGTTGGTATCCTCATTTTTGATGATGTCGAGGTGCTGGATTTTTGTGGCCATTTGAGGTGTTTGCCGCAGCCAGCTCAGTAGGCGAACCCGGCGAGCATCGTCAGCTCTTTCAGGTCGTGACCATTGCCGAAGAAGACAGGATCATCACCTGCAGCGGAGGGCTGCTGGTCAAGCCTGGGGCCACCATAGAGAATCACCCACCCCTGGATATCCTTGTGGTGCCTGGTGGGTACGTGGACCGCGCCCTCTCTCATCCCCATCTGCTGGAGTGGATTGGCCGGCAGGATCAGCAGACCAGGTTGACCACCAGCGTTTGCACCGGGGCCTACCTGCTTGCCGAGTGCGGGCTGCTGAACCAACACCGGGCCACCACACACTGGGGCAGTATTGAGCACATGCGCCAACGGTACCCTGCCGTAGAAATGCTGGAGGAGACACGGGTCGTCGATGAGGGGCATATCATTACCTCGGCGGGGGTCTCTGCTGGCATTGATATGAGCCTGCATGTCGTCTCTCGCCTCTTTGGTGAGCAGGTGGCAGCGCAGACGGCGCGCTACATGGAATACGACTGGAACGCTCGTGGCAGAAGCTGATACCCTCAGAATGGTGTAGTATCACGCAGCGTGGCCAGTGGCTTTGATCCTGACACGATGACCCTGATCTGTGAACTCGAGGGAAGCGAACAGACCATTCGGGTATCCGCCCAAGTTCGAGACTGGACAACACGCTTTCTCATGCCTGCGCTGCTGTTGTGTCAGATGTCATCCCTGCACGGACCAGCAGGGTGATGGCGGCAGCTACGACCCAGAGCGCCTGGAGGCCCAGGACGACCACGGTGAGTATGGGAGCGGTGAAGAGACCGACCAATCCCACGATCTCATAGGCGATCCCCAGGGCCATATAGCCGAACACGCGTGGGAGGAGACGTGACCCGAGGAGGATGGTTCCCAGCGCCGGTCATCTTTCTGGCGCTGGCGCAAGCGGGTAAATATGCGTAAACACGGTCATGATGAGGAGATGTCAGGGCGTTCTTTGCAGCGTCAGCAGGGTCATGTCGTCCTCTTGCTCCCACTCCTCGCCGGTGAAGTATTTGAGTTCGGTCAGCAAGAAGTCGATGAGCGATGCCCCGCCGGAGTGCCCGGCGAGCAAGGTCTGGAGACGAGGAAAGCCGAACATCTCGCGCCCAGAGTTATGCGCCTCTACCAGGCCGTCGGTGTAGAACAGGATGTTTTCATCGCGGGCGAGGACCACTTCCTGTTCTTCATAGCGCATGCTGGGCATCAGGCCGAGGGGCATACCGGTCGCGCGCAGTTCGCACGCCGAACCCGCATGCTGGCGGTACGGGAGATCGTGTCCCGCGTTGGCGTAGCGGAGCCTGCCGCCGACCGGATCGAGGATGGCGTAGAAGCAGGTGACGAACATCTTTTCTGGAATATCGGCGCAGAGCAGATCGTTGACCCGCGCCAGGACTTCGCCCGGCGAGTCCGTTGCCTGCGCCGCGGCGCGCAGCATGCTGCGGGTGCTGGCCATCACCAGGGCAGCAGGCATACCCTTGTCCGTGACATCGCCGATCACCAGCCCCAACCGGCCATCTTCGAATGGTAGGAAGTCGTACAGGTCCCCCCCGACCTCTCTGGCCGCCTGGTAGTAGGTGGCGATGCGCCATCCGGGAAGTGTGGGCCGCTCTTTGGGCAGGAGGGAGAGCTGGATAAGCTGAGCGGTATGCAATTCCTGCTCGATGCGGGCGCGTTCTTCTTCGCGCGCGTGCTGCTCAACGAGTGTTTTTTGCTGCTCTATGCTCTCGACCAGTTGCTGCGCCATCGTATTGAATTGCTGTTCCAACTGTCCGACTTCATCGCGTTTCGTAGCCGCTACCCGCTGCGAGTAGTCGCCGCTGGCGAACTGTCCTGTGGCTTTCACCAGGCGGTGAAGGCGGCGCACCAGGCTCCGCGTGGTCAGTACGCCGAAGATGGCACCGATTGGAGCTGTCAGGAGGAGCCAGAACAGCCCGGTAAAGAGCCAGAACCCTACGAATGAGAAAATATTGGCATTGGCGTTGGATGCTGGCGGCATCTGTATATAGATCGCGCCTACCGGTTTGTTTTCCCGGTTCAAGACTGGCTGGACGACTGAGAGCACGT
>WNFA01007354.1_pt1 | contig 13315 bp, 9 predicted proteins | sample 5400481 | NCBI WGS metagenome assembly WNFA01 (sample SAMN13153340, study PRJNA577476) | soil metagenome | isolation source: 120 cm saprolite under Douglas fir tree site 2 hole 1 replicate 2 | place: USA:California | collected 2015-04-18 | reverse complement strand
GCTGAATCCGGACGAAGGGGTTTGGTCTCAGGCGAAGCGAAAACTGTCCAATAGTTGTCCCAAGGACATTGACGAACTCATGGAGGATATCATCCGGTCGATAAACGGAGTCAGAAGATCGCAGAAGAAGCTACGGGGTTGCATCGAGAAGTCCGAACTGCCTTCTTTTTTGCACTAAGTCATTGCATTCTTTATACGTAGCTCAATAGCGGTAGGGATGTAACTAGTGCAAGCGTTTCCACAACTAATTGCCTGCCCCTCTCCCCCCGCCACCAGAACGGTGCCGTCCGTGAGAAGCGTGGCCATGTGAGCGTAACGGCCTGTCTTCATGTTCCCAGTTAGGGTCCATGCGTTGGCAGAGGGATCGTAAGAGTTCCGCTGAACTTAAGGGGGCCCCTAGAAGGGGTGCCACCAGTGACCAGTACCTTGCCATCCGGAAGGAGGGTCGTGGTGTTCAAATAGCGAGCGCTATTGGTGCTGGCCGCATTACTCCACGTGCCCGTGGAAGGATCGTAGAGCTCGCAGGAAATGGTGGTGGTGCCGGTGGAACCTCCGATGGCCAACACCTTCTCGGTTTTCAGCCGCACGGCGGTGTGGTAATAGCGAGCCGTGTTGAGGATGCCCGTCGTCGACCAGCTGTTCGACGCCGGATCGTAGAGTTCGCTGACCGCCGTGGCCGTGCTGGAGTTGCTCGCCGCACAGCCGCCGGTCACTAATACCTTCCCGCTCTGGAGCAGGGTGGCGGTATGAGCAAAGCGAGCCACGGAGAGGGAACCTGCAGGAGACCATGCTCCCGTCGTGGGATCATACAACTCGGCGCCAGCCAACACGATGTGCTGGCACCCAGTCCGCCGGAGACCAGGACCTTTCCATTGTTCAGCACTACGGCGGGAAAGCTTTCGCGTGCCTGCGTCATGCTGGCGGTTGCAGCCCATTTGCCGGTGGCCGCGTTGTAGATCTCCGCTGACGCGAACACGTTAACGCCATCCGTGCCTCGGGCGGCCAGCGCGCCGGTGGCGAGGGTCACTTGCGCGTGGCCGGAACGAGCGACTGTCATGTTATTCGTAGTGACCCACGCACCCTGCACCTGCGCAAGTGCAAACGTCGCCATCACTGCGACGCAGATTACTACTGGAATAGATCGGCCGAGTTTTTTCACAGAAGTCACCTGACTTTCTGGAATGCGGAATTTACAGAAACACAGGATGCATTGCGTTGGATGAAGTCCCAGCCTCGGTTCGGTGCCGGGAAGTTACAGATGCGGTTCCGATGAACCGCGAGGTGGGTGAAATTGTACACTCGCGGAGGGACATAGGCGCTTCGGGGGGCTGCAGTCGTAGGACGACAAGGTGTGATTGTAAGTACGCTAGCCTGCAAACTTTCCTATGACTTATCCCATCTGCCCGGTCTGCAACGGAACCCGTGGAACTCTCAACTGCCGTCAGCAAAGTTTTGGGGAGGGGGAAGGCTCAGGATCGCGCGATGTCTCCTGGCATTCCAAACGGGGTGATGGACACTCTTGATATGATCGCTGAGCCGGCTCCGGGGATTGGAACGGAAGCACAAGCCAGAGAGAGGCATAGACGCCATGAATCGCACAGTTCTTACTTTTCTGTTCGCAGTTTGTTCGGCAGCGTGTCTCTTTGCGCAGATGGGGAATATGAATGCGCCGACGTTCACGAAAGATGTCGCGCCGATCCTACAGAAAAACTGCCAAAGCTGCCATCGACCGGGCGAGGCTGCTCCCTTCTCGCTGCTTACTTATGAAGAGACGCGACCCTGGGCGGGAGCCATGAAGCTGGCCGTGCGGCAAAAACTGATGCCACCGTGGTTTGCCGATCCTCAGGTTGGACATTTCTCCAATGATAGGGCGCTCTCTCAAAAAGAGATCGATACCATTGTGGCTTGGGTGACCGCCGGCGCGCCCAAAGGCGACCCCAGGGACATGCCCGCACCTGTGAACTTTGTGGAAGGATGGGGCATTCCAAAACCGGACGTGATTTTTCAGTTGCCCAAAGAATTCTCCGTCCCAGAATCGGGCATGGTCGAGTACCAATATGCCATTGTGCCAACCGGCTTCACGGAAGATAAGTGGGTTCAGGCCGTCGAAGTCCGTCCCACGGAGCGCTCCGTCGTTCACCACATCATCGCTTACGTTCGTGAACCCGGATCCAATTACTTCAAAGACCAAAAGCCGGGAGTCTTCTTCGAAGCTGTCCCCGCCAAACCGGATGAGAACGTTGACACGAGCGCGCTGCCCAGCGATTTTCTGGTTGGCTATGCTCCGGGTCAACCCGCGGAAATCTTGCCGGCCGGAGAGGCGAAACTGGTAAAAGCCGGCTCCGACATCGTATTCGAGGTTCACTACACGCCCAATGGAAAAGCGGTGATGGACCGCACCAAACTCGGCTTGGTTTTCGCAAAAGAGCCGCCGACGAAAAGGGTCCAGACGTTGTCGGCGAGCAATGGCACTTTCAAAATTCCTCCCGGCGATCCCAACTACCGTGTGGATGCTTCCTTTGAAATTCGCAAGGAGGTGATATACTGGCTTCGATTCATCCGCACATGCACGCCAGAGGAAAGGATTTCGAATATCGCATCGTGTTCCCGAGCGGTGAGACGCGGACGATCCTGCGCGTGCCCCAGTACAACTGGCACTGGCAGCTTTGGTACAACCTTGACGAGCCTATTGTGCTGCCCCCAGGGGCTCGAATTGACTGTACGGCGCACTTCGACAATTCGCGGAACAATCCCGAGAATCCTGACCCTACGAAGACGGTAATTTGGGGTCAGCAGAGCTGGGACGAGATGATGGTCGGATTCTTCAACCTGGTGTACGACCCGCGGCTGTCTCTCAAAGATCTGTTACCGGAGAAGAAGGAAGTCGCGAAGAGCAAGGTTTCAGTTTCGGGTAAATGACGCCGCAGGCTCAAAGCTAGACCGTCGGACAACTCCAATATGAAGATTGCCCCTTGCATACTTGTGATCATCGCCGTTTTCAGTGCTTTGTCCACGGTCCAATCTGCCACACCACAGAACAAACACCTCCTGGTCATCGGGGAAGAAAAGGGATACCGGCACGAATCGGTATCGCACGCCATGGCCACCATCGAGCGTTTGGGGACCGAGACCGGTTTATGGGATTCCACTCTCCGCACGGACACCGAGGCGTTGACCAAGAAAAAACTCGAATACAACGCCAAGAATCTCACCAACTTCGATGCTGTGCTTTTCTTCACCGGCGGGGACCTTGAAATGGACGCCCAGCAAAAGTCGGACTTCCTGTCATTCATCCATGACGACGGAAAGGGTTTCATCGGTATTCATAGTGCGGCGATCACTTTTGTTGACTGGCCAGAGTATGGGGAGATGATCGGCGGCTACTACGATGAGCACCCCTGGGGAACATTCGACGCGCCCATCATCGTGGAAGACCCGGCATTCCCCGGAATGCAGCAATGGCCCAAATCCTTCGTGCTGCGTGACGAAATCTATCAGATGAGGAACTATTCGCGGGACAAGGTACGCGTGCTCATGCGCCTTGATGCCGCCAGGATCGACGTCGGGAATAAGAACGTCCACCGTACCGATCGCGACTTCGCCGTCACGTGGGCCAAGATGTACGGCAAGGGACGCGTCTATTACACGACGCTGGGACATGTGCAAGACAACTGGGACAAACCGGAATTCCAGAAGATGCTCATCGAAGCCATCAAGTGGGCAACTGGAATCACAAGTGCCGACATAACTCCGCGGCCCATGCCTTAAGGGCAGTAGACTTATAAGCCGGACAGCACCTACCAGGGGGCTGACAGTCGATGATCGCTTCAGAAGACGCCGCGGATACCGGAATGACTCGCCGAGCCTTCGGCAAGCTCGTTGCTGTTGGACTGGTTACAGCAGCGGTGCCGATTCATCCGTCCGATAAGCTCGACGTAGGGATAGGCACGTACAGCTATCACAACCTATCTCTCGATGATATGATCGCCCAACTCACGGCACTGAACATATCCGAGATCGAGATGTCCCGGGGTGAATTCATGCTTATGAATCACCCGGGCGATGACCTGTTCCACTCAACCCGAACCAAGCTGGATCGCGCCGGGATTCGCTGCGTTTCCTATTACAGTGCGACCGTCAAAGACGGTCAGGATCTCGAGAATATGCTGCGCTTCGCGAAGATTCTCGGATCGCAAAATGTAACTGGCGATGCCGCCGGCAACATTCTCACCCGCATTGATCAGCGTTGCTCGCAAGAAGGGTTGACCTTCGGAATCCACAATCACTTCTTCAAAGGCGAGAAATTTGCGTATGAGAGCCCGGAGGATGTTCTCAGAGTGTTGGCAGGACTCTCGAACACCGTCGGCGCCACCGCGGACGTTGGGCATTTTGCGTCCTGCGGCTACGACACCGTCGATGCGATCCGCAAACTAGGTCCTCACCTGAAACTCGTGCATCTGAAAGATGTTGAGGCTTCCGGCGGCGAAGTCAATGTATTGCTGGGAGAAGGGATCTCGAAGATTCCTGAAGTCATGCGGGAACTGCATCGCCAGAATTTCGCCCACCTGATCGCGATCGAATATGAAAAGGAAGGCGACGTGAACCGCGATATGAAAGCGGATTTGGACTTTGCTCGAAAGTTTGCCTAGGGCGGCTCTGCCCCTTAGCGCTCAACTGCGGGCGAGCACATTAGGAGTTTTGGATGGAAGAGAACCGGTGGTTGAGGCGGTGGTTCATCTGGGCGGCGCGAAAGCTACATGACATCCACCATCGAGTGTTGAACGACTGCGGATTGATGGACAAGAATTTCGGCATCGGATTCTTTCTGTTCGACCGGGTGTTCGGAACGTTGTCCCCGAAGCAGGTTCCCTTTAACCACCCGGGTTACGCAGCCGCGAGGGAGAGATTCAGGTATGGGGAAACGCTCCAGGGATGGTGAGTCTGTGGGCCGCCAAACAGGTTGGCGTATGGGGTGCAGTTCGGAGGCCAGCACGGGCACCTTTTAGTTTCTTATTGATACCCGCCGCCTAACATAGCTCAGATCACACGCGTCAACCGGGTGTACATTGCCATCAGCCTCGGAGCTCGAAGTGAAGAACGCGGATTTCTTGGAATCCTCAGTTTCACAACTCATAGCCTGAAAGATCGGCCAGACCATCTCGCACTACCGCATTTTGGAGAAGTTGGGCGGCGGCGATATGGGTGTGGTCTACAAGGCCGAGGACACCCGACTCCCGATTTGAGATAAGTCGGGAGAGCTTAACCCTATTGCTGGCATATTGGTAATTTGTTGTAGACGTATGATTTGAGTGGTGGAAGCTTTACTTGGCTTCCTCCGCGCGTGTGTTGACGATCTTCAATAGCGCTCCCAGACGAGCCGGGCTTTCCTTTCCGAAATAATAGGCCGTTCGGTACTGACTTCCGTGGCCCGCAGTTGTGAAATCAGGATATCTGATTCGAAAAATTCCGGAATGACGCTGCGTCTTGAGTTGGGTCTTCAGCGGAGGAGTGAGAAGCATGATCGCAAATGTTTCGCCGCTGTGTTGATCTATTGTTCCGAAAAATTCGGGATTTTCATCAAGCGACAACTCTTTTCCCGGCAAGAATTCGGTTGGTAGCTTGGCGTTCACAAACCAGCGCCGGTAGTGAGGCTGATCAGCCTGCTGGAACGATACCGAGTTCTCGAGGACATACGCCTGTCCCTGCTGTATGCTTTTTGGCGTGACAGTCGAGTCCTGGATCACAACATTTCGGTCCCCGAGCAAGCTGAGGACCCGCTCCAGCTTCGCACCCGCAGGGTAGACGTCGGGCGCTTCGTACTCAAGCTTTACCTTTGCTTGGGTACTCGCGCTGGCGATGATCTGAAAGCTGTATGGGCGGTTGGCAAGGCCCATCCAGTTCATTCTGGTGTACTGGTTGAGGCCCTCCAGTTCCTTAGGTTCGACTCTCTTGGCGAATGTGTCCCGCATGCCGCCGACCGAATTGAAGGCGTTGTGATTCGAATTCTTTAGGACCAGCGCGAAGGATCTTCCACCTGCGGACGGACTCACGAAACAGCGGATGTTCTGATTTTCCAGAATTACGTCCGCAAAGCCATCGCGATCGTAGTCAAAAGCATAGGCCAGGGCCTTGCCGGGCTCAATCGCCGCCAGCACAACTGTATCGTTCAGTTCGAAAGATCCAGAGGAAAGCTGAAAGGAAAACTGATACAAACCGGAACCCTTCGTCGGCACAGCGCGAATTTCGATTGTCTGATCGGCATTCGCGGGAATATTTACCTCCGTCGGAACGGCCCGAAACTTCAGGTTATCCCCAGAAATCCCAATCTTGATGGTTTGAGTACGACCGCGCCAGCTCTTCAGCCTTAGATGAAAGACAGCTTCGCCAGGCAAGTTCACGGCGGCAAGAGCCGGGTGATCCAGCGGGAAAGCCTGGTCCTCCCGCAGAGGAAAGTTCACCCTTGGACTAAGGGTGTATGTAAAGGGTTGATGGACTCTCAGTTCAGAGTGCCAAATCCAATCCGACTGCGAACCGTGCTCGCGCAGGGTTGCTGTCAAGTTGACAGGAAGACCGTCCGGCGCATCCGGAGGCAAGTCAAGCGGCACGTCGACCACGCGGCTCGATTGCGGGGGGATGTTTACCGATAGCGGGGTGGGGGTCGTCAGGCGGCCAGCTCGAAGCGCGAGATCTCCGCTGAGCAAGCTTTTCCGTGGATTGTGGATCGTCATCTGAACCGTGTTTATTTCCCCGGCGATCCAGTCATTTTTCGTGCGAAAAACAAGCCGAGGTTGGGCCGACCGATATTCAAGCACGAGGGTACGTTTGAACTCCGGACTGGCGCCCTTCGGAATTTTCACAATGAGGAGATGCGGTGCAGCCTGTGTGACTCTCACCAACCTGCCATCGAGCTGAGCCGTCTGCGGCCGATGTACCAGGCGCAATGCGATCTCGCCATCGTTGGGCGTGTTGAAGTCGAATGTGAGGGTGCTGCCGTCGTAAGTGGCATGCGTCAGCTCTGCAGTGGAGTAATACACTTCGTCCGCAGGGTCGAGTCCTGGAGGCGCCGACGCAATGAGAGCCGTGAGTGGAACTCGCAAAGGCAGTAGCAAGGATTCCCGCGGGCCGAGAGTGATGTCCGGCAGTCGTATCTTCGAGGCTTGCTCTACATCTGCAGATCGCGGATCTTGCGCGGTGAGTTCGCCGCTGTACGGCTGGTGAATACTGAAATTCGTGAGACCGACAAACCCGTATGCCGCAGACGTATCTGTTCTAGTTTCGAAGCTGTGGCTACCACGGTCCGCGACTAGTTCCGTGACGTACAACCCTGCTTCGCGTGCATGTGTGAGAAGCCTACGCGAGACGACCGAGACTTTCTTGTCGATTCTCTTGTTGGGGGCCGCTGCCTTCATGAGCGCTGGGAGCGCCCTGCGAGAGTTTCGTTGAACGTTCTCTGGAAAATCTTCCGTCTTTCCCGAAACAACGCCGCCCTCCATTAGATGAGTACCGGGAGGAAAAACCCACCGCGAAAAATCTCCTCCAAAGAACAACGCTTGTCCTTTGCCGTGCGGAAATCGCGCGCCGATAATGCGCCCGCGGGTGTCACGAGCAAAGACGGTGACTCCAGACTTTTCGGTAGGAGTTATTGCATACACTCCTCCGACTATGGTTGCATTCGAGCCGTCCGTGAAGTGCAACGTGCTGGGTTCCGGAATGAATTCCTGCGCTCCCAGCGGGCTGAGGAGCTCGCCCAGAATTGCGCCTCCGGGACGGGATGGCAAAACGATAAGCGTGCCACCGTCAGTCACGTACTCCACCATCATTCGTTGAGCCTTTTCGGAATACTCCCCCAGATGCGGGTACCTGGCCGTGTCTTCTCCCGCCTGCGGATTCGGCAAAAGCAGAACGCGATAACGTTCGAAATTCTTCAGCGGCGTGTGATCGGAGTCGACTAGTTCGAAATTGTAGTGATCAAATGCGCCGGACCATAGCAGGCGTCCGGCCACATCCGCAACCTGCTGAATCTCGACGGAGGTCAGGTCTTTCTGCGGATAGGTTGACATCGGATAAACAATCCCTGCGTCGGTCGCGAGATGAGAAGAGGCGAGCAGCGGGCCCATGCCCTCGATCAGCCGTCCGGTGCGCCGAATGTAAGAAGCACGCCCATTTTCTCCTCCGGCAAAGGTGATGGCATTCTCCTGGGTATAAAAGTAGTTTGCCCACGGACACTCGTAACCCGCTGGATAAAGGGTGTCATTTGCCGGATGATGGCTCAGCCCCTTTAGCCCGTTTTGGAGCATCACGCGCATGGCCATAAGTGTGTTGGAGGGATGGGTCAGGCGAGCATAGGTGTCCTTGTCATCCAGGTCCCAGCCTGCAAGAAACTCAATATGAGTGGCCGGGAATAAAGGTTGTGTCTTTAAGGTCTCCGTCAGAAATTTGTTCTTAGCTGCCTCATACAAATCCGAGTAGCCCCCCGGGCCGAACGACTGATAGTCCTGTCCGGTATTCCAGAAGGGCTCGGCTGTGGCGTCGTTGGATTCCGCGTTCAGGCGCATGTCCGCGCCATTGATGTAATAAGGGATCGCGCTGTTATGCGTGGCCTCCTTTGCGTACATGCGCAAGAGGTCCATATATTTCCAGAAATTCGGACCGTTATAGTTCTCACGGCCGAGCGCCTGGTCATCATCGATTTGAATATTGATCAGCGGCCCACCGTTTTCCGCAAGCAAAGGATTGACCAAGGCAAACACGTCGTGAAACCACCGCCGGGTATAGTCCAGGTGAGTCTGGTTTTGCAGCCACTTAGTTGCCGCCTCTTCCGACTTGTCATACTGCAACTGGTTCCAGAGGGGATATCGTCCTTCGAGAATGCTTTGTTCGGACATGCCATATTCGGGGTGCCGAAGCAGCCAATCGGGATAGCCGCCGTTCCGCCACTCATCGGTAAAATACGGCCCGGGCCGAAACGTAAGCTTGAAGTCCATCAGATCAATCAAGCGGAGCAAATGCTTCAGGTCGCGGCGTGGATTGGTGTGACCGTCGAAGTCGAGGACGCCCTCTTCCGGTTGCTGCCAATTCCAGAGAGGATAAAGATCAATGGTGTTGATGCCTAGCGCCTTTAGGTGCAATAAGACTTCTGCCCATCGATCACGCGGAATGCGGTGGTAGAAGAACGCGGCGCCGTGCATGAGGAATGGTTTGCCATCTACCCAATACTCCGGATAGGTGTTTACGACTCGGAACTGATTATTGGGCGTGCCAATGACTGGCTTGATTTCGTCCTGTGACCAAGCGCGAGCCTCAAACCCAGAGGCGAGAAGCACAACGATGGTTGCAATGACATACTTCGACCGGCGAACCCGAACGTTCATCCATTCCTCGTTCGCAACTGCGGCTCTGTTGTGATTGTCATTTGGGGACGTCAACAGCTGGATTGTGATCAAAAAACCCGTCCGGTACCAGGCTGAAACCGGTCGGATGGACTGCCATGATCGGCCACTCTTCCGGGCGCGGGATATGGGTTACGCCGAGCGTGTACCAGATCACAACGTCGCTGTCTTGAAGAGACCGATTCGCACGTATCCAGACAGGCAAACCGTCATCCCCGCGGCTTTGGTTCGCATAGAAACCGCCTGCGTACAATTGAGTAGGATCGTAGGCGGTGGCCCAAAAATGAGCATTGATGAAGCCGGCGCGCTTGCGCATCCAGGAGTCTGGTGCCGCGTACGGCACCGAGTTTTCTTCGGGGACTAGGATGTAGCCTGCACTTCCGCCCACCCCGTTTTTTACCGAGGGATTCACGACTTCCCACTTGCGGCTGCTCTCAAGGTTGACGTTCCTGTGGGCCTCTGATTCCGAACGCAGTGCGGTTCCTTTCATCACAAACGCGGACTTATATCGATTGCCCGGGTTGGCCGCCTCTGCCGAGGTGTTCATTTCCACGATGCTGTTCCTGGTTCCGTCGACATCCATGTCCAGGCGAAAATTGAAGAAATGCTGATGATGCACAGCCAACAAGTTCCGGTCCACGAGATGGCCATAGGCCATATCCTGGGCCGGGTTATGCGATTCGGAAGCCAGATCAACGCCCTTGGTTTCCATGATCCCACTGAGTAGCACTCGCATCTCCAGGGTTCCGTCCTGATGGAAAATCCAGTTGAATCCATAGTCGTAGTTGCCTACGGTTGCGATCCAGGAAAGCACCAGTTCACGGGCACGCCGGGAATTATTTTGATTATTGTCGCGATCAAAGTGCTTCCACAACAGACCGCCATCTTTCTCGTAAAGAGCCACAGCCCGGGGCACGGCAAATGGAACGCCGGCCTCGTCCGCAAGCGTGGCGTCGAAAAAGGTGGCATTGGAAGGCGCGTCCACCTCGGGCTCCAGTGAGTTGGCATAACGGCCCATGCTGTCCTCGCCTTCATCAAAGGCGTTCCGGAAATACCAGGCTTCTGAGGGGTCACCGTAGGGGACTACCATTTCTGAAAGCGATCCGCGATAAAGAATAGAGCGCAACTTTCCGCGATCCTCGTAGCCCACGGTGTACAGCACCAGTCCTTCACGGCCGTTCATCGCGAACCGAAACCGCCAATTCTGCCAGCGCACTTCGTTATCCTGCACGCGGAAGCTTGTCCCGTCGGGCTGGATAACCTGTAGCCTCTTCAGAGCCTCTCTGGAATGCTCGCCCTCCCGTAAACTGGGTGCGGTCGCGCTCTTGGGTCGCGGCACCACTCCGGTATCAGAAAACTTGAATACTTTTTTGGTGTTCAGGTTTACATAGACCACGACGCCCTCTACAGGACCGGTCGCGAACAGGTTGGCGGAAGGGTCGCCACCGTAGTACGAGATGGCCCGGCGGAAACGGAATCCGGACTCTTTCGGGTCGCCGAAATAGCCCCCTGCCCAGTCGTCGATTCTGACTTTGCTGAGATCAGAGATTCCCCGCTTGCGCATGGCCTCCTGCCAGCGAGAGTCAGCACGGACTGCATCCTCGACGATTTTCGTATCTTCGGTCAGGTAGCTGGGTTGGACGCCGGGGATCTCTTTCCAGGAATTCACCTTCCTTGAACTGAGATCAACGATTGCCTCAAATGTCTGATTACTGTTCCGCTCGTAGACCACCACAAAAGCTTTACGGTCTGGTTGGCTTCCAGGCCGTGGGTCCAGCACTTCCTGCTTCGAGGGCTCATGTAAGGTGATCAGAGAAAAACGGCTGTCATCGCTGACCCTTGCGGCCTGTTTCAATATCTGGACCGCTGCCAGAATTTCGTCCTTTGCAAGGGGAGCTAAGGGAGAGCGGTCATCGTCGGGATAGGCCAGAGCAGCGCCGGCAAGCAGGCATATCAGAAGCGAAGATCCAAATAGAAGAGCGAGACTGTTGAGGCCGTGTTTTGTAACGACGGGACTCAACTCCCGCGTGGTGTTGTTCATCCACGTCTCCTGGGGGATTCGGTTCATTCAAAGGCCCGGACTGAGAATCCGGGCCAAGAGTGCAATCGAAATTCAGAAATAAAACTTCAAGCCAAATTGAATCTGCCGGGGCGCGGCCGCGGCTGTAGCAAAGCCGTAGCTGCCTCCTCCCAGCCGCTTCGAACTGCCAGAGGGGACGAGGAAGTTTGCATGGTTCGGAAGGTTAAAGATTTCCGGTATCAAAAAATGTTCCGGGAACACAAGGATGACCATTCGGATCCTGACCCGGCACCAGTTCCGCACGTTGACCACCATCAGAATTGGAAAAGTTGCCATTGCCGTCGGTAATCGTGTACCAGTTCCCGGTGGAGAGAGTGGTGATACCGGCAATCTGCCAGCCACCGAGAATCTTGTCAGCCGCGCCGCTCAGGCCCCCGCCGAAACGCTTGCCGTTTCCAATGGGCAAATCATAAATGTAACTGAGCACCAAACGGTGCCGGACGTCGAAATCGGAGCTCCCGCGTTCCCACTGCGGAAAGGCGCGGAAAAAACGCGGCCCACTATTGTTGGACGATCCCAGATTGGCCGATGACGCATTGTCAATGGAGTGGCTCCAGGTGTACGAAGCGAGGAAAGACAACCCCCCAGATAACCGCTTCTCAAAGCGGGTCTGCAGCGAGTGGTAAATCGAAGAGCCACTCGATGCGAAGTTGGAAATGCTCGTGTCGAATACCGGGTTACAATTCCCGGAACTATCACACTCCTGCACCGGGCGCCGGGCGCCGAACGGCGCACTGGCATCACTCGAGGGAGCAGCCTGATTGGCGTCGTAGAAAGTGTACAGTCTCGTTCCCTTTGAGCCGGCGTATGTGACCTGCAACACCGATTGTCCCGGCAACTCATATTGGGTTGATATGTTCCACTGTTGCATATATGGGTTGGCGATCTTTGGATCAAGTTGCAGCAGTTGTGGCGTGTTTGGGTCAGTCAAAGAACTTGCCGGAAAGCCATTGGCAAGATTTGCCATTCCTGGAATAGAACAGTCCGTCTGCCCGGGATTAGGATTCGCTGACGACGCGCCACACGGTTGGTTATAGCTTTCCGTGACGAAAAATGGCGGATTGAACCCCGGGCTGGGATTTGACCACGGTCCCGTTTCATAGCCGCCGTAAAAGATCCCGTATCCTCCGCGCAATACCGCACGGTTCGTGATTTTGTACGCGAATCCGATCCGCGGTGCGAAATTATTCTTGTCGGTCGGCACCAGCCCGCGGGGCGCGGTATCGCTGATGGGGATGCTGGCAGCGATTAATGGTGTGAATTGAGCGGTCTGTCCCTTGGGAACCAGCATCGTCTTGGTTGCCAGGTCAAAGGTCCCTTGTTGGTTGAAACGCTCCCTGACGGGAATGAACAGTTCGTAGCGGAGCCCGAGATTGAGGGTCAGTTTTGGAGTCACCTTGTAATCGTCCTGGACGTAGAAGGCATAGACCGGTCGACCATAGTCAACGTTGTGCAGGTTCGTGATATTTCCGCCGCTGGGCAATCCAAGCAGGAACTGCGCGAAACCCGAACCTCCCGTGCCCCTGGCCGCCGGATTGTCGGTCAGCGGCCCATCGAAAAAGAGATTGCCGCGGGGCGAAGCTGGCTGGAAGATAGTGAATTCTTCACTGCGGATTTCACCACCGAATTTGATCGTGTGCTTGTCACGAATCCATGTCAGATTATCCGAATAGCTGTAGGTGTTCTGAATTTCCAGCGAAGGCAGGTAGGTGGGATCGCCGATCGAATCCACGTCTCCAAAGTCGAACTCCGGCATGCCGCCATTGATGGGTGTAAAGGGCACCCCCGGAATGCCGAGCTGCCCGGAAACGTCTTTGTTGAAGTTGAACTGAAAACGGCGAGAGTG
>WNFA01003338.1_pt1 | contig 13316 bp, 13 predicted proteins | sample 5400481 | NCBI WGS metagenome assembly WNFA01 (sample SAMN13153340, study PRJNA577476) | soil metagenome | isolation source: 120 cm saprolite under Douglas fir tree site 2 hole 1 replicate 2 | place: USA:California | collected 2015-04-18 | reverse complement strand
TGGGCTGCCTCGTGCTCCAGCTCATCCCCGACCGTGCGACCTGGTTGGACCAGAACCAGCTCCTGCATTGGTTATCCTGTGCGAGCCTTAGACTGCCGCCTGTCTCTGCATATAACCAGACGCCGCCATCTCTAGATTGGTTCAGGCCTAAACGGCAGTTCCAGACGTTCGGAGCCTTGCGGTCTAGATGCCCAACCGCCCGAGCATTTCTTCAAGGTTGGACTCGTCGACAACGACTTCCCGGGGAGGCTGGCCCTCCGCTGAGTTCTGGACGGAGCCTTCGTCGAACGCCTGAAAAAGGCGCATCTTGGCGACGGCGTATTCTTCACTGCTCGAAAGCGGGCGGCCGTTCATTTTTGCCCAGGCGTCCAGCGCGGATTGCCTGACGAAGATTTTGAAGGGGAACGCAGAACGCCGGTCGGCGGAGACCACGTAGGTAAATTCGCCGCCAGGATTGCTCCCCCGTTGCGCGCGATTGCCTTCGTAGAAGTAGTACTGATAGACGTAGCCGTCGGCCGCGGAGTAGCTTTTAACGCGGCGCACGGCATCGGGACGAGGCATGAGCGGATTATTGGAGGGTAGCGGGTGGAAGTCAACGCAGGAGTTTAGGCGAGCGGGCAGTCCCGATATGAAACAGCCCTGTAGCCACCTGGTTCCAAATCAGGAGGAACTTTCGTCGAAGTGAAACAGAAAGAATCGTTTTCGTACCCCGTTGGTTAGGAGCCTCAGGAGTCCAGTAAACGGAAAGCCGTTGATTTGATGCGGTTTGCTTTTGACGGATTCTCCGAGTCCGCCTGGACAACTCTCATTCTCGGTCCTTTCCTTTTTCGCTGGCCCTTTGCCTGCTTTTGGGGAGGGTATGCGGTCCCTCTCGCAGAGCAAAGGCAAGAGTTCCAGAACAACGATGATTCAGGCGTTTCGCCCCGGCGAGGAAGCCTACGTATTTCTCTGGGGTCATGAAGGCGAGCCGCTCCGCGTGCTGGGGTGGTCGCAAGGTACGTTTCGAATCGCCCGGGATCCACGGACAGGCGTGGAACGAGTAACACAAGATTCGGCGGCAGCGGTATTCGATCCTCGAACGCGACAGTTCCGGCATGGCGGAATTCGCAACTTGCCGGTGACAATTTTTCAATTGAAGCTGCGGAGGACGCTGGAAGAAAGAGCGCCTTAAACAATTTGGGATTGGAGGGCCAGGTCGATGAAATTGTATGTAAAACAGATTTTCGCGAGCGCCATTGCACTGTTCTACGGAGGATGGTGTGCGCCGGCAGCACAGGCCTATTCGTTTGACATGATCGTGCCGGATGTCCGGCAGCCGCCGGCAATTTCTGGGGGATCGGCCTGTCCTGTGCGAGCGCACCAGCTGACTGCCGCGGGGAGTATCTCGGTTCAATGGAGCACCGTGCTTAGCACGACTCCTTTGACTGTTTTGACGCAGAACCAGACTGCGAGCGGGCGGCTGACTGAGATCGAACAGGTAATCACCCAATCGCTGGCCGTATGGACCGGCGTGAGTGGGACGCTGCTCGTTCCGGCCACATTCACGCCTCTGACACGGACGCCGACGCAGAACGCTTGCGGTCCCGATGGGCTAAATTCCATCTGCTTCGATCAAGCGGACATGGCCTTTACTCCGGGAGTGCTGGCGTTCACGCGAGTGATTACAACGGACCGGCTCGGAGTTCAGGTGGGCAGCAGCGCCGTTTCAACGCAGCTAGGGCAAATTCTCGACGCGGATATTTATTTCAATCCCAGCGATTCGAACACGTCCTACGCGACTCCGCAAGTGCTACCGACAAGTCCAAAAGCGTATGATCTCGAATCGTTGCTGACACACGAACTTGGACATTTTTTAGGCTTCAGCCATTCGGCTGTTTGGAGCGCGATCATGTTTCCTTTTGCTCCGGCGCCCGGTACTTTCAGCGGATTGCGGCCAACAGCGCAGCAGCTTGACGCGCCGCTCGGCGACGATGACCGCACGGGATTGCGCGTTCTTTATCCCGATCTAGCAGATACGTTGCACCGGGGATCGATCAGCGGGCAAATTTTCCCGGCGAATCCTCTGGCGCTCCCGGCCTCGCCTCCCGGCGTTACGGACGTCTTCGGTGCGCAGGTGGTCACCGTGGATGCCACGAGCGGCGCCGTCGTTGGAGCAACCATCGGCGGGTGGAGTTGCACCGCTCCTGGCCCCGCGCAATTTGACGGGACGTATCAGATCGATGGTCTAGCCGTGGGACGCAGTTACACCGTCTATGTGGAAGCACTGAATGGTGCGGTGGATCCTTCGCAGTTGGCTAATGCGATTGTCTCACTGTGCCCGGAGTGTGGTTAGCGATCCTGGGTGGCCGCCGCTGCAAGGATGTGTGGTGCCCGCAGTGGACAACAGCTTTACGACTCGGACGCGGCCGGGACTTTGAAGAGAGTATTCAGTTTTTCATTGTTGACCGGAAGTCCGCAGCCTTTAGCGCCCATTTCTTGGTTCGACCCGCATCGTGAATGAGGACACATATTTCAATCGTGGGGAGTGAGCCAACTGCCGCCGAAGAGTAGGCCGGGACCGAGCGATGCGAGAAAGATCGGCTGGCGGTCGCCACGCGCTTGCTTCGAAGCATGCTGCAAAAGTTCATTTAGGGCCGCGCCGCATGTGGAGGAGCCGAGATTGCCAGACACCCGAGCGACCGGCGGAAAAGCGCTGGGAGAAACGCCGCACTGCCTGGCGAGCAGAGCTACCAGGCGTGGGTTCGGCTGGTGCGTCGCAAACCCGCCGACGGAGCCTCGCGGGATGCTGCTGCGCAACTCGACCGACGTGAGAACTTTTTCCATTCGCGTGATTGCTGCGCGAGACAGGGCTTCGCCGTCAAATTGCACGTCGAGGCTTCCATCCCTCGTATCGCTTATCTGGATAGCGGCGGCGTACTGCCCTGCACAACCGAAAATAAATTCTCCGAGAAGATAGCTGCCCCTTGCCCCGTTAGAATTTAGGCCACGAACCAGGAAAGCGCTTGCGCCGTCGCCGAATAGGCCGCCGAATTCGCCGGCGACGCGACCGGGAGTCAGCGTGCGGCTGTGCACGTCAGCAGTAACTACCAGGATGGTCTTGGCCTGCCCGGAGCCGATCAAGGATTGCGCGACGGCGAGCGTATTGAGCAATCCAAGGCACGCTCCGCCGACATCCAGTGCGCCGCAATTTTCGCGCACCAGCAATCGGGAATGAAGCTGCGCTGAAAGCGAAGGATAATCGTGATGCGTCTCGCTCGTCGCGATGACCCAATCCACCTCTTGCGCTGCGCAAGAGGCGGCGCGTAAAGCTTCCTGCGCGGATTTTGCGGCAAGCGTTAGTTCATTCTCGCCTTCGGCGGCATAGGCGAGCGATTCGATACCGGTGCGGCCGCGGAGCTTGCCCGCGGGCATTCCAAAGGCGCGGTCGATGTCTTCGGACGGAATCACGCGCGAACCCACGGTGCAGGCCGAAGCCGCGATGACAGCAATAGCAGAGGAAGGCTTTGGATGCCGATCCATTTCTGCGAGCGCGGGCGAGGCCGGGGCAAACGAGGAATCACGCAACACTGTCAGTAGTAGCGCGAAGCTCGCGGTTTGCCCATTCAGATGTGAGCCGAGATCTGCAACGCCGCTCGCCGTTTCGACTGCGCGAAGAAAACTGACCCAGCCCATCGAATCGAGAAACCAAGCCTCGACGAGATCCGCGTCGTCGCTGGGGATTAGGGCCGAAGAGCCAGCCTCGCGCCGAAAACAATCTTCCATGAGTCGGCGATGTCTTTCGTCAAATCGCGAAGCGGAAGAGGTCGCCATCAAAACTCCTCGAGCCATTCCTGGTGTGGAAGGGGAAAGAGCGTGTCCAGCATCAGACAGCAAAAATCATGATAGGGACGTGAGAGTCCGAGGCGAATGAAATGATGCGGGCAGGACATGATCTTGTAGTGAAATTGCGAATTCAAGAAGCGTTCGAGCCGGGCAACAAGGTTGGCACCACGGTTGGGGGGTGAGTGCGCTATCAACAAATCCACGCCAATCGTGGTCCACCACGGGCAGGTCGCGAAGGACTTCCCCAGAAGAAAGAACGAGTGTGGCGCGAAGTTCATTGGCACAAAGTTCCAGGCGTAGGTTCTGCGTTTCGCAGCCGCAGATCGAACGCTTAGCTTCGCCCGGTATCGCGTACAGGCCGCTGCCCGTTTTGTTTTCGTGGACCGGGCACTCGAAAAGATCGGGCAAGGAGCGAGAAACTTCCGCCTTACGGAGATAGGCAACGATTTCGGGCTCGGAAATCGCGGTGGATTTCTGAAAATTGCTCGTCACGACGCGGTCTTCGATATGAGGACGAGGCGCGGGAAACGGTGTGAGCGCGCAGTCCAGAATGTCGCCGCGCTGGTGCGGAAAATGCAACCAGCTATGCGCGGAAGCGGGGATGGGACGGACGGACTGAATCTTTTCCTGTTCGCGCTGGAGGCCGATGACGCAGAAGGCCGGGCCCATGCGCGTAATCTCGGTAATGAGCAGCTTGGTCATGGGGCAGCGCCCGATGACTTGCGCCGGGGCTTTACCGGCCTTTGGCGAGGTGATATGAGGTGGCGAATTTCGACGGCGTCGCCTTGCTCGCGCCAGAAGGCCGCGAGCACGTCAGCAACGAGCCGGCGATGGCATTTCTCTGGACCGGGTTCGGAGCAAAGAAGCGCCATTTTGGAAGACCACGAAGATGTATCCAGGCCCCAGAGACTCCTCGCTCTCTCAGCGCAGCGAGGAAATCTGCTTCATAAAAGGGCCAATCTTTCGTCCGGCGATAGGTCTTGAGAAGCTCCGGCGCTGAAGCAAGCAGTGGTTCATGCAGGTACTCGATTCGCGCGATTTTTTTCAGAAAAAACGAAAGGTCCGGATGCTTGGCAAACCCGGAAAGCTGCCCACTGCGGTGCTGGCGGATGTCTATCACTTGCTGGACCCCGGCGTCCGAGAGCAGTGTAAAGAATTCCTCCGCGGTTTTTCCGGCAAAGCCGATGGTGCAGAGGAGGCGTTGCATAAGTTTCAGAAATACTCGGCCGCTTCAGGAGAGGCGCGGAAGGCAAAGTCTTTCGACTGGAGAATCAAGGCGTCCTGGAGCGCGGCTTCGCGCCCGGAGACGAAGAGCGATGTGCTGGTAACGTCATCAAAGCCGTGGAGAACAAGCAGGCGGTCCTCGGCCTCGCTTTGAGATTCGATTACTCCACCCCGCCGAATGTGAACAAGGCTTACACCTCGTTCTAGAAGGGCGGGGCAAATCATCAGGAAACGATGGCATCGCAGAGGGTCCTCCTCAGCGCACATGAGAGCGGTGACGCTTGCCCCGGAGAGGGCAAGGGCACGCTCAAGGCCTTCGGCAAAATCCGGAGCGCGTCGGCGCGCGGCATAGTCGACCAGCCCGTCTTCCCGGTACACCCGCGGATCAGCGGGCCTGCCGCCCAGAGTTTCTCCTAGGAATTCATAGTGAACGCCAACCGAAGCAAGGCCCGCCTCCAGCGGCTCGCGATTAAACTGCGGAAAACGGAAGCTGCGGGGGCGGCTGCGAACATCACACAGGGTTTGGACGCGATGCTGCGCAAGCAGTGCGAGAAAGACTTCCAGTTCGAGATTCGAATGGCCAATCGTGAACAGCGGATTGGCGGGGTCGCCATAGGTTTTCATGAAAGTTACACCGCAGCCAATCGTATTCTGCCGGAAGGCTGGAGAGACGGCAAGAGTGACGACCACTCAGCTCTGTTTGCATTCTGCCAGCGAAGCCACTCAGAGGCTGCAGGATGAAACCCACTCCATGCTAACGTAAATCCGAGAGCCGGCTAAGGCTCTTCGCAAGTGAGGTCACCATCAAAAGCTCTTGAGATGACTGCCGAGAGCAACCGATAGAAATGCTTCCCTCGAAAATATTGCGGACCATTGAAATTCTCACACTTTCCTTTTTGTGTGCGATGAACGCGCGGGCTCAACGCGTGCGCGGCGAGCTGCGCCTTGACGTGCACGATCCCCAAGGAACTGCCTTATCGCCTGCCGGCGAACTGGTCAGCGAGGCCAATGGTTTTCGCAGGACCTTTGTAGCGGGGCCCGAAGGGCGCTACGTGGCGCAGGATCTTCCATTTGGAGTTTACCGGTTGAGTTTGCAGGCGGAGGGCTTCGCGCCGTGGAGCGATTTGGTGGAAATACGCTCCGAAGTACCAGTGCATGTGGTGGTGACGCTGGGCGTTGCGCCGGTAACGACACAGGTGCAGGTGAATGATTCGGCGACCCTGGTGGATCCCTACGCAACGGGAGCGCTGTACTCCATCGGGCGGCAATCGATTGAGGAACATAACGCGGCGCAACCGGGGCGTGAGTTACTGGACTTGGTATCCGACCAGCCTGGATGGGTGTATGAAGCCAACGGCGTGCTTCATCCGCGTGGCTCGGAATACGACGTGCAATTCGTGGTAGACGGGCTGCCGCTTACGCAGAATCGGTCACCGGCGTTCGCGCCTTCGTTTGATGCGGGCGAAGTCGAGTCCTTGCGCGTGTTGACAGCGAGTTTTCCGGCGGAGTACGGACGCAAACTTGGCGGCATCGTTGAAGTCACCACGAAGAAAGATGTCCCTGCAGGATTGCACGGGCGGTTCGACGCGGGCGGCGGAAATTTCTCCACAGTGAACGGCGCAGCGGGAATTTCCTATGCGCAGGAAACGGACCGGTTTTCAGTGGAAGGTGTAGGATTTCATTCCGACCGCTATCTGGATCCTCCGGTGCTGGCGAATTACACTAACAGGGGAAACGCCGCAGGGTTCTCGGCTTCCTACGAAAGAGATTTTTCGGCGAGCGACCGCTTGCGCGTGAGCTTGACCCACAATGTAGTCCGCTTCCTCGTCCCGAACGAACTCGCGCAACAGCAGTCCGGCCAGCGGCAGGATATCCAAAACGACGAGTCGAGCGGACAAATCTACTTCCAGCACACCATTTCACCTGAATTGTTTCTGAGTTTCTCCGGAAGCGTGCGGGATTCGAGCGCCACGCTGACATCGAATCCCTTGGCCACGCCCGTGATCGTTGCTCAGGACCGCGGCTACCGCGAAGGGTATGCGCGGGCCGACCTTGCCGGGCACCACGGACGTCACGATTGGAAAACCGGTGTCGACGTTATTTTCAGTCCCGTGCATGAGGCGCTGCAATATACCATAACCGATCCAGCTCGATTCGATTCTGGCACGCAGTTGAACTTTCAGTTTCCCTACCAGCGGAAATGGGATGTGGAGCCTTCGCTTTATGCGCAGGACCAGCTCCGGCTGGGCCGGTGGAACATCGGCGCAGGGCTGCGATTCGATCATTACGGCTTTGTGGTGCACGAATCGGGGTGGAGCCCGCGAATTGGCGTTTCGAGATTCGTCCCGGCGCTCAACTTGCTTCTTCATGCTTCCTACGATCGAGTTTTTCAAACACCCGCCATCGAGAATTTGCTTCTCGCGAGTTCTCCCCTTCTCGATGCCATCAGCCCGTCGGTGTTGCGGCTGCCGGTGAGACCGGGACGCGGAAACTTCTATGAAGGAGGAGTGACCAAGGCGTTGTTCGGCAAGCTGCGCCTGGATACCAATGTGTTCCGCCGGGACTTCCGCCAGTATTCCGATGACGATGTCCTGCTGGATACGGGCGTGAGTTTCCCGATTGCGTTCGCGAAGGCTCGCATCTTCGGTGAGGAAATCCGCATGGAAGTCCCGCAGTGGGGACGCTTATCTGGGTACCTCAGCTATGCCAACCAGGCGGGTTACGGCCAAGGGCCAATCACCGGAGGCCTGTTTCTGGGAAGCGACGCGGCCAATGCGCTGACGAATACCAGCAAATTCGCGGTGACGCAGGATCAACGGAATTCGGTGCGCGCCCGAGTACGTATTCAAGCGCCGCGGCACTCTTGGCTGGCGATGAGCGCACAATACGGCAGCGGTTTGCCGGCGAATATCGGCGGCGCCAACGTCAGTGACCTGCTGGCGGCGTATGGACAACAAATTCTGGGTCGCGTAGATCTGACTCGCGGGCGAGTGCGGCCGAATTTTTCGCTCGACCTGGCGGCGGGCACGCAGATCTATCACAAGGAATCGAAGAGCGCCGTGCTGCAGGTCGAAGTGACGAACCTGGCAGACCGGCTCAATGTGATCAATTTCGCGAGTTTGTTTTCCGGGACCGCGATCGGAGAACCGCGAAGCGTCTCAGCGAGCTTGCGATTGACCTTTTAGTTGCGAGGGTGCCCGCCAGGGTGGTCTGCGCACCTACTTGGCAAGGTGTTCGAGTTCGGTAACTACCCGGTCGAGTTCATCGATGAGCGAATTTGATCCCGCCTTGCGGAAAACATTGACCAATGTGCGGTAATACCAGAGCGTGCCGTCTTTGCGTCCGCTGAACCGCTCAAAGACAGCATCGCTTTCCACTCTATAGTCCGAGAGGATTTCGCGGGCATTGGCCAGTTTGTCGGCGGCAGAAACAAGGCGGACGTCTTCGGGCTCATGCGCGACCTTCTCGATGTAGGCGCGCTTTCTTTCTCCCCATTCCTGTTTTTCTCCGGAGACCTCGTAAGAATCCGTGCAGCCGTCCACGATGCGCGCGACGCGTTCGCCGAATTTTTCGCGGATTTCATCGAGCCGCGGGAGCCCACCCTGGTCTTCGACGGCATCATGCAGCAGCGCCGCGATAACTTCATCTTCCCCGCCGCCGTGTTGAATCACGATCGCCGCAACACCGAGCAAGTGGCCGACATACGGCTGGCCTTTGCCCTTGCGTCGCTGGTGCAAATGCAATTCCGCAGCGTAACCAAGCGCTTCCACAAAACGGTTTGTGAGCACTGGCTTTTCGATGATGGATCGTCCGCGTGTCAATTGATTTACCTATCCGGAATTGTACGCCCGGAGTTGCGTGTTTTTCATCGTGCCCGGCGCATGACGAACTTACTTAGGAAGACTTTGGCTCGCCGGCAATTTGACGCTGGACTTGTTCTCTGAATTCCAGCGGCCGGGCAATCTGCGGAAAAACTTCCGGCGTCCCACCCGTGCCCCGTACGATGACCGTCCCGTAGCCCAGCACCCTTCCCAGCGCCGGCTCCTCGACGGCAATGCTTTCGATTCTTGGCAGGAGAAGCTCGATGGTGCGGCGATCCGCAAGACCGGACTTTACGATGACTCTCTTATTGGTAACGGCCATCTCCGTGGCGTTGCGCCGCAAAAGACCGACTCCGAAAAAGGCCGCCCCCACTACCAAACAAGCGACGCCCGCCCATCGCAGCGCCCCAGAGGCAGCTTCACCTCCCTTCACGGAACTCCACGGGGTGAAGAGCAGACTCACCCCAATGAGCGCCAGGACTAGAGCGATCAGCGCGTGCCCCAACATCACGATCCAGTGCAGCCGGGTCTCATACTGGACGGCTTCACCCGCAATGAGATGCTTTTCGGCGTAGCTCAAGGCAGCTCCTTGATAAAAATAGTCTCAAACCATGGACTCATCAGTTCGGTAAGGAGCAGTGTTGTAGATTGGGCGACACGCAATTATCTGAATCAACGGACGCGCTGCCAGGTAATCTGATAACGGCGGTACTCTCCGTTTGGAGGCGTCTCTTCGGCAGAGAGAATCAGCTGGTCACCGGCGAGACGGAAATTGCGAACTTGATCCGTTCCAATGTAGTGCGGCCAGGAGCAGAGTTCGGGCCGATGAATTACCTGGCTTTGCTTCTCCCGCACTTCATAGGTGCCGCAGTAAGCAAAAGTACCGTTGTAGGAACGAACCTTCTCTTCGGCGGTGGGTTTTTCCGGGTTGGCCCAACGTTGATGAACAGGGTTCGCGAGGGATACGCACATGTGACCAGTGCTGTCGTACATCAGGTAGCCGATTGCGTTTGGCCCATATTCGGGATACGGCTCGAGCGCTCCGTCTTTGCGGAAAGTCCCGGCAGAAACGAGATGCCAGGTACCGACGAGGCGTTCGCGCGCGGGAGATTCAGTCCGTTCGGAAGCTCTGCTGGCGGGGCCGATCAACGACACACCTATCAGTGCAACTCCAATTAGCAAACACCTGTTCCACGAGAATGCCATCGAGCCTCCAGTCTTTGTACGATTAGAAAAGTTGGTAGCGCCAACGGGAATCGCACCAGCATATTAGCCTTGAAATGGAGCATTTTCGCGCTCCATTGCGCCGCTTGTGCAAGCTGGACGCGCGATTTGGTAGCCCGGACGGGAATCGAACCCGTAATCTTCACCTTGAAAGGGTGACGAGTTAACCAGTTACTCTACCGGGCCTCGCATTACAGTTTATCACGACCTCGCCCGCCTGCCGAATTTGGTCCGCTCACCTATTGGGTCAATTGCTTGACGAGCGGTCCGCTTTCCGAAACGTGGAATCAATGGACGGTTCCAACGAACACTCCAAACGCCGGAATCGCGAAATGAGCCAACTGCGACGGCCCGTGCGTCATTTCCGGAGCCGCAATCAGCGGGGTCGCCGAACTATCCTTTATTCCACCAGCAGAAAGATCAAAACGGAGTGTCCTCGATTCGCCGCTCATATTGAGCACCACGAGAATCGCATCGCGCTTGCCAGGACTCTTGCGCAGATACGAAAGGACGAACGGATCGTCTTGATTCAGCGCCATATAGCGTCCTTCCCGCAGCGCGGGCTCGCTCCGCCGCAAAGCCAGCAGTCGTTTGTAGAAATTCAAAATCGAGCCGGGATCCTGCGATTCGGCCTTCACATTATATTCGGCCGAAATCGCCGGCACCGGCAGCCAGGGGCGCTCCGCCGTGCTGAAGGCCACATCCTTCGATGTATCCCACTGCATGGGCGTGCGTTCGCCATCGCGGCCTTTCTCCTCCGGCCATCCGATTTTTCCGATCGGATCCTGCACATCCTCCTTGCGCGTCGGCTCGTTAGTTCGCATGCCAATCTCTTCGCCGTAGTACATCAGCGGCGTTGCTCGCGTAGTGAGCAGAAGCGCCGCCATAAGTTTGGCAATTTGATCGTTATGTACGCCATCTCCATAGCGGTCCCACTGCCGCGGCTGGTCGTGATTGCTGAAAAAATAATGAGGCTGTCCGCCTGCCGAATTCCGGTCGATTTCATTCAACAACCTGCGAAAATCCGGCGCTGAGAGTCTGTTGACGTCGGCAATCTGAAAATCCATCGGCAGCTGAATTTCATCGTTCCTCCTGCCGTACATCTTGGTGAGCTCCGCAATATTGGGCTCGTCAGCCTCGCTGATCAGCACCGGTTCTCCGGGATACGCGTTCACGACCTTTCTCATTTCCCGCAACACCTCATGAACTTCCGGCAAATTATCAGTGTATTTGTGCGCGATATTTGGATCGCCGTAGGCATTCTTTCCCGGCAGAATCGGGTCGTCATGCAGATTGGGGTCTTCGAACAACCGTGAGACCGCGTCAATTCGAAACCCGGCTACGCCCCGGTCGAGCCAGAAGCGCATCGCGTCGTACATCGCCTTGCGCACTTGCGAATTGCGCCAATTCAAATCCGGCTGTTCCGTGTAGAAATGGTGGTAGTAATACTGATTCGTCGCCGGATCCAATTTCCACGCCGAATGCCCAAACCACGATTGCCAGTTATTTGGCGGCTCTCCCGGCCTCTTGCCGTCGCGCCAGATGTACCAGTCGCGCTTCGGATTCGTGCGCGAAGAACGCGATTCCGCAAACCACGGATGCTGTTCCGAAGTGTGATTCGGAACAAAGTCCATGATCACCCGGATGTTGCGCTTCTTCGCTTCGCCGACCATTCGATCGAAGTCCGCCAGCGTGCCGTACAGCGGATCGATGGCCGTGTAATCCGACACGTCATACCCAAAATCCACCAGCGGCGACGGATACATCGGGCTAATCCAAATCGCATCGATTCCCAGGTCGCGAAGGTAATCCAGACGCGAAGTTATCCCGTTGATGTCCCCGACGCCATCCCCATTCGAATCCTGAAAGCTCCGCGGATAAATTTCGTAAATCACCGCGTGCTTCCACCACGGGTCCTGCGCCTTCGCTTGAGTGTGCTCCGTGTTCGCAACTTGACGTGTCGCCTGCTGTGCCCGGCTGGGACTCGCCGCAAGGCACAGCCCGATCATTGCAACAGGAAACACAGACTTAGCGTGCTTCAACACGGTTGATCTCCCTCTTTGTCCCACGCGTTAACTGAATCGCTCAAGGCTTTGCGTTTTCATGAATCTGCAATTGTTCCGCCGTCTTCAGCTCGCGCTCCGCCTCTTCCGTCTGGCCCAGCTCGCGGTACGCTTGTCCCAGCAGATGGTGTGGCATCGGGTTATTGGGATCCATGCTGATGGCTCGCTGCAGAGCGCGCACGGCCAGCGCGGTCTCGCCCTTTTTCTCCAGTACCTTCCCCATCAGTATGAACGGCCCAGTTGATGTAGAGTCCAGCCAGATCGATCGCTGCAAGAGCTTTTCCGCCTCTTCGTATTTCTGCAATCGGCTATATGCATCCCCCAGCTTGTAGTACACCGTCGCTTCCCCTGGATTCAGTTCCAGCTCTTTCTGAAACTGCTCGATGGCTTCCGGCAGTCGCGACTTATATAAATAAAGTTCTCCAAGCAGCAAATGCGCCAGCGGAAGCTTGGGGTCCAGTTCCACCGCCTTTTTCGCGTATTCCTCCGCCACGGGTGCAAAATCCTGCCGCAGCAGCATCCGCGCCGTAAACAAATAGCTCGCCGCGGAATCCCCCGGCACCGCAAACATCCTTGCGAAAGCTTTCCGCGCGTTCGCATAATCTTTAGTCTGGATGTAGCAAATCCCCAGGATGTACGCCGCATCCACATTCGCGCTGGGATACCACGTCTGCACCTTTTCCAGCGGCGCGATCGCTTCCGCAGGCCGCCCCGCCAGGTAATAGGACAATCCCATCAATTGCACCGCCTCGTTATCTCCCGGATCCTCCTCCACCGCCTTCTTGAAATTCGCCATGGCCTTCAGATAGTCGCCCTTCTTGTAATAGGTAACTCCCAGCTCGTGAGCCAGCCCCTTCATTTCCGCGTCTTTAATGGCCAGCGATTCGAGTTTCGCCAGCGCCTCATCAAAATTGCCCTGCCGTGAAAGCTGCCGCGCCTCGGCAAACGCCAGATCCTGTGAACCGTCCGGCTTTTGCTTGACTGCCTCGCCTGACGGCACAAGTACCCTGCGCGAAATCTTTTGCACCGATACCATGGCACAGACTGGCATAAAACCAGCCAATAGTCCCGCGGCCAAAATGGTGATCAAATAGCGACTCTTGCGCACGTTGAAAACCTTTGGTGCAACTGGCTCAAGCACGATCTTCAATCCCGATACCCT
>WNFA01010016.1_pt1 | contig 13320 bp, 25 predicted proteins | sample 5400481 | NCBI WGS metagenome assembly WNFA01 (sample SAMN13153340, study PRJNA577476) | soil metagenome | isolation source: 120 cm saprolite under Douglas fir tree site 2 hole 1 replicate 2 | place: USA:California | collected 2015-04-18 | reverse complement strand
TGCGGTCACAGCGGGAGGTCCGCGTTGTGACCGACACCGTGATTGAAGTGAGCTATACCAACGACAGCATTCTGGTCACCATGCGCGCCCGCGGGGCGCCTGCGCGCCGGCAATCTGCCCTGGCTGCAACTTCCGTCTTCTCCTCGGCGATCCTAGACGGCCTGGCCGCTTCGGCACCTCTTGCCGATGGATATCAGCAGGATGTTTGGTTCTACTACGCGCCCCCCGCCAGGCTCGGAATCGTGGTTACACGCATTAGCGTCGATGGCAGTGAGAGGGTCGTGGACAGCGTTGGCCGGTCGCGCGATGCCTGGCGCGTCCTAGCTGCCACACCGAGCGGCGGAACAACTTTTTGGATCGACAAGGCCACCCGGTCGATGCTCAAGTTCGACACGCATGAAGGACCCGCAACGATTGAGTTTCGGCGCTAGGGCCGGCCTAACAAGCGCTTGAAGCTGTCGGTGCGCGTAGATTGTGGAATGAATCTTTTTTCAGCGCGCCGCAGCTTAAGCGCGATCCGTTAGGCAGGGGCGCCTCTCTCTCGATCGTCGTACATTCGCCGCATGCTCCAGTTCGTTTGGGATCGCGACAAGGCTGCAGCGAACCTCCGTAAGCACGGTGTGGATTTTGAGGAAGCTGCCACCGCCTTCGGTGACCCACTCTCGTTGACGATTCGCGATCCTGACCACTCTGTCGGTGAGGAGCGTTGGCTTCTGGTAGGTGAAAGTGGGGCGGGGCGCCTACTTGTAGTTGCGTATACAGAACGCGGTGATGAAATTCGGCTTATCACAGCCCGATCGGCCACGCGCCGAGAGCGCCAGACCTATGAAGAAGAACAGTAAGTCCAATTCAAGCGACGAGATGCGACCGGAGTATGACTTCAGTGGCGGTGTGCGAGGGAAGTACGCGCAGCGCTTTCGCGAGGGCACGAACGTTATTGTCCTCGATCCTGATGTTGCCGCAGAGTTCAAGGATTCCGCGGCCGTTAACGATGCGCTGCGCAAACTGCTCAAGGCCCGCGCGAAACGGTAGCGAGGGCGCCCTGCCTAACAAGCGCCTGAAGCTGACGGCGCCCGTCATCTGTGGTAAACTTTTGTTTGTGATTATTCTCGTTCGGCGCCGCAGCTTAGGCGCGCTCCGTTAGGCGGCGCAGCACCTGAAGGAACAGGTTTTGGTGAATTGGGAGGTCCCGATGTCCAGTGTTCTGAAGGATCGAGAGACCCCAAAGAATCCGCTGGGGATCATTGCACTGTTCGTGTTCTTCATTGAGGCTATCGCAACGGTCTCTCTCGGCACTGCGGTCAACACTCCCTATGTCGGCCACCTCGTTTGGTTCATCATCCTCTACCCCACCTTCATTGCTCTTGCCTTCTTCATTCTGCTCTGGGTCAAGCGGGAGGCGCTTTATAGTCCTGCGGACTTCCGCGACGACGCGATGTTCAAGGACATCCTGCTCCACAAGGTGGAGGTAATTGAGGCGAAGCAGGACGCGGCTCGGATCGACGCATCCACAAATCTAGAGGACGTCTTCAAGACCATCGATCGCTTGCTTGCACTCGGGGACGTCTATACCGCCGTGAATGTGGGGCGCGCGTACTTCAAGGACGGTGAATACGACAAGAGCGTGCAGCTCTTTGATTATCTGCAGAAGAAGGTACACGCGTCCGACCCCACGTACTACAAAGTCCTTTCAAACCGCGCATACGGACTAATCGGCATGGGGAAGTTCTTGGATGCCGCCAAAGAGCTCGAAAGAGTCCGCTCGTTAGACCACGGAGAGCACTTTCTGGTATGGCACTCTATGGCCCTAGCCTACGCCTACTTCAAATCCAACGAGCTCAACAAGTATCGCGAATGGCTGAAGGTCGCGCGTCAATCCGATGGTTATCAGGACAACGAGAAATTCTTCGCGCGGCTTTACCCGGAGATCGCTCAGGATTTGCGATGACCGCGCACATTAGGGGCCGGCACGGGCCGCCGTGTGGGGCATCTGCCGGTGCGCTACGACGCTGCGAGTGCTAGCCATATCGTCAGAACAAATGGGCCTCATGCCTCCGAACTGTCCCACGCGCCGCCTAACAGGCGCCTGAAGCTGACGGCGCCCGTCATCTGTGGTAGAATTGCGTTTGTGGACGTGAAAGCCTGGCGCCGCAGCTTACGCGCACTCCGTTAGGCGGCTCCATAAGGAGGACAGGCCCATGACTGCGATCGCCGTAAACACGGACGATGTCAGGCTAGAAGCGGCGCGCCTTGCTGCCGCGTTGATCCGCTTCGAGCAAGTTGCTGCGCACCCCATGCTAGGGCCTACGCCGGAGGGTTTGCTTCAGGTCGGGACCGACGCGTACGTCTTCATACCTTCCTGGCGCAGAATCCCACGCGACGAGATCGAACGGTTCCTAGTTAGTCTACCCTCTCCGGCTCTGCTCGCGCCCACAACTAGTCGCGGGATGATTGCGCTCATCCTGTTGCACGAACTAAGCGGTGAGCGGCGAGGAGGCTTCCAACACGAGTTAGACAACTTCGCCGCGGCGCTTGAGGACCTCGCCCCCCAGCTCGGCTTGTCCGCCAAGTCGCGGGTTCTTGTTGAATTTGACGAAGAGTCCCACGTGTTTTGCTTTGCTGCCGTTCGGGAATGGTCACAGCAATTCCCCGTACGAGTCGGGTGGAGCATGACCGCGTTGGAGGGGGAGGACCGCGCCGACGCGCGCATCCTGCTGCGGCGCAGTGATGGCCGATCGTTCCCGGGGCGGTCCGACATGATTCGCGCCGCACGCGGAGCCGCCTAACAAGCGCCTGAAGCTGACGGCGCCGTCCTGCTGGGAGGCCATCTGTTTGTGAAATCGTCTGATTCGCGCCGCAGCTTAGGCGCATTCCGTTAGGCAGCACGTATGATCTCTCCTGGTCCAACAGTCGATGTCGTTTTGAAGCGTTTCGAGACGCCCGACGAGGTTCGGCAGTTCACTCGTGGGCGTTTTGAGCTCGTCACGATCGGTGGGATGACCATTGGTCGCGCCACATATGAGCCCGGGTGGAAGTGGTCGGTCGATGTGGGTCCAACGGTCGGAACGGACCGTTGTCGCGTCGAGCACTTGGGTCTCGTGTTGCGAGGCAGGGCAGTGGCGGCGTTCGACGATGGTCGCGTCTGGGAGCTCGCGCCGGGTTCCTTGTTCTATATCCCCGCGGAACCGCACGACAGTTGGGTGGTCGGAGATGAGCCCTATGTGTCGCTGCACTTTCTGGGGGCGAATCATTACCCGAAGTGAGCGTGCTGCCTAACAAGCGCCTGAAGCTGCCGGCGCCCGTCGTTGGTGGTAGAATTGCGTTTGTGAACGTTCCCATTCGGCGCCGCAGCTTAGGCGCACCCCGTTAGGCTGCCCCGCTTACTACGGCATGTAGCCAACAATTCCGAAGCCGGCTCCCTTGGCGAGATCCACTGCGCGGATCACCTCGCGGTAAGGCCGTTTGGGTGCGGCACGAACAAAGATCATGTTTCGCTGCCCATTGGCAGCCAGTTCCCTCAGTCGCGCCGCAAGAGCCTCGAGCGGTGTCACGCTTCCGTTGATTGCGTACGATCCGTCCTCCTTCACCTCCAGAACCACCTGGTGTGAGGTGCGCCCAGGTTTCGATTGGTCGGCAGGGGGCGGCACGTTTAGAGGAAGTAGCGATCGGAACTGGACGGACAGCATGAAGACGACGAGCAAGACGAGCAGGACGTCAATCATCGGGGTCACGTTGATATCAGAAGTGAGTGCCATACCCAGCTCCGAAGGGGGTTGCTGCAGAGTTATCGGGTCTGTGTGGCGGGGTTCTGACCTCTGGATTACGACTCCATGACGCTTCAGTTGCGGTTGGTTCTGGTGCTCGGGCAGCCTAACCAGCGCCTGAAGCTGACGGCGCCCGACATATGTGGTAAAATTGCGTTTGTGAGTATTCCAGTCAGGCGCCGCAGCTTAGGCGCACCCCGTTAGGCAGCACGATATGATCTCTCCTGGTCCAACAGTCGACGTTGTTCTGAAGCGTTTCGAGTCGCCCGACGAGGTTCGCCACTTCACGCATGGGCGTTTTGAGCTTGTCACGATCGGCGGCATGACAATTGGTCGCGCCACATATGAGCCAGGTTGGAAGTGGTCAGTGGATGTTGGGCCGACCGTTGGTGCAACGCGCTGTCGCGTCGAGCACCTTGGACTCGTGCTGCAGGGCAGGGCAGTAGCGGCCTTCGACGATGGTCGGATTTGGGAGCTGACGCCCGGGACGCTCTTCCATATTCCTGCCGAGCCGCATGACAGCTGGGTGGTAGGTGAGGAGCCGTACGTATCGCTCCACTTTCTGGGCGCGAGTCATTACGCGAAATGATTTGAGCGTGCTGCCTAACAAGCGGCTGGAGCTGACGCCGCCCCTCGTAGTAGAATTGCATTTGTGAACTGCAAACTTTGGCGGCGCAGCTCAGCCGCACCCCGTTAGGCAGCTAGCGATTCCTCTGAAGGTTCCATCACGCCCCAGTAGAGCCGAGATCCTCGCCGCGGCGGGACGCACGGTTCGGGATGTGATCGCTGCGCAGCTCCGCATTCTCTTCTGCGGCATCAATCCAGGTCTCTATTCTGGCGCCGTCGGTCATCATTTCGCACGACCGGGCAACCGCTTCTGGCCCGTTCTCCACGCCGCAGGTTTCACGAAACGGATCCTCTCGCCATGGGAGGAGAAGCTCCTGCTCGAAGGTGGCTACGGTATCACGAATCTTGTCGCGCGGGCCACAGTCAGCGCCGAAGAGCTAGATCGCTCTGAATTGCTTGCGGGTGCGCGGCGACTCAAGCGAAAGGCGGGCCGCTATCAGCCGTGCTGGATTGCGGTCGTTGGTATAGGTGCATATCGAATTGCATTTGCAAAGCCGCGCGCGGTTTTTGGGTCCCAACCCGAGTCCTTGGGCCCATCTCGGCTCTGGGTTCTTCCAAATCCCAGTGGCCTCAATGCGAATCATCAGCTTCCAGAACTCACGAAGGCGTTTCGCGAGCTCCATGACGCAGCGGAGCAGAGCTGCTAGCTGCCTAACAAGCGCCTGAAGCTGGCGGCGCCCGGCGTCGGTGGTACAATTCCATTTGTGAAAACTAAAGCAAGGCGCCGCAGCTTAGGCGCGCCCCGTTAGACCGCATGAACTCTTCATACGCGCGTGGCTTTCTGTTGGTGAGCCTTCTGACGCCGTGGTCGGTCCCCCTTCACGGGCAAGGGCCGTGTGACACGGTGAGTACCCAGACCGCGATGAACATCTGTGCCGACCGAAGTGCAGTTCGCGCGAATCAACGGCTCCGCTCACTCCTCGCTGAGCTTCGAGCTGGTTTGGACAGCACACGGTTCGCGCAGCTCCGCCGCGTCCAGGCTCAGTGGGCAGTCTATCGTGCCGCGCACTGTCAGTGGGAAGGGGATTCATTTGCGGGCGGATCAGTGACACCGATGGCGGTGTCGCGCTGTTTCGAAGCGGTCACTGAGGCGCGGATACAAGAGCTGAAGATCCATCTCTGTGAGGGTGAAGGGATGACGGGAGAGTGTCCAGCCTCCCATCGATTTGACCGAGCGGACGGCAAACGTGCCGAACCAAGTCATTGAGTTCGTTCCGCATGCGGTCTAACAAGCGCTTGAAGCTGGCGGCGCGCGTACAATATTGAATGACAACTCTTTCACCAGCGCGCCGCAGCTTAAGCGCGATCCGTTAGGCGGCACACCAGACGGTTCATGCCCTTCTTTCGAAATTATATCTACCCCCGTCTTGTAGATAAGCTGGGCGACCCGCCTCCCATCCAGAGGGTTCGCCGTCAGATCATCCCTCGGGCCCAGGGAACAGTTCTAGAGATCGGTGTCGGTTCTGGCGCCAACTTTGTCCACTACGATTCGACAAGGGTCAGCAAACTCTATGCCCTCGAGCCCAACCCAGGCATGATCCGTCTGGCCCAAAGAGCGCGCCGTCGAACCACACTGAACATTGAGTTTCTGGACCTACCGGGGGAACGCATCCCATTGGAGGGCGAGACTGTTGACACGGTGGTGAGCACGTTCACGTTATGCACAATTCCAGGCATCGACGATGCTATTCGAGGTCTTGGCCGCGTCTTACGGCCAGGCGGCCGGCTCATCTTCTTAGAGCTCGGGCTCGCACCTGATCCGGCCGTACGAAGGTGGCAGCAGCGACTGGAGCCAGTTCATCGCTGGCTTTTCCAGGGCTTGCATCTCACACGCGACATTCCCTCTCTGATCAGCCGGGGTGGCTTTGAGATCGAGCAGATCGAGGCAGCGTATCTTGCCCAGTTCCCAAAGTCGTCGTCATACTGCTGGTGGGGCACTGCGAAACGCAATCATGTTCCGGGCGCGTCGCCCTGATGTGCCGCCTAACAAGCGCTTGAAGCTGACGGCGCGCGTAGATTAAGGAATGACTTTTTCTTCAGCGCGCCGCAGCTTAAGCGCGATCCGTTAGGCAGCACCAGGAGGTCCACATGCGGATACCGTCGGCGCATCGGATCTTCTTTATCCCACTGGTCATCTTGGCCTGTCACCGGGCGCGTCCCGAGACGACCCCCAATCACACTCCCAGTCCTACTCCCGAACTGGTGAAGGTTACTGGCTCAGTCTCAGCTGACACCCTTAGTGCCATCGCCGCTCGCAATGCTCAAGCCGGCATCGCTGATCCGATGTCACGAGCAAACGAGGCAGCTCGCATGACGACCCGAATCGTGTCTGAACCTGATTCTGTAGCGCTGCACGTGGGCGAGTCACGAGCGCTCCGCAGTTTTACATTCACGGCTTACGATACCTCCGGAGTTGCACTTCCAGGGTTCGTTCCACGCTTCGATCTAGAGGACACATCTGTCGTGACCTTCTCTGGCTTCAACGTCATTGGCGTTAGACGAGGCACCACAAGACTGACGGTCATACCTATGGTTTTCGATACGACGCGCATAAGGCCTCGTGCCAGGACGGCTCTTCGCTTGATCGTTATGCCCTAGCGGTGCTGCCTAACAAGCGCTTGAAGCTGGCGGCGCGCGTAGATTAGGGAATGAATCTTTTTTTAGCGCGCCGCAGCTTAAGCGCACCCCGTTAGGCCGCAACGCTCGCACCTCGTGACTTCGCTAAGACTCATCTTGGGCTGGACGTCTGTCGTGCTTGGAACGCTCGGGCTAGTTCTGGCTTCGCTACTCAGCCTCCGCGCCAGTCGGCTCCGGCTGCCTGAGGCTCCGCAAATCTTAATGAGATTTTACTGGACTGAACTGCACGAAGAACCGACGTTCTTTACGCCTCGGGGTCAGGGTCTGATTCGAGCCGGCCGCTACCTGCTTGGAGTTGGCGTGTTTCTAATTGCCGTTGGCCTCTTAGCGATCGTGATATGAGTCGGCGCTACGAAGGTTGCGGCCTAACAAGCGCCTGAAGCTGACGGCGCCCGTCGTCTATGGTAGAATTCCATTTGTGATCGTTCCAGTTCGGCGCCGCAGCTTAGGCGCATCCCGTTAGGCCGCCGTGTCCGTCATCGCACTCGGAGAACTCATCCATGCCACTTGTACGGATCTCGTTCTTGAAAGGGAAGCCTCGAGGGTTCGGCAAAGACGTTGCTTCGGTTGTGTATCGCACGATGGTGGACACCATTAACGTCCCACCCAAGGATAACTTCCAAGAACTTGGGGTACGGCTCGAGGACGTGTTCGTCAATCTTGTGGAGGTGAAGAGAGAGAACTGGTCCTTCGGGAACGGCATCGCCCAGTACGCCGGAAGCTAGCTTCCGTGCCGCGGCGGCCTAACAAGCGCTTGAAGCTGCCGGCGCGCGTAGATTATTGAAATGAATCATTCTTCTTCAGCGCGCCGCAGCTTAAGCGCGATCCGTTAGGCGGCACCTTGAACCCTCTTCGCGCGTTAGCCGCTGCAATGCTTGTGGTGCTTGCGAGGCCTGTAGCGTCACAGAAGAAGCCACCGACAGGCACTTACGAATTCATGCTTTGCCATCCGACCTGTAACGACTCGAGCTCGATCGTTGGGCGTGGCGTGTTCGTAATTGTTGACGGTCAAGTCGACAGATTTCTTCGGGGTATCTCTCTGCGAGACGTACCTGAGGTTGGTTGGCGCGGGGAGCCGAATGCTTGCTTTCGAGTGTCGGCCAAAAGTCACATCGAGGGGCGCGAGTACTATCCCAGCATCATACCGGTCGGACTCACTGCAGTAACGGAGGCAGGAGAGGACTTTTCCATGCGGCTGTATGCATCTCCGGATGCTTTCTTTTCTTTGGTCTTCCAGGTTGATAGCGCAGGGAACGTCAGTGGGCAGGGAAGGCAAAACGATTGGAATAGGCGAGGCCCCGTGGAGTTCTCTGTAATGAGCGGCCACCGTGTCGGAGCGCCAGATCCCCCGGTGTGCTTCAAGAAACAGGCGCCGCAGCTTAGGCGCACCCCGTTAGGCTGCCAATCGAGCTTCACGACCCCCCACGTAGGAAGGCCACTATGCGCGTGATTGGATTGCTTCTTCTTGCTGCCCTCGTGTTTTCGAGCAGAGGACGCGCGCAATCCAACCCCTTCCACGTTCAACTAGAGGCGGCCGCCGCTTTGCGCCCCGTTTCGCTCAATCCGGCACGGCTCCCACTGAACGTCAACTTGGTTGCAGTACGTCGGTTCAACAGTCGTGCTCCCGGCGCCACGTTGATGATCATTGGCGGTGCTGCAATCGTTGCGGGAGCTCTCGTCAGTGGTTCGGGGGGCACGCTGCTTATTCTCGGCGGCGTAGGTGTGGGAGTGTATGGTTTCTATCTGTATACGCGCTAGGCACTGACACCGGTGGTTGCTGGCAGCCTAACACGCGCCTGAAGCTGGCGGCGCGTAAATTAAGGAAATGAATCATTCTTCTTCAGCGCGCCGCAGCTTAGGCGCACCCCGTTAGGCGTCACGACGAACTCACTTCCAATGTCTAGTCTCACGCCATCTTCTGTGCTCCTCGCATTCGTCATGGGCCTGCTGCCGCCTCGATCATCATCTGCGCAGAGACCTGATACCCTCATTGCGCGACCGGGGACCGGTGTTGTAAAAGGATTACTCGTGGCGCCCGCTCGCCGCGAATTCAGGGTCATTTCTCTGCCGTGTGAAGTCGACACGGCCACGGTCGCCCACGATCACGGATCTCTTGTCGAGCAGACTCGCCTCGTTGGAGATACCACCCTCTTGGCGATTCGAGAGTGGCGTTGGACAGACCGTCCGCGTGTGTCCGACACGACCAGTTACGAACGGAGCACGCTGGCTCCTCTCTGGAATCATGCACACTCCCAAAGCTGGTCCGCTTCCTGGGAGGTTCACGGGCCCCATGCGGCATTCGTCAGTCAGCAACCAGGCGGTGCGCGGGAGTCGGTTGATTCCACGATTGAGGAGCCAGCCTTTCTTGCTGGCAGCACCCATCTCCTCATCTCCGTGACACCTCGTCTCTATGCTCCTGGCGTCCTCGTGCGGTTTTCGCTCCTTGATTTAGTACAGGAGCCTGGCGAACGACCGTCTTTCGCTGTCCACAGGGCAAACGCTCGCGTAACGGGTTCTGAAACTGTGACCGTTTCTGCAAGACGCATCGAGGCATGGGTTGTGACCGTAGATGAGCCTCCAGGTGGCCGCACCTACTGGATCGACAAGGATTCCCATGAAGTCCTGATGTGGCGGGTCCCCGGGTACGAATCAGTGTGTCCTGAGAAATACGTGAGGTCTTGGCCGTGACGCCTAACAAGCGCTTGAAGCTGGCGGCGCGCGTAGGTTATTGAATGACTACTCTTTCACCAGCGCGTCGCAGCTTAAGCGCGATCCGTTAGGCAGCTTCGCGAGGGGATCATGCTCGACCTCAATCACCGCCAGGGTTTGTGGCTGCTTGCGACCATCGCCATAACCGGATGCTCCGAGGGCATCGGTCCTGGGGGGCGAGGGCGTCTGGCCTTCTTGCGCTACAATGGAACGACCGGCAGCGATTATCAGATCTATACTGTCGGCTTCTCCACAGGTGATACGGCTGCTCTCACGCATCTCGCTGCCAACCGTTGGATCCCTTCGTGGTCCCCAGACGGCTCGAAAATCGCGTTCAATTCAGACCAGGACAACACAGGCCAAGAGATTTTCGTTATGAACGCCGACGGCTCGCTCCCGCACCGCCTCACCACCTTCTTGGGGCAGGCCTTGTGCCCGAGTTGGTCACCGGATGGGAAGAAGATCCTCTTCGACTTCGAGGCCGGGCGGAATCCCGCGCTCTATGTCATGAATGCTGACGGCAGCGACACGACTCGCCTCGTGCAGGGCACGCACCCCTTTTACCAGTGCCCTGTGTGGTCGCCCGATGGTTCCCGCATCGCGTTCGTGTCGGCGGACAGTGCCGACGTGCTTTACACAGACATTTACTTAGTCAATGCAGACGGCACAGCCGAAATCAACTGGTCACACAATCCCGGCCGCTTCGACACTCAACCCGCGTGGTCGCCGGACGGGACGAAGATCGCATTCTTCTCTGAGCGCAACGGGGTCGCCGGTCTCTTCGTCATGAATGTCGACGGTACCGGCCTCAGACCCCTGGTCACCGCACCGGGCAACAATACTTGTCCGGCCTGGTCCCCGGACGGCCAATGGATCGCCTTCACGTCCACGAGAGACGGACAGACCGAACTCTATGCCATGGCGCTCGATGGCTCTAGCACGCGTCGCTTGACTGACGATAGCCAAGAAGATATCTGTCCGCGGTGGCAGCCTTAGATGAGCGCGAAGCTGCCTAACAAGCGCTTGAAGCTGGCGGCGCGCGTAGATATTAAGGAATGAGTCTTTCGTCAGCGCGCCGCAGCTTAAGCGCACCCCGTTAGGCGGCTCAACGGATGTTCTTACGCCCTCAATTGTTCCTCGCCTTGACTGTCGTTGCGTGCTCGACGTCGCCCGTGTTAGAAGCATCCGATCACGACCGGCTGGCAATTCAGGGGTTCGTCTACGGCCTCGATTCGCTGGCTCGCGGAGAGGATCGCGTACGCCCGTGCGTTGGACTGGACACCGGTCGAGCTGGGACAGACCCACCTCCTCAAATGATGGCAGAGCTTCGTAAGCACAATTCCCAAGTGCTTACGCGAAGCGAGTGCCGGACGATATTCCAGAATATCGCTGTGCTTCACGACACGATTTTCATCGCAGTCGATTTTGACAGTATCGCGACGTCGCCTCCGCGAATTGGCGTGCGTACATGGCGGAGCGGCTTGTGGGGTGGCGGGCATTTGTGCTCCCTGCAACGCAGTAAGGATGGCTGGCGCTTGGGAGAATGTCAGATGGTATGGATCTCGTAGAGGCAGTTCTTCTGTGCAGCCGCCTAACACGCGCTTGAAGCTGTCGGCGCCCGTCCTCAACGAATCCCGTGGACGTCCGGATCCGGTGTGGTAGAATTCCGTTTGTGACTATTTCAGCTCGGCGCCGCAGCTTAAGCGCACCCCGTTAGGCGCCATGATCGATCTCAGGCAGTTCGGACCTGAAAGTCTTAACAAACGCGTTTCCAATTTCCTCCGCTCGCCCGCGGCTTTTGTGCTCGCGTCAGGCGCCGCTCTTTGTTTCTCCCTGCTGATTGCCACCCTCCGTGAGCCGGGAGATCAGCCACATCCAGCTCTTTTCATTGCATTCCTCGCGGCAGTTGGCAGTCTATCGGGCACTGTGGCGGTGAAGCTCTTTCGAGGCGATCAGCTGGTTCAGCCTGTGCGCACCTCGCCTCGAGCATCAGTCGTGCGCGTGTTGGGCTTTGTGGTTTTCCTGATCTCTGGTCTTGCGGCGCTCGTTAGCGACACTTGGTGGGGCCGCCTCGAAACAGGCAGCCTCGCTCTTTTCGGACTCGGGTGGCTCATTTGGCCGCGGCATTTTCTGCCACCCAGCCGTGATCATGGCGCCTAACAAGCGCCTGAAGCTGCCGGCGCCCGTCGTCTGGGGTAGAATTGCGTTTGTGAACGTGAAAGCTCGGCGCCGCAGCTTAGGCGCATCCCGTTAGGCAGCATGGCAAAGAATCACGCGCTCTTGCTCGGTAAGCTGGTTGGGAACCTACAATCCCTCGAGGCACTGCTGCGTGTCTTCCTGGTAAAGCGAGGTTCCAAGAGGCGCGGCGTCGCGCTCCCCCATCCTAGCTTCGGCAAGCTTGCGGTAGGTGATTACGTGCCTGAGGACGAGTTCACCAATTTCGATTCGCTGGGAGATCTCATCAAGAAGTACAACGCCGATGTTTCCAGCCTTGACCCGTCGCTCCAAGTCGATGCCTCCGTTGTTCCCTTGCGAGATCTCCTAGCTCATGGACGGATCGGTGCCGACGTACCGGATGAAGCTAGGTTGACCATCATCAAGTTCGATAAGCCGGTGGGCGGCAAGGTTCGGGTGATGGCGGCAGCCCTTATGGACGACGCATGGTTCGAAGCCAATACCGCGTTGGTTCGCGACCAGTTGCTGACCGTCCACAGAGCATTGGAAAGCCATGCTGCCTAACAAGCGCCTGAAGCTGGCGGCGCCCGTGGTCTATGGCAGAAATTGCGTTTGTGCACCGTACAGTGTGGCGCCGCAGCTTAGGCGCAATCCGTTAGACGGCGCTAGGAGACACCATGCGAATTCTGGATGTTGAGACTGGCTTGGCTCTGCGCGACCTGCAGATGTACTTCACGACATCAGAAGCAACCGAGCTCAGGGACTCCCTCAACGAGCTCCTTAAGGACCCTGAGGCTATGGAGCATCGGCACGTCATAGCAGACGGGCGCGAGATTTCCTTTTCGCTTGTCACACCAACCAAACTCGCCAACATCAAGCGCTATTCAGAACTCGAGCGCCGAGTGTTACAGGAGCGGTAATGGCGCCGTCTAACAAGCGCCTGAAGCTGCCGGCGCCACGGTCTCTGAGGTAGCATTCTGTTTGTGAACTGCACAGCTCGGCGCCGCAGCTTAGGCGCACCCCGTTAGGCAGCGACCAACCCAAGATGACAAGGAGAATCACAATGGCAGAGAGCGTCTACAAGGTCATCGAGTTGGTCGGGACCAGCACGGAGTCCTGGGAGAAAGCAGCTGCGGCGGCGGTCAAGCGGGCGGGGCAGACCCTGCGCGACCTCCGTGTGGCGGAAGTCTCACAGCTCGACATGCAGTTGAAGGATGGCAAGGTCGAGGCCTATCGGGCGAAGGTTAAAGTTTCCTTCAAGTACGAAGGCGGCAAATGATCTGAGCGCCGCTGCCTAACAAGCGCCTGAAGCTGGCGGCGCCCGTGGTCTATGGCAGAAATTGCGTTTGTGCACCGTACAGTGTGGCGCCGCAGCTTAGGCGCAATCCGTTAGACGGCGCTAGGAGAC
>WNFA01011026.1_pt1 | contig 13321 bp, 13 predicted proteins | sample 5400481 | NCBI WGS metagenome assembly WNFA01 (sample SAMN13153340, study PRJNA577476) | soil metagenome | isolation source: 120 cm saprolite under Douglas fir tree site 2 hole 1 replicate 2 | place: USA:California | collected 2015-04-18 | reverse complement strand
TGCACGCCGGTCGGCGCCGATGCGCCGCGGAATCGAATGACGATCGCGATGATGTCGACATCGACCTTGAGCAGGTCGAGGTCGCGCGTCATCTCACGCAATTCCTGACCCTTGCGGGCAATCTCTTCTGAGACGTCGATGGCCATGTTGCGCTCGGTGACCCCGCCCAAGCTGCCGATGAACATTTTTGCCTTGATCCACGCCAGCCGCGCCCGATGTGTATCTCGCGTGAACTTCTTTTCCACGAATTGTCGCCGGGCCTCGACATAGGCCGCCAGCAATTCCACGTCGGACATCTTGTACAAGGCGTCGGCTGAAAGGTTCATGGCACCGGGCTGAGATTTGTTGATCGTGGTGAACTCGGCGGCCGGACGCGCCGGCCCGCAATTTCGATCGGGGCCTTATCCCCAGAATATTCGATGCGCCACCACTCTACCAAGTGGAATCTGCTACTGTATCATACAGCAATTCGAATCACTCAAGGAATAGGCGATGACGACGAACATGGCGCTGAAGCGCGCCAGGAAAGCGCAACGGCGGAAACAGATGGTGGCCCAGAAGCGACGGGCCGAGATATTGGAGGCAAGCCTGCCCGCGCGCGTGCTCCGGGCTGCCCATGCGCCCATTCAGCACTGCTTCCTCACCGAATCTGTGTTCGACGTCGGCATGGGGACGCTGGTTCTGGCGCGCGGCGCCACACTCCATCACTTCGCGTTCAGCATGTTTCTGATCGACGTGTTCTGTCTCGGCATCAAGGATGTGATGTTCGAATCGGTCGAAAGCGAAGTTTTCGAGATGTATATGGATGCTACGGATGCCGGGTCGCCTATGGTTTCCGTCGATCCGAGCTACGCCCGCAAGCTGCTGCGCGATCTTGCCGCGTGGTCGCAATCGATCGGTTTCGCGCCGCACCGGGACTTCGCAGCGGTGGAGCGGGTGTTCGGCGACGTGAGCGTGGACACAAGCGACGCGGTCTTTCGGTTCGGGCGCGACGGCAAGCCTGTCTATATTCCCGGCCCGAACGACACTGCTCATCTCATTCAGCGCCGGATCGAGCAACTGCAGAAGTATCTCGGCGATGACGGCTTCGGTTTCGAGGCGGCGGCCTGAGGCCGATCTTGTGCCCTCGTCGTTACGACGCCCGGGACATGCCCTGCAAGCCAGCAATCAGCCAGCGGTGACCTTTCACAATTCCCGTGCTCGAACTCACTGTCTCGGGCGCCCGCTCTGCTGGCCCGCTCGTGCAATCATGCAAGAGACTCCCATTGGCCTTCGTTGTTGCAGGTGTAAGATCGCCCGAATGCAAGTTCTGCATGTAGCGAGCGATGGAGCCGTAACATGAGCTTCCTCACCAAACTTCCGGCCGAACTTTATAATCCGGACGCCTTCAAACAATTTTCCGGCGGGACGGAATTCGACATTGGAAACGCCAGAGCCATGGCGTGGATGTCGCAACTGGCTTACGAAACCGACGAGCCGGACAAGATCAAAGGTATTCTGAAATTGTTCGGTCTCAATCTAGTCGAGGGCGGCGTCGTCGTGCGCGAATCGAAAACGGTACTGCCGGTCGCGAGCACCCATTGCTTCGTCGCCAGCCACCCGAAGGCCGTGATCGTCGCATTCGCCGGCACCGATCCGGTCTCGCTGGCCAACTGGATTTCGGACTTCGATGCGCATCTGGACGTGACGACCGGCACGGCTGAAGGCTACGAGGTCGCCGCCGCCGTCGTCTGGCCCGAACTGAAGCAGTTGCTTGAGCAATGCGTTCCGCCGGGCGGCAAGGTTATCGTCACCGGGCACAGCCTGGGCGGCGCGCTCGCGGCACTGATCGCGAACCGGATCGGCACCGAGTTGCAGGCTGACGTCGACGCCGTCTACACCTTCGGCATGCCGCGCCCGGGCAACAAGGCGTTTGCGGATCTATACAATCAACAGTTGGGGATGCGCACCTATCGGCTGGTGCACGGCGAAGATATCGTGCCGACCGTCGCGCCCACTTCGTTTGGTTTCAGACATCTTGGGCGGGTTCTGCACTGCGAACGACTAGGCAGGTTCGATAAAGCCAATCTGGCCTCCGATACGAGTTCGGATTTTCCCCCCTTCGTCAGCGGCGTTGCCAAGGACCTCAGGGATCATTTACAAGGGCCGCTTTCCGCGGTGCTGTCGATCGCGGCGCGGATCAAACTGGCCGCGGCGCTCCTGACCGGCATGGGACCTTCGAACATGCGTACCGACCCCGGAGGAATTCTGATCGAGATGCTGCCGCCGCGGCTGCGCGATCACATGCCGGACCGCTACATCGGCGCGTGCAATGGCTGATTTCCACGGCGTCTTTCCCTATCTGGTCTCGCCGGTCGATGCTGACGGAAAAGTCCGCACCGATGTGCTCGGCCGTCTCTGCGACGATCTCATTAAATCGGGCGTGCATGGGCTGACGCCGCTCGGCTCGACCGGCGAGTTCGCCTATCTGAACAACGCGCAGCGCATGGCGGTGGTGCAGACCACGATCGAAGCGGCAAAGGGCCGCGTGCCGGTGGTCGCCGGTGTCGCATCGACCGCGACGGCCGATGCCGTCGCGCAGGCGAAGTTCTATCAGAAGCTGGGTGCCGACGGCATTCTGGCGATCCTCGAAGCGTATTTCCCGCTCGGCGATGCGCAGGTCGAATGCTATTTTCGCGCCATCGCGGATGCGGTCGATATTCCCGTCGTGATCTACACCAATCCGCAGTTTCAGCGATCCGACCTGACGCTCGACGTGATCGCGCGGCTCGCCGCCCATCCGCGGATCGGCTACATCAAGGATGCCTCCACCAATACCGGGCGGCTGTTGTCGATCATGAACCGCTGCGGCGACGCTATCCGCGTGTTCTCGGCCTCCGCGCATATCCCGGCCGCGGTGATGCTGATCGGCGGGGTCGGATGGATGGCGGGACCGGCCTGCATCATTCCGCGCCAGAGCGTGGAGCTCTACAATCTCTGCAAGGCCGCGCGCTGGGACGAGGCGCTGACCTTGCAGCGGCGGCTGTGGCGCATCAACGAAGCCTTCGCGCGCTACAATCTGGCGGCCTGCATCAAGGCCGAGCTTGCGATCCAGGGCTACGACGTCGGCGATCCGCTTCCACCGCAGGCCGCATTGAGCGCGGATGAGCGCAAGGCGGTCGAAGCGGTGTTGCGGGACTTCGGGTGATTGGCTTGTCTGCCGCGGCAAATACCAGCACGTCGTCATTCCGGGGCGCGCGAAGCGCGAACCCGGAATCCAGAGATGATCAGCTCGAGATTCCGGGTCTGCGCCTTGCGGCGCATCCCGGAATGACGGAGCAAGGGGCGTAGCCCGGCCATGACGGCTTCTAATGATTGTCACCCTCACACAGGGGTTGGCCTGTGCCTTGCAGGTCGACTAAGCAGATCGACTAAAACCCGCCCAATCCTACAAAAGACTCGAAGGACAAACTGATGAATATTCTTCCCGGCAACATGCGTTTCGGCGCGGGCCAGCCCGTCAAGCGGCTCGAAGATCAGCGACTTCTCACCGGGAAGGGCCTGTTCATCGACGATAGACCGGAAGACGGCGCGCTGTGGCTGCATGTGCTGCGCTCGCCGCATGCCCACGCGAAGATCGTGTCGATCGATATTAACGCCGCCAGGGAAATGCCTGGCGTCGAGGCGGTTTACACAGGAGCCGATCTGGTCGCCGACGACATCGGCACGCTTCCGACGCTGCTGGTTTTCAAGCGGCCCGACGGCTCGCCGATGACGGCGCCGCCGCGGCGGCTGCTGGCCCACGAAACCGTGCGTTTTGCCGGCGAGCCGGTCGCGGCGGTGGTGGCGACATCGCGGGTCGCGGCGCAGACCGCCGCGGAAGCGATCGTGGTTGATTATGACGTGCTGCCGTCGGTGGTCGATCCGGTTGCCGCCGTCAAGCCCGGTGCGCCCGCGGTGTGGGCGGAGGTGCCCGATAATATCGCCGCCGCCATGAGCTATGGCGACGCGGCCGCGGTCGAAGCATCGTTCGCCAGCGCCGCGCATGTGGTCTCGCTCGACCTCATCAGCCAGAAACTGATCCCCTCGGCGATGGAGCCGCGCAGCACCATCGCCGAGATCGAGAAAAAGACCGGACGGCTGATCCTGCACGTCCAATCGCAAACGCCGGGCTCGACCCGCGACCTTCTCGCCGAGGCGGTGCTGAAGCGGCCGAAGGAAAGCGTTCGCGTGCTGGTCGGCGATATCGGCGGCGGTTTTGGCCAGAAGACCAGCCTCTATCCGGAAGACGGCATGGTGGCCTACGCCGCGGTCAAGCTTAGCCGCAAGGTGCGCTGGCGCGGCGACCGCACCGACGAGTTCGTCGGCGGCACCCATGGCCGCGACCTCACTTCAACAGGCGAATTCGCGCTCGACGCCAAAGGCCGCGTGCTGGCCTATCGGGTGCGCTCGCTCGGCGGCACCGGCGCCTATCTCACCGGCACCGGCACCATCATTCCTTTGGTGCTCGGCCCGTTCGTGCAGTCCGGCGTGTACGACCTGCCGCTGGTTCACTACGAGGTCAAGGCCGTGATGACCAACACCGCACCGGTCGGCGCCTATCGCGGCGCGGGCCGTCCCGAGGGCGTGTTCATCGTCGAGCGGCTGATGGATGCCGCAGCGCGCCAGATCGGCATGGACCCGCGCGCGATTCGCAAGATAAATTACATCAAGCCCGCGCAACTGCCCTATACCAACGCCGTCGGCCAAGTATACGACAGCGGCGCCTTCGCCCACATGCTGGAGCGTGCGTCAAAACTTGCCGACTGGGACGGCTTTGCCGCCCGCAAGAAGGCGGCCAAGAAGAAAGGCCTGCTCTACGGCCGCGGCCTGACCAGCTATATCGAATGGACCGGCGGGCGCGCGCATACCGAAAAGGTCAGCCTGCACGCCACCGCCGAAGGCCGAATCATCCTGCATTCGGGCACGCAGGCAATGGGGCAGGGGTTGCAAACCACCTATTCGCAGATGATCGCCGGATCGCTCGGCATCTCCATGGACAAGATCGAAATCGTCCAGGGCGACACCGATCTCGCCATCGGATTCGGCAGCGTCGGTTCGCGCTCGCTGTTTGTCGGCGGCACCGCGGTAGCGGTATCGAGCAACGATCTGATCGCGAAAGCGCGCGAGAAGGCGTCGCACCTGCTGGAGGCCGCGGTCGAGGACATCGAATATCGCGACGGCATGCTCACGGTGGTCGGCACCGACAAGCGGATCGGTATGTTCGATATCGCCAAGGACGAAAAAGGCGCGCGGCTGAGCGTCGACAGCGAAGGCGAGGTCGACGGGCCGAGCTGGCCGAACGGCACGCATATCTGCGAAGTCGAAATCGATCCGGAGACCGGCGTCAGCAAGGTCGTTCGCTACACCACGGTCGACGACGTCGGCGTCGCCGTCAATCCGATGCTGGTGACGGGGCAAGTTCACGGCGGCGTCGCGCAGGGGATCGGACAGGCGCTGTACGAGGGCGTGTCCTACGACCCCGAAGGGCAGTTGCTGACCGCGAGCTATCAGGATTACTGCGTGCCGCGTGCCGACGACATTCCGCCGATCGAGGTGACGCTGGATGATTCAGCACCCTGCCGCACCAATCCGCTAGGCGCCAAGGGTTGCGGCGAATCCGGCGCGATCGGCGGGCCGCCCTGCATCACCAATGGCGTAATGGACGCGCTCAGCGAGCTCGGCATCAAGAATCTCAACACGCCGCTGTCGCCGCTGAAAGTCTGGCAGGCGATCCAGGAAGCGAAAGCGGCAAGGGTGTAGTTGCTGTCATTCCGGGATGGTCCGAAGGACCAGACCTCAGATGTGCAATGGCACATCGGGCAATCTCGAGATTCCGGGTTCGATGCTATCGCATTGCCCCGGAATGACGAGTTGAGAGTCCTACAGCCCCAGCACCATCTTCGCGATGATGTCGCGCTGGATCTCCGATGAGCCGCCGAAGATGGTGTAGGCGCGGCCGTTGAGATATTCGGGCACCACCGGCAACATCGCTTTGGGGATCGCAGGCTTCTCGTTGAGTTTGTAGAACGGCCGCATCGGCTCGACATAAAGGCCGTCGTTGCCGATCACCTCGACGCGGAGCCGCGTCACCGCCTGGCGGATTTCGCTGACCCGCAATTTGAGCAGCGAAGATACCGCGCCCGGATTTTGTCCGGTCTGCGGCGCCGACAGCACCCGCAGCTCCGTCATCTCCAGTGTGTCGATATCGACTTCGATCTCGGACATTCGCAAGGCAATATCGGGATCGTCGATGGCGCGGCCGGTCACGTCCGATGTCGCCAGGTCCGATACGGTTTTCTGCGCTTCGCGCAATTTGGCCGAGGCAATGCCGGAGCCGCGTTCGAACTCGAGCAGATACTTGCCATAGGTCCAGCCCTTGCCTTCCCCGCCGACGCGGTTGGCGGCGGGCAGGCGCACGTCTTCGAAGAACACCTGGTTGACCTCGTGATCGCCGCCGATGGTCAGGATCGGACGGGTGGTGATGCCCGGGCTCTTCATAGCGATCGATCACGCTAGGGTAAGGCGGCGGTGCGTACAGGCGCGTGCCAAAGGGTTTGGCAGTTCGCCGTCGTCCGTCGAGATGTCGCTTCTGCCCAAGTCTTGCGGGACACTCGTATCTATGCTGCCTGAATGTTGAAGCCGTAGCGGTGATGTAATTTGTGAGACGTAATGCATTTTCGACGTCGAAAGAATGCGCATTTCAGTGGGACCGTTCTTGACGAGATGCGCGAGGCCCGAGCAAGGCGGCGGCGCCGCGTTTCGAAAAATACGATACCGTTCGGAGCGGCCTATGAGTCTGCCATCGATCCGTATTACCGGGAGCTCTATTGCGATGAATATGTAAAACTCGCTCCTTCGACGACCGGCGATCGGCGCGCTGAAACCGGACACCTGATCGCTGTCGTCGATCTCATGCCGAATTCCTGGGCCTCACCGCAAGGTGAGGCGAAAAAGTGCAACGTGCACGACAGGACGGTGATGATGAACGCGCTTGCGATCAAGGAAGCCGGGGCGTGCAGACGCGCAGCGACGTGATCGGCGTGATGCCCGTTCGATAGAACTCGAGCGGGTCCCGTCTCGCGTTCACGACGCCGACGCGCGGCGTCGGCCTTCCCTCAGGAGTGATCAATGTGCTGGAACGGTCAAGCATCGGCAGCGCTCGCAACGGTAGGTCTCGGCACGACCGCCTATGCAGCCTACCGCAAGGAACCGGCGGCGATATGGATGCCCCTGGGCTATTTCTCGCTGATGGAGCTGCTGCAGGCCTTCACCTACTCGGTCATCGACCGGTCGTCTATTCGTTGTGCTTCGTGTCCGCCGTTTTCATGCTGCTGCAACTCTATCCATTCGCCTGGGCCGGCCATTGCGATCCCTCCACGCCGTTGTGCGGCACTCGCCTTTGCTCGGTGCACGGCAACTGGCACATCGCCTGGCAGGTTCCCACCAACGGTATGTGCAACAGCTTTGCCAACGGGTTCTGGCACGGCTTCCCAAGCTATGTCATCGCCGGAATGGTCCTACCGATACTGTACGGGTCGTGGCGGATGACGCTTTTTCACTTCATGCTCGGCCCGTGGCTGGCGGCGCTGACCACGGACAACATCACCGAATGGCCCGCTGTGTGGTGCCTGCTCTCGATCGGCTTGCTGACGATCGCGGTCAAGACTCCGATCCGCCGCGTCCTGTATGTGCGCCAGTGGTGGCTGTGGCCGCGGTCCTGGCGTTCGAACGCGGCATCGGCGCATGGTGACGCAGACATGTCGGCCTAGCGTCAGCTTTTCGGATAGGTGCGACCGTCGGCGCAGCGGCGCCTCTCAAGTGATAGCCGCGCCAGAGCTGCTCGCGCACGCTGAACGCATCGCGGCAGAGGCTGATCGTGCGCTCGCTTCCATGGGCCGGTACAAACCGCGCCCGGCACACTAACATCAGCCATGTTGACTATTTCAGCAATTGATAGGTAAGAGCCTTCAACCGCCAATTCACGCGGAAAACTGCACGGGAGTGCTACCGTCATTCCGGGATGGTCCGAAGGACCAGGCCCGGAATCTCGAGATTCCGAATTCGCGTCTTCGACGCGCTTCGGAATGACCCGAGGAACTCACAGCCTAAGCGGTTTCGTTCTGATACCTTGCTGAATAGTATAACCGGAGAATTCCAATGCGCAGATTATGGACCGTGCTGGCGGCGCTGGCGACATTGAGCCTCACCAATTGCGGCTACAACGCGATCCAGACCAATGACGAACAGGTCAAGTCGAGCTGGTCGGAGGTCGTGAACCAGTACCAGCGCCGCGCCGATCTGGTGCCGAACCTCGTCAATTCGGTGAAGGGTTTTGCGCAGCAGGAAAAGGATGTGCTGCTGGGGGTGACCAACGCCCGCGCCAAGGTCGGCAGCATCCAGGCCACGCCGGAGGTTCTCAACGATCCGGCGGCGTTCCAGAAATTCCAGGCGGCGCAGGGCGAACTCTCGAGCGCGCTGTCGAGATTGCTGGTGGTCACCGAGAATTATCCGCAGCTCAAATCCGACGCGTTGTTTCACGACCTGATGGCGCAACTGGAGGGCACCGAGAACCGCATCACGGTGGCGCGCAACCGCTACATCAAGACCGTGCAGGACTATAACGTCACGATTCGCTCGTTTCCGACCAACCTGACGGCAATGGCGTTCGGGTACAAAGAGAAGCCGAATTTCTCGGTCGAGAACGAAAAGGAAATCTCGACCGCGCCGAAGGTGGATTTCAATCCACCGGCCCCTGCGCCGGCAAAGTAGTTCGACAACCCGTGCTCCGATTTGCCAAGTTCGTCTTTGAGGATGCCGCGAATGTCTGCGAACTTCGGAGTAGGTGCACTGGATTGGCCGCCGCGATGAACGCTGCAAGAGCCTCCCTTCTTGCGCTGCTGGTGTGCTGGGCGTTCGCGGCCCTGGCCGACGTCGCGGTGCCGCCTCTGGTCGGGCGGGCGGTTGATCAGACCGGGACGCTTTCCAGCGACGAAATGGCCTCGCTGAACCAAACGCTGAGGAATTTCGAGGCGAGGAAAGGCAGTCAGGTCGCGGTGCTGATCGTGCCGACCACCGCGCCCGAGACCATCGAGCAATATTCGTTGCGGGTCGCGGAAGCCTGGAAGATCGGCCGCAAGAAGATCGACGACGGCGCGATTCTTGTCGTTGCCAAGGACGACCGCACGCTACGCATCGAGGTCGGCTACGGCCTCGAAGGCGCGCTGACCGACGTCACCTCAAAGCGCATCATCGACGAGATCATTACGCCGCGATTCAGGAGCGGGGATTTTGCCGGAGGTATTTCCTCAGGCGTCGATCGGATTATCCGTGTTGTCGATGGCGAACCGTTGCCGGCGCCGGAGCCGCGCCGGGAGCAAGGTTCCAGCTTCCTGAACCATATCGATCTGCTCAATCCGTTCACGTTAATCCGTTCACGTTGTTCGCGGTCTTTATCGTCAGCACGATCCTGCGGACCACGCTGGGTAGGCTGATCGGCGCGGTTGCTACCGGCGGCATTGTCGGAGCGCTGGCATGGCTGATCGCGGGATCGCTGGCGGCGTCTTTCATCGCGGCGATCATTGCCTTCCTCTTCACCATGTTTGCGGAGATGCCCACTTCTTCTTCCGGTCGCGGCAGTGGCAGAGGCTGGTCCGGCGGCGGTTCGTATTCTGGAGGTTCGTGGGGCGGCAGTAGCAGCAGCGGTTCGAGCGACAGCGGTGGCGGTGGCGGCAGTTTCGGCGGCGGCGGCGCGTCGGGAAGCTGGTAGGAGCTGGTACTATGGGCATCGGGCGCATCGGCAGGCATCTTCTCGAGCACCGCTGGCGGGCGCGGCGGGTTTTTCCGCCAAGGGCGCTGGCGGCAATCGAGCAGGCGATCAAGGCCGGCGAGGCCACGCATTCAGGCCAGATCCGCTTTGTCGTGGAAGGCGCGCTGGACGGTGCGCCGCTATTTCGGGATCAGCCGGCGCGGGAGCGTGCGCTGGATATTTTTTCGCAATTGCGGATCTGGGACACAGCCCACAACAACGGCGTGCTGATCTATCTGCTGCTGGCTGACCGCGATGTCGAGATTGTCGCCGATCGCGGCATCGACGCGAAGGTTGGTGCTGCCGGTTGGGAGAAAATCTGCACGGACATGGAGACCGAATTCGAAGCGGGGAATTTCGAGCGCGGCGTCATCCAGGGAATCGAGGCGGTGTCGAAACAACTGGCGGCGCATTATCCCAAGCAGGGCGCGGGGCGGAACGAACTGCCGGATGCGCCGGTGGTGATTTGAGACAAACGCCCCGTCATCCTGCGTGCGGTTCCCCGGATGCTGCGCAGCGCGCCGCTCTTCTGCGGCGTGGTGCGCTGCTGTTCCGATCTTGCTTGACGACCGATGGGTCCCGGCTCTGCGGAGCAGCGCAAGAGGCGCTGCACCGCGTCCGGGACACGGAGACGCCCACGCCTTCATCGGCGCCTTTGAGTAGCCGTCATCCTGCGTGCGGTTCCCCGGATGCTGCGCAGCGCGCCGCTCTTCCGCGGCGTGGTGCGCTGCTGATCCGGGGTCCATCTTGCTTGACGACAAATGGGTCCCGGCTCCGCGGAGCAGCGCAAGAGGCGCTGCACCGCGTCCGGGACACGGAGACCCCACGCCTTCATTGGCACCTTTGAGTAGCCGTCATCCTGCGTGCGGTTCCCCGGATGCTGCGCAGCGCGCCGCTCTTCCGCGGCGTGGTGCGCTGCTGAATCCGGGGTCCAACTTGCTTGACGACAAATGGGTCCCGGCTCCGCGGAGCAGCGCAAGAGGCGCTGCACCGCGTCCGGGACACGGAGACCCCACGCCTTCATCGGCGCCTTTGATCCGACCGCCGCGCCATTTGTCAAACGCACGAAAGCCGCTCAGCCGTCGTCGAGCTTGTTGAGGTCGCGCACCGACTGCATGATCGGCTCGAAATTCGACCGCGCGTCGAGCGCGTCGAACAGCTGGGCGGTGTCAGACAACAGCGTGTGCGAGCGCTGGATCGCGATCCGGACATCGTCCTGCGGCGTATCGGATAGCCGGCCATGTCCCGACAACAGGATCTTGGAGTTCAAGCCCTTCAGCCGCTCCAGCGACTGGATGTAGTCGCTGATGCTGCCCGAGCCGAACACGCCGCCCATCACGCCGCCCGGCATCAGGGTATCGGCGGCAAACAACAGTCCCTGGTCCTGGTCGAACAGGCTGATACAGGCCGAGGTGTGGCCCGGCGTGTACATCACGTTGAGACGGAAGTTGCCGAGGTCGATCAGGTTTCCTTCTTCGAGCCAGATATCGACATTGATCGGCACGTTGGGCTCGTTGAACATCTTGCGCAGCATCGAGAAATCGTCGCGCAGCATGATCTTGTTGGCGGCGAGCCGATGCGCGGCAATGATGGTGCGTCCGCCGAAATGATACGCCGCGCCGATGTGATCGAGATGCTCGTGGCTCAGAACCAATATGTCGATCTTGTCCGGCGAGCAGCCGACATGATCGAGGCATTCCAGCAAATGCGGAAAGTTGGAGGACAGCCCGGCGTCGATCATGATGGTTCGGGATTTTCCGCGCACCAGATAGGCGTTCGCGGCGCGGTTCTTGAAACGGATCTGGTAGACGTGCTCGGCCGCCTGGATCAGCGAGCAGACGTCATTGTTCAGGAGGACCGGAAACGGGCTCGGCTTGCGTTCGTTCATGCGTTGGCAGCTCCAAAAATGACGTCGTTGGACGCGCGCAGTCGCTTGCTGAGCGCATCCATGATCATCAGCGCGAACGCCGGCTGCTGACTGACCAGATAGACGAACCGGGCATGATTGATCCGCATCACGCGGGTGTTGGGTGCCGAGGCGATCGCGGTTGCCGAGCGGGACGAGCCGTCGATCACCGCCATCTCGCCGAAGAATTCACCCTTGCCCAAGGTCACGATCAACGTCTTGCTGGTGCCGTTGATTTTGACGATGTCGATTATACCATCGAGCACCACGAACAGTTCGCGCCCGGTCGAGCCTTCCTCGAAAATGACATCGTCCACGTCATATTCGTTGATGCATTTCTCGATGGCCATGGAACTCCCCCGCCTTCTGGCTGGTCCGCGTTGCCATGTTAGTCGGGAAACAGGGCCGCGCAAACGACGCATCGGATCACCGCCCATTACCGCAGGGCAGCATAGGCCAAGTGGCAATCCTGACGGGATCGAAAAGCGGCCGGATAATTCCCTAAAATTTTGGTAACTCGGCACCCGGTAACGATTTGGCAAGAAATTAAAGGTTACCAAATGGTCAACTTTTACTGGAGGTTTTGAACATGAGCGAGCAAATGGCCGAGCAAACCAGCGGCGAATCCGGTTCCCTCAAGGCCGCTCTCAGTTCCTTGGAGACGCCGAGCACGCCGTTCGCGGTGTCGGCGAAGGAATCGGTGCCGGAAACCACCAATGTCGATTCTCCGAAGCTGTCGCCCGAGCAGGGCGGAGCCGCCGAAACCCCCAAGATGGGCGCGCCCGAGGTGGATGCTCAAAAGCCTGATGCTGCCAAGCCTGATGCTGCCAAGCCTGACGCTGCGAAGGCCGACGCGCCGCGCATGCCGGGCAACATCACGATCATGTCAACCGGCGACCGCGCCGGTTCCGCGCCGGAGGCCGAGCAGGGCTCCGGGATGTTCGGCAAGCGCCGGCTCGCAGCGCTGGCGGCCGTGGCGGCGCTGGCAGCGATAGCAGGCGCACTCGGCGGCGCACTGGCGACCGCGGGTGTCGGGCATTTTCTTGGCGAAGGTGCCACGGCGTCAGCTGGTCCCGCGCTCGAAGCGTCGGTTGCGCGGATCGACGCCGACATCCTGGCGCTGATGGCCAACCTCGAAAATATCTCCAAAACCAGCGCGGCCCAGTTCAACAAGGCCAGCGATCGCCTCGACAAGGTCGAGAAGGCGCAAGCCGAACCGGCTGCCAAACTCGCCAAGCTCAGCGAGGCCGTCGATAAGCTCCGCGGTACGCCGGTTGCTGCGGCCGCCGCCGCGGCAACGCCAGCCGCGGCGAAGGAAGTCACCGGCTCGATCTCAGCGCCAGCGACAACGCCCGCCGCCGCGCCCAAACCCGAGGTGGCGAGACTGCCGACGGTGGAAGGCTGGGTGCTGCGCAACGTCGCCAATGGCGCTGCCCTGATCGAAGGCCGCCGGGGGATGTACGAAGTGTATGCCGGCGATCCGATACCGGGCCTCGGCCGGGTCGACGCCATCAGGCGTCAGGACGGCCACTGGGTGGTCGTGACCGGCAAAGGCCTGATCGTCGCGCGCTAGCGCATGATCGCTTCGC
>WNFA01005516.1_pt1 | contig 13322 bp, 12 predicted proteins | sample 5400481 | NCBI WGS metagenome assembly WNFA01 (sample SAMN13153340, study PRJNA577476) | soil metagenome | isolation source: 120 cm saprolite under Douglas fir tree site 2 hole 1 replicate 2 | place: USA:California | collected 2015-04-18 | reverse complement strand
AGATTCCAAACGACTCGATCGAACTTTTGATTCGAGGCACGGATACTGCAGCTACTGAGTTCAGTGCAGTGCCCCAGAATTGGCAGGAATTCTGTGAAGCGGTACGGACTGGCCAACTGGATGCCGCCTATCGTTTCCTGACGGTTGATATGCGACCTGCGCTTGAACTGTCATCGCTCGCACAAATCGGGGCGCTCCAAACGACATTCGAAGAAGTCCTGACTGACCCTGCTCTTCACGGCTATAGAGGTGTGGACATCGCCGAAGTCGCGGTGTCGGCGATCATTGAAGATCTCATCAGACGTCCGGGCTATCCGGAGCACCAACTTCGGGAACTCTATCTCACGCTTTTTCAATTTTGGATCCAAAATCACCAGAAGTCAGGTCGCGTCGAGGACGAAGCGGTTTTCCTTACTCTGGCGTCGGGCCTTCTTAGCATTGATGTGCAGTCTTCGGTGACGATTCTCGCTGCTGCCGGCTCGTGGTGGAAAACTCGGCGTAATCGAAGCCGGTTGCGATTTCTTCTGGAAGTACTGGACGTGGTCCTAGTTGTGGCTCCCGACGCCACGGGTTGTGACGAGTTGTGGGCTGACGGTTTGACCCTCGCTGGAAGGTTTTGGAGGGAACTGACGGGAAGCGAACGGAGTTTGTGGAAATCGCTCGGAGAGCGGCTTGGACATCCCAGAGAGTTCATTGAAAAGTCCATCGGTATCCAGCCTCTAGAAACCAAGCCAGAACATGACCTTATCGCTCAATCCAATCTAAATAAAATTGCGATTGTTTCCTTGAATGAGAGCGCGGCCCGGCAAGCGGCGGAAATCATCCGGCAGCGTACAAAAGCCAGCATTCTCGTGGTCAACGACAGAACCGCAGGTGCATCCACGGATTCAGCGAAGAATGCCGACGTCATTCTGTTTGTCTGGTCCGCGACAAAACATGCGGTTTATCGCGCCTTTGATTCGGTACGCGACAAGATTGAATATGTGTCGGGCGGAGGCGCAAGCAGCATAGTTCTTGCGCTTGAAAGGCGACTCGCGAGGCAAACAAGGTCCCCGAGCCCTGACGATTAATTGCGGGGAATTTATTTGCCGGAATGTTTCCGGAATTCAAGAAGGGTTTCCAGTCCGCGCTATGTCAGTCGTGAGTGGGCAAAAACCAACACCCAAGAGGAACGGCCATGATCTGGAGTACGAATGGCGGGACAGAAAAAGCTCAGCAAGAACCATCTCGCTCAAGCCGAGTTCTATCCAAATTCATCCTTTGTAACTCATGTGAGGCCACTTGGTCGTATTCTTTGTTTTGGCCGCGCTCAAAAAAATACTCTTGCCCTCCCGAAAGAGGCCCACTTCGTTCCTACCCATCGCTCCACATAAATGCTAGCCACGTCTGGGGATAATTAGTATGAGCCTCACCTTCCCCTCCCTTCCAGCGGTTATATATTATGTGTGTCGGCGATTCGCAATAAGACGGTATTGCGCGAGAGCGGCGAAGCAGGGGGGAGCGGACTATGCAGTTCGATCGGGCATATTACGTGGCCGGCCTTTGGAGTTTGAATCGTCATCCGGATGAGAGGGAACTCAATGCTGAATATCGTGATGATGAAGATTTCCCACCTCTTCATAGATACATCCAAACCACACTTCTGACCTCCAAAAGGTGCCCTTACTGCGGGAATGCCCTCGAAGTCTTCGAACATGATCAGTGGGAAGCCGAACTGCCCGGACTAGCACCTGATTTTGCCCGATTGGCTTATTGCGAATACTGCGCTTATTGGAACTGGCTTTCACATGGGTACGAATACGACAGATCTGGCTCGGCTGATGCTGCCATGTCGGTCCTGACGGAATTCGATCCCATTTTGCCTGCTCTGGCACAAGCTTGAACCCAGAGCGATGGAGAGGTTAGTCGCTGGCATATTTCGGGCTAACTTCCGAAACGTAGATGTGGTGCACGTCGGGAGACCCGGGGACCAGGGAATCGATGTTCTCTTTGTCGACGCACAATCATGTCGGTGGCTCATACAGGTGAAGCGCCGACAGTCAGCAGACCATGTGGAACCGTTCGAGACTGTCCAGCGATTGCTCGGAACACTGCTTCTTAATCAGAGCCTTCACGGAATAGTTGCCTCAAACGCCAATCATTTTTCCTTCGCGGCTGAGCGTTGCGTGAAAGAGGTCCAGTTGCCAGAAGAGTTCAAGGAACTTGTGAACGCCCACCGAATACGTACCGAACAGTTGTGGCTGTTCTAAGAGTCTAGGTCAGTCAGAATCGCGGCAGAAGCAATTCTCTTACAGTTGGTTAGCAGGTTTCTATCAATTGAAATTGGGTAGGTCACCTCGATTGCCTGGGGGGACGACGTTGCGTCAAGGCAAATCATGGCGTCTAAAAGCAATGAACAGTCTCGGTTCACCGCGAAGTCCCGTGGGGGCTTCTCCCGTTTCGGGTGCTCCTTCTGCGACGATTCTCATCGCTACGTCGGTCGCCCTGCTTACGATTTCTGCGCGAGACCGGTAGTCAAATCGGCCGAACATCCTAGTGAGAGCGGAGGATGAGCAATCGCAACTAGCTACTTCCCGTCGCAAAATAGCTCGTTCTGAATGAGTTATTCGTTTGTAGAGACGGCCTGATTCTGCTTGCACGTTTCGATCTCTGCGGCTCGATCCGTTTCCGTGCCGAGCCGCTGCGGATGAGACCTCAAGCTCGTTGCAAGGACAGGCAGCGGCCGATCTGGATGATGTTGTCCGCGATCACCCCAAGGCCAACCCAGCGCTGCATACCTTCGAACCCTCGATATCGACAGCGATTCAATCCGTGGCGTCGCTTCAGCACGCTAATGCGTCCTTCGCAGCCGGTCCGCCAGCGCTGTCCGGCCCGGAACCAGCGCGTTTTCTGCAGTTTTCTCCGCTCGCTGCTTTTGCTGTTGCGACTCGGCACCGCGACTCGCCGCACTCCCATTCCTTGGATGGTCTTCTCATTCTTTAGACTGTAGAACCCTGTGTCGGCCGCCACCATTCGTGGAGCGCGCCCGAACCGTCGCTGGTGTTGTTCGACCGCGGAAACCAGTAGTTGGGAATCCTCTGGACGTTCCGCGAAGACTTCATAGTGCGTGATGATCTGGTTCTCGGCTTCCTGCACTTTAACCAGCTTGCCGAACTCGTTGGACTTGCTCGCCTTTCCCTTGCGAATGATTTCGGTGTGCGGCTCGAAAAGACTCACGATCTTGTGTGGATACTGGATAATCCCTTGAAACACGCGCGCCTTAGTTTGCCGCACCATCTGTCGCACACGCCCGGCCATCGTTTCCAGGATCTCCCGTAATCGTTTCAGTTGCGTTTGACGGCACCGAGGAAGATGCTGCATTTCCTCCAACACGCCCTCCGCTTGATGCACAATCTTTCGCGTTAAACTCACCAGTTCCCGATACCGTTCGACGCGCCGTTCCTCACCCTCCGGCCCCTTCAGCCGCCCAGCCAGTGCGATCGCGATCACCTTCTTGTTCACACTGCGCATCCGGTTACGAATCCGCTTCTTCAGTCCACCGCCAGCCTTCTCTGGCTTGCCCCAACCGCGCCAGCGTCTTGGCATCCGGTACTTTCTCGTCCCCAATGCGGGTGAACGCGCGATAGACCAGGTTCGCTCGAACTTCTCGCTCCAGCGTGTCGTTGCTCCAGTTCCGTACGTGCTTCAAGATCAGCAGCCGAAGCGCCACTTCCGCCGGTGTTTGCGTGCGCCCATGCGTCCGGCTCTTCGGATGTCGCTTTCCTTGTGCATCGTACACACTCTCCACCAGTGCGGCATCTTCCAGCAGTTGGTCTACTTCTTTCATCCATGGTTTCCACAGATCTTCGATGTCTTTCGCTAGTCCGCTGTGCCACAAACTTGGTTGCCGATGTCGAAGTTGGATCACGCTGCCTCCTTAACTTCTTCAGACGCAGCATCAAAACAAAAAGCTACACTTCAGCATCACACAATCAATCGAAAGCCCATAAATGCTCGCTACGATGCTCTATATTTGCGACGGAAAGTAGCTAGGACTTCACACCTTTCCGCGTGCCAACAGACCGCAATGATTTCTATCTCAATCCTGAATCTCATCCGAATGCGGGTGTCCGAACAGAACGCCGACTGCGTCTAGGTTTATACAGGTTTGATCGCGGGCGTATCCGGCCGGACTGTGGACTTCCACTCTAAGGTCTTGGATTGCGCTGCATCGGCTAGCACGAGCTTTTCGAGCAGCAGTTCGCCCTCAAGCATTCGAATGCGGATATTTCGGGCATCGAGCACAATCGTGCCAAAACCTGAAGCCGTGCAAAAAAAGTCTTGAATGGCCGGACGCTCAGCTGGGGGCCGAACCAGAGGGTCCGCTGGGCAGCTGAGTAACGGAAGCCGGCCAGCGCCCCAAGCAACGCATAACTGGCCATGGCGCGTGCGTACGTGAAGTCCCAAAGTAATTCACCCAGAAACTGGTCAGCGATGAAGGCCGGCACAATGGTCTGTACTGGCACGGTGCTGACGATGAGTTCGATAGCCCGATCAACCCTCTCATCGCTTATGCACGCCAAAATCTCCCAACCGACCAAGTTGGCGATGTTCCGTTCAACGGGTATATGTTCCGGATCCTCACTAACCAAGGACGGCATCACCGGGCGGCGCCAATAACTACATCGTGGATGGCAAGATGAATGGAGGATTCGCCTTCGTCGCTTACCCTGTGGAGTACCGCTCCTCGGGTGTGATGACTTTTATTGTCGACGAATCCAGAACCATTTACGAAAAGGACCTTGGTCCCGACACAACAAAGCTTGCGCAAGCGATGACCGCCTATTACGCAGATTCCAGCTGGCACAAGACAGAATAGGCGAGAGCTTTGGAGTTGCCTATGGCACAACATCGACCATGCTATATAAACTCGATGCTGCCTCATGACGTCTCGCGAGAGCCGACTGTAATACCTTTGGGAAGTTGCGGCCCATGAGATTGAGAATCTGAAAATCCTTCAAGCGGCGAAAGCCGTAGCTTTGCGATGGCGCGCGCATCCAATGGAGCGGTGGCCAATGAGACGAGGATGGTGCATATGAAGCAGGGCGGAATCGTCAGAATGTTCCTGTTTGGATTCCTGGTGCCGGGAGTGGCGGCGCAGATGCCACGGCAAGGTCCGCCATCGCCCGAGCGCCAGGCGGAACAAAGTTCACGGTCCTCGCAAGCAAAGCCGCAGGTGGAGTTGAAGCAATTTTCCCTCTTGAGCGGAACTTCGATTGATGTCTCCCCGGACTGGATCGAACGCGAGCAGGTGCCGCTGCCGCCTTCGCCGAGGCCGGCACCGCCTGCGCCTCAAGTGACGTTCTTGGAATTCATGGCCTTGGAAAATCTCAAGATGCATTCGGCCTTGCGGATTGCGACGACCACCAATCCGTTCCTGGGAACTGATGAGGTTGCACTGGATGTGTAGATGCATGGCGTCGCGGGTTCGGGCAACGGCCTGGCGGATTATCTTTTTACTTTTTCTTCTCGCCGCCACGGGATTGTTTGGATGGAGGCTCGGAAGCTTACAAGAAAGCAAAGATCCAGGCAGAATTGCCGGATCAGACGGCGGCCTCGCCGGACTTGAGTATTCGCACCGACTGCAAACACCCTCCTACGTTGGAGGGGTTTTATTCGCGGCAGTTGAGCCCGGGGGTGTTGTTTCGAGTCACGAATGGTGTGGAGTTCGCACACGGAATTTATCCCAAGTTCTATATGACGCCGATGGAAAAAAGTGGAGGCGAACGGGCTGACGTTTTACGTTTTCGAGGCGCAGGGTCGTATGCAGCTCGATCTGGCGACGGTGAATCACTTTCCGACGAAATGCAGGGCGCGCAAGCGGATTTCTTCTGGGCGGTAGGCGCGCCAAGTCCGTTTCCTTTTTTTCGAGACCCGCAGAGGAAGAATGTTCCGCTGATCCAAGTGGCGTATACCGGAATTGGGCTGGGGCCTGATAAACGGGACATTTTCATTCGGTTGCTGGGGCAAGTCCGCTCACGGTGAAGAAGCTACCGGCAAGCCCTCGACGGCATATCCGGCGCGGTGGGAATAGAGGGAATAGACCGAACCGTTGTACGGAAAATCGATTACTGAGTATAATCAGAAACAACGAGCGGGCGTCGTACAATGGCAGTATAGAAGCTTCCCAAGCTTCGGACGTGGGTTCGATTCCCATCGCCCGCTCCATAAACCCTGTTGATGCAGTTGGCTTTACTGGCTTCCCCTCTCGAAATTACCCCGTAAAACACTGAGTTTTGGACGCAGTTGGAGTGCGCCGGGATAAACCGGCGTGAAGTAGCGAATGCAAAAGTCGTACAGGTAAGGCGTAGCGAGCCAACCTGGCCCCGAGTCATGCGCGGGTAGTCGCAAGGCTGCACGTGAAGCGTTGACAGGGGGACATGCAGGCAGGGCTATTGAGCCGTGAAAGGGTCGGAAATCAGAGCGCCGACGCTGTTCCAACATGCGGAAGGCAACACCGATGAATGCGAAATCGCGAGCATTGATCGGGCTCTGCGCGGTCGTAGACACCTTGCATGCATGGAAACTTCACGCGCGAGATCCGGGAGGTCCCGTCAATGCCCGACACGTAGTTGTGCGCGGGCCGGTTGGAGAAGGACGTGATCCAGAAGTCCAACATGCACGTTGATGGGAAGTCGGACGGTCGTGCAGTACCGACGAAGTGCCCGAACAAAAGCGGGAATCCGCTGGCGGAGGGCATGGAGGGAAGCCGATCGGCCGAGGAGAACACCGAGCAGACGACCGCGTCTCAAACACAGAGCTGGGGTGACGCGTTGAGCGGCCTGCGCGGTGTGCGGGAAGCGGCAAAGAGGGACAAGCGATTACAGTTCACGGCGCTACTTCACCATGTATCCGTTTTACTGTTGGAGAGCAGCTTCTACGCCTTGAAGCGAGACGCAGCTCCCGGGGTTGACGGTGTCACGTGGACGGAATACGAGACGGGCCTGAGCGAACGGTTGAAGGACTTACACAGCCGCGTGCATCGAGGAACGTATCGAGCGCAACCTTCAAAGAGAGCATACATTCCCAAGGCGGATGGACGACAACGTCCGTTAGGGATCGCTGCGCTGGAAGATAAAATCGTCCAGCACGCGGTGATGACGGTCCTCAATCAGATTTATGAAGAGGACTTTCTGGGGTTCTCCTATGGGTTCCGACCTGGGCGACGCCAGCACGATGCGCTGGATGCGCTCTGGGTGGGAGTCATGAGAAGGAAAGTGAACTGGATTCTTGACGCGGACATTCGGAGCTTTTTCGATGAAATTCGACACGATTGGCTCCTAAAATTCGTCAAGCATCGCATCGCTGATCGAAGGATACTCAACCGCGTCTTGTCCGGGTGCAGCTCTAATCCGAACCGGCTCAGACGTTCCTTCCAGTCTCGGATCGAGTTCGGGCGCTACGCAGTCGCGAACCGAAAAGAGCGTGGAGAAGGGAAGCCGGAGACGTTCAACTTCCTAGGTTTCACCCACATCTGTGGGCAAACGTGGAAGACCGGCAAATTCCAGCTTCTACGCAAGACCATCCACCAGGGACTCTCTGCCAAGTTGAGAGCGCTGAAGGAGGAGCTTCGAAGACGCAGACATCTGTCCGTGGCGGAGCTCGGGAAATGGTTGAGGTCCGTTGTACAGGGATACTTCAACTATCATGCAGTTCCCGGGAATCTGGCCAGCCTTCGGAGTTTTCGGTTACAGGTGATCCGGCGCTGGATGCGCGCGCTACGGCGACGCAGCCAGAAGAGTCGGATGACTTGGCCACGGCTCGTGGCGATCGCGGCGCGCTGGCTCCCCCAACCTAGCATCCTTCATCCCTATCCCAATTTGCGCTTCGACGCCAAACATCCGAGGTAAGAGCCGCATGCAGTAATCCTGCACGTGCGGATCCGTGCGGAGGGCGTCAGGTCAACTGGCGTCCCTACCGCGACCGCGGATTGCTTCAAGAACAATCGAATTGGACGCGGCGTTTTCGGGTCCTACGTTGTACGTTCGGATGGTTCCGGGGGCCCGGTTTGCACCGTTCGCTTGCACCTATTCATTCTTTCACTAGGCGCTTGACTAGGAGGCGGACGGTTGGGAGGGCAGATTTGAACTGACGCCCTTCGGGTTATAAGCACGTACAAGAACATACGGACCGTTGTTCTGTGCGACTAAGCTCAGTTTTTGAAGTTTGGAGTTCTTTCCCAAATCTTCCCAAGCTTATTGCTGGCTCTTTGATACCTTCCCGTTGGCGTGATCTGACCCATTCGGGGCTAGGGCCTCAGCAAACGCTGCCGTCCGCTCCTTACCTCAGCACGTCGCTCTCGGCGGCTTCCTTGATGATTGCCTCGACGTCCTCTTCGAGCAGCAGTCGCTCGCGCGCTAGGCGTCTCGCTGCTCTGGCGACCCTCTTCACATAGCGTTCGTGCGTGCGGTACAACTCCTCCAATGACGGCCGAGGGTCGCCTGACGCAAGCCGCTCCTCACGGGTCCGCCTAAGCGGGATCATCATTCCATTGAGGTCGCAAAGATCGCCGTCGGTGAACTCAGGCCTGCGGAGGTTCCAACCCGTGAGCGTGGCGATCGGTGCCTCGACGAAAGGGTGACGGATGCCTGCGATGTCGTTTCCGATCTCGTCAACCTTTGGCACCAGCACCCGATGCTCGCTCAAGACCTCCGGAATCAGTTTGTCGATCACGCCGGAGTTGCCGCTGACCCTAGGGCCGAAGTCGCGTTCACCCGAGCCATTGAACAGGCCGTTGTAGGTGACTGCATCCCAGGTCGGCCCGGCTGGGATATCCGGGAACCCTGTGCTTTCCTGGTCAGAGGGTACCAGCGTGCCGTTCTCGATGCGCGGTACGCGGCTCTCAGGTGGCTCTGTGCCGTCGCGCACCCATTCGTCCAGCGCCACCAGCAGCGCCCGGGCGAGGACGCCGGCATGCGTCGGATTCGAAAGCTGCTGGCACTGTCGATTCCCGACACCGAAATTCGGTGTGTCCCCCTTAAACACAATGTGCTGGATACTTGAGTACAAGTACCGCCGGACATTCTCTGGTTGGATTAGGTCCACCGTCCCGTCCTCATCCGTATCGACGAGCGAAGACTGAGACTGCCAGTAGTCCGTCGAGCTATCCACATGGATGACCTTGGGGTCGGTGGCGGGCCGTTTCAGGATCCCGTCCATATTCTCCGGGTGGAGAGGGTCCGGCCGTGGGGCATAGGTCCGGGGAAAATTGGTATCCGGTACGAACCGGCCCGAGTGCTGGTGGGATTCCAGGCTGGGCTGGGCGAAACGGTAGTTCAGGAAAAAGTTGGGAACACCCCCGATATCGATGTACACCCCATCGCATACCCTCTGGCCTTGCTCATCCTCGTTGAAACCTTGGTAGAGGAAGTCCCGCATGTAGTGCGCTGTTTGAGATATCCCCTGGCACAGCCCTGTGGTGACCCCAGGGACCGGGTTGGGGTTGCCGGCTTCATCTTCGGTCCCATTGCGGAGGAAAGAGACAAAATCCCGCGAGGCGACGTAGCCCAGACCCGCAACCGGAGACTTGGTCGCCTTGTACCGGAGCTCGTAAACAATATTGTTTTGAAATCCTCCGGCTAGGCAGATGTCCGTGGCGCTGGAGATGCCGGAAGGACCCTTTGGACAATTGGCGAACGACCACTGGCTGGTAGGGACCACTTCGCCTTCTGGGATGTCAGGGGCGGGGGGGCGGGGTGAGTCACTCGGCCGCATCCGCAACTCCGCCATAGCCACTGTCTGATCCGTTGAGACAGCCTCGTAGCTCCTGATAATGCGGTTGTTGCTGCTCCTCAGTGGTCGCGTGAACACTTCTCCGGTGGCAGCACCCTTCGCGTCGAAGAACTCAACGAGAATGCGCTCGCTGATTGGCTTGCCGCCCTCGATGGCGATGGGGAAATTCACCGACAGCGGATCTGACTCGCGCAAGACGTCGGCCTCCCACCCGAGCCAGGCGACGGTATAACCCTGCCGCAGCAGGAAACCATTGCCGAAGTCCTGGGCGGTGGTCGGGTTGTTGAGCGCGCGAGCATCGTTCATGCGGGTTAGAACAAAGATGTTCCCCCGGTTACTCGGTTCGAATAACAGCCCGTGGTTTCCCCGCTCTAGGTCCACTGGCTTGAGGATGAAGAAGTCAGCCGAGAACTCCACTTTTCCTCGACTGTTTCGCGGGGCCTTGTCGAGGTCGAACACGACGGCGTTGCGGGGATCGCTAGGATCGACTTCGAAGAAGACCGTCCCGCGCAGCTTCTCGTAAGGGCCGGTGTCGCCAAACGACATCCCATTAGCGGCCACCTCGCGCGAAGTGACCACCATGCGGGTGACGTGTGCCTGAGCCAGTGAGCTCACCAGACTCAGCCCGAGAATCAGCGCGGCTGCGAAAACTAACGAATGCTTAGGTAATCGTCCTGGGTTTCTCACGGCACGATTCTCAAACGGTTTCTCTAGCATTGTTCGTTCCATGGTTTTTTCTCCTGACTCGGGCGAATTGTCAGCGCGAGTTTTTGTCTTAACTTATAGATTTCCGCACTATTCAGAACAGTGATCCGAAGACGGTCAACCTCGTTGGCCTTCGAGTCCTCCTCCTCGCCTTCCGCAGATCGCGCTTGCGCGGCGACTATCGCGCGGTGTGAGCCGCAGCGTCAATGGAAGGACGATAGCGCGCGACTAGAATGATTCTGTCGGTCCAACCCCAGGAATTCAAAACAGTTGGAGGAATTGCCGCTGGGAATGTCTTCTTCAGGAGCGACTGAAGTGGTAAACTCACTGGGCCTCATCTGCCCACATGCAAGTGCCGGCCCAAAGGCGTTGGGTACGCTTCGGCGCATTCGACGTGGATCTGCGTGTGTGTGAACTGCGGAAGCATGGCCTGAAGATCAAGCTTCAGGACCAACCCTTCCACGTTCTGGCCCTTTTACTTCAACAGCCGGGCGAAATGGTTTCCCGCGAAGAGCTTCGCGAAAAGCTCTGGCACGCGGACACCTTCGTGGATTTCGACGTGGGTCTGAATAACGCAATCAAGAGACTGCGAGACGCCCTGGGAGACTCGGCTGAAAGTCCGCGCTACATTGAGACGCTTCCCCGCCGAGGCTATCGCTTCATTGCTTCCGTGGAGGATGCCATTCCGGCGGTCGCCTCCGAACCTCTGCCAAGCAACAGCACGGGACAAGCCGAGGCAGCTTCGGTCGCCAAGCCCGCAGAAGATGCGTCGGCAACTGCCAAAGCAGGACTTCGTCCCCGAAGCCTCTGGGGTCTCGCCCTCGCAGCAGCCGCCGGCCTGGCGCTGCTGCTTGCGCTGAATTTGCCGAGCCTGCACCGCCGGGTGCAGGGAAAGACCATTTCCCCGAAGATTCAATCCATCGCCGTGCTGCCGTTCAAAAACCTGAGCTCCGAGCCAGACAGCGATTACTTCAGTGACGGTCTCACGGATGAAGTCATTCGTAACCTTTCCATTATCGACGGATTGCAGGTCAGGTCGCGCACCTCTTCGTTCGCGTTCAAGGACAAGCCCCGCAACATTCATGAGGTGGGTACACAACTCGGTGTTGATTTGGTGTTGGAAGGTTCTGTTCTGCGCTCCGGGGACAAGCTTCGCATCAATGCCCAACTCGTTCAGGTCTCGCGCGATGTCCCGCTGTGGTCGGAACGCTTCGATCGCGAGCTGAAGGATGTCTTCGCCATCCAGGATGAGATCTCTCGCGGAATTGTGAATAGCCTGCGGCTGAAACTCGGCCGCAGCCAGCGGCGCTACGAAACGAGCGTTGAAGCCTACGAACTCTATCTCCGCGCGCGCACTCTATACACCGCACCTGATCACCAACAACGTATGCGTCTTTACGAGGAAGCTATCGCCAAAGACCCGTCGTTTGCCCCCGCCTATGCGGGTCTCGCCGCGGCTTACGCAGTCCATTCCGTTTGGTGGGGTGTGGAGCATCCTCCAGATGAGTTGGTGAAAATGCGCGCTGCGGCGGAGAAGGCGATCCAGTTGGACCCGCTGTTGGCAGAAGCGCACGACGCGCTCGGCGTGGCTTTCGCGCGCGACGGCCAGTGGGAACAGTCCCAAAAAAGCTTCAGGGGCGCCATCGAGCTCGACCCTAATCGCTCGGATACATACATCCACTACTACTTCTACCTCCTGGCGCCGCTTGACCGTAACGAAGAGGCGCTCCAGGAGATGCGCGCCGCGGAGAAGGCTGACCCGCTCTCACCCCGTGTTCACGACAACTTAGCTAGGTCACTCATATCTGCCGGTCGATACAGCGAGGCGGCTGACTATTGCATGAAGTTGCCCGCCGATTACCAGTGGAAATGGATGATTCTGGCTCGCGCTTGGTTAGCGCAAGGGAGGACCGGCGAGGCGATTCAGATCCTCGTCAATGATCAGATCCATGTCAATGACGAAACCCATCTGAATCCGCAAGAGCGGGGCTTGCTCGGCTACGCCTATGCGCGTTCCGGCCGTCGCGAGGAGGCCGAGAAGATGGCGAGCGCTTCGCCGTACGCGAACGAACAGGCACTGATCTTCGCAGGCCTTGGCGACAAAGACCGCACACTGGAAGCTCTCGATCGTATGTCTGGCCACGGGGCACTACGCGTAGGTCAATGGCTCAATTTTCCGGAGCTAGCGTTTCTTCGGGGCGATCCTCGCGTGAAGGTTTTGCGGAAGAAGGCGTCCGCAATGACGGTCTGGCGCCGTTCCACTAGATTCGCCCATGCTTTGCGCCTACCTTTAGCCGAGAAAAGTTGAAACATCACTAGCAGCTCTAGAGATTCATCATGAGACTTAACGCGGCCGTGGTCGGAGTTCTTGCCTGGGGATGGATCGTGCTTGGGAGCGTCCACGCGCAAGCCCCTACTGGCACCATAGCGGGCGTCGTCACTGACCCTACAGGAGCGGCGATTCCTAGCGCTCACGTCATGATCAGGAACCAGCAGACCGGCGCGCAGCGTGCCCTGGTAACCACGAACGAAGGCGACTACAGCGCCCCAGCTTTGATGGCCGGAGCTTACAACGTGACTGCCGAAGCGCCAGGATTTAACCGCCTCGCGCGAGACGCGACCATCGAAGCGGGCAGCACCACCACCGTCAATCTCACCATGCAGCTTGGCGCCACCAGCCAGACTGTCACTGTGGACGCCGCCTCCCCCCAGCTTCGCTACGACACCCAGGAGGTCGGCGGCGTGGTCACGCGCCCACAGATCGAGGGGCTGCCCCTCAATGGCCGCGGCTTTCTGGAGCTGGCCAAGCTGGAGCCCGGCGCGCAGCCGCCAACGCGGGGAAGCAA
>WNFA01004050.1_pt1 | contig 13325 bp, 10 predicted proteins | sample 5400481 | NCBI WGS metagenome assembly WNFA01 (sample SAMN13153340, study PRJNA577476) | soil metagenome | isolation source: 120 cm saprolite under Douglas fir tree site 2 hole 1 replicate 2 | place: USA:California | collected 2015-04-18 | reverse complement strand
CAAGCACTTTGCTTTCAGAGGCAAGAAGTTCTTGTTGATTGATAGTTGCGTGTCCCCGGCGTGTAATCATCAGTTCGATGGAGGCCACTCCCGTTTGCGGCCCCTCTTCTACATTAACACGCGTAATCACATTCTCGGGATGACCGAGCATACTTACTAAGGTCGCCTGGGCCATAGTGATGAAGTCACCTGGAGCATGCGACTCCAGGAGCGCTACCGCTGCAGCTAGCATCTCGCGTGGCACTGGCATCGAGCCGATTTCTTGCCGCCAGCGATTGACGACATGATAGGGCATGCGCGAACCGCGCTCATCTACTATCACAGCATGCTTTAACGAGCCTGGAAGCTGCGCCACTACCTGCACTGCTTCTGTACGCGGCCCAGGGGCAGGGTTAAAGACGACGAAAGGAACAGCCTCCTGGCCCGCGTGTGGCCGGGCAGGAGCGCGGGTATCTGTGGCAGAGACGAGGCTCTGCATTGCCTGGGCAATGATGCTCTCGCTAATCTGCTGGCTTTGCGCAAAACGCACGCTGTTTTCTCGATGAACCTGGTCAATACTACAGCCGCAAATGCTATCGTGCGGGTGATTCTGCAAGAGGATCTTCCAGGCAAGCCTCACCAATCCTCCGGGATAGGGAGCGCCGGTCTTCCATGCCCAGGTAGTCAGCGGGTCCACCCACCGTTCAAGCAGGTGTTCTGTGGCTGTATTTTGCTGCTTAATCCACATGCGTGTCGAGAGCACTGCTGGTAGCAGGTACGCGTACTGGCTGCTGCGCATCTCACCGCTAAGCGTCTGCAATGGTGTGTCTGGTGAGCGCTCAATCTGCTGGCGTACAGCCTCGATATACTGGGGCAGCGTGCCGATGCGTACGTGGATCTGCTCAAAATGGCTTACCTGTCCATTTTGCTCGAGGTGCCCATAGCGTGCGAGAATCTTCTCGTGTTCAGGATTAATATGCGCCAGTTGCTGATTAGCGGCTTCGATTGTCTCCGGCAAGCCGTCCTGTGGTTCCAGGTGATCTGAGCCGTTCATAAAGAGCAGAGTGTTGGTAGTAGCCTTCGGCAAGAGGGAGGCAGTAAGCAGTTCGACGCGAGCGACAAACTCTTGCGGGTTCAATGGCATATCACGGGCATTAGAATAGCCGAGGGCGTCGGCAAGATGAATAACCAGCACCTGCGTTCCATCTGGAGCGGCCCAGTAAAATTCGCTTTTGTGAGCTTCGGCGCCAACACCGCGCCAGAAGACGGCGTTGTCGATGCCGAAGCCGCGTAGAATCTGCGGCAATTGCGCAATGTGGCCGAAGGTATCGGGAACATAACCAACGCGCATAGTTTCGCCAAACTCGCTTGCGCGTTGTAAACCGAACTGCAGGTTGCGCACAAGTGACTCACCGCTCACCAGAAACTCATCGGGCTGCAGGTACCAGGGGCCTACCTGTATGCGGCCAGAGCGCGTATACTGCTTCAGGCGCTCTTCCTGCTCTGGTCGCACCTCCAGGTAGTCGTCGAGCACAATGGTTTGGCCGTCGAGCATGAAGTGGCTGAACTGGGGGTCGCGGTCCAGAATATCGAGCAGTTTATCAACGGCGTGTACGAGGCGTACGCGGAACTGCTGGAATGTCTGATACCATTCACGGTCCCAGTGGGTATGAGGGACAATGATAATGTTGAGTTGCTGGGCCATAATACCTCTTTAGTGATACGTAAGACTTGTCCCCTCATAAACGTCTTCGATAGGGAACTGGATGCCAAGACTTTCTAGTGTGATAGTATATCCTGGTTCAAAGGTGTTGATTGTCCACCTTTGCTCTTCGCGGCGGTGAACTTCTACGAAGACTTCTTCGGAGTCAACCATTATGTATTCTTGTATGGTTGGGCACGCTCGATAGTACGCTGCTTTTTTGCCTCTTTCGGTTGCTTCTGTGGTTGGAGAGAGCACTTCGACGACGAGGCGGGGGTAGCGTATCGTTTCTTTCTGATTCCGGTCGCGCTCGTCACAACTAACCGTGATATCTGGGAAGACGTAGCGCTTTTCGGAAAGCCTTAGTTGCACATCGGAATTGTAGACGCGACACTGGCTGCCCTTGAGCGGCCCTTTGATCGTGGCTGTCAGGTTGGCAATGATGATGGAGTGATCGGGACTTCCTCCGGCAAGCATACATATCTCGCCATCGAGATATTCGTAGCGTATGTCTTTGCTGTTCCTGTTGAGTACCAGGTAGTCCTCCACACTCATGAGTGGGTATTTGCGTTGTGCCATTGGTCTCTCCCTGGTGCTGTTCTCTGCCTGGGCGCATCCTACGATACATGATACCATATTCTGTCGTGCAGGTTGGAGAGCCTCAATTCTGCTGATTTCGCTTGTGCTCATCTTCACTGACGAATAGATATTTGGAGATACTGCCTGTCACGCCTCCGCGCAGCGAAGGGTCTGTCGCGAGCGGCAGCGAGATCCTTCGCTGCGCTCAGGATGACAGGGCTGGATCTTGCTGTTGGTGAGGAACTGTCAAGTGCATTTGAACCATGCGTAACATTTCCTTATGAGATCTGTGCTATACTGGTTGCTAGTTGAGAGCATTGGGCTACAAAATTGACAGCCTGGCATTTCCCTGATACCATTTCAAAATGTGTCAATTTGTATCACGAGGGGGTGCGGTCGAATTCAGATAAAAGAGGCACTACCTACTTGTGTGGTAGTAGGGCGTGTGGTACACTTAGTCAACAAGAAAATTTGTTCTACTAGGGAGGTTATCAATGGCCCGAGGCAGTAGCTATGGCGAGGATTCCCCACCGCCCAAAATAACAGTTACTCCTCAAACAAACATTCCCCGGCGTGCTACGCGAGAACTTCCGGCGGTACATGAAGAGGAAGAACGAGAAACGCGGGTGACGCCGGGCAGGCGAACAGGAATCATCACACATAATCTTGAGGAAGAGCATCCGCTGGCACGGCATCGCTCATGGCTCACCCCGCTGATTATTTGTATGGTGTGCATCGTGCTGGGAGCAATAGTATTAATTACCGCGGGCGTGTTCCAGCGACCTGGCGGGTCGCAGCTTGTAAATGATCCAACTGTGCAATCTTTTGCTATACAAGTCGGCGGCTCTATGGATGCCTTCAATACGTGGCAAAATAGCAATGGGCCCATAGCTGTTAAGACACCGGTTCCGGTGCACGTGGGTCCTTACTCTGTCCTGGGTAAGCCTACGATAACCGCAGATTTTATCAATCGTGTGCTTGCCAGCTACAGCTCACCTGCCGCAGGCCTCGGGCAGCAGATGTATGATTTAGGCGCGAAATACGGCATAGATCCTGTTTACGCTCTGGCTTTCTTTATGCATGAGAGCCTGTTTGGCACAACAGGTGAGGCCCAGGCCACGCTTTCGCTTGGTAATCTCCGCTGCATTCCCACACGTCCTTGTATTGACCAGAACATTGGAGGATTCGCGCGAATGAATAGCTGGGCGGATGGCTTCGAGCAGTGGTACAAGCTGATTCGCAATTTATATGTGGCGCAGTGGGGGCTGGTCACCGTAGATAAAATCATACCTGTCTACGCACCCAGCAGTGATCACAATGATGTGGCAGGATATATTGCTGCATTGAAGCACGAGATCGATACGTGGCACGTTGGTATTCTCAGGCCGTAATCAACCCCTGTTCTAACGCCTTGCTCAATGCCCCGGTACGGCCGGAGACGTTGAGCTTTTGATAGATATTGGCAAGGTGAAAGTTGACGGTGCGCTCACTTACGTACAGGCGTGCCGCTATTTCTTTATTGCGCAGTCCTCGCGCCAGCAGTCGCAGCACCTCCTGTTCCCTTGCTGTGAGTGCCTCGCGTGCAGCGTTGCCACGTGCCTGCTGGCCAAAGCGTGAAATCAAACGCCCCGCGATTTGCGGCTGTACCAGCACCTCGCCACGCGCAACAGTTCGCACTGCCTGGGCCAATTCATCGGCTGCGATATCTTTGAGGACGTAGCCGCCGGCGCCTGCACGCAGCGTCTCATAGAGATAGTCTTCGCGGTCCAGCGATGAAAGAAACAACACCTTCGTGTCTGGATTGAGTTGTTTTATTTGACGCAGCGCTTCCAGGCTCTGCCCATTGGGAAGTTGTGCATCCAGGATTACTACCTGGGGACCTAGCTCCAGGGTCTCGCTGACTGCCTGTACTCCATCGGTTGCCTCGCCAACGACTTCCAGATCGGGATAACTTTCTAGCAGGCGGCGTAAACCCGCTCTTGTAACAGCCTGAGCGTCCGCTATCAACACGCGTACACGTGCATTTCCCACGGCATCGGGCGCGGCGGGAGGCATCTTTGTCTCTGTATGCGTGTGATATACATAGGGTATACGAGCCAGCACCTGCGTTCCTTGTTCGACACTGGTATTGATCTCCAGTGATCCGCCCAGATGCTCAGTGCGCTTGCGCAAAAGAGCAAATAAATCTCCAGGTGCGGTAAACCGGGTATCTACGTCCGCTGGCGTAAATGGCGGTGCAGGAACCTGGTTACCAGTGGAAATGCTCAAATCCCCTTGCCCTGGCGCAACCCCGTCATCCTCGATGCTCACCTGGGCTTCGTCTCGTCCATAATTCAGTGCAAAGCGCAGTTTGCGTGCATTTGTATGATGCTGGACTTGTTCGAGCGCTTCCTGGGCGATGCGATACAGCAGACGTTCGATGTCGTCCCGTAGAGGGCGTTCCTCCCCGGAGAAGACAATACGGCTGGAGAGTCCCAGCGATTCCGCCTTCTCTTCTACTGCTCGCGAGAGCGCCTCACCCAGTGTAACGCCGGATAGTTCCGGCAAAGCCATGTCGTCGCTAACCGAACGCAGCTCGTACAGCATTTCTCTCGTCATCTGCTCCAATATTGTCAATCCGCTGCGGATGGCATTGATATCTGGTACGCCATTTGCTGTGCCGTCGCGCACGATGGCCTGTAGCGCATTCAGTTGTAACATCATGGCGCTCAGTGCCTCTATAAGATGGGCGTGATCGGTTTGCTGGGAGGGGTCATTGATGCTCATATGTTTTCTCCAATACCAGTTTCCCACCCTTTGCATCGATTTCTACGGTATCGCCGTCCCGAACAGTGCCATCCAGAATAGCGCGGGCAATGCGGTTTTCAACTTCTCGCTGGATGACACGCTTGAGAGGACGTGCACCGTACTGCGGGTCGTAGCCCATGTCTGCCAGTTGTTCTCTGGCCGAATCGCTCAGGCGCAGTGTGATGTGACGTTCGGCCAGGCGAGGGCGTAGGCGATTGATTTGAATGTCCACGATGTTCTTCATCTGGTCACGAGTGATCTGGTGGAAGACGATCACCTCGTCAATACGGTTGATGAACTCTGGACGGAAGCCCTCTTCCCGCAGGCGCTGGCGCACCACGCGCTGTATCTCGTCTTCATCCATGCCATCGAACTCGTGTAGCCACGCGGTGCCGACGTTGCTCGTCATGATAATGACGGTGTTCTTGAAATCAACCGTGCGTCCCTGGCCATCCGTCAGGCGACCATCGTCGAGTATTTGTAGTAGCACGTTGAAGACTTCCGGCGCGGCTTTTTCGATCTCATCGAAGAGTACAACGCTGTAGGGGCGACGGCGCACAGCCTCTGTAAGCTGGCCGCCCTCTTCGTAGCCAACGTAACCGGGAGGAGCACCAATCAAGCGTGAGACGCTATGCTTCTCCATGTACTCTGACATGTCAATACGGACTAGAGCGCGTTCATCGTCGAACAGGAACTCTGCCAACGCTCGCGCCAGTTCAGTTTTTCCTACACCCGTTGGGCCCAGGAAGATGAAGCTAGCCAATGGACGATTCGGGTCCTGCAGGCCAGCGCGCGAACGCCGTATGGCGTCGGAAACGGTCTGCAAGGCCAGTTCCTGCCCGACGACGCGCTCGCGCAGGCGATCTTCCATTGTGAGCAACTTCTGTACTTCACCCTCCATCAACCTGGTGACGGGAATATGCGTCCACTTCGAGACGATCTCGGCAATATCTTCGGCATCGACCTCTTCTTTGAGCATACGCGCGCCCTTGATGTTTGTTAGCTTTGATTCCATTTCCTGGATACGTCGCTCCAGGTCGGGAATAGTGCCGTAACGCAGTCGTGCCTGTAAGTCGAGGTTGTACTCGCGTTCAGCCTTCTCCAGTTCGAGCTGCGCTTGCTCCAGCTCTTTCTTCAGCCCGCGAATCGCCTCAACCGGTTCGCGTTCACTTTCCAGAGAGAGGCGTAGGGTGTGCAGTTGCTCGTTCAGGTTAGCAATCTCTTGCTCTACTTTAGCGCGCCGCTCGCGACTTGCCGGGTCGGTTTCTTTTTTCAACGCCTCTTGTTCTACTTGCAACTGCCGGATGCGGCGGTCTAGCGCGTCGATCTCGCTGGGAGTGCTGTCCAGTTCCACCCGCCGCCTGCTGGCGGCTTCGTCAACCAGGTCGATAGCCTTATCCGGCAGAAAACGGTCGGTAATATAGCGGTTGGAGAGCACTGCGGCGGCTACCAGCGCGCTGTCCTGTATGCGCACGCCATGATGCACCTCGTAGCGTTGTTTCAGTCCGCGCAGGATACTGATGGTGTCCTCGACCGAGGGCTGATCGACCATCACGGGCTGGAAACGGCGCTCGAGGGCGGCATCCTTCTCGATGTGCTTGCGGTACTCATCCAGCGTGGTTGCGCCTATGCAGTGCAGTTCGCCGCGCGCCAGCATGGGCTTCAACATGTTTGAGGCATCCATCGCGCCTTCGGCAGCGCCTGCGCCCACCAGGGTATGCAATTCGTCGATGAAGAGGATGATGTTCCCCTCCGAGCTTGTCACTTCTTTCAGCACAGCCTTCAGGCGCTCCTCGAACTCGCCCCGGTACTTGGCTCCTGCTACTAGCGCACCGAGATCAAGGGTGATCACCTGCTTGTCTTTCAGGGTCTTGGGTACATCACCACGTACTATGCGCTGCGCCAATCCCTCGACGATGGCGGTTTTCCCTACGCCTGGTTCACCGATCAATACGGGGTTATTCTTGGTGCGGCGGCTCAGTACCTGGATGACGCGCCGGATCTCTTCGTCGCGCCCAATCACCGGGTCTAGTTTGCCTTGCTCCGCCAGTTGCGTGAGGTTACGGCCATATTTTTCTAAGGCCTGGTATTTCCCCTCGGGATTCTGATCGGTTACACGCTGCGCTCCGCGTATGGATGTGAGGGCTTTCAGCACAACGTCACGGGTGAGGCCGGCAGCTTTCAAGGCACGCTGCACTGGCTCATCACCGGCGTCGAACATGGCAAGCAGCATATGCTCAACGCTGAGGTATTCATCATGGAACTTGCCCATTTCCTGCCAGGCATTTTCAAGGAGCTTGCGCAGCCGTGGCGAGATGCCTGGCTCACTACCGCCATAGACGCGGGGCAGGCGTTCAAGATCGCTAGTGACCATGCGCTGCGCCGTTGCCAGGTTGCCTCCCACCTTCTGGATAATTTGCTGCACTACCCCGCCTTCCTGCGCTAGAAGAGCGGCCAGCAGGTGCTCAGCCTCAATCTGGCTGTGGTTATATTGTTTAGCCAGTTCATTGGCCTCGCTGATGGCTTCACGAGCTTTTTCTGTGAACTGCTCAATTTTCATAAAAAACTCCCCATTGTAAATAGTCTTTGCCGGTAATTAGTATAGCATATTGAGCCAGCCATTGCAAGAAAGTATGAGCGTATCGCTATCAAGTTTTGCAAGGACTTTTGTGCTCTAAGCGTGGCGATATAGACATGTGGAGAGAATGCCTGTCACCCTGAGCCCTTCGCTTCGCTCAAGGGTAAACTCCGCGAAGGGTCTGGCTCACCGGACGAAGAGATCCTTCGCTGCGCTCAGGATGACACCTCTCAAGTCCGCTCACGGGAAGCCTTCTCTCCAAATGTCTAGTGGCGATGCTGCCTCCTCGACAGGATATCTCCTATATGTTACACTTTTGACAAGAAAAGAAACGTGGGAGGGTCTTTAAGTTATGCCTGGTCCATTTGATAATGCAGCAAAACGCTTGCTGAGGGAGAAGCCACAGCATTTCGTATCGTGGTTAGTTGCCGGAGGTGTGTTTCGTCGAATACTTCCAAATGAATTGAAGAGCCGGAATATCTTTGCGGATGGTTTGTTTTCCATCATCGTAAATGAGCAGCCAGCCTTGTTACATATTGAATTTCAAACACGCAACCATGAGACAGTGCCCAAGCGTTTACTGGAATATAATGTACTTGCCTCTAGCGAGAACGAATGGCTGCCGGTCTATACATGTGTTATCTATTTACGTAAAGATGGTAGGGTTCCGGAATCTCCTCTGATTCGGAGGCTTCCGAGCGGAGAAGAAGGTCATCGATTTTACTATCAGGTTGTTGAAGTTGGGAAGATTCCAGCTAAACAGCTATTGCAAAAGGGCTTATTAGGGTTGCTACCGCTCTTGCCACTCACAAAAAGTGGAGCAGAACCAGAAGTGATGCAGGAAATGGTTACGACTCTAGAGGAGGCCCGTGAAATAGAGCTGCTGGCACTTGCGTATGCGTTTGGAGGCTTGGTCTCTGGGAACAAAGCCTATAACGAATGGTTCAAAAGGAGTTTTGCGATGCTAGAGGATATACTTGAGGAGTCATGGACCTATCAGGAGATGATCAAGAAGGGAATGCAGAAAGGGCTGGAGAAAGGGCTGGAGAAAGGGCTGGAGAAAGGGCTGGAGAGAGGGTTGGAGGAAGGCCTGGAGAAAGGCCTGGAGAAAGGACGCGAAGAAGAGCGCCAGCAGAGGGTGCAAGAGCAGCGCGAGACTCTGCTGAGTTTCGTTCAGATGCGTTTTCCAGAGCTTGTCCCTGTAGCAAGGCAACAGGTCGCATCCATCAAAGACCCGGAGACACTGCATAATCTACTCATCAGGTTGTTCGCCGTGCAGACTGTTGAAGAGGCCAGGCAGGCGCTTATAGGGGCCGGGACAGAGTCTGAGTAATTTTTAGCGGGTACAGATGACGCAACAGCTCGAGAAAATAGAGACAACGGGACAGATTGCAGCGGCTATTGAGAGTATCCTCTTTGTCTCGGGCCGCCCGTTGGAGTATGCTGAGTTACGCAAGCTGCTTGATATCGATGATGAGAGCCTGGCAAGTGGTTTGCAGGCATTGGCACACCAATTAGAGAACCAGGGACGTGGCATCCGTTTGCAGCGACTCGGCGAGCAGGTGCAGCTCGTGACGGCTCCTGAGAACGCTCGCTACGTCGCGGCCCTGCTTGGTCTTCCCATGACTGCCAGGCTGACGACTGCTGCTATGGAAACGCTGGCTGTCGTTTCCTATCGCCAGCCTATTACCCGTGCGCAGATTGAGGCCGTACGCGGTGTCAATAGCGATCGTGCCCTGGCGACCCTGATCCAGCATGGCCTGGTGGTCGAAATAGGCCGGGCACAAACTGTAGGCCGTCCCGCCCTCTTTGCCACATCTCCTGAATTTTTACAGCAATTTGGCCTGACAAGCCTGGATCAATTGCCGCAATCCGCTGTAGGGACTCAATCAACTGAGTCCGGGGGAGAGTAGTGTAATGCGCCTTGGCCGTCACATGCCCACACATTCCAATGCTGTAAAAGCGGCAGAGATAGCGCGGTGGCTTGGCTGTAACGCTATTCAAATCTTTGCCAGTAACCCCACGGGCTGGCGGCCAACGGCGGGTGATCCAGCGAGCGGCCTGGCTTTTGCCAGGGCTGCAGGCGACAAAGGGCTTGATCCCGTCGTTATTCACGCGCCTTATCTAATCAACCTGGCCTCGCCAGATGAGATAATCTGGGAGAAGTCTGTTTTTCTGCTGCGCTGGACACTACAACGCGGCGCTCTGCTGGGTGCCGCCTACGTCGTCTTCCATACAGGAAGCCATCGTGGTTCCGGTGTCGAGGCCGGTATTGCGCGTATTGCCGAGGGAATTACAACTATTCTGCCTGAGACGCCGCCCGAGGTGATGTTGCTGTTAGAGAATGATGTCGGGGCAGGCAATTCACTTGGAGGTAGCTTTGAACAGATCGGTGCAGTGTTAAATCTGCTGCCGCAGTACCAGCAGCGTTTGGGGGTCTGTCTCGATACCGCGCACTTATGGGGGGCAGGATACGATATCTCCAATGCTGCTTCAACGCATCAAGTGCTCCAGCATTTTGACGAAGTAATTGGGTTCAACCGCCTGAAGGTGATCCACCTGAATGATACGGAGATGGCATTGGGCAGTCACCGTGATGTCCATGCGCGTATAGGTGAGGGCATCATAGGCCAGGAGGGCCTGCGGGCTTTGCTTATTGATTCCCGGCTCGATCATGTTGCGGTTTTGCTGGAGACGCCTATCAAGACCGATGATCATGACAAAGAGGATTGGGATCACGATAAGCAGCACCTGGAGAGAGTAAAGGAGTTGATGCAGGATGAAGTCTGGCAAGCCGCAGATATATAATTTGCCCATCAATGACATTACCAACCTGGGTTCTTACGCTCACCGGTTACAGCAAGAGGCTGAAGCACGGGGAGAGGTGCTACCACCAGCAGTGCGATTGCAAATAGGCGAGCCAAGTTTTCGTACACCGGAACATATCATTCATGCTGCGATTGAGGCTGTGCGCACCGAACCAATGACTTATGGACCTCCCGCTGGCTGGCTATGGTTACGGGAGCTGCTGGTTGAAAAGATCGAGCATGTCAATGGCTATCACGTTGGGCCACAGCATATTGCCATCGCTATGGGAGGAACAGGGGCGCTGCAATCAGCTTTGATTGCGACGGTAGGCGTGGGCGATGAAGTCCTTATCCCTGATCCTCATTGGCCGCAGTACATCATGCAACTTGCCTCCTGTGGTGCTACCGGTGTACCCTACCCGCTCGATCCACGGAAAGAGTGGCTGCCGGATATAGCACACCTGGAACGGCTGGTAACCGCGCGCACGCGCCTGCTGCTAATCAACAGCCCTGGCAATCCTACAGGGGCAGTCTTTCCTCCACAGCTCATGCAGGATTTGCTGGACTTTGCCCGCCGTCATGATCTCTACCTGCTTTCGGATGAGTGCTACGATCAGATCATTTTCGAAGGCAACCATGTCAGCCCTGCTACGCTGCTTACTCGTGAGGAGTTTGATTCAGGGCGGGTAATCTGCGCCTACAGCTTCTCTAAAACCTATGCCATGACCGGCTGGCGCATTGGCTACGTTGTGACGGGAACTGAACTGCTTAAGACAATCACATATGTGCTTGATGCTAGTTACACAAATATCAGTAAGCTGGCGCAGCGTGCGGCGGCAGCGGCACTAACCGGTTCCCAGGATTGTGTAGCGGAAATGCGCGAAGCCTATCGCAGGCGCCGTGACCTGGCGGTGAGCCTGCTAAAAGACCTCGGTCGCTATGTATACACGCCGCATGGGGCATTCTACATGTTGATCGATGTTACGAGTCCAGGTGGGATGAAGCGTCGAGGGCGGCAATTCGCGCTTGACTTGCTGCGCGAACGCAATGTAGCCGTGGCATCAGGCAACAACTTTGGCTCTGTGGCAGAGAACTACGTACGTATCTCCCTGGCAGCCTCAGAAGAGGATATTGAACGCGGCGTGCGGGAGATTTGCGCGTTTGCTGATAGGTGACAGCCGCAGACAGAGGCCCTTGCATGAACTACATGCAAGGGCCTTGGCAAGTTAGAGACGGTACCGTTACCAACCCTGGAGGGGATGTTCCTCTTATTGGTCAGTAAGCGAACTCGATGTGAGCGTATCGTTCGAGCCGGCGTTGGTTTGATCACTCGCCGGGTTGCCGCCCTCGCCCACACTCAGTCCACCTTTTACGGTGAAGATGGCTTGATTACAGTGGGGAGTCGCTGTAAAACAATCCGAACCTCCACTGGTAGGTGCGCTGGCGACCGCAAACGCGGGAAATGCCGGTCCGCCTACAAAGGATGTGGAGATGTAATCGGCGACCATCCTCCCCTGGGTGGTATTTGGGAGCCAGGTGAGCGTCATGGGTCCGGCAAGTTGCGTATTGGAGGTCCACGTGGCTCCACCGGGTAGAAGTAGAAGGTCACCACCAGGCGAGCAGAGCCGTCAGATGTTGAGTTGTCAACGGCAAGGCCGGGGATGAAGTGATCCACCCCGCTCCCCCTTGGATCAAGTGGAATGCGTGTCAGCTTTGACCAACTCTTCCCGTCGGTGGAGGTGCTCAGCACGAGATCACTCGCGTTACAAGTAGGTTCAAAATGACAGTCCTGCCAGACGACATAGACTTTGCCTGAGCTGTCCATTTCAGCGGAAGGCAGCGGGATACTGTCGCGAATGCCCCCGGCTGCATGATGGAAGCCCACCCTGGCGACGATATTTGTTTTGCTCCAACTTGCCCCGCCATCAGTGGAGGTGAAGGCGACGATCAGGAAGTTGACACCCGCGAAGCCGTTGATCGGCACAATCACGGTCCCGTTGGGCTGCACGAGGGGTTGCCCACCGATTCCATGCGCATTGTTGGCGGTCGACTGTGCCGCTCCCCACGTCAGCCCCCCATCGCTGGAGGTACTCATCTGGATCAGATCGCCCAGCGTATTGTCGTCAAACTCGGTGTAGCAGTTGCCGAAGAACGGGCTGCTGGATGTATTATCGCAGACGGTCCAGTTCTTATCGTTAAAATGACCATCGGTATTCACCGGAACGGGATTGCTCCAGGTCAATCCCCCGTCGGTCGAGCGGCTGACGAGCACATCGACAGAACCGCTCCCATTGGGGAAGAGGCCCAGGAAAGAGATGATCCAGACCCCGTCCCTGGCGTCAAAAGCAACGGAGGGGTCACTGGTACGCGCATAGATGCCCGCCGGTGTTGAGAAAGGGGTGGTGCCAGGCAGGAAGCCATTAGTAAATCTCTTACCCCCATCGGTAGAGGTAGCGAAACCGATGTCGGAAGCACCGCCATTGAAGAAGCGGCCCACCTGGAAGGTGGAAACGAAGGTGGAGCCAGAGGCAAACGTATCAGGTTCGACTTCCGTTCGGTGCTGGCTCGTGCTGTTGGTAAACGGGTCGCTACTAAGTTGGAGGAGGGTCACTTGAGCAAATGCAAGGATGGTTGACGAGAGTGCAAATACCAGAGCTAGCGTCATTGCCATGAGGCCGCGCATTGGCCATCTGAATCGCGAAATAAGAGACGTCATTGTTCCTCCTTGAAGCAAAGCTTCTCAAATTGTGTACGCAAAGATAAGCAGTATCCAGGGATAGCAACTTTACGGGTTTGGCACTACGAGTACTCTTCACACGAGCCTGGCACTACGAAAAGTGATGGCGCATAGTGGCGATGAGGAAAATCTGGGCAAAAATGTGTCTAACTCTGC
>WNFA01003705.1_pt1 | contig 13326 bp, 10 predicted proteins | sample 5400481 | NCBI WGS metagenome assembly WNFA01 (sample SAMN13153340, study PRJNA577476) | soil metagenome | isolation source: 120 cm saprolite under Douglas fir tree site 2 hole 1 replicate 2 | place: USA:California | collected 2015-04-18 | reverse complement strand
CCGAGGACCACCCGGGTGTTATATCCCTGGAAGGGATTGGGTCCCGGGGGAGGGTGGGCCTTCAGCCAGTCGAAGATCGGGTCATCATTGCCGCGAAGATTCGGCGGTACGGCGTAGCCGGCCCCGAGGATGCGAGGCTGTGGGTCGGTCATGCGATTTCCCGCCGGCATGGCGCTATTTCGCTTTCGCTGCCAGTGCCTTCGGCGGTTCGGGAGGCGGCATGATCCACGAAGGCTTGGCCAAGCCGAGATGTTTCAGCACGATCTCGGCCGTCTGCAGCGCACCCTCCACCCACGTCTGGTTCGTCGAGTATGCCTCCCCGCAGATGTAGCACGGGAAATCTGCGACGGGCTGCGTCATCTTATGGAGAATTTCCCACGACTTATAGCCCCGTTCCCAGAAGTGCACGCCACCACCGTAAGGATCGACCGACCAGTCCATGAACGCGGCGTCGTAAGGTTTGGGAGCATATTGGATGTTGTGCATCTGTTTGAGCTGGCGGTGCATCTCCATCACCATCTCATGCGGCGCCGGATGTTCTTTCCAGTTCTGGTGAAGTCGTGTGGTGAAAGGATCGCTGGAATCCGCCTGTTCGGTTTCCTGCGGGCGATCGAACATGCGCAAATCAGGAGCGGTCTTGCGGAACAATCGCAAAGCCGCGGGATTCTGCATGTTTTTGGTCTTGCCTCCGGCCAGCCCTGCCCAGAAATCCACGTTGGTTGCGTCGTTGTACGCCATCAGCAATGCCTTGCCGGTGGATGAAGGAGTCTTCAGCGAGGGATCAACCGGCCAGTAATAAAGCTGCCGCACCGGAGTATCCGTGAGCGAACGGCCTTGCCTCACGTTCACCGCTGTCCACCACGGATATTCGTAAGCCAGGAACAGCTTGTACAGAGGGATCGGCCGTACGGATCCCAACATTTCCTGCACGTACGGGGCTCGCGCCGGATCGAGGATAGGGCCTTCCCGCCGTAAAAGTTCCAGGGAGCGGCGCGGCATGGCGAGAATGGTGGCACGCGCCGTGACGGAGGGACGGTCATCGGCGAAGTGCAGCGCCACCCCGGTGGTGCCATCACCCAAAGTGGCCTTGTCGAATCCGGCTAACCACGCCCCTTGTATCACTTCGCCACCCGCTTCCTCGAATCGCTTTTGTAAAGTCCAGGGCACGGAGTCATAGCCCTGATTCAGGAGCGAATAGGTGACGCCCTTAGTGAAGTCGAAGTACTCGGAGATTAAATCGACAGCGTTCGCGTTCGAGCCGAGGCAGTCGTAGCCGACCATGCTGCGCGCGAACGAATAGGCATCCGGCGACAACCCGCGAGCCAACAGGTTCCAGAAGCCGTGCTGGTAAAGCGGAGTTCCGTCAACTACCGCTTCGCGAAGGTACTTGTGGAGATCATCGCCCTTGAGGTAGTTCACTCCTGGCAACAGTTTGGAAACCGCCCAGCCGAGCAGGCCCTTGGGGTCGTTTTCCAAGACGTCTTGCGCCTCGGCCCAGTCGAGGTTGTAAGGCAGCGCAGATGGATCCTGGACCTGCGAGAATCGCAACTGCTTGCCGCGAAGATACACAATGTTACTGGACTGATCGACAACTTGCTGATAGTGCGGCAGCTTCAGTTCGTTCTCCACCAGGCTGCGCACCAGTGTCTGCGAGGACATGTAGCGCATCCCTCCGATTTCGCACGTCGTCGTGTCGGAGAAACTCGGGGGCCGCGCCGAGAGCAATCGTCCGCCGATGCGGTCGCTGCCCTCGAAAACGGCAACCTTAAGCTTGCCGTTCTTCCCGCCCCATTTCTTCAACATGGCGGATTCCCCGAGTTTCGCCGTGGCCAGACGCCAGCCGGAATAAATTCCCCCGATGCCGCCGCCGACAATCGCAATGTCGTATTGCGCGGACAAAGTTGCGGAAGACGTTTTCGTTTCGCTCATTTTAGTTCCCTCGCTTTCATCTCGACTACGCCGGGGACTTCGGCGGGAAGTACGGATCAATACTGCTCTGATTGATCTTTGCCACGATCACCTGCGGCCGGTGGCGCACGTTGGCCGCATCAAGAACTTTCGGCATCAGGCTCTGCAGTTCCGCGGGACTTGAAATCAGGTACGCATCGGCGCCCAGCCCTTGCGCAAATTTCACAAGATCGGGCGTGCCCAGGCGATACAGCGTGTTCCAGATATCGCCCGGATCGGGGTAAAGATACTGCATTCCCTGGCTGACCATGTGCAGGTCGTCATCCTCCAGCACCACCCAGATCGCGCCCACGCTGTGCGCCTGCGCCGTGGATACCTCCGAGCCGTGCATCAGGAACGCCCCGTCGCCGACCAGCGCGATGCAAGTCTTTTCGGGGCACCCAATCTTCGCACCGATTACTGAGCCGACGCCGAAGCCCATCGGCCCCATGGCGAGCGAGCTGTGAATCTGCTGCCGCTGATTGACGGTGAAGTAGTGAATACCCCATCCGACGCAATTTGCGCAGTCCAGCATGATCAACGAGTCGCTCGGCAGGGTATTTTGCAGCACGCGCACGATCGCGGCTGGTTCAATAGGCGAAGCGTTCGAGTCGTATTGCGCCTGGCTGTAGTACGGCGAGCTTTGCTTGATGGTTGCCACTTCGGCCTTGCGCGCCTGCACGTCAGCAGGGACAGGCGGAAATTGCGGCAGCAGCTCCTCCATGTCCCGAATGAATGCACCGACTTCGCCCACGATGCCCATCGTCACCGGGAAACTGCGGGCAATAGCCTGCTGCTGGAGATCCACTTGGATGAAGGGGCCGTTGTTCTTCGGGACGAGTATGGGATTCCAGTTGTTGGCGGAAAGCCCGCGCAGGCTGGTGGCGAGAACAAGCAGCCCGTCATAGGGCACGGGTTGCTGCTGCATCCACATCGGCGCCCAGGTATTGCTGGCGAATCCGTACACGCGCACGGAGAGCGGGTGCGACTCCGGGAAGACGCCTTTGCCGTCGGGAGTAGTCATCACCGGGATGCCGTAGCGTTCGGCGAAAATCACCAGAGCGTCAAGCGTCGAGCGATCGCGCAGCGCGTCGCGGCATCCGCTGCCCAAAAAGATCAGCGGCCGATGGCACGCGAGCAGTTGCTGCATGGCCAGGCGCACCTGTGAGCGTGGCGCGCAGGCCGGAGTCGCGCGGTAATTTGCTGGGCTGTTTGGAACATAAATCGTCGGGCTGGGAGGATTTGGCGCGGGCTGGGGAGTCGTCACGATCTCGGTCGAGACATTGTTGGGCACGCTGAGGTGAGCCATGCCGCGGGGAATGTTCAGCGCATCGCGCAGCGCCTGTTCGATCAGCGTCTGCACCTCGGACTCGTCGCTCAGGTTCGCGCTGTAACACGAAGCCGCTTTGTAGATCGCGCCGACGTCAAGATCGGAATCCAAGCCCTCCTGTAAATAGCCTTTCCCGAAATACTGCTCGTTTATTTCTCCGGTAATCACCAGCATTGGGGTTCCGTCGTTTTGGGCATTCATGGCGCCGGTAAGAGCGTTGGTTGCTCCAGGGCCGGAAGTGACCATCACAACGGCCAGTTTGCCGGTCGCGCGCGAGTAGCCATCCGCGATGTAAGCCGCACCCGTCTCCTGGCGGCAGATGATATATTCGACCTTTTTCCGCTGGTTCTTAAACTCTACAAGCAGATTGGCAAGGCCGCCGCCCGGAATTCCGAATACTTTTTCCACCCCTTCGAGGCTGAGATAACGGAGAAGTACTTGGGCAACCGTCTGATTGGTAAATGAAGTTACATAAGGCGGTAAGGGCATTGTCGAATAACTGTCCTTTCGCAGGAAATCCCAGATGACAGTTGCAATTCGGGGCTTTTACTCTTATTGATATCGCGCATCTTAGACTTCTCCTCCCCCAAACGCAACTAATCTGTCAACGGCGCAGGCCCCGTCGAGATCGGGAGGGTGTTACGAGCCCGCGTGCCCATCGAATTGACGCGCATCGTGGCGAACTCTTCTGAAATCTCACGCGGTCCGTATCTGGTCAAGGAGCAAGGCCATAAAAACATCCTCACGAAGACCGACCGATTCTATCTGGATGCGATTCGGCGAAAACGGATTGCGGCATTCACGTCGATACCATCGCGCAGGGGAATGAAATTGGGCTTGCTCGATGGGGATTCCAAAATGGTCGCGGCCACTTAGCCGGACCTTCAACTTTCCGCCAAAAGGAGGGTCTGCGATCCACGCTGGCGCGGGTGATCCTCGCGGTCCCCAGTCACCGGGAACAACCCGGCCCGCTCCAATGCCTCAGCCGAAAGCTCAGAATGCGTTTTTCCCTATAGCGGCTTGTATGCTATGCAGTCAATTTCGACCCGGGCGTTGAGCACGTGCTGAACGACGGTGGTCGTGCGCACGGGTGGATTCTTTGTAAAATAGGTCGCGTAAGTTGTGTTGAATGCGTCGAAATCGCGCGCGTCCTGCAATGTGCAGCCGCACTTCACAACATCGGCCATTGTGCATCCGGCCTTTGCCAGAATGCCTTTCAGCGTATCGAGCACGATTTTCGTTTGCTCCTCGATGGATCCTGTCGAAATGGACCCATCGGGCAGAAAAGCAAGCTGCCCCGAGACGTAAACGAAATCTCCCGCGCGAATTGCGTTGGAAAACGGATAGCCTGCTCCGGAAGGAAACACAATCTTGTCTTGTTTTCGGGCCATCGAATCGTTCCTCAGAGACACTCAGGGAGAACAACCCGCGGTACCTTTCAAAAATCGAACAGAGATTACTAATTTATTGAGTCTTCATCAACCCTAATTTTTCCGTAGAATTTGTCACCAGGGTGGGTTGCGCTCCGGAAACATTCGGCCGATAGCGCGGACAACTCATTTTGAAGGTTGATACCTGCGCAAAATTTGGATCTGGATATCCGCGGAGTTCAGGTCTGCGGGATGGTGGCTCTTCCACTTCCAGTGCAGCCGGAATCCATGTCGATGCCGGCCGATGACGCCGTCTGGCTTCACAATAACCAATGCGGACCGCCAATCGGGATACAGCCGTAAGAGTCAAACCCAAATAACGAGGTCCGCGCAGCCGAGATCGAGCTTGCGACCTCGGTTGGAGCGGCGCAAGGTCAACAGCTGGTGACGGCATGGTCCGGACAACCTGCCCGCCGCGGGCTTGCAAACCAGCATCCATTTTCTGGCGGGCTTCAAGTCACCGACGCGCCACTCGCGCGCCAAAGCGGCGCGTCGCGCGGGATGCTAGCCCGCCGCGGCGGGGCGGAGCGTAGAGCCCACACCCGTCTTATATGCTACGGTAAGTAAGAATGGAGTGACACCCAATGGATCAGAAATTCGAAGCACTCACGGCGCTATACCTGGAAGATCTGCACGTTGGCCAACGCTTCACCTCCGGCTTGTACCATATGGAGGAGGATCGGATGAAGATGTTCGCCGCGGAGTTCGACCCGCAGCCGTTTCACCTTGACGAAGCTGCTGCCCAACGCAGCATTTTCCGCGGGCTCGCCGCCAGTGGTTGGCACACCGCGGCGGCAACGATGCGGCTTATGGTGGGGAGCCTGCCGTTCGCGAGCGGCATGATCGGCCTGGGTGGCGAAATTGCGTGGCCCAAGCCGACGCGTCCTGGCGATATGCTACGCGTGGATAGCGAGATCATCGAAATTGTGCCCTCGCGCTCCAAACCGAACCAGGGCGTTGTGATTGTGCGAAGCACTACGCTCAACCAAAACGGCGACCACCTGCAGGCGTTTACGGCGAAGATTCTCGTTTTCAAGCGCCCGGGTGATCCGAACAATACCGCTATCAAGCCAAGCGCTTCATAATTCGCCGTGGCGTCATTTTGAGCGCTGGCGCTGAAGCGAAAAATATCTTTTCGCTCTTTCCGGAAACTGCTAGAAGTGAAATGATTCGCTCATCAAAATTCCCGGAGGCAACACAATGAAGGCGATCCTTGTTCATGAATTCGGCGGTCCCGAAGTTCTAAAGCTCGTGGAAGTTCCCACTCCACGTCCCGCCGCTGGCCAAGTCCTAGTGCGAATCCATGCCGCAGGTGTGAACCCGTACGACACCTATATGCGGAACGGTATTTATCCCGTCAAGCCGCCATTGCCCTACACCCCCGGCTCCGATGCCGCCGGAACTGTCGAAGCCGTCGGAGAAGGTGTGAACAAGGTGAAGCCAGGCGACCGCGTTTATACCGCGAAGACGCTGACCGGCGCGTATGCGGAATATGCGCTGACCCTCGAGAGCCAGGTGCATCCGCTACCGGCGAAAATCAACTACGCCCAGGGAGCAGGCGTTTGGGTGCCGTACGGCACCGCTTTCCACGCGTTGTATCATTCCACGAGAGCCCGCGCTGGCGAAACTATGCTGATTCATGGCGCCAGCGGCGGTGTGGGCATCGCTGCTGCCCAGATCGGAAGCGCTCTGGGCCTGACCGTCCTTGGCACGGCCGGTTCCGAGAAAGGCCTCGAACTGGCCAAGCGGGAAGGCGCAGACCATGTCTTCAATCATACCAAGCCGGACTATCGGGAACAGATTATGAAAACGACCGGAGGGCAGGGTGTCGACCTCATTCTCGAAATGCTCGCCAACGTCAACCTCGGCCACGACCTGAAGCTGCTCGCCACAAACGGCCGCGTCATCGTGATCGGAAGCCGCGGCGATGTCACTATCTCGCCGCGCGACATCATGTCGCGCCGTGGCTCGATTCACGCGTTTACGCTGTGGGGCATCACACAAGCCGAAGAAAAGGAGATTCACGCTGGGATCCTCGCCGGCCTGGAGAATGGCACGCAGAGGCCTGTCGTCGGGAAAGAACTCCCACTCGCAGAGGCTCCCCGCGCCCATAAAGAAGTCCTGGAGCCCGGCGCCTTCGGCAAAATCGTTCTAGTTCCATAGGCGGGCGAGAAATTTCCCTTGCCGGAACTGCAGCGGGGTCCGCTGCCTCAACTTGAGCTTGCCATTGTGCCGCAGAACTCCTGCGGGCAGAGAAACTGTGCAACACATTATAGGTGTGAGCCGTCTAAAATGGGATTGCGGACGAATCGAATTTTTGATGGGCTGTTTGCGACACAGATCAGGGGGAGGCCAGGGGTCATGCAGCGCGTCGCTGGAATGGCTGTAGCAGGAATGATTCTGTGTTCGTCGGTATTTGCAAGCGCGCAGCAAACTTCGTCTTTGCCCACACAGGCGGGAAATCAAGCTGCTCCAAATCCCGCGCAGGATTGCAGCAGTGATTTTGACGCGGTGCGTGAGGCCATGCGCGCCGTGGAACGCGACCGGCGCGCCCTCGCGGCGCAAACAGATTCGAGTGGCGCACCACAGTTGAATGGAGCGGCTCCCCTGCCCGTTGAATTGCAGCAGGATTTAACGATTCTCGGACAAAAGGAGACGGAGTTAAATAAGTGCACGCTCGGGAACAACGGGTTGACAGTGCCGCAAGACCCATCAACCAACTGCTCCAACGAGCAGCTATTGAATTTCCAAATGACTCATGACGGCGAGCCCGAGCGCGAAGTTCCGATCTGGCACTTGCCGGGCAGCACGGCCTTTTTCTATGAGTCTGGAATGACCATCGACGCCGATGGTGCCCCGAACGCCTACCATCCTGACAATATAGGCCTCGATGATCTCTCGAATGCGGGGTCGCCGGGGAATTGGTATGGGTTGGCCAAGGATGCCGATGGAGAACCCTTCGTGCAGGGCCCAGACGATCCTTTCCCCGGCTATTACGTTTCCGCGACGGCGCTGGCCGATCGAACCAAGCCCGTGAACGATCCCACGCGCTACGTCGACGCGTCGAGGATTCCTTTTATTGTGCTGCCCGGCGCGATGGCGCGTCAGATTGGCGCGCGCCCAGGGGACTTCGCCGTCGTTTTCAATCAGCGAAACGGTATGAGTTCGTACGCGATCTTTGGTGACGTGGGACCCTCCGACAGGATTGGCGAAGGCTCGATGGCGCTGGCCGAAAATCTCGGAATCCGCTCCGATGCGCGCAACGGCGGTGCGAGGAGAGGCGTTGTGTTTCTCGTTTTCCCCGGATCTGGAAACGGGCGGCCCAGGCCGATCGAAGAGATTAATGCCGAATCGGAGAAATCGCTCCAGGACTGGGGTAGGACTTCTCAGTTAGCCGCATGCCCGGTCCAGCAGCCCGCGCGTCCGTCCGCGGGAAATCAGAATGCGAATTGAAACGCAGGGAAGGGCCGGGAGAAGCCCGTGAAGGGGAAATTATTGCGAGAGCATCTCACAAGCCTGCTTTCGGGCCGCGGCGCGCACCTCGATTGGAAAGCCGCGTTTGCCGGGATTCCTCCAAAGCTTCGCGGAGTCCGTCCCGACGGCATGCCGCATTCGTTGTGGGAATTGCTGGAACACATGCGAATCGCGCAATGGGACATTCTCGAATTCTCGCGTGATCCCAAACACGTGTCTCCGGATTGGCCCGCCGGGTACTGGCCAGAAACTCCGGAACCTCCGAGCGCGAAGGCGTGGGAGAAAAGCCTGAAATTGTTTGCGCGTGACTTGACGGCGATGCAGAAGCTGGCGGCGAATTCAAAGACAGATCTATTTGCGCGAATCCCGCATGGCACCGGACAAACAATTCTTCGCGAAGCTCTTCTCGTCGCCGATCACAATGCGTACCATCTCGGCCAGGTTGTTCTTATTCGCAGGCTGCTCGGCGCGTGGAAGCCAGACTAGCATCCTTATGCCTGCGCTTCTGCGCAGTGACCCAGTTGGAAGCCACAAGCCCTTTCGTGTTGACGGCGAACGGGCTGGGAATTGTGCCGGACCGGTGCGGCAACGTGCTGAAGTAGCGCCGGCAACTTGCCGGCGGTGTTAGAGTCCCAGGAAGGAGCAAGGAGCCGGCGGGACTCCGGCGCTACCGAAACGCTCGCATCAACATATCGAGCTTTCGGGAAATTGAGTCGCTACCCGCCTCTGGTGTTGCTTGACACTCTCCGAAGACGGCAGTACATTCGGCCCACTCTTGAGGAGGTGCCGCATGCGTTGTCTTTTGAAAGCTTCGATTCCCGTCGCGGAAGGAAATGCCGCGATTGCCGATGGAACACTCGGACCAACCATCAACTCGATCCTAAGTGACTTGAAACCCGAGGCTGCCTACTTTGCCGAAGACAAGGGCGCGAGAACCGCGTTCATTTTCTTCAATCTGGAAAACGCGTCGCAGATTCCCGCCGTGGCTGAGCCGTGGTTTCTGGCGTTCAACGCACATGTCGAGATTCATCCCGCGATGAACCTCGAAGATTTGAAGAACGCCACGCCCGGCATCGAGAGCGCGGTCAAAAAATACGCCCACGCAGCGCGCGCAGCGCGAGCGTAGGCCCTCCTGAAAATAAGAAATGGACAAGCGGGACGGGTGATCCCGCTCTCCGGGATTATTCCAGGTACGCGGCAAGCCAATCGGAGAATGACTTGTACCAGAGCCGGCTATTCTGCGGCTTCAGAATCCAGTGGCCCTCGTCGGGATAGACTATAAGTTTCGATGGCACGTTTTGCCGCTGCAATGCCGTAAAGAACTCGAGGCTTTGCGTGTATGGCACCCGATAGTCGAGCTCGCCGCAAATCACGAGTGTCGGCGTTTTGTATTTACTCAGGTCACCGGCATACGTGCTGGGCGACCACTTGTGATAGCTTTCGGGGTTCGTCCAGGGCGTTCCCGCCATGTCGTGCTCTTCGAACCAGAGTTCTTCAGTGGCGCCGTACATTTCCGGTTTGTCGTACACGCCCGCGTGGCTGATGAGCGCCTTGAAGCGTCCCGTGTGAGTCGCGATCCAGTCGACCATGTAGCCGCCGTAAGAGCCACCCGCCGCAGCCACGCGGCTCGCGTCCACAAACGGATATTTCGCGAGCACGAAGTCCGTGCCCTTCATCAGGTCTTCGTAGGCTTTCCCGCCCCAGTCGTCCGTGATTTCGTCTGTGAACTTCTGTCCGTAACCCGTAGATCCGCGCGGGTTGATCATCACGGCGACGTAGCCGGGCGCGGCGAACAATTCTTCGTTCCAACGATAGCCCCAGGAATCCGTCCACAGGCCTTGGGGTCCCCCGTGGATCAGCAAGAGCATTGGATATTTTCTCGACGCGTCGAAGTGAGGCGGGCGAATCAGCATTCCGTGCACGCGCGTGCCGCCAGCGCCTTCAAACCAGAAAGGCTCGGGCGGATTCATGTCGAGCGCGGCCAGACGGGCGGCATTGTGATGCGAGAGCTGTTGCGCGCCGCCGCCGTCGGAGCGCGACGTAAATAGTTCCGCGGGCATTGTCAGGCTCGACCGCAGAAACGCGAAGACGCTGCCGTCCGCGGAAATGGAAAGCGCTTCATTGTAAGTTTCTTTCAGGATTTCGTGCGGCGCGCCGCCCCCGGCCGCGGCGATTTCGTAGAAGGGTTTCTCTCCCTCATTCTCGGCGGTGAAGTAAATTCGCTTGCTGTCCGCGGACCAAACGATTTCATCCACGCTCCTGTCAAATGATCCGGTCAGCTCAATATGTTTTCCACTGGCGCGGTCATACAGCATCAGGCGCCAGCGGTCGCTCTCGTATTCCGCGGTCTTCTGCGAGTGATACGCGATGAAACGTCCGTCGGGCGAATATGCGGGATGGCCGTCGAAACCGGGATTGGCCGTGATGCGCTTCGGTTCGCCGCCGTCGACGGGCACCACGAAGAGATCCCCATTCGTGCTGATCGCTTCGGGACGATCGGTGACCGCGGTGAAGCATAGTTCCCTGCTGTCAGGAGAAAAAGAGAAGTCGCCAGCGTCGCCGCGCTCATCGGGAGGCACATCGTAGTCGGCGCGCGCGGTCACGTCGCGGGTCGTGCCTCCGTTTTCCATGACCACAAAAAGATGGCTGCGTTTGCCGTCGCTCCAATGCGTCCAATGGCGGTATAGCAGATGGTCGTAGACGCGCGCCTTCACCTTGCTTTTTTCGGCGGCCTCGTCCCGCGAATGGTTGCAAGCGTCATCCGCGCAGCCGGGATAGACGCTTGACGTGAAAGCGATCGATCGGCCGTCGGGCGACCACTTTTCGTTGTCCGCGCCCGTCGAGAGGGAAGTGATCTTTTTCGCATTCCCGCCTTGCGCAGCCATCACATAAACCTGCGACGCGCCCTCGCGGTTGGAGAGGAACGCGATTTTCTTCCCGTCCGGTGACCACTGCGGCCTCGTGTCATGGCCGTCCTGCGTCAGTTGGCGCGGCTCGCTCCCCGGCGCCGTCGAAACGACCCAGATGTTGCGCGCGACGCGATTCGCTTCCATATCCGGCGTCCCCACCGTGTAGACCACCGCGCGCCCATCGGACGAAATCTGCGGATCGGTGACGCGTTGCATCGCATTCAAGTCGTCGAACGTAATCGCATGCTTTTGCGGAGTCTGTGCCCGCAGGGCGAAAGAACAGCCAAACACTGCGAACGCTAATGCGAGTGTGCGATTCATAGAAAGCCTTTCTGCTGCCCAATTCGCTTCAACCCGGCCCGGGACGCCAAGTGGCCGAGCGTCAGGTAAGAGAATAGTTCATGAAATCCTCTCGCGATAATTACATTTTCGAGTCAATTTTCCAAGTTAGAGTAGAAACGCGTGTTCGGTCAGTCCAGGACTGCCGATAGGGGAGTGCTTCCTGAAAGCTGTTGAATCACCGCAATAACTTTTCCGCAGAGTTGACGGCGACAACGTCCCTCGCGCTGGCCTATAATGACCGCCTTGCAATATTTCTATCCCGGAGCTTGCCGATGCTTTCGATTCGCCCTGCCACCGTCGATGATGCGCCACTGCTCGCGACGTTGATCCACGAACTTGCGGAGTTTGAGCGCCTGAGTCATGAGGCCAGTGTGACCGGAGAAGGCATCGCCCGCGATGGTTTTGGCGCCGACCCGAAATTTCGCGCCGTCATTGCCGAGTGGAACGGCCAAATCGCTGGATATGCCGTGTTCTTTGAGTTTTATTCCACCTTCCAGGGACGCGCAGGATTGTTTCTTGACGATCTGTTTGTCCGTCCGGACTTCCGCAAGCACGGCATCGGTAAAGCGCTGCTCGCGCACGTAGCCGGGATCGCCTGGAAAGAGCATTACTTCTGCATGCGCTGGGAAGTACTGAACTGGAACACGCAAGCGATCGACTTTTATACCAGACTGGGTGCGGTATATCTCGATGAGTGGAGAGCAGCCTGCCTGATAGGCGATGCCCTGGAGACCGTTGCGGCAGAAGCGAAGTAACGTGAACGGCCGGCGTTCGATCCCCTAGTGAAAGTTAACATCACCCACAACTCGGTTTCGCGCCCAAACCCAATTCAAGAATGCAACGGCCATCGTCACGAGGAGAACGATCCACCCGCCGAGCTGCATGCGGGAGACGAGCACGAGCATGAAAATGATTCCCAGGCCTGCAAAGAAATTTCCCGCGGGAAGCCGGTAGGCGGCCGCGTTGGAGGGCGCATCGCCGCGCTCTCCAAGAGCGAATGTCAGGCGCGGCGTGTTCAGCAAATGCGCGCTCAGGTTGCCATACACGGAAATCAATGCTCCAACGGTAATCAATATTGCGCCCGGCGGTCCCCACATCTGGCGTGCCGCCACGGCCAGGGGACGATCCGTCGCCGCAGCAACTGGAAGGACGGCAACAACAACATACTGAATTGCGCAGTAAAGGATGGCTACGGTGACGAGTGCAGTACCAAGAGCGAACGGTGCGTCGCGCCGGGGATTCTTCGCTTCAGCCATTGGAACGACGGCCCCTTCAAATCCGCCATACGCGAACATGAGCACAAGCACTACTTCGAGCCAGTTTCGCATGGGCGCCGGCGTGCCACTCGGCGTTACGCTCTGAACCACTGGATGCGTCTGCAGAAGGAAGATTCCTCCGGCAACCACGAACAAGAACAGCGGCAGCAGCTTCGCCACTGTGAACACGTTACTCGCCACTGCGCCGGACTTTACACCGCGATAATTCACGAAAGCCAAAAAGCCAATCAGAATCATTAGGACAGCCAGCCGGGTGACGGGTTCGCTGACAGCCGGCCAGAACTCCGCAAGATAGTTCGTGAAGAGGTCTGCTCCAGCGGCCGATGCGGTTAGCCGCACCAGCCACACCAGCCAGCCCATTTCAATGCCAACAAACCTGCCGAAGGCTACGCGGGCATACAAGTAAGGGCCGCCCGACTCGCCGAATCTAGAAGCAACTTCGGCAAAGCAGGCCATGATGACCGCGACTATTGCTGCGGCGATGAGATAAGCGAGAGGACTCCACCGGCCAACATAGCCCGCTACCAAAGACGGAAGGCCGAAAATTCCGCTCCCAACAATGGAATTGACGACAAGCGCTGTGAGCGTCCATCGCCCGATCGCCCGAACCAGTCCGG